>Ga0208980_10001815_pt1 | contig 12957 bp, 10 predicted proteins | sample WetSurMetagenome_3_FD_187993 | JGI IMG/M metagenome (GOLD analysis project Ga0208980, IMG submission 187993) | Wetland microbial communities from Twitchell Island in the Sacramento Delta, sample from surface sediment Aug2011 Site A1 Bulk (version 2) | ecosystem: Environmental > Aquatic > Marine...
TTGAGGCTTTCTATCAGGTAACCAATACATATCTTTCTGTTTTTACTGTTCTTGGAGGTTTCGGAATAATTCTCGGTGTAGCGGGTCTCGGATTCGTATTACGATTCAATTACAATCTGCGGAGAAAGGAATTTGCGCTCATGCTGGCAACCGGGTTTACTGAAAATGCAATTCGCAAGATTATTGTAAGGGAACAGGTATTCATTCTTTTCACCGGAATTCTGACTGGGGTCATTCCGGGACTGGTCTCAACGATTCCATCCATTTCAGCAGGTGGAGGCGTACAATTGTTTTCATTATTGCTGATAATTGCAGCAATTGCGATAACGGGCATGATCTCACTCAATGTTTCTGTCAGATCGCTCAGGAATATTTCGCTCGCGGGTAATCTCAGGTTGGAATAGATGTTATTTTTTTCCTGCGGCGATAAGCCAGTTCTGTGTTCTGAAATAAATCATGCCATCGGTAATTGCAGGAGCAGTAAGGCAGTTATCCTTTAATTGTATTTCTGTGAGAATTTTGAACTCATTTCCAACCTTCAAAATGTAGACGGTTCCTTCTTCATCGACAATATAGATCTTCCCGTCTGAAGCTACAGGAGAAGCCACAAAACTCCTGGATTTTCCGAGTTTCCCGTTATATATTTCAGTTCCTTTTTCCGGATCAAGACATGATAATAATCCATTCCATCCCATATTATAAAGACGGTTTCGGTATAATAGCATAGTATGCATATATGATCCCCCACGTGGCCTGCTCCATTTTACATAGATGTTTGAAGTATCCTTGCCTTGAAGTGTTATATCGCCTGTCGCAGATTTTCTAACAGCAAGCACCGGAGATGATTTCCCATGTGCACCGTTAAGATAAATTAAATCGGTTCCTATAATGGGTGTGGGAATTGGAATGTCCCCTCCTCCTCCCATCTTCCATAATTCCTTTCCAGACACCAGGTCATATCCTCCCATGTGTTTGAACCCGTTCACCACGATACATGGTTTATTTTCATTAAAATAGATATTTGGGGTGGACCAACCCGGATAATCATCCCGTTTTGTTCTCCAGAGTTCATTTCCCGATTTGACATCAAAAGCTGCAATGAATGAGTTTTCAAGAACATCACACTGGATAATAACAATTCCGTTATAAATTATGGGGGAACTGGCAAATTCCCATTCTGCATCGGGCATGGAGAAGAAAACTGATTTGAGAATTCCGAAATTTTTCTGCCATTTTAGGTTCCCGTTCACATCGTAACAATAGAGACCCTCCGATCCGAAAAAGGCGATAACATAACTGCCATCGGTGGCGACGGTGGTGTTTGCATGAGTAGATTTGGGATGTCTTTTAATTGCAGGTACCCCTGTGTGTGAGGTCCTTGCCCAAAGAAGCTTCCCGTCATTTTTATCATAACAGAGCACCTTCCATTCGTGCACAGAATTATCGCTGACAGGAGTCACATCACCGTATAAACCAGGTTTCAGACCTTTTTTATCGGTTTGACTTACGGCGGTGGTAATAAAAAGCCTGTTACCCCATACCACAGGGCTGGCCAATCCAAGGCCCGGTACTTCGGTCTTCCACCTGATATTTGCCATTGTTGACGGGTCGAATGAATCGGGAAGATTTGCATTATCGAGTACGCCGGAGGAGAACGGTCCCCGGTAAGATGACCACTGACGTGAACCATCCGTCTGTGCCTCAGATAAGGAATACGAAGCCATCAGGATTGCAAGGAGCAAAAAGATTATATTTTTTTTCATATTCTCAAATAATTTATTCTGTCAGGTAACTCAGGTATCATAAAAATCAATTATTCACCAAAATAATCAATCCTTTGCATGTTCAGAAAATATTGGCTGAATAAAATTTCATCGGGGTGTTGAAAAGTGATTTGACTATTTGAACAAATTAGTCAAACTGGTTGTTATATTTGCACTCTTAAATTCCAGTTAATGAACAGGTCGAAAATCATAAAAAGTAAACAGCAGGTAATTCTTGAAGCAGCACAGAAGAGATTTGCAGTTTACGGCATCGAGAAGACAACCATGCAGGATATTGCGGATGACCTTAATATGGTTAAAGGATCGATCTATTATTATTATCCTGATAAGGAGTCCCTTTTTAAGGCAGTTATTGAAACTGAGCAGTCTGAATTCCTGAAAGTCATAGAGAGAGATATTGAAATGCTGAAAGAGCCCCGGGAAGCATTAAGAAAATATGTTCTCAATCGTCTCTCCTATTTTAAAAAGCTTGTTAATCTCAGCAGGATGAGAGCTGAGTCCTACAACGAATACCGCCCAATGATTAAAGAGTCGATGGTGAATTTCAGAGAAAAAGAAAAAAATGTTGTTCAAAAGATATTCGACAGGGAATATAATTCAGGCAAATATAAATTTATCGATACCTCAGAATCGGCAACACTCTTTCTTGATCTTCTGAAAGGGCTGAGAAGCGCCATTTTAGATGAAAAAAAATTTCTTTCAATCGAGGAGGATGAATACAAGAAACTCACTGAAAAGGCACTTGCATTTGCTGACATTTTCGTTAACGGTTTATTAATTAAGCAACAGAAATAAATATTATAATACTATAAGATGAAACAGGATTCAAAGAAAAGCAGGCTAAAGGTCTTTATCCCCCTGACTATTGTGGTTTTAGCAGTTCTATACGGTGCATGGTACTGGTACAGGGATTACAAATTATATATAACTACAGATGATGCCCATATTGAAGCTGACAATATTACAATAGGTTCAAAAATTCTTGGACGGATCGCTGCCGTTCATGCTGAGGAAGGCGAAAATGTTTTATTGGCAAACCTCCTTGTCGAACTCGACAGTTCGGACCTTATTGCTCAAAGGAATCAGGCAGTATCGCTTCGGAGCCAGGCTATCGCCAGTCTCAGACAGTCGGAGGTGAAATATTCCTCAGATCAGAAAAGTATCAGGGTTCAGGAGATAAACCTTGAAAAAACGATGGAAGATCTGCAACGGGCGAAGGAGCAGTTTGCAGGTGGAGTTATTACACAGGAGCAGTTTGATCATACAAAAAAAGCATATGAATCGGCTGAAGCACTTCTTGATGTGGCAAAAGCACAGCTGACTGTTTCAAGGTCAAACATAAATTCAGCCTCAGCAGCAGTTGAGACGGCAGGTTCGCAAATAAAAGTTCTCGAAACACAATTGAAGAATACAAAACTCTATTCACCGGCAAGCGGTATTATCGCAAAAAGGTGGCTTCTGCCGGGCGATATAGTGCAGCCAGGGCAATCGGTATTCACTCTCACAGACGGAAGGGCAAAATGGGTGATTGCTTTCCTTGAAGAGACAAAGATCGGTGAGATAACACCCGGACAGGAGGTACTAATAACCATTGATGCGTTTAAACATAGAAAATTTTCAGGAAAGGTATTCCTGGTAGGATCAAGCACAGCTTCAATTTTCTCCCTTATACCGGCAAATAATGCCTCGGGGAACTTCACCAAGGTAACCCAGAGAATACCTGTAAAGATCTCAATTGATGAAGTTGACGGCGGAAAGGAACTTTCACAGTACAATATTCTGCCCGGTATGTCGGCAATAGTTAAGTTCGTCAGAAGATAAAATGGAAAGACGAAGAACAACCTCACATCGTATCCGGAACCTAATAAGGAAACCCGATTCAATTTTTCATCCGAGACACAAATCCTATAAATGGATTCTCCTGATGAACATAATGATCGGAACTTTCATGGCTGTTCTTGATGCAACGATAGTTAATGTCGGTCTCCCAAAGATCATGGCCTCATTCGGTGTCGGCCTTGATAAGATTGAATGGGTAATCACTGCCTACATGCTAGCAATGGCTGTAATGCTTCCAACCTCGGGATGGCTGGCCGACAGATTCGGGTATAAAAAGCTCTATTTCTGGGGTTTGTTCATGTTCACACTGGGCTCAGCACTCTGCGGAATGTCGACCAACGAAAACATGCTTATAACCTCAAGGATCATACAGGGACTGGGAGCTGGGACCATACAACCTATTGGTATGGCTATTATTATGCGTGAATTTCCCCAGGAACAGAGGGGTGTAGCCTTGGGATTCTGGGGGATATCAGCTGCTGCTTCGATCTCGTTCGGTCCGCTCATCGGAGGTTTCCTTGTCGATAACTTCAGCTGGATGCTGATATTTGATGTGAATATTCCTGTCGGACTGGTTGCAATGTTATTTACGATTATAATCCAGGCTGAATACAAGAGTCACCGGAGAAGAAGTTTTGACCTTATCGGATTTATTTCGGTGACAATTTTCCTCCCGCTTACACTCTTCACCCTTTCGGAAGGTAATACTGCTTCAAATGCGGCGGGATGGCATGCGCCATATATATTATTGTGTGCAGCCATTTCACTTATTTCATTTGTTGTCTTCCTCACCAATGAACTAATAGTGAAGGAGCCTCTCATAGATCTCAGGCTTCTTAAAAACCATAATTTCGGACTGGCAAATTTGATTATGATTATTTTCAGCATCGGAATGTTCGGAAGTACATTTCTCATGCCGATTTACCTTCAGAATTCGCTCGGATATACTGCCCTTCAGTCAGGATCTGTTTTTCTTCCTGTCGGGATAATTCAGGGTATTGTAGCGCCTATTTCAGGAAGGATATCCGATAAAATAAATCCGAAGTACCCAATAATAGCCGGGGTATTGTTAATGTCATTCAGTTTCTACCTGAATTCAAAGCTATCATTTATGACGGAGTTGAATGCAATAATGATTTCTCTCTATATCCGTGGACTGGGTATGGGACTAATGTTCACAGCACTGAGTACTATTTCGCTTATTGAGATCCCGCGGGAAAAGATGGCACAGGCATCGGGTATTACAAACTCCATCAGACAGCTTGGAGGAAGTCTGGGTGTAGCAATCCTTGCAACGCTTCTTACATCAAGGGTTGCATATCATTACCAGCAGTACGGCGGGGCTCTCCAGTCGGGTACAGAGGTGTATCAGCAAACATCAAGAAACCTCAGGCAACATCTTGTTCACAATGCCGGGAGTTCGCCTTCCGATGCACCGAGGCAGAGCCAGTATTTAATATTATCGAATGTTGCAACACAATCTTATATCCAGGGGATCAATGATGATTTCCTTCTGGCAGGAATTATTACGCTTGTAGGGGGTTTACCGATTCTTTTTCTCCATACTAAAAAGTCGGTCAAATCTATTTCGAATGACCTGTCAGCCAAGCATAAAAATGAACATACTCCAATTCAAGAATAACAACGATGAAAACAAAATTCATTCTGATATCAATTCTTTTTCTCACCGCATTCAGGATAAACGGAAATTGCCAGAGTGTTCAGTCAACAGCCAATTTTCAGCCAGGTGATTCACTTTCACTTAAATACATAATCGGTGAGATCATCCGGCAACATCCTACGGTAAAAAGTGCAGAGGAAGCGTTGAATAACGCCGATGCAAGGATCGGGTATGCCCGGACCGGATATAATCCGAATATCGATCTGGGTGCAAGCTATACGAACATGGGGCCTGTAATTAAACTCACAATACCCTCCATGGGGACATTCCAGTTATTTCCTGAAAACAATTATTCAGCTGCAGTTAATATCAGGCAGCCAGTTTATGATTTTGGACGAACCAAACAGAGTATTGAGATCGAAAACAGGAACAGAATTTATACAGAAGAGGCCATTGAACAGGTAAAACAGAAAATATCAGTTGCCGCCATAAGCAATTTCTTCACACTGCTTTTTCTCCAGGAGGCCTTTATAATTAAAGATCAGCAACGTGAGGATCTTGACAAGCATCTCGATTATGTGACAAAATTGAAATCTACCGGTGCTGCAACTGACTACCAGATACTTTCAACAAACGTCAGAATCTCGGAAATTGAAAGTCAGAAAGCTGATATTATCGCTGCAATAAAGATTCAGCAGGCTGTTCTTAACAGTTTCCTCGGCCAGGATGATAAGAATGCCCCTGTTGTCAGAAAAGAGCTTTACCAGGATAATATTCTATTCACCTCCGATTCCCTTCTCCCCTATGCTCTCAGGAATCGTGATGAGATGCTTCTTGAAAAGGAAAAGATCAATATTGCAAAACTCCGTTACGACCTTACACGCACACAGCTCAGGCCAATAATAAGTGCAATGGCTTCCGGCGGTGTTAAGAATGGCTACGTACCTGATTTGAATGAGATAAAACCAAATTACACTGTTGGAGTAGGTCTTGCTGTTCCGATCTTCGACGCTGGGCGAACAAAGTATAACCTTAAGATGGTGGAGTCGTCGATTAAAACACTTAATCTCGAAAATGAAAATACAGTGCGGACAATTTCAGCGGAGGTAACAGAATCCATTGCTTATATGGATCTTGCAATCCAGAAAATGAAACAGCAGGAACTTCAGCTCCAACAGGCAGTTAAGGCAAATGAGCTTGCAGCGACCAGTTTTAAGTCGGGTATTATTACAAATCTCGACCTGCTCGATGCAAATACAAATTTATCGCAGAGCAGATTGATGCTGCTTAAGTCGAGGATTGACTATGAGGTCAGTATCTACAGACTTAAATCGGCACTTGGTATAAGATTATACTAAATAAACAGCCCGGAAAATCCATGTTTGCTGTCAGCGATCAGGTCTTAATTGCCACAAGGCCCAGATCCGGAATGATCTTAAATTCGGGATACATTGCGCTGAGTAGCACATATGCAGCTACCAGAGCTCCTGCGTCAGGGATCTCCGAGGTATATAACTCCCTGTCGGGAAATGAACTTGCAAGCAGTTTAAGAAAAAGATGGTTTTTTGAGAATCCGCCTGTAACATAAATGTTTTTTGCTTCGTCTTCTTCGGATAATACAAGGTTAATCGCTTCAACAGCCAGATCAGCAAGTTCCACCATTAAAAGATGATAGCCTTCAATGAAATTATCGAAAACAAATAATTCAAGTTCCTCCTTTAGTTCATTTATATTCTTATCGTGGGATATAAAAACCCTCTCATCCGCGAACCTCGTCATAAGCTTGTTCATCAGTCTTGTATCGGGTTTTATCAGTCTGAAACTGTTCTCATTAATTTTGAAATAATAGCTCATCCTTTTAATGGCTTCATCATGGAGTTGCCCGAGAGAAATCCTCGACGTTTTTACCGGATCACCCGTGATGCTCAAATAACAAAGGCAATCCCTCAATAACTCCTCTCCGGTCAGCTTCTCACTGTTGAACGGATTCATATTTACACACTGAGTACCAGTTGAAATCAGAAGGAACTTTTCCTGCTTCCCGGCAAAGTATGAAGCGAGTGCGGATAAGTTGTAATTTAATCCGGTTCCGACCTTGATCTTTTTACCGTTGATGTTGATTTCATTAAGGGTTTTAGCCGCTACTGGTTCAGCAAGTGCGATATGTTCATCAATCACCCACTGGTGATACCGGCCCTTGTCAAAATCCCACATCGCAGTATGGTATCCGATCGAAGTGTGCTCTGAACAAAACTCACCGGTAAGAATATACGAAAGGTATTGTGGCAGATGGAGAACCTTGCGGACCTTTGAAAAAATATCCGGTCTTGTCTTTTTGAGCCAGAATGCCTGTATACCTGAGTTCATCATTCCCATGGCTGGTGATGCTGTTCTCCGGCAGAATTCGTCTTTACCGCCATACCTGTCAAACAACTCCTGCGGGATAGAGGGATCGACAGGTTTTAAATAATTATATACAGGGGCCAGCCTCCTGCCCTGTCCGTCGAGATAGACAAGTGCAGCGCCATAGGCTGTGAAATTAATGCCTTTTAATTCATACGTTTCAGACAATGACAGTTCGTAAACACTCCTCTTAATCCAGCCTTCAATATGGTCGATATTGTCACACTCAAAACCATCTTCATCTTTTAGCGATACAATCTTCTCCTCTTTTTCTGATAAAAATTTCAATCCGGTAGTGAAAAGCAGGAGTTTCTTGTTTGCCTTTCCGATTTCAAATATTGCAATAACCTCTTCCTTCATCTGCTAACTTTTCATCAGATCACATTTCAGGCATATTTGAAAATAAAAATAGCTATTTTATTTTACTGCTACCGGGCTTACACCCTTTTTTTAAAATTTGCAGTTAGGAACTTTAAAACTATTTTTAGGGTATACTAATTTTCAGAGTGCAAGGATGTGGAAAGTATTCCTGCAGTTATATGAATTATTTTTATGAAACAACAGATTAAAACAGATAATTGAGATCGATTAAACGATTTCCGGGCGAATTCCCGGTATACATTATATATATAGTACTGTTTCTTGCAACAGTCAGTTATCCTTTTTTCTGGGATACCATACAGCTTGCATCAAAACATGCTACAAACTTTTATACAGGGGGATTTTCCGGTATTATTTTACCGAATGAGATAGACAGCGGGCATTTCCCCGCATTGGGCATTTACATCGCCATCATTTGGACGATATTTGGCAGAACCCTTCTGGTCAGCCACCTTGTCATGCTCCCTTTTGTAATTGGTATAGCGTACCAGGGTTTGAGGCTAACGAGAACTCTTTTCAGGAATAAATGGTATCCAGCTGCAGCGCTTATTCTTATGATCGATCCAACGCTTCTTGCACAATCAACTTTGATTTCACCCGATGTTTTGCTTGTGTTTTTCTTCCTTCTCGCTGTCAATTCAATACTTGAAAGGAAACGTGTATATTTTATTATTTCCCTTGCTGCACTAACGCTTGTAAGCCTCAGGGGAATGATGTGTGTGGCTGGACTCTTCATCTCCGAAGTGGTAATGGATGCTATCAGAACAAAAGAAGAGACCGGAAGTCTAACTTTCGGGTTTATGTACAGTTCCGTGAAAAGAAAGATTCTTCCTTATTTGCCTGCCGCAGTCATAGCTATCACTTTTCTTTCGTGGCACTATTACAGAACAGGTTGGATAGGGTATCACAAGGATATGCCATGGGCAGAATTTTTCGAGCCTGCCGGCTTTAGAAATGCAATTTTCAACCTGTTTATTCTTGGTTGGAGATTAGCAGATTTCGGAAGGCTGGCAGTACTGATAACCGGTGCCGCCTGTATCTGGCATTATATAAAAAACAGACCTGTAATTCCCTACAATCTGAAAATGATAATGACGATCTTCTTTGTTCTTCTTCTGATGTTCGGAACGGCTCTGGTCAGTCACAGAAACCTGTCGGGACACAGGTACCTTCTGCCACTATATATTACACTGACTGTTTCGGTACTTTTTTATCTTTTCAATATTGCTGACGATTCACTGCCCAAAAAAATACTAGCCGGGTTTATGATCACAACTCTGTTGAGTGGTAATTTCTGGGTATATCCCGATAAGATTGCAAAGGGCTGGGATTCAACTCTTGCCTACCTCCCCTATTTTCATCTGAGGAATGAGATGATGACTTATATGGAGGAATCGGGCATTAAACCCGATGAGACAGGAACAGGATTTCCCAATGAGGATAAGTTTGACTATATTTCCCTTAACGGGAACATGAATTCCTTTGCAGATCGCGACCTTCACACCAACCGTTATATTTTCTGGTCAAATGTTTATAACGACTTTTCTGATGATGAACTTGAGACTCTCGGTAAATGGGAAAAGGTAAAAGAGTTTAGATTAATCCAGGTAAGGATAATCTTATATAAGAATCCTGAATTAAAATAAATCTTATTTTTGCCTGCCATAAAGTGAGAGTAACCTCATTATAAGACAATCTGATGAATTTCATAAACAGCCATTACGGAGAATTTGCAGCACTTCTTACAGCCCTTTTCTGGACAGTAACTTCCCTGGCATTTGAATCTGCTGCAAAGAAGATCGGATCGCTTGCTGTCAACATAATAAGACTGGTTATAGGATTCACCTTTCTCAGTATATTCAACGGTATTTCAAGAGGCATTCTTTTTCCTGTGGATGCAACTGCATATAACTGGATATGGCTGACATTATCGGGTCTGGTGGGATTTGTACTAGGTGATCTTTTTTTATTCAAATCGTACACTATTATAGGGTCGAGATTTTCCATGCTGATAATGACGCTTGTCCCTCCCATAACAACTTTCTTCAGCTGGATACTTATTGGTGAGAAACTCAGACTATTGCATCTTGCGGGTATGATGCTGACTTTTTCAGGGATCGTTATCGCAATTTTCAGCAGGAACGGCAAAGGAGAGAAATTTTCGATCAAACTTGCTCCAAAAGGAATATTATTTGCGCTGGGAGGTGCAGTGGGTCAGGCACTGGGACTTGTTCTCAGTAAAATCGGATTAAAAGAATACGATCCGTTCGCTGCAACCCAGATCAGGGTGATAGCCGGAATAATCGGATTCTCCGTTCTGATCACATTCATGTCGAGATGGGATTCAATATTTAAGGGTTTGAAGAATATGCAGGGAGTAGCGGCGACTACCCTTGGTGCTTTTTTCGGTCCGTTTCTCGGGGTATCTTTTTCGCTGGTAGCGGTTAAATATACAGAGGCGGGAATAGCGTCCACCATTATGGCACTGGTACCTGTTCTTATAATTGCTCCTGCAGTTATTCTGTACAAACAGAAAGTTACAATTGCTGAGATAATAGGGGCAGTTATCAGTGTTTGTGGTGTTGCAGTAATGTTCCTGTAATTACAATGAAAACAGAAGAGCTTAAATCGCGAAATTTTGAAAATGAATTCACCTTCACCGCAACAAGAAGCAGCGGTCCGGGTGGACAGAATGTAAACAAAGTCAATACAAGGATAGAGCTTCGGTTTAATATTGAAATATCCGTATTGCTCACCCCCGGAGAAAAGCTGATGATTTATGAAAAGCTGGGTAATAAGATATCCGGGGAGGGAGATCTTATAATAATTTCGCAGTCGGAAAGGTCACAGTTTGAGAATAAACGCAAGGCCGTAGAAAAATTCTATCTTCTTATTGCCAGGGCCCTTACTCATAAAAAGAAAAGAATTCCAACCTCACCTGGCGCGGGCGCAAAAGCAAGGCGTCTCGATGTAAAACGAAAAAGATCGGAGATCAAAAAATTAAGAGGTGGTTCTGACAGTATCAGTGAAGAGTGATTTCATACCTCTTTGAATTTCCATTTTCCCCTTTTGAAAATAATAAAGGCTGTTATGGTCATAACGGTTTCAGCAATAACGATTGCAGTAAACACACCCTGCTCTCCCATCCCCGATCGTATGGCGAGAAACCATGCAAGAGGAATCTCAAGCATCCAGAATGCGAAAATATTTATTTTAAGAGGAGTTGAGGTATCACCTGCCCCGTTAAGTGAATTTACCAGAACCATCCCGAATCCGTACGATATGAATCCGATACTTACTATCCTCAGACATTCCGTTCCTGCCCTGATCACAACCGGGTCGTGAATGAAGAGTTTTATGAAGGGTGCCGGGAATGACACATATATTATTCCTACAATCCCCAGCAGGATCATATTGACCCATCCTGTGATCATCACCGCTCTTTCGGCTCTTTCGGGTTTCTTTGCCCCGAGATTCTGTCCGACAAGTGTTGATGCAGCGTTGCTTATCCCCCAGGAAGGTAAAAGTGTGAAACTTACAATTCTAATCGCAATTGTGTACCCTGCGACAATTTCACTGCCAAATACCGATATAATCCTGACCAGGGCTATCCAGCTTGATGTGCCGATCAGGTTCTGTCCGATGCTTCCAAAGGAAAGTTTTAAAAGTTTAACAATAACCTTAATATCGATACCAAGATCTTTTATGGAAAGAGATACCCGTTTATTTCCGAAGAACAGAAGCAGAAACTGGTATAGGACTGCAATTCCCCTTCCTGTTGTTGTGGCTACTGCAGCTCCCTTAACACCAAGTTCAGGAAAGGGGCCCAGTCCGAAAATCAGGCAGGGATCAAGTACTATATTGATTAAGTTTCCAACCCACAGGACCCTCATTGCAATGGCGGCATCACCGGCGCTTCTGAATACGGCATTAATGATAAAAAGAAGCATAATCACAACATTTCCCCCAAGCATGATCCGCGTATAGCCCGACATCTGCCGGATAATCTCTTCTGATGCACCCATGGCACCAAGAAGATCCTTTGCAAAAAGTGCTCCCGGGATCCCAATAAGCAGGGAAACAGAAATACCTGTAATTATAGCCTGAACGGCAGCCTTTGATGCCCCAGCCTGGTTTTTTTCACCTATCCTTCTCGATACCATTGATGTTGTGGCTGTTGCCAACCCAATAGAAACGGCATAGACAATAGTGATCATCGATTCGGTAAGACCTACAGTGGCAACTGCACTTGCCCCAAGTTTTGAAACAAAGAAAATATCGACTATTACAAATACAGATTCCATTATCATCTCGAGCACTGCCGGAATGGAAAGTAGCAGGATAGCCCTGCTCAATCTTCCTTCAGTAAAATCCTGTTCAGTACCCGAGACTGATTCCCTGACATCATGGAGCAGAGTTTTCAATCTTCCTATTCTGCCGCCTGCCGGAATATTATTATCCTTGTTCAAGTTCAAAATTTCAATGCTTTTTTGGAATTTTTGCCATGGCTCTTTCAGTCATTGCCGAAATTGAAAGTGAGGGATTTACACCCGGATTGGCTGATATTGCTGATCCATCGCAAACATACATATTAGAATATCCGAAAACTCTCTGGTCTGTATCTATGACCCCTTCATCTGCTGATCTCCCTATTGCGCAACCTCCAAGAATATGAGCCGTGGTCGGGATTCCTGTAATTGCTTCTGTAATAAGAACAAATGGTTTTCCTTTGTTCTCAGGTCTGAGACTCATGTCGGCCATCTCCATCGCGGTCAGTAGCAGAATGCCGCTTCCCATTTTCCCGGCAGCGCCCAACACCGATACATGTTGCAATCGTTCTTCGTAGGTCATATTTTTTATTATTTGGGTTCGAATTATGGACCTCTCCCCCGTTCCCTCCCCTCGAAGGGGAGGGGCGCAGGGGGGGGA
>Ga0208980_10001816_pt1 | contig 12957 bp, 9 predicted proteins | sample WetSurMetagenome_3_FD_187993 | JGI IMG/M metagenome (GOLD analysis project Ga0208980, IMG submission 187993) | Wetland microbial communities from Twitchell Island in the Sacramento Delta, sample from surface sediment Aug2011 Site A1 Bulk (version 2) | ecosystem: Environmental > Aquatic > Marine...
TCAAGAAGAATTTTTTTCCCATTAATTGTAAGAAGATGCTGTGAGCCGGTTACAGTTCTTGCACCTCCTATGAATTGGATTTTCAATTATTTCTTTCTTTTAAATTCCTCTGAAAAGCTGAGCTAGATTCAAGCTCTTGACTTTTTGTTTGCCAGAAAGAGAAACGTAGGCAATTGCAAGTGATTCTTTCCCCGTACCGATAACAGTACTGATCAGACCCAGTGACTCAGCAAGATCAGCCGAGTCAACTTCTTTAATAATGGTTTTCCATATAGATTCTTCAAGTACATTGTATGCTGTATGCACTTCATGCAGGTCAAATCCTGACTCGTACCTTTCCTTCGCTATTTTTTCAGAGTAAGTGACCATCTCAACGAGGCTTCTCGTTTTGACTCCATTCAAAGTAAGATCAAATAATTTGGCAAGCCGCTGCCAGTTCTCATCTGCACGGGAAGTATCATAATGTTTCAGGTGAGATCTTTCAAGGGAATAGAAAGCCTCGTTAATAATATCAGTTTGATTGTTTACTAATATTTCGTCAAGATTCATTTTATACTTTCAATATTTTTTACAAAAAATAATAAACCGTTAGTTTAAAAATACTTAATTACTTTGCTTTAATTAATACTAAATTAAACTGATTTCAAAAGAAACTTAACTGATCCGATTGTACAATAGAATCAAAAGATTCCCCAAGTAATATCAAAACAGAGTCAGCAATTGGTTTAATCTGTTTTTCAATATAATGATCATAATCAATATCTGTATGCTTTAGCTCTATTGGAACGGGACCTCGTTTTGTTATAACATAGTAAACAGTTCCGCTTGTTTCAGGCAGCATTCTTGCTGCTTTTACGTGCTGAGGAACATTTTTAGTGTATTCGTCAACATCTTTTCTTAATCTTTTTCGATAAACAAGCTTATCATCGTACTCGCCGGATTTGACTTTTCTAACAATTTCTCGCAACCAATTTTCGATTTCTTCATTATTAAAAATTCTGTTATAAAGTTCCACCTGGAACTCTTTTGCAAGTCGCGTCCAATCTGAACGTACAACTTCCATTCCCACAAACTCGATTGATTCTTTGCCATTGGCTGCTAAAAGTCCGGCATAGCGTTTCTTTGCACCGGTTTCACTTCCTCTCGCTGGTGTAAGTATAAACTTCCTGTAATACTTTTCAAATTCTATTTCAAGATATGATTTTAAGCCAAACTCGTTTTGAATTTTTTCTGCCCAATAGTTATTTAAAGCCACTGCAATTCTATTTCCATTTGATTCGGCATTTTCTCCCTCACCTTCTTTAAGTTTTAGGAAGAGGGAATCAGTATCTCCATAGATTACTTCGTATCCTCGTCCCGCGAGGAAATCTTTACTGCCCATTAAAAGTTTTTGTCCGGTTCCTGTAATTGCAGTCGGTAGGTTAGGATGATAAAACCTGCATCCAAATGAACCCATTACACCATAAAAGCTGTTCATTAAAATTTTTATTGCCTGGGAAAGCTGCTTGTCATTTTTTTTCTTTGCGAGATTTCTTTGTTCGATAAGCTTATCAATGAACTCCGGTAAAAAGTGTTGCGATGAAGAAAAATTATATCCATTAAGAGTTTTGATAGTATCAATTTCGGATTTAAGATTTGAGTAGGGATCAATCTTAAACGTTTGTATGATGGAGGGATACAAGCTTTTGAAATCCAGAACAATTACATCATCATAAATTCCCGGAATGGGATCCATAACATATCCGCCGGCAGCGTGTTCAGATGCTTCAAGATCTTTAACATTTGGTGCAACATATCCGGCCCGGTGAAGCTTCGGCAAAAAGAAATGATCGAAAGCAGCAGTCATCATTCCGAGCTCATCCATCAGTAAACCGGAAAGCTGTGAGCGACGAATTGAAAGCTCGATTAGTCCTGCCTTCTTAAAAATATTGGTAACCAGTACGGCGTCGTTCAGATTGTATTCAGCAAGTTTTTCTTTGTCCTCAGCGAAAAGTCTTTCAATCTCTTCAACTTTATCCTTGTCAGCCGCTATTGTTTTTCCTTCCGCGAGTAATTCTTGTGCAACGGTTTCAAGTCTGTAATCCTCAAAAGTAAAAAATGAAGAGCGCAACGCCTGTGGTCCATCGATTATTACTCTTCCTGTTACTGATGCAAAATATCCGCGTGGTTTCCTCTGTCGTAATGATACTCGCCCTTCAGCACGTGAAATATCAAAAGAAATATTTAACTCTTTGCATTTATTCTCAAGGAACATCAAATCAAAACCAATCACGTGCCATCCGATAACCACGTCAGGGTCTTTGTCATTAAACCATTTCAGAAAACTAAGGAGAAGCTCTTTTTCATCAGCGTAGATTGTTATGTGCGAAGCAAAATTTTCTTTCTTTTCAGAAATAATGAAAACTTTTTTTTCTTCGATTGTTCCTGAGAGATGTATTGCAATTGAATACAGTCTGCTATTCTGAGAACCAGTTTCAATATCGATTGAGGCAATTAGTAATTTCGGTGTGAACTCGGCAGGCTCGATTTTAGGATTGGTGAATGAAGCAATATTATTTATCTGATAGAAAACACCTTCAACTTTTACCTGAGCATTTATAAATCTTTCCATAAGAAATCGTCTTGCAGGATCAACATCCGACTCAAATGTCCGGATGCCCATTTTTTCAAGTTCTTCCGCTGCTGTTCTTAAGTCTCTTTGAGTATTGAAGTAAAGCGCATCAACTTCTTTCTCATCAAAATTTTTCAACTCAACTTTCTTTCTATTAATAGGAACCGACAGATTGGAAATAATTGATTTGTTTTCTAAGAAAAAAACCGGACTGTTTGAGAAAGTAAGCTCGACGGTTCCCAGCTCATCAGAGGTGCCGACAAATTTCAAAGTATTTCTTCCACGAATGTCCTGCCATTCACCAGTGAGGATGAAAACTTTTGCAGATTGTTTGCCGGATTCAGGCATCAATAATCCTCGACAATTTTTTTGAAGAGAGATTGCAGAGACATTGTTATTTTGCCCGGATTTCCATGATTGATTTTCCAGTAATCAATTTCTGTAACGGGAGTGATTTCTTTCGTTGTGCTCGTAATAAAGAATTCATCACAACTTTTGAGCTCATCCTTCTCAATAAACTCCTCGCAATAGTCAACTTTGAATTTAGAACATAGCTCTAGTACAACTTTTCTGGTAATACCTTCCAGAATCATTCTTGATTTTGGAGCTGTGTAAATCGTTTCATTTTTAATTGCGAAGAAATTTGTATGCGTGCCCTCGGTAATTTGTCCCTCCCTTACAAGAATTGCATCTGCTGCATTTTCTTCAGTTGCTTTTTGACTTGCAAGCACAACCGGCAGAAGTGAGATTGATTTGATGTCGCATCTGAGCCATCTCACATCTTCCTGAAGAATTACTTTTACGCCTCTTGTTTGTTCTTCAAGGTTTTCTTTTAAATTCTGAACGGAAATAAATATGGTTGGTGAAATATTTTCTTTCGGAAAACTGTGAGTGCGAGGAATAGCAGTTCCGCGCGTTATCTGAAGATAAACCAGCGCTTCGTCTTCAATATCATTCTTGATCATTAGCTCGTAAATAATATTTTCAATTGAGTTAAGCTTTTTATAATCAATTCTGATTTCTTTCAGACTTCTTCTTAATCGTGCAAGATGATCTTCGTATCTGAATAATTTTTTATTGTATGTACGGATTGATTCGTAAACTCCATCGGCAAAGAGAAAACCTCGATCGAACGGGGATACTTTTATCTCCGAAAGTTCAAGAAATTGTCCGTTAAAAAAACAAATCATAATATCTTTGAAAATGTTCTAATTTTATTTGTTAAAACTTACTTAAAGATATTTGAAATTTTGTTAAAGATTAATGTTCTATTGCTAAATTGTTATATTCTTATGATCTTAACAGGGATTTTGTTTTACAACATCAAAACAATAAAGCAATTTTGCGGTTTAAGGTTATGAATATAGAGCAAATCCGTGAATACTGTTTGAAGAAAAGGGGAGTCACAGAGGAATTTCCCTTTGATGAGGAAACACTTGTTTTCAAGGTTGCAGGGAAAATATTTTTACTGGCCTCACTTGAAAGCATACCATTACAGATAAATCTAAAATGCGATCCAGAAAAAGCTGTCGAGCTCAGGGAAGAATATGAGTCTGTACAGCCTGGGTATCATATGAATAAAAAACACTGGAACACAATTGTTGTAAATGGTAGTGTTTCTATCAATAAAATTTTCGAGTGGATTGATAATTCTTATAATCTCGTTGTGAAAGGTTTGACGAAATCGGACATAAAAAAGCTCAAATAATAATTAAATTGATTCAAAAATCAATGTATTTTGAATATTAGAATATTTATATTTCCATAGGTTTTTTACAGAACTAATTAATTCAATTCAAACAAACAAAGCGGAGGTCCTAATGAAAAAGCTCATATTAACCCTTGGGTTATTTTTGATAGTTTCAGCAGTTGCTTTAAGTCAGTCACAGGTTTTAAGTGGTACCTGGGGTGGCAATTCAGAAACTAAATCTTATACCCTGCACCAAAATACAGGAGATAGGAAATACACAATCGAAGTAACTTTCCTAAATCCATTTGAAAATAAACCGGATGTAGTTGTTGGTGTTACTTCGCTTGATATTGACAAAACCACTGCAGTTAAGTATGCCGTTAAACCGATTTCAATTTCAAGAGACGGATTTACAGTTGAAGTAAAAACCTGGGGCGATACAAAGATTAATAGTATCACTGGTTTCTGGGTTGCTCATTCTAAATAAGAGCCAATAAAATTAATTAATATAATTATGATGCCGGTATCCTAAAATGGGTAACGGCATTTTTTATTTTAAATGAAAGCTGCTGTTTCTGGAAGACGTAAAAATTTTGTCTTTACTATTTCAGTATTAATGAATAATTTTCCCAACATAATAATTGTAAAATATAGTTATCAATTGGTGATCGGTAATTCATCTTGAAGGGATTCAACAATGGTGAAACAACTCGCTCTTTTATTAATATTTTCTCTTCTCATTATTGGCTGTAATACAAACCCACCAACGTCTGCTGATATTACTCCAACTGGTAATGTCGTTTTAAAGTTAAAAGTTGATAATACAACAAATGCTGTAACGGCAAATAAAGTTGTAATCATCGAAGACTTTGCAAACGTGAGTTGTAATCCTTGCGTTATATCTAATAAAATAGTTGAACAACTAGCAAACCATACTTACGGCAGGAGTAAATTAGTTGCTGTAAAGTTTCCAACAAATTTTCCAGCACCAAACGATCTCTTCTACATAGCTGCAAAACCAATTTGTGATGCAAGGATTAGTTATTACAATGTGTTCTTTGCACCCACAACAGTAGTTGATGGAATAATCAAACCTATTTCTACGGATTCAAATAGTGTTATATCTGCAGTTGATTCAAGACTTTCAATCACTCCCAGATTTAATATTGGAGTCGGAAGCAGCCTTGAAGGAGATTATACAGTTAATGTAAATGTAAAGTTTATAGATACGACATCGTTAAATATGAGCGATCTGGTTATACACACTGTTTTAACGGAAACCGACATTGAGTTTGAGCAGGCACCTGGTTCAAATGGCGAAACAAAATTTTATGATGTTACCCGACTTATGCTGCCTTCAATGGAAGGTACACCGATTCGCCAATTAATAGATCAGGGCGAATTAACATTTTCATTTGAAGATGCATTGCTTTCTTCATGGAATCTTGAAAAGCTGAATTTCGTAGTTTATATTCAAAATAAATCTACCAAGGAAGTGTTTCAAACTGGCTCAACCTTCAAATGACGGTGTTCTTATAAATTAATTTTTATTTGAATTCGGCATTTATTTGCACTTCACAAATATTTTTTTTGATACTTTTAACTCCATTTAGTAATTTATACCCCCAGTGGGGTAAAATTATTAATTGTTAACCCCTTTTATAGGTAATTGAATAGAAATCACACCTATGGATTCTTCAAAATATCTTCGATCTTTCATAGAGATCGGGCTTACCGAGCGCGAAGCTAAAGTATATATGACACTCCTGAGTGGAAAGATGTTTACAGTCTTAGAACTTCAGGAAGCAGTTAATATTCCACGAACAAAAATCTATGAAGTCTTGAACAAACTTGTCAGCCGAAATATTTGTATAGAAAAGAAACTAGGCAGAAATAAACTTTATGAAGCAGTTGAACCCAAAATTGCACTTGAAAGAGTTGTTGAATCTTACAAAAACGGTCTTGAAAGGAAAAAGGAGTTAATACAACAAGTATCAGAAGTTTTCACTCCTATTTTTCAAAACAGCAAATCAATCGTTAACCCTCTTGAGTTCATTGATGTTATGCAGGAGAAAGGACAAATTCATAAAAGATACACCGCCTGTGTAAAAAGTACTAAAAGAGAAATGCTAACTTTGAATAAAGGACCATACGCGTGTGATACTTCCGAAAGATTGGAAGAGCAGGAAGATGAAGAATTTAAACTTTTGAAAAGAGGCGGTTCCTGTAAAGATATTTATGAATTGAAAGAACTTAAAGAGGTTGATTGGCTTTTAAGCTCAGTAAAAAAATCTTTGAAACTCGGGCAACAAGCAAGAGTTATTAAAAAGCTTCCTATAAAAATGCTTGTCTTTGACCAGGAAAAAGTAATGTTTGCGCTTGAGCAGCCTGTGCCCACTTCAAACGAGTTGACTATGATTTATATTGAACATAAACAGCTTGCAGAAGCCTGCAGCATTTTATTCTATCACTTGTGGGACCAGGGAGTGGATGTTAATGAAGTGGGAAAAGACTCCGTTGATAAAATTGAATCATTTGCTTTTGCTTCAAACTAAATTATTTATTAGTTATAATCTATTATAACCGCGAGGTCAATATGAAAAATTTTACAATTATTTTTTTACTTGCAGTTTTTGTTGGTTCAGCTGGTGCCTACGACAAACTCTCACTCGTTGAAAGGTTCACGAATTGTTCTTGCGGACCGTGTGCATCATTGAATAGCGCCTGGTACAATGCCACCACAGCAAATCTTATAAGTGGCGGATTGATGACTCATATAGTTTATAATGTTTACTGGCCGTCTCCCGGTGAATGCGACCCCATGCATCTTTTAAATAAAACTGATAATGATTTCCGGACTAATTATTATGGATGCAACGCTGTGCCATGGGTAGAAATAAACGGAACCACATTTGCTACTGCTGGCGGGGCTACGGCCTTCACAAATACAATAAATGCCGGGAATGCTCAATACTCTCCTTTTAAAATTATTTTAACTCCGGAAAAACTTTCAAACAATACTATAAGTGTTCGTGTGAAGATTATTCGCGATCCTTCCGACGCTACAACATTTAGTGACGTAAGATTGAGAATTGCTCTCACAGAAACTCAGGTTAATGTAGTAAGCCCATCTTGTTGTACAAATGGAGAGGTTAATTTTTTCAGTATATCCCGTAAAATGCTTCCTGATGGTTATGGAAGTGCATTTGTTGTTCCGGCACCTGGTGATTCAATAGAGATGAGTCTACAATATGTTCCAACTACTGAATTTCTACAGAAAGTGAATCTTGACAGCATAAGGGTGGTTGCTTTTATTCAGGAACATATCACTCAGGAGATGTACCAGTCAGCGATGGTAAAAATTATTTCTGCTGATCGCGTCAATTCAGCGTTCACAGCAGATGAAACATTAGGCGCATCCCCCTTTGTTGTAAATTTTTCAGACTTTTCAACTGCGGCTTCAGGAAATAATATCGTATCCTGGGCATGGGATTTTAATAACGACGGAATTATAGATTCTAACGAACCAAATCCTTCCTATACTTTTTTAGACGAGCAGTCGTATTCGGTTTCACTTACAGTCAGTGATGGCACAAACCAGAATACATATATCGCCAAGGATTATATAACATTGCTGGGAAGTACCTCCGATATTCTTGTTGTTAATGGTTTAGCCTATCCTCCTTATACAACGGAGATGACGAATTTTTATAACAGTTCCGCTTGCTTTGGCAATCACCAGGTAGATCTCTGGGATTTGTTTGGCAAATCACAGAATTTTGATTACAGTGCCAATCCAAATATTCTGAAGGTTAACTTATTTGATAGACATATTCCTAATTCAATATTAAATATGTATAAGAAAGTTATCTGGATTGGGAACAGCTATGGTGGAGACGAGGTTTTCTTTGATCCAACTGAAATGTTAAATTATGTATCGAACGGAGGGAACCTCTTGCTTGCTACAAGAGAAGGGGCTGAGTTCTTTAATGCAGATTTGAGAAATTATTGTGGTATAACTTCTTTTTCAGGACTGTCAGCATTAACTCAATTAATAACTCTTGATGATAGCCTTGTCAATGTTAATGCTGTTGGCACAAACGATCGTAATCAATTTGCCGTTCTTGATATAGTCTCAGAAGCTGTTCCGATTTTTGATGATAATGTAGGAACAAATTATGTAGCCGGGTTCAGAATTCAAAAAGAGAATCACGGTGGCTTCATATATATTGCTGGTCGTCCCTACCGCTTTAATAATACAGCAATGTATCAGAACTATAATTATATGATAAACACCTGGCTCAATTATTCAAGTTTAACGGTCCAATCTCCAAACGGCGGTGAGGTTTGGGCAGTTGGTGAAACTGAGGAGATAACCTGGACAGATGTAAACATTTACAATGTAAAAATAGAACTAAGTAAAGATAACGGTACAAGCTGGTCAACCATTGTTGAAACCGCGCCGAATACAGGCACATATTCCTGGCTAGTTGAATCCACTGTTTCTTCTACTCAATGTCTGATTAGAATTACAAATGTTGATGATGGTCTCGTTTATGATGTTAGTGATGCTGTCTTTACTATTACCATACCAAACGGCGTTGAAGAATTTGAGAATGGTACTCCGACAGAATTCTACTTAAGCCAGAATTATCCGAATCCTTTTAATCCTGTTACATCTATAAAATTCCAAGTTCCGGAAGTTTCTCTGGTTACACTAAAAGTTTACGATCTGATAGGTAAAGAAGTCGCGGTTCTTGTTAATGAGGTTAAGCAGCCGGGAAATTATCAGATTTCTTTTGATGGAAAGAATCTTGCCTCCGGAATATATTTTTATAAGATGTCTGCCGGAAATTTTTCTTCAGTTAGGAAGATGAACTTCTTAAAATAAAATAAGGACAGGTTCTTGTAGAAAAACAAATAATCACAAAGAAGCAAATAATCATTCATCTAAATAATTAAAGGTAGTTATGAAAAAGGTTATACTGTTTTTACTGGCATTTCTCTTAACTTCACAGCTGATGGCCTACGAAAAGCTATCACTCGTTGAAAGGTTTACCAATGCATCTTGTGGCCCTTGTGCTGAATTAAACACTCAATGGTACACGGCTACCACTCAAAATTATGTTAACTCAGGTCTGATTTCTCACGTCGTTTACAATGTATGGTGGCCCGGAGCTGGTGACCCAATGTATATACTCAATCAGAATGACAATACAACACGAACAAATTATTACGGCTGCAATTATGTCCCCTGGATAGATGTTAATGGTACTCACATTTCAGAAACACAGGGTGCTTTTACATCCGCAGTATCAAACGGTAATGCTCAATATGCACCATTTCATATTGTTATATCGCAAGGAATAGTATCAAATAATCTTATAGAGGTAGGGGTAAAAATAATCAGGGATCCGGGTGACGTAACTACATTTGGTAATGTTAAACTAAGAGTAGCTCTAACAGAAAAAACAGTTGCCTTTAGTTCACCGCCGGGAGGAAATGGTGAGAGAGTTTTTTATAGTATATGCCGTAAAATGATGCCTAATGCAGTTGGCAGCACATTTACGATTCCCGCGCCCGGTGATTCTACATTTATTAGTTTGCAATATGTCCCAACTGCTGCTTTTTTACAAGCTGTTAATATGGACAGCTTAAGGGTAGTGGCATTCATACAAGATGATAGTAACAGACAAATTTATCAGTCAAAGATGTACGATATAAATAAAAATTTTATGGCTACAATAACTACTCCAGACGATTATTACTTTGGTGCTTCAACCGGAACAGCAGTTTATAAAGCTTATATAAAAAACATTGGGCTATTCATGGATACATATAATATTAATATATCTTTTGATGGTCCTTCTGGCTGGTCTAACACATTTACTACTATTAATGGAACATTTAATTTGAGTGAAACTGATGCTGTAGCATTAAGCCCTGGAGATTCCACAGAAGTTCAGATAAATGTTAACGGGAACTCAATCAATGGATATGGAAAAACCACAGTTCATTTTATCTCAAATCAAGGATCGTTTGGAAATGCGGAATTCAGATATACAACATTTGGATTGGATGTTCTTGTTGTTGATGACGACGACGGACAGAACTATGAGTCTTATATTGAAAATGAGTTAGTGAGCCTTAACGCTGAATACGGGATTATAACAAGCGACTTTATTCCAGTAAATGCCGATAGTTTAAATACCTTTAATGTCATCGTTTGGAATACCGGCATTACAGAACCCGGAATATCAATTGCCGAAATGAATGTCATTAAAACCTTTCTTGATAATGGGGGAAATTTATATCTGAATGGTGTAGATATAGCTTACCAGCTTGCAGATCCTTCAAGTCCTTATTATTCCACAGAGACTTTTAACTTTTTTACAAACTATTTACACAGCAGTTATATTCTAAGGGAACACTCAGCCGTAATAACCCTTGGAATAAGTGGAGATCCGATTACAGATGGATTGGCGATGATGAATCTTACAGGCGGGACAGGAGCAAATACCATTAATCATTCGCAAGGTCATTATGTTAACCAGATAAGTGCAGAGGGAATGTATAATGCAAATATTCTTTCCTTCTGGCAAAAACCGGATGAACACCCTGCAATCAGAGCTTTTCACGGTATATCGGGGAAAGTTGTTTTCACGGCTTTTGGTTTTGAATCCATTGCACTTGCGGAGAGAAGAGAATTGTTTGCACAACGCATAATTGAATGGCTCAGTACTCCTGTCAGTGTGGAAGAAAACCCCTCGGATCTATTACCTGCTTCATTTGAGTTGCAGCAAAATTATCCAAACCCATTTAACCCGGAAACGATAATTGAGTTCAAGGTTTCTGACATAGCGCCTGTTTCAATTAAAGTGTATGATTTAATCGGAAGGGAAGTAACTACGCTCGTAAATGAAGTTAAGCAGCCGGGCGTATATAGAGTCACTTTTGATGGTGAAAAACTTGCGTCAGGAGTTTATTTCTATAAAATGATTGCCGGAGATTTTTCTTTTGTTAAAAAAATGAATTTGTTGAAATAAAAGAATTTGAAAAAGAGATAATAAAAAAAATAATTAATCAATTACTTAATAAAAAAGAGGTCGTTATGAAAAGAAAACTACATTCCTTGGCGATGCTTGTGATGATTGTGATGTCTATATTTACTTTCTCGCAGACGCTCGTTGCTCAAACACAAAGAAATCTCCTGATAGAATTTTGTACTGGTACCTGGTGCCAATGGTGTCCTTGCGGAGATTATACAATTGAAAATTTACTCGCTGTACATCCAAATTTGATTCCACTTGCCTACCATGGGCCTGTTGGTCAGGATCCATATTCTTATTTTCAAGGGAATGAAATTCTTAGCACTTTTGGATTTGGCGGTTATCCTACTGGTACTGTTGATAGGGCTAGCGGAACAGGCGACTATACATCATGGACTTCAAAGGTTAATTCCAGAGTTAATGTTCCAGCAACTGTATCAATTGATATTGAAAAATCATTTAATCGAGTTACTGGTCAACTTGATGCGACAATTTATATGACCGCACTAGAAAATTTAACAGGTCAGTATAAATATAATATTGTACTTACAGAAGATAGTTTAATATATAATCAGGTAAACAATCAAGTCTGCGTTCCAGGCAACGGACAAAACTGGGTGCACAATTGGGTTGTGCGGGCTATGATAAATGGCTACACTGGTGAGGCAGTAAATTCTGGTTCTACCTGGAATTTGGGTGATATGATTTCAAAGACAATTTCCTATAATGTTTCTTCAGCCTATAATGAGGATAAATGTAATTTAGTAGTTTTTGTTTATAAGCAAAATTCTCCGATGTACCTTGCACAAGTACAACAGGCAGAACAATGGACTCTTATTGCGCCCGACTACATTGCAGCTATTTCTTCCTCAAGCCCAGACGTGATAGTTTCAAGCTCATCTGATGCTGAGTTTAGTGCTGTTCTTCATAATCAAGGTTTGCAGGATGATACCTATAATATTACAGCCTCAATTGATGGACCTGCAGGATGGATGGGAGAGTTTACTACTGAAAACGGAACATTTCCATTTGGGAACCTGGATTCAGTACATGTTACATCTGGTGATTCCACAAATGTCTCGGTTACTATAAATCTAAATAATATCAATGGCTCTGGGATAATAACTCTTGAATTTGCATCAAAGAATGATCCCGGGATGGTTGGTAGCATAACTTTTAAGGTTGTTACTGAATTTGGAATTGATATTCTTGTCATAGATGCAAGTGAAGATGGTTATGGTGAACTTGTATCGAATTCTCTGGCAAACGTTTTCCCGGGAACCGTTGGCATCGTTTCCAGAAATGCATTAAATTCATCAATAGCTTTGGATAACTATCAGATGGTCACTTGGTCTGCAGGAATAGCACTTCCTGTTTTTCATCCTGAAGAAGTTGACGCGCTGCAGGATTACCTTGATGGCGGTGGTAATCTGTTCATAAATGGTCAGAATATAGGTAATGATATTTTTGGTGCCGGTGGACAAAGCCAGTTTGCTCAGGGTTTTTATAATAATTATCTGCACGCTTCTTTCGTGGCAGATTTTGGCACCAGCTTTCTTTTAAATGGTATTCCTGGTGATCCTATTTCAAGCAATATGCAATTTGTA
>Ga0208980_10001817_pt1 | contig 12952 bp, 7 predicted proteins | sample WetSurMetagenome_3_FD_187993 | JGI IMG/M metagenome (GOLD analysis project Ga0208980, IMG submission 187993) | Wetland microbial communities from Twitchell Island in the Sacramento Delta, sample from surface sediment Aug2011 Site A1 Bulk (version 2) | ecosystem: Environmental > Aquatic > Marine...
GGCGGGAAAATGGGACTTCGACTCACTCACAACCTTAAGAACTCGGAATATGATGTCTCCTATGTTGAAGTCAGCCAGCAGGGTATTGAAAAGCTGAAAGAAAAAGGCGTAAATATTTCTGACCCTGAAAAAGTTATTCCTCTTGCAGATGCAGTTATTTATGCTGTGCCCGATGTGGCCCTTGGTAAGGTCACCGCCACTTACATTCCTAAAATGAAAAAGGAAGCCCTGGTAATGACCCTCGATCCCGCTGCCGCTCTTGCCGGAAAGCTCTTCGACCGGGCCGATGTTGCTTACTTCATCACACACCCCACCCACCCTTCTATTTTTAACTGGGAGCCCGTTGAAGCAAATATGAAAGACCATTTTGGTGGAATAGCTGCCAAACAGGCTATAGTTTGCTCACTTATGAAAGGAACTAGTGAGGATTATGTTTTGGGTGAAAAGATTGCATGTGTCTTTTATGGACCGGTCCACCGATCACATAAAATTACTGTCGAACAGATGGGTCTTCTAGAACCGGCATTGGTTGAGACACTCGCTTCAACATGCATTTATGTAATCCGGCAGGGACTGGACGAAGTTGTTAAAAAGGGGGTTCCTGAAGATGCAGCCAGAGATTTTCTTCTTGGACATTTAAGAATACAGATGGCAGTACTTTTTAATGAGTTGCCGGGTGCAGTCTTCTCCGATGCAGCCAATAAAGCTTTGCAGAGAGGTTTGAAAGAATTTATCAAAGATGACTGGCGAAAAGTATTTGAACCTGACAATGTGAAAGACCAGATTGAATCTATTACATGAATAAAACAATTCAGTGATTAATGTTGTTGCAGAGATTCTCAGGATCCTGCTAACGAAAATGTGAAATAGGCAGCTACCGTTAGCATGCCCCGACGGAGTTAGGGTGTCAGGGCTGGTGTGAATTTTAACAACCCTTAGCTGGACGACCAGATGATTTAATTGCCGATCCCTACATCTCAACTTTTTAGAATAAGAAAAAAAACCTCATATTTACTCCTCTTAATTAGCAGAATCTTTGATGATGAAAGTATTTTTTGAAACTAAAGGAAGACTTATTGTTCTTTTAGTCATAGTATGTCTGCTACTTAATACTTTCTGCTCAAAAAAACTATATACTGAACCGGCGGTTCAGAATATAGAAAGCCATGCTGAAAAGAAAAAGCTGAAAAATTTTATGGATAAGGGCACTGAAAAAGAGATAAATACTCACAATACCAGTGCTGATGAAATCATTAGAACCGCTCAAAAATACCTTGGTGTGCCTCATTGCATGGGCGGAACAACTATGAAATGCATGGATTGTTCCGGATTATTGGTAACGGTTTTTGCCAAACACGGCATTAAGCTGCCCCATAACTCTGAAGAACAGGCGAGGTATGGAAAAATAATATTTGGGATGGATAAACTTATTAAAGGGGATCTGGTCTTTTTTATCAGATCATATGAAACACATAGTTTTATAACCCATTCAGGCATTTATGCCGGGAATAATAAATTTATCCACACCTCTTCCAAAAATGGTGTAACCATCACTTCATTAGACGATCCCTGGTGGCACGAAAAGTTTATTTTCGGGACAAGGGTGCTTGAATAACCTCATTGACTGCGTCAGGTGCCGGCCTTTAATTGTCAATATTAATTTATCGGTTAAAATTCAGATCCTGAAAGTCATAACTAAAATCTGTTAATGGAGATATAGCTTTCATTTTTATTTCCGATGCTTTACCGGTATTATCAAGATAAAACATTACAAAAGCGTCAGCATCCATACTTCTGTCGTTCCACTTAACGATAAAGGTATTGCCTTTGTATACCAGTAATTCTCCTGTGAGTTTTGGAGATCTTTTTGAATCGAACCATAATTTCCCATTTTTAACAGATATTATGACTTCCCCAAGCCATTTATCAGAATATGTGCCGGTGTAAAGACTATCAACTGTTTTTGCCGGAGAGCTTTTTTGTTGCACTTCAATATCTTTGTAGATGTTATCAGTTATTTTTTTTGCTTCTGCCATGTATTTCATTGATGCCTCATGATATTGTTTTATCCTGTCAACGCCTTTCATACCAAAATAACTATCTTTTATAGTATTGGTAATAGCATTGAAGGCTTCGCCTGATTGCTGGTTCGTAAATACGATAATACCAAGTTTCAATTCCGGAATCAGCGTTACCTGTGTTACAATACCTGCCAAGCCACCTGTATGTCCGACTTGCTTAAATCCTTTAACATCACTCAAACCCCAACCCAGTCCATAGCTTGCAAAATGAGTATTATAGGGTGTTGAATCTCCGACATTTATGATTGTCTGTGGTGCCCACATTGTTTTATGAACTTCTTTACTAAAAAGTTGTTTATTGGATCCTTCTCCATATTTGCCGTCATTCATCTGCATAATTATCCATTTGCACATATCTGTAATATTACTGTAAATACCACCTGCGGCGTTGGCTACTTCACTAAAATCTCGATCGATAACCTGCACTAAACCATTTACCGGCGCATGAGGGTCTATAACATTTGATCTGTCTTTTAATCTACTGTAAGCAGCAGCACTGGCAGTCATATTCAATGGTTGCATGATCCTTGTTTCAATAAAATCTTCCCAGCTTATTCCGGACACCCTTGCCACCACCTCTCCTGCAACAATATACAAAAGGTTATCATAATCATATTTTGTTCTGAACCCTGAAACAGGTTTTAAATAGCGCAGGTTATGAATAATGTCTTTTAATGTAAAATTGTTTAATCCGGGCCAGATCATGAGATCACCTGCACCTAATCCTAAACCGCTTCTGTGTGTCAACAGGTCTCTTATAGTGAACTCTTCAGTTACATAGGGGCTGTATAGTCTGAATTCAGGAATATAATCAACGACCTTATCATCCCATTTTATTTTTTTCTCATCTACCAATATACCTAGAGCTGCTGTAGTAAATGCCTTGCTGTTAGATGCGATACCAAATAATGTATTAGCATCCACTCTTTGTTTGGTATTAAGCGAACGAACACCATATCCCTTTGCGTGAATGACCTTGTCGTCCTTTACCATGGCCACAGCAATACCCGGTACATCAAATGTCTTCATAGTTTTTTCAACAAGGCTATCTATCTCATGCGAGGTAATTATTTGGGCATTAACAGAGATATACCATACAATTAAAAAGAAAAAAGGAATCGAGCGTCTTAAGATTTGGTTTTGTTTTTTCATGTCGATATGTTTTAAAACTGTCATTTTACAGATGACTTAAAAATGCGATGTGGGGTTTGCTGTTTGAGGGTCATTACTGAAAGAGAACTGAACAGACTTTTTAAATATGAAACCTCAGAAGTGAGGTGCAAACATTTGTTCATAATGAGGCATAGGATCAAATATACCACCACCTGATTCATAAAACTCATTATTTAGTTCATAAACACCATTTTTAACATGTACCCATGGAGCATCTTTGCGAGGATGGTAATTCAGCATAGCGTTCCAATTCAGATAGTTCTGGTGTCCGTTACTCTCAACCAATCCAAGGTTACCTATCCCTGGAAATGATTTCAGTCTTGCCGCAACATTTTTATTCCATTCTACGAGGATTGGATTTACTGTCAGATCAGCACAGAAACATGGAATGTTACGTTCATAAGCTGCCTGGGCAATCTTCATTGTCATACTGAGTGTTTTAGCTATTGCCTTAAGAGCAATTGCTTTATACCCCATCTGGATTCTTTTAACAGCATCTTCAACGTTATGAGCGCTTTCATCAGCAGCTAAACGCACAGGTATATCGCTGACATCAAACTCAGCTTCTTCGGGAAAAGGTTCTTCAATTATAGCTATCTGATCGAAGGCTCCAATCATTCTGGCATGATCAATCAGTTTCATTAATGTATCCTTTTTCTCGTAACGACCATTGGCATCAAAATAATATGGAAGCTTACCGTTCCGGGTATATGAAGTTTTAACATTGCCAATTGCCTTGTGAATTGAAGTGAGCCTCTCTTTATCCTTCTCCAGCATCTCTTCCTGAGTCCCTGGCTGACCGATCTTGATCTTCATGAAAAAATATCCCTGGTCAGTTGCCGCTTTGATCTCTTCAATCGGTATCGTGTAAGCCATAAGTGGAATACCGGCAACCTTTTCGTGCTTAAATGACAGTGCCGGTTTATATGCCGGAGGTATCATATCATCAAAAGTTTTGACGCCATTTTCCTTTGCATACAATAACCAGGCGGCGTTATCAACACCTACAAGGGCGTTAAGAGCAAATGTCTTCCTCAGCAAGGAATTGGATGTGATCTTTTTCCCATATTCATACACTTCAGGATATAAAATTTCCAGAAGTTCTGGTGGCGTCATGAAGCTCTGACCCTTAGCTATCTGCATAGCGTATTCAGTCATGGAATACATTAAAGCATTCCCACCGCTTTCCGAATGGGAAGCAAATACAGAAGCATCTGACCATAATACGCTTTGTGAACATAAACCGATCGAATGGTTACCAGATTCACTTTCCATATAAGCTGCTGATTGCCAGATTTCAGTCATATATCCACCCTTAAAACCGAATGGCCTGATAAGCGGTTCTCTCTCAAAATTGGAGCTGACTTTTGAAATACGGATATTTTTGGGAGCAACATCCTTATCACGGGAAGTCATAAAATCGAGAGGACCGCCAATTAATGCACCACCTGCTGCAAGAGCTGTTCCTTTGATAAAAGTTCTGCGATCCAATTCCGGCATATCAGGCAAGTTGATATTTCTTAAGAAAACCATTGAGGAAATCCATATCTTTTTTAAGCTTCCTTACTATTATTTCCTGTTGCTGGATCAGTGTAAGTTTTTCTTCACCTTTTTCAAGCAAAGGGTATTCTACATGAAGCGTTATTGGTCCAATAATATTAAGCTCCTTTATTGTTTTAAAATAAAGATCCCAGTCAACCATCCCCTCTCCCATTGGCACTGTTACAGCCTGAGGCTTTCCATTTATGGTTTGCCATGTAAAATCTTTAACAGCAAGTGTTTTAATATGAGGAGCAATAAGACGCATGCCCAGGATCCATGTATTGGCTCCTTCAACCATTGCATGACGTACATCATACTGGCTTCCTGTAAATTCAGGTGGAAGATCCCGCAGAAGTTCGTGCAAATCCCAAACCGGACCTCCTAACCTGGGCCCGGCATGGTTCTGATAACCACCATGAATTTTATACTTTTTGTTAAGTTCAGTTATTTCCTTTAATACAGTTTTGTATTTCTGGATTGATTCCCAAATGCCAAGTTTAATGTCATAATCGAACCAGCCCAGCCTGTAATATTTAATACCTGAGGATGATGCAGTTTTTAGCACACGTTCAGTATAAGGATCTGAAGCAGTTACTATTCCGCTAACCATCATATCCAGGGCAAGTTTATATTTCTTAGCTTCACCAATAAGTTTTGGCAATTCTGTTTCAACTGAGGCCGGTTCCACCTTTCCTGCCGGACGAACAGTCAGGTCTAATCCTCCTATTCCCGATCTTACCAGGCAGTCGCAGATAAAACCAAAATCATAACCATCGAGGGGTTTTGAAAAGAGCCTGACAGGAAATTTGTTTTCAACAGCCTGCTGCAGAACAGATTCCAGCCCGGAGGCAAAAGGAATTGCCACTCCGGCAGCTGCTAAACTGGATATGAATTGTCTTCTGTTTTGTGTCATTTTCTGATTATTAAAGTTTCCAGGGAGTTCGATATTCGTAATGAAGAAGTTTATTTGCTGATTCACTGTTGGTAAATAGCTCTTTTACCGGATCCCACTGCAATCTCCTGCGGGTTGCCAGTGCAATATTTGCCAGATGGGCAAAACTTGTTGAACGGTGCCCCTCTTCGAGCGGACACAAAGGAGCTGACCGCGACTTGACACAATCAACAAAGTTACGTACTATGTTTGTGGTACTGTCGCGACTGCTTCCTTCAGCAATTGCCTGATCTTTTGCATTGTACTCTTCAGCAGCGATCTGATCGCTCCATGACTGGAACTGACCCGCTTTTGCAGATGTTATCCTGTAACCGTTTTCATCGGCATTCAAAGTACCCTTAGTGCCACGAAGTTCGACTTCACCATAAGGGAACAAACCTCCGCTGCTTGCCTCATAAATACAGAAAGAGGCAATTGAACCTGATGCAAATTCATAAGTTACCTGCATTGTATCAGGTATTGTACGATCATCATCGACAGCATATTTTCCACCATGAGCACTGATTGCAATTGGAGCCTTCTCTCCCATCATCCAGCGGATCACATCCATAAAATGTACACCCCAGTTACCCATCTGACTTGAGTAATCGTTCCACCAGCGAAACATATAAGGTGCAATATTATACTGGTAAGGCCTGGAAGCACGGGGACCAAGCCACATATTCCAGTTGAAATTTTTAGGTGGCGCTTCTGCCTTCATCTTTCCTATTCCGCCCGGAAACATATTATTTATCCTGTATGCCCTGGCAATTGTCACCTTACCAATTCTCCCATCAGGAATATCCCTGGCAAGTTTCTGATAAACGAGGTTCCCTCTCCTGTTGAGTCCTACTGCTACAACACGCTTTGTTGCAGCCTGGGCATCAATCATGGCTCTGCCTTCCTTAATTGTAATTGTAAGTGGTTTTTCTATATAAACATCTTTTCCTGCTCTTACTGCAGCAATCATCTGGAGTGAATGCCAGTGATCAGGAGTGGCAATTGCTACTGCATCTATATCTTTGTTTTCCAGCAGCTTTCTGAAATCATTATACTTTTCAACATTATCCGGGAAAGTCTCACCCATCTTTGGTACCAGAGTGCCGAGCTGCTTAATATACCTGGGATCAACCATATTCCGGTCGCGAAGCAGATATGGCTCATAAATATCACAAAAAGCGGAGATCTGGACATCAGGCTGATTCATGAAAATCCCAAGCAATTGCGATCCACGGTTTCCCAATCCGATAAAACCCATATGAACTCTGTCGTTGGCACCGGTTATCCTCCTGTAGCTTGCAGCACTCAGAGAAGAAGCACCAATAGTGACTCCTGCAGTAACAATGCTTGTTTTTGCAATAAAATCACGCCGTGTTGTTTTGTCATCGCCTTTCATCTCATTACAGATTATTGAGAATAAAATTACAAATATTTTTGATAAGGACTAATCTACTTTGATTACCTGTTTATATGAAACCGGTTTACCTGTTCCATCAAAACCCTGTATGATTACTGCAAAATCTGAAGCAGTGTCGGATGTCCAGAATTCGATTCTCACTTTCCCATCTTTGTCGGGTTTAAGTAAAGGATCCCAGAACAGAGTGTTTCTTAAATCAGGAATCCTGCTAAGCCTTTTTTCTGATCCGGAATAATCAGGTGAATAAAAAGAAACTTCTGGCTCAATAACCCTGTATGACAATTTTGCTGCATAATCTGGTAAAGTAAGCCCTTTAAAATTTCCTGTCCGTGTGATGACATTAACAATACCATACAATTTAAAATCGCCTATCAGATAAGTAGTTTTCACAACATCAATCTTTTCAACAATTTCAGGATCAAGGTTTGCAAGGAGTGTAAGGTCATTAATACATACCCCATCAATCATAACAAGCGGAGGATCTTCGTAATAAATGTTGGTATGAGGATTTATCACCCGCATTTCATAACCTGCTTTTTTAGATCTGAACCTTACCCCGGGAATTAATTCAAAGAAAACCTCCTGCATTACAGGCAGTTTAATATAATCATCCAGCATAATTTCCATCTCAGGCTTGCCATAGAACCTTTTTACCGGTTTTTGCTGAATTAATTCAGACTTACCTTCCTTCCTTTTATCAGAAGACCCGTAAATTTTGCCAACCTGATAGTTTATGCTAAGATTTGTTATAGCCTTAGAGTAAGGGGTAATGACTGATTCATAGTAACTTGTGGATAAAGGCAGATTCCACGAGAATGATGATTCGATATTAATTGTAATGTTATCATCTGCCAACTGAGGCTGAATTATCAGATCCCTTTTAACCGGATCTACCGGTAATATAAAATTAAACTTACCTGAACCGTTAGTAATTGCATACTGAAAGGTTGCTGCCTTTCCGGGGATAGAAAGAAAAAGGACCTTGCCTGAATCTGCTTTCTGGGTATCTCTGTTTTTCAGCAAACCCGAAAGGAAATGACCGCCATCCTCTGTTCTGAAATCAGGTTCTATTTTTTTCCCTGATAATATTTTATCCCATGATATCCAGTGACTCCCGGAACCTATCAGGAAATTATCAATTGTTTCAGGAGAGACATCAGATATCATATCATCGGTTTCACTCCATGGCAAGAATCCAAACTCTGTACCAAATGTCAGATAATCATTAATTTCAGGGGATCTACGTGCAACAGACACTGGAGCAACAGAGATACTGAGATTAGCCTCCATTGTTGGAACAACAAAATTTTTATCTAGATCCAACTCCAATGTAACCTTTTCCCTTTTTTTGTAACTGACCGGATCAAGATGTTTCGCCACGGAAATATCTGTATCCTTAAGATATATAAATCTTTCCAGCAGAGGATTACCAACATTATCAAATACTGTGATATGGATTATTCCGGGAGAAAGTGTTTTTTTGGGGATAATGATTTTTGCTTCTCCCGAGAACAATCTGAATGACTCTGCATATTCAGTATTGCCATGATTATTAATCAAAAGAAAATAAGTATTATCCCTAGTTAAACTGACGTTTTCTCCTGCTGAAACATGAATGGTAATTGAATCACTTTTGAGAAAATCAGCTTTAAGAGCAATACCGTTATCTTTGACTGAGGGCAGGAAATATGCAGAATCTCCAACCTGTACAAAATATCTTTTACTTTTGCCCGGTATCAGGTAAAAAGCGCCTGTTCCATACTTATCAGTCTTAAAGGATGTAACGGAATCTCCTTTTTCATCCTTTACTATACCATTGAATAACAAACCCTTATTAAATTCATTAACAACTTTTAAAGCTATTTTGCAGTTTAATCCGTTAATTAATGTTCCTCCTTCCGGGAAAAACTCAATATTTTGATTTCTGTTGAAACTTTTATCATATATTACCTTTTTCTTAAATCCTTTTCTCTGGAAAGGATTATAAACACTAATACTTTTCATAAAACTGTTACCAGGAAGAAAATTCTTCATCTCATTGGTATAAACTCTGAGAGTGTACATCCCTGACCCTAAGGTATCGGGAAGCAGAGCATACCCCGGGCAAAATCCATTTTCAAGCATCATCCGTTTTTGAATAACAGGATTGTTTTCCGGATTTAGCAATTCAAAGTATGCAATCTTACTTCTGCCAGAAGGTTTTCCGCTTTGCTTGTCTACCAGGTAAATATTAAACCATATATCTTCTCCTGCAATATAGTCCTCCCTGTCGGAGTGAATAAATATTTCCTCGTATGGAACATTTCTGCAATATTGCTCCAGCTTTTTCCGGATTTCAACATTTGCTTTAACCTGTGCCTCGAGCGTGCTATCAGTACAAAATACAAACAGCAGAACAGAAAATACAGCCAGCCTGAATAATTTTATCATAAATCCATTATTACCATCATTTCCCGTTATCCCAGAAAGCAGGTTTTATGTTTGAACCTTTGACAGTGCAATCGGCACACTCTCTGAAGTATGTAATAACCCTGAATGGCGGGTCACTCTGGATCTGATTATCAATTATCCAGACACTTATGTTGAGGTCCGGAATTTTTCCTGTTCCGAAAATAGTATCAGTAGGACAGTAAGAGTAGAAGTTCGGGATACCCCCAAATTTGTCTTTTATGAAAATTCTTTGTTGCGAAATAGCGGATACGCTGAAATAACCAAGTACCGGATCATTAGGATCTTCATTGCAGATGATGTTACTGGATATAGACATTGGAGTTATATCATAAAGCCCTCCGACATTGCCGGAAACATTCTGAAGTTTTTCCCAGTAATCATATTCACTTTCATTCAGTGAGTACTGGTTTACAAGAATACTATATTTGACTTCCAGCCTGTCAGATTGATTGGTAATATACTTTAAAGGATATTTTGAAACCCTGGCCTGATTATATACTGATGTGTTTTTAATAAGAATTTTGTCGGAAGAGCTTGTCTTCCAGCATATTCTGTTTGGCACACTGTATGGTAACCTGAATTCCCATGTCTCTGTAAAATCCCATCTGTAATACAGGCATTTCATTGAAGGATCATAAGTATCGACATATATCTGACAACCTTCTTCCTTAATTCCCAGATAATTCGTTTCACCGATCAATACCTTCTCATAGTAAACTGAATCCATGGGAGGAGTCGGTTTCATCTCCATAGTCTGTGAGGTATATGTTAAATAATTTGTTTTAATAAATAGGGTGTATTTACCCCCAACCCTGCCTCTGAACTTTGTTGAATCAGAAACATATTTTCCTGACAGCACCTCTGTAAAGATAAATACAGCTCCTTTATCATCCGTAACTGTTACTTTGGCTCCCTTCACCGGTTTTGCAACAATTGGCTTACCCAGAGGAAGCGATTTTGATAATTTGATAGTATATTTCCTGTTCTGATCGGTTATCATTCCTTCAACAACAAGAAGTTCCTTGTCTTCATCAGTCTCGGGTATAAATTGAACCGTGCACCCAATCTGAATAAGGAGTGATAATACTAATATCGGCAGATAGCTTTTTTTCATTTTGTTAAAAATCAAAATTGAATGATACTGAAGGTATGGGCCGTCCAAATATCGATAATCTGTACCCTCTTACCTGGTTGTTCTCATTTTTGAAATATTCTGAATAAACATTCTCACGTCCGAGTAAATTATAAACTGAGAAGATCCAGTTTGGATGAGCAATTTTTTTTGATTTAAGATTGCCGCTTACCTTCACTGAAAGATCGAGCCGCGAATAATAAGGTATTCTGTACTTATTCCTGTCAGAATAATGTGTCAGCACAATATCTCCGATTTTGTAAGTTGCAATGGGATATGTAATCGGTCGTCCGGTACTATAAGTATAATTACCCGAGAAACTGAACCGGCGTGAAACAAGGAAATTCAGTGTCAGGATCAGATCATGCGGTTTATCAAAATTGGCAGGAAACCACTTTCCTGAATTTATAGTTTCTTCACTGAACTGACCTGTGCTCCTGATCAGGATCCTTGAATATGTATAACCAACACTCCACCTGACACGACCCTCCGGCTTTTTGAACAGCAGTTCCATCCCGTAAGCTTTTCCCTGCACATTAACTACATCCCTTTCAATGTCATCATTCATTATCAGGTCGGTACCTCCTTTGAAATCGACCATGTTTTTTATCATTTTATAATATACCTCAGCAGAAGCTTCAATTTTTTTCTTATTTAACATCCTGTAAAACCCTAATGCGAACTGATCGCCAACCTGCGGTTTAATATAATAGTCGCTTAGCTTCCATGTATCACTTGGCGAAATTGAGGTTGAGTTTGATAAAAGATGAAGATATTGCCTGGTACGATTATAATTTAACTTAAAAGAACTTTTATCATTTATCCTGAAATTGGCAGATAGTCTGAATTCGGGGCCGTCATAGGTTTCATAATTTTCCAGTGATCCGTAGGTAACAGTGTCCGTAACGGAGGAACTGCTTTTTGGATAGTCAGGATCATAGATAAAAACTGTCTGAGGCCCAAATGCATAAAATGAGGAGAATCTGACCCCTGCATTTACAGAGAGATAATCGGTAACCATATATTTATCTTCGAAATAAATTGCTGATTCCAAAGCTCTCTCGTTAGAAATTGTCTCGGGTTTAACAATTGAAGAATCACCAACAGGGGTAAAACTTCCCGGTAGAATATCATATCTGATAAATTCAGTTCCAAGATTAATTTCATTTCTGCTGCCCACATACCAGTTTAAATCAGCTTTCAAGCCGGTGCTGTTAATCCTGTGCGACAATACAAATGACTCCTGTGGAACCTTTTGACTTGAGATGTCATATTTAGAAAAACTATTGTTGAGGGTAAGGCTTGAAAACAACCGGCTGTTAAAGAAATGACGCCATTTCAAAGCAACTATATTGTTTCCATATTGATATACTGTATCAGAATTAAATCTGAAAGAGTCGAAGCTGTAATAGGCAGAAAAATCAATCTTGTTTTTCTTATTGATATCATATGCAACTCTTGCATTAATATCATAGAATGAAGCTCTGCTGTTCTTCAGAGCAGGATTTTGAATAATATTGAATAACCAGTTGGAATAGGTCGTTCTTCCGGCCAGAATGAAGAAGCAGGTGTCTTTCTTAATGGGACCTTCCATTACAACATGCGTTGTTATCGGACTTATTCCTGCATTACCAGCGAATTCCTTCCTGTTTCCTTCGCTGGGAATAATATCAAGAACAGATGAAATCCTGCCACCATACCTTGCCGGGATCCCGCCTTTGTAAAGCGTCACATCTCTAATAATATCAGAATTGACTGCCGAGAAAAAACCAAAAAAGTGCGATGCGTTATAAACCGGAGCACCGTAAAGAAGAATAAGATTCTGATCGGTAGAACCTCCCCTGACATTGAATCCTGCGGAACCTTCGCCTACTGACTGAACTCCGGGAATTAAAAGTATGCTTTTAATTATATCCTGCTCCCCCATTGATGTAGGCATCAGACGGAACGATACAATATTGATCTTCTCAAAACCAACCTCAAATCGCTGAAGTGTGACATTTTTATCAGCTGAAACAACAGCTTCTTTCAGTGGAACAAGAGTACTTTTCATCTCAACATTCAACTCTCCTGTACCAAAAAGGTTGATATCGACGGCTCGTTCCTTCATTCCGATAAACGAGTATTTTGTGGCATAACTGCCCCGGGGTACGTTTAGTGAATAAAAACCATACTCGTTTGAGATTGTACCTACAGAGAGTCTTGGAATAAAAATTGTAGCTCCT
>Ga0208980_10001818_pt1 | contig 12951 bp, 7 predicted proteins | sample WetSurMetagenome_3_FD_187993 | JGI IMG/M metagenome (GOLD analysis project Ga0208980, IMG submission 187993) | Wetland microbial communities from Twitchell Island in the Sacramento Delta, sample from surface sediment Aug2011 Site A1 Bulk (version 2) | ecosystem: Environmental > Aquatic > Marine...
TGCTGGTTTGCGAGCCCCCATGTATGTTCGCTGTAAAGAAGGCTCTGTTCATAAGCTTCTGAAACAATGTTACGAAGATCTGGCTGATAAATGCCCCATATTGTCTCCAACGTTGAGAGCTCGTCCATCCCTCCGATGCAAGGTCTTATATTCCCGGCCAGCTTGCTTGCTTCAGGCATACTCATGGCACCATGGATCCATGGGTCACCAATATCGCTGCGAATAACTGGCAATTTAGTCAGGTCTTCCTTCAAAATGATTTCCGCAAAATCATCCATTGTACCTACCCGGGCATTTATTCCCATGCTTGCGTAAAAGTCAAGATCTTTGTCAACTGTTTCAGGATCAGGCGGCCCCTGGTTGTCACCGGTCATATTTATATAAATCCAGGATTTAAAATGCCAGCCTGCAGGGGGAAGCGGATCGCTGCCATAGCCATTATTGTAAAGGGTAAGTAGCCTGGAACCATCCGGTCCCTCCCACCAGAATAAGGGAGGCAGTCCAAACCCCAGATTTACTACTGGTCCGCCCATGTGATAGAATTTTATACCTGCATGAGTAAAGATCGTCGGGATAATCCATGATTGTCCCGGCACATCACTCATCTTTGCACTGACTGAGAGAGGACGCCCATATTTTCGGGCTAGGGTTGAAGAGATATTCAATCCCCTTACAAGATCCTCGGGATCAGATGTTTCAACGTGCATGGTAAAAGGAAATGCATGAACAGCAAGGTTACCATCACGGATCGCCTGTTCAATTTTTTTCCTGCGTTCAGGTGCTTGCCCTTCCCATAGAATTTGTTTCATAGGCCATCCTGATACCGTCCACACAAACTGCTTGTCTTCAGGCTGACCGCTGTTTTTATCGATCGCCTCAAGAACCCTGTCTGCCATCGAAGTCCGGTAATCGTGCACAACCTGCCGGACCGTTTCAGAATATCCAATATCGAAATGTGTTTTGTAGACAATGATGACATTCTCAACAGCTGACGTTTCCGGAGATACTTTATCTTCCGGTTTTTTCAAAGATTGTTTTACTCCGGTTTTTGTTGATTTTGAATCATAATTCTGGGCTCCTGATGTTGCAAAAAGAAAGACGCTTATTGTAAAAAGAGCAAATTCAATAATTATCCTTTTCATGGTGGTTCAGATTGTATCGTTTCATGATAAGACTATTATACGGATCCAGTCGAGCGCAACCATCCGGTCTTATATTATAGCGAAGGTAACATTTTTGGCCTTCACTTTTTCTGTAAGTGGCCAGTCTAAGAGGAGAATTCTACTTTGAATCAATAAGAAAAAATGTAAATTTGATTATAATAAGCACCCATGATGAAAAGAACAATTAATATACTGCTGATATTTCTGTTCGCAGCAAAAACCGGGTTGGCAATAAAATCAAATCCGGCTGATGGAAATCCTCTTAAAAGTGCATTAAAGGAACTTGCAGGGAGAATTTCATTTCAGGTATGGCAGTATGATAGCAGCAAAATAAGGCAGAAACATAGTATTCCAATTGCTGAAGGCAAAACAGGACATTTGCAAATTGAAAATTCCAGCTGGAGCTGCGAGATTACCGAAAGCCTGCCCTCCAATGACGGATCTGTAAGGTTAGATGCTAAATTCAAACTTGTGAGCGGAAGCCTGAGAAGCGCATGCGCGGCTGCCTCATTTGAATTCGCTGACTGGAGCACGGAAAACTACGTTATGATTCCTGCCATAGTCTACAATGGCAACCGTTTCAGAACTATTTATGGTGGTTATATGCCTGTCTATCCTCCCGATATGTATTATAATAAGAATTGTCCGCTCTCATTTTCCGATGATCCCCGTCTGGCTGTCAATGCAGGCGAGCCTTCAAAAATAGAGTTGTCAACAAGCAGTGCTGCGACCCCTGCAATGACCTTTTTCTCACCGTCAAAAAAACGCGGATTAATTATGCTCACAGATCAAAGAACGAGATTTGGAAATTCCGGAATGATCATTGAAGAAAGCGATGACAGAAAGTATGCCACATTTTCCTTAACCGCACCAGTAGTAAGAGAGAGAATCCCTGGCTTCGGAGGTTTTTTCAAAAGCTGGGACAATGCTGCCAACTTTAAAGAGGGGGATGAAATTATTTTACGTTTTTCAGTATACTCTTTCCCTGTAAATGATATCCCCGGTTTTTTGGAGAAGTTCATGGATGTAAGAAAAGCATTTACAGGAGATAACAACCCGGAAAATATCACTCCGATGAGTGCGATACTTAAGTATACTGCATGGCAGACAGATAATTATCGCTGGCATGAGGATCCGGATTATAAATTGTATTCACTCGATGTATATGAAAATTTCTTCGGTTACAAAAAAGTATTTCAGCTCGGCTGGGTTGGAGGGATGATGAATACTTTCCCCATGCTGTATTGCAACGACAGCCTTCATCTGGCCAGGGCATCAAATACTATTGATTTTGTCGTTGACAGAATGCAGGGGAAAAGCGGTTATTTCTATGGTTTTTATTGCGATGGAAAAGTGAGAACTGAATTGAAAAGAGAGATTCCGAAGGAATTGAGCAATGCCCATCCGGATGTAAAGGTCGCAATGGTCCGGAAAAACGCTGATGCCCTCCTCTGGTTCTGCAAGCAATTTATGCTATTGAAGGAACAGGGAAATAGCGCGGTAATCAAACAATCATGGGAATCGGCAGCCAAAAAGCTTGCACAGGCATTTGTCAACACCTGGAAGAAGAATGGGGAATTAGGCCAGTATGTGGATCCTGAAAATGGCGAAATTGTAATTTTTAATTCAACGGCTGCAGCTATTGTCCCCGGAGGACTTGCCCTTGCTTCAAAATATTTCAATGAGCCTGATTTTCTCAAGACTGCAATTGAAGCTGCAAATTTTTACTATAACCGTGATGTTGTAAAACTTGGACTGACAAGCGGACATTGCGGAGATATAAGTCAGGATGCGGACTCAGAGTCGGCTGCCGGATTCCTGGAATCACTTATGGCTCTTTACTGGGCAACCGGCGAAACACAATGGCTTGACAAAGCTAAAGTTCAAGCTGCACTTGTTGCCACATGGACCTTGTCCTATGATTTTATTTTTCCGCCGAACAGTGATCTTGGCAAATTGAATATTCATGCTGCCGGTGCTTATTTTGCAAGCACTCAGAATAAGCATGCCGCACCGGGGATCTGCACCTCATCGGGGGATTATTTATTCAAATTATACCGTGCAACAGGCGAGCGCAAGTATGCAGAACTAATCCGCGATATTCAGCACGCTCATACCGAAGTGGTCGAAACGCCGGGTCGCCCAACTGTAAGCGCAGGTTCAGGAGGTGCATGGGAGCCTGCAGGCAAAAGTAATTATTACGGTTGTTCAATGGAGCGCATTCAGCCATCAGATGCTGAAGGCAAGGAGGGAGTCGGAAAGCTGTATAAAAACACCTCCAATGCATGGAACGAGTTAAACGGAATGCTAATGGCTCTCGAATTGCCGGGCATATACCTTCAGCCTGACAATAATGAAATCATGGTCTTTGACCATGTTGAAGCAACCGTAACAGAACGCAGTAAATCAGGTGTTGTTCTCCGGATCAAAAATCCGACAGCTTTTCCAGCAAAAGTATCTCTGTTCGCCGAAACATCGGCTGATTCCAGAAAACCTTTAGGTTATACAGCTTTTATGAAATGGCAGAAAATAGATATTGGTGCCGGAAAGACATGCAATGTAAAAGTGGAAACAGATGGACGGATTACAGCACTTTAGATAAATATTGAATATTACATCTTCTCTATCAGAACCATTTCGTCCTTTTGCAAGGCAAGGGTGATAGCCCCTGATTTTATTTTGGCCACTCCGATTTTCACTTTGCCTTTATCAGTAATAAGGCTAAGTTTCACTGAAGAGACTTCTGACCACTCGTCGGGCAAAGACCAGTCTCTGGACTTATAACCTTCTTTGCTATAAGCTATTATACTACTGCTGTTTATCCAGGGCGCGGGAATAAAAATATCATTGTTCTCGGCTATTAGTCGATTACCAAGGGTAATTTTGTATTGTCCTTCTGATAAAGATGTTTTTACACCTGAAGAAAATCCAACTTCCTTATAATTTTTTGTGTCTATCACATATTGCCGGTCCAACCTGTTGAGGTAGTACCATATGACGGTTTTCAGACAAAAATCCTCCTTAAACCCCGGGAGTTGATCCCGGTCTTTCCTGACAATATCTTCTCCATGCATGCTTGTGCCGAAAAGCTTTCCCCACTCGCTGTTTTCCTGTCCGCCGCAATAAAATGATGCAGGCCATTTAAGGTAATATCTCAAACCTCCTCCGAACCACCATGCCATTGGCTCGTAGCCCTCGAATGCAGTTTCTCTTAAAAAGTCGACTCCCTCGGAAGTCACATCTATTTCCTTAGATGCCCAGTATCTGAAGATCCTGCGCTGGGCTTCTGTCTCATCCTCAACTGAATAGCCAAGAAATGGACTTATTGGACCTGGTGTCAGGTCGATCCTGTATCCTCCTCTGCCGTCGGGTACGGGTACCGGTGGCCAGGAATGAAATGCATCTATATGAACCGTGCCGGCATCACTGAGCGGGAGAAGGTTACATATGCTGTCAATTCTTTTCCGGGCAAACTCCGATTTTCCATTGTCTTTTCGCTTCAGCTTACCGTCGAACAGGGCCTGAGACATAAATAATTTCATTGTCAGGGTCTGGTGGTAACTGTGTTTCTGAGGTATTTTAAACCGGAGGTCATCAGAGTATGAGATAAATATTGTATCTGATTTTGTGCTGCTAAGGGATTGCCCTCTTAAATCCCGGCTATCCTCAAAGCCAAAAATCATTCCGCTGATTACAATTATGAGTCCGGCAATTTTTTTTCTCATGAATTCTGGTTTAGTCTCTCTGGCCACAAAAGCAATCTAGTTAACAACCGAATATTGGAGGAACAGGTAATTTCCAGGGTCATTGATTGTAAAGTCAACGATGCCGGAGTCGGGTATTTTGTGTTGTTTGCTTTTGCCTGATTCAAGGTCAGATATTATGACTGTTTTTCCTGCAATAAATTTCAATTTCACCGGTTTCTGTTTATCAGTATTGTGCAATTCCCTGAAAAGCAGGATATAGCTTTCTGACCGGTCATCCTCATTTACCATTTGAAAGCCTGACCAGCTTTGATTATCCGGCTTATCCCCGATAGGGAAAGTAAAGCATTGAAAGATATCTGTCCGATGTTCTTTATAAAGGGTGATAAAGTCTCTAAGCTCTTTCTGTCCGTCCGGATCCAGGTATTGGGCACTCTGAAAGAAGCAAGGGACAAATGGCACTCCCATGGCGAAACAATAGGAATGGCTGTACAGAGGTGCATCGCTCCTTTCGGGATTGGCCCTTTTAGGATTCTGAAGCATCACCTGCAGCTTATTGCTGTTCAGGTATCTTGACATCAGCCAATGCTGCCTTAATACCTGGTATGGGACCATTGTAAGGTGAGCAGGAAGGCTTTCCTGAATGTTCTGAAAATAGATACTACCATATTCCTTGCAGAAGTACCAGCCATAACGAGGATCGTCATATTCAGGGCAGAGTGTGAACTGAGTCTTCATCCAGGCGTGCTTCATTACTCCGCGGTATTTCTTTATCCGATCTTCATAGTCTGACCGGTTATTAAGCTGGTCAAAATCCACCTTCCAGGAAATAAATCCCAATTCGTCGACATTTTTATCCAACTCTTCCGCAGTTGAAAGCTTTGCAGTCACCCACAAGCCAAATCTCAATCCGTATTTGTCCCCTTCAGCTTTAATATCCTTCCATCCGTTTCTGTATCTGGGACTAAATCCTTTTGCCTCATTATACCGCCCCTCTCCCTTTTGCCAACCGTCATCGATCTGAATCACTTCAACCCCTATTTTTGAAAGTGCCGGTATCTCTTTCATAAGGTAGTCCTCATTAGTGAACCTTGCCCCATCAGGATCGGCGGGTCCCCATGTATTGCTTAAAATAAACATATCACGTTCAGGGAAAACAGGGTACCTTGCACGGTCGAATTGTTTAAGAGCAAGCTGCATTCCGTCATTTGCGCCGGTCCACACAATGGACCATGTAGCCCAGCACTCCCTGAACCGTTCTCTTGCAATCTCGGCAGGAATCAGGCCCCAGCCGGTAACCAGGAGGCCATCAGGACCGGAATAGTAGCTTCCCGTATTGTGAGCCTGCTGATTCACACATTTTGGTGATTCCTTTACAATGCAGATCCCATCGTTTCCGTTATTATACTCCGCACTCATCCCGCTTGCCCAGTTATTGTCCTCGGTTAAGAAGAGAGGGTATCCTGTCACCAGAGTCTCTTCCAGCATTTCCCTTGAGGGATCGTGCCTGCTTCCGGGATTATTATAATAACCCCAGTAACGTCGGGCATTTTCAATTGTAAAATCAAGCGGAAGATATTCGCACCTTGCACCAGGAATCGCAATCCAGTGGCCGGAATCCATTTTTCTTCCTTCATTATCAGGTAAACCTTCAGGAGAGAAGCCTTCCATTGCTTTAATGCGCAATTGTGTCCTTATGCCCGGGGCATCCGGGTAAACCCATATTACGTGCTTCACTACGAGTTTTGCCACGGGGTAATTCAAGGTAGTAACTACCTGAATATGCTTGTTTGTAAATCCTTCATCATCATCTATAGTAATTTCAACATCCATCAGCTGCGCACTGGATGAATCGGTTATCGAACCAGGCAAACTCCAGTCACACAATAGCTTACCTTGCTTCTTTGCATACTCCCTGCCTGTGACCTGATTTCTGATGCTGACTGTAAGAAAGCCTTTGCCCGTCCATTCCCAGGTACGTTCAATCTTCCCGGTAGAGACCACGAGGCTGTTGTTTTTGTAAAGAACCTTCGCACTTTTATACTCGGCTGAATGGTCAGGGGATAAACAGTAGCCTTTTACAAAGACTGTATAGCACAACCATATCAGAAGAAGAAACTTCTTACAATTTAGCGTCATAAGAGTACTAATACCGGCAGAAATAATGATAAACAATCTAAAGCCAAGAATTAATTATCCTCTCCAGGGCCGGGAGCGATCAACCTTATCCAGTACGTTCAAGGCAATATTGACATCTTCGACTATCTGAAAATCGTACATGCCGACACAGATAAAATCGGCTCCGTTATCAAAGGCATATTTGAATCCGTGTTCAGGCTTCAATGCGCCGGCTGCAAGAGTTTTAAAAGCTATCCATGGTTCTTCGAGAGTGGCCATAAATTCAATTGTTTCCTCCGGCTTATGGCAAAAATTATTGTCTTTCCATCCCGGTTCAGGCACATCCTTATTTTCAAGATCAACTTGTGCCGACCAGTAATCGTGAGTATGTAGAGTTTTTACCCAGAAATCAGGTTTTACTCCGTTCTCCACGCAAGCCCGGATAGATTCCACCCGGTGTGCTCCGACACCGGCGGGTTTTCCATAGCTTCTTATAAGGTCGAGTCCCCTCTTTAGCTCATCATAGAAGCCGGGAGTATTGTTGAAAATAGCAAAATCCGTTTTTCCTCCATGGCTGTACATTACGTCAGCTCCTCCTTTATTTGAGATCGCAATGCCTTCCAGAAAGTTGTTGCCGGCTCCGCAATCGGATATGAATTTTATTTTTCCTCCTGTTTCATGCCTGTATTTGTTTACAACCCGTAACTGGGCAGGATTTGATATAATGGCATTTATACCGCATTTCTCCGCCAGCTGAAGTGTCATCATAACCTTTTCATCAGTATGATACATTTTTATGAGCTTATCAACATAAATAAGGTCGCGGGCATGAGACCATCCTCCGATAAGATTTCCGCCCATTATAAGTTTGCTGAGCTCAAAGTCGCCGATCTTTCCTTTTGGAACAGATCCTTTGAGATCAGCCAGAGATGTAAACTGGAAGCTTTTTAGCGTGGCACTTGAGATTGCATCAGGTTTCTCAAGAAGGTATTTCTTTTCGAAACTCTCCCACTTTGTTTTCTTGTAGAGTACATATGCAAATGCTCCGAGGAAGGGAACGCCTATCATATCGCGCAGCAGCTCGCGACGCTTGCTGGAAAAACCTTCACCTTCGCCGGAGGAAGGAACGGGTGCATTAGGCTTCTCCTCTTTCCAGTGCCTGAGCCACCTGTCGGCCCCAAAAAGGAAATCAACAGGAAGCGAGGCAAGTATAACGAGCATAATCAATTCTATAAGGTTCTTGTCAACCCACTGATAATTTCCTTCGGCAACAACCCCGAAGGTATAGCCAAATATCGGCGGATATGAGGCAAAATAGAAAAAAAGCAGTACAGCACCGGCGATCGCGGACCACCTCACAAGTAACCCAATAAAAAGGGATAATCCGATAAGGATAAGTCCCCAGACATTAAGGAAATCAACAATATTAATGATTGTCTGAGATGAGGCCATCCAGTGAAACAGCCCGGCAAAGATCCACTTTGAACCCAGCAGGTAGTACTTGGCAGTCCACCCCGGATTAATCAGCTTGGCAATGCCTTCATACAGGAAATGCCATCCAATGAGGATCCTAAGCAGCGTTAACAGGTAAGACGAATATTTTCTCATAAGAGTGATTTGTTATGTTTTACATCTTCAATTAGTTACATTGAAAAATAAAATCAGATACTATTTTGGCATGAATAAAAAACGTGGTAAAGGCACTTGAAAGATAATAAAAAAAATAAAGTCAAACACGAAATATGTATTAAGATGCTTTAAGCGTCCTGTTTAACACGGCAAAGCCTGTAATGCCTGCAATAATTGAAGCGGTAAGAATCGCAATTTTTGAGTTGTTCACAACATCGGGATCACTGAAAGCCAGAAGGGTGATGAAAACGGACATGGTAAAACCAATGCCGCCAAGGAATCCCGCACCGGCAATCTTTTTCCAGCTGAGCCCCTGCGGCAATGTGCATAACCCCAGACTGACAGCAAAAAAGGAAAAGAGCAGGATCCCGAGTGGTTTTCCTATGAAGAGGCCTGCTATTATGCCGATACTGCACTTTTGCGAAAGTCCTTCCCAGATATTACCAGCCAGTGGGATGCAGGTATTGGCAATGGCAAAAAGAGGTAAAATAAAGAAGGCAACGGGCTTGTGGAGAAAATGCTGAAGAGAGAAGGAAGGTGACTTTTCAGTATTGTCGCCAAACGGAATGACAAAAGCAAGCAGTACACCTGTAATAGTCGCATGAACACCCGAATTAAGCATGAAGTACCACATTGCCACCCCACCTATCAGATAAGGGATGAGATTGAGAACCTTCAGCCTGTTCAAAAGAATAAGCAATCCGAAAATTCCGAGGGCAATCAGCAGATTCGAAACTGCCAGTGAAGTTGTGTAGAAAATTGCAATTATAATAATCGCCCCGAGGTCATCAACGACGGCAAGTGCAGTGAGGAAGACTTTGAGCGATACAGGGACATTTTTACCCAGAAGGGATAAAATACCGATCGCAAAAGCAATGTCAGTTGCCATCGGGATTCCCGCACCTGCCATTTCATTTGTTCCGCGATTCAGCAGAATAAACAATCCGGCCGGGACGACCATTCCTCCCAAAGCCGCAAAAATAGGCAGGGAGGCATTCCTGAGGTCTGAAAGTTCACCCACGTATATTTCCCTCTCAAGTTCCAGCCCTATAAGAAGAAAGAAGATCGTCATTATGCCGTCATTTATCCAGTGAATCAGATCGTGTCCGCCAACACTGGTATGCCAGAATCCTATGTACTCTTTCTGGTACAAGGAATTTGCAAGAACCAGCGAAAGAAGAGTGACAAAAAGAAGTACCAGTCCGCCGGCTTTTTCACTGTTGTAGAATTCATTGAAAAGTTTCGTGAGCTTCATCATAAGCATCTACCTTTGAAAAGTAATATTCCACTCAACTTCACTGTTCTTCTCTGTCAAAATAGTCAGGACTGCCAGATCATGTTCATTATCAGACAGCTCAATTTTTGCTTTGGCATTTTGTGCATGACATTTCCATGGCTTATAGTCATTCAGGGCTATAACCACTTTATATTCCTCGCCGCCTATAACTCTTGATTTACCCGTCAGAACTTTTTTATTTTCATCCCATACCGGAAGGCCAGTCATATCAATCATCCCCTGCATGATATGCCGGTTGGTCGAAACAAACTGCGGATGGCTTTCGACAGAATGAATGCTTATCATCCGGGTTTCTCCAAGCCGTAATTCCTGAATCAGAAGATCGCTCCCATAAAACCTCCCGACAAATTTATTATTCCAGAAATCATATAGAAAGTATTCCTTATCCTGAGTCAGCCCAAGCCCTCCTTCATTAAGGGATGCTCCCAGCTCAACAGTCATAATATCAGCATCATAATTGGCACTATCGAGATTGGGATTATAGAGTGTCAGCTGATGCCAGTCGGGGTTAACCTCATAATCAAAGACCCGTGGTACACTAAATCCATTGGTAAAAGCATCGACAGGGCGAGAGCTTTTTGGCAAGGCATGGTAAGGGAAAGTACGGCTCATTATATAAAGCTGCTCGGGCGACAGCTGATAAAATCCGCGCGCCATCAGAAATCTTGCACTTACAACATAGCACATTGTCATTAAGGTCTTTAATCCGTCATTATTATATGAAGGTCTGGCTTTCAGCGGGTCTTTTGCATCCAGATCATAGTTCACAACCACCCTGTTTTTATACCATCGCAGACCGCAGCGTGTAACCATTTCAGGTATGAACACATCATTGTCGCCCCAGACCCGCTGGGAAGCAATAAGCCCGATCGATATATCTGACCCCCTGCCAATCATCCGCTCATCAATATATGAATCTTCACCCAGTCCCTCATAGGCGAGCCGGAGCATATTCCGGTAAGCCAGAGCAGTAGTGGCATATTTATCATCGAACCCGCCCTCAAAGGCCCACGCGGTAGATTCCGGATAGTCAAACATCAGGCCTTTCATTCCTGCTTTTTTCAGGTTGCCATAAACATTCTTCATGTGCGCTATGAAGCCTGTATCCGTGAAATCATATCCAACCATATTCTCCTCATCCCACCACTGATTGAGATATCCTTCATCCGATTCTCCTCCCAGGTCATAATTAAGATGCTTCATCTTGTCGACCTGACCGGTTGCCATCTTGTAAGGATCATTGAACAGCATGAATGAAGGATTCTTCCTGACAAAATCTTCGGAACGCCGTCCCGACTGAAAATAGGTCAAAGGCAGTCCGCCCTTAGCTATAACCTGCCTGCACCAGCTTTCCGTTGTCATATAGGGTGAGCAGTAATTATTACTGTCGGCGGAGGCTTTATCACCCCACATAGCCCAGTGCCTGTCATCCCACCAGCCCTGCTGGTTAATTCTGCCGTAGGCATCGGGTACAAGTCTGACAGCGACCCTTGTATATTTTGTAAATCCCGATTTTATGGCATTATTAATCTCGTCGACAGCGCCCTTTGAATCATTGAACTTCGGACGGGCAGGATCTTTTGCATATACACTGGCATACCAGAGGCATTCAGTCGGAAAATCATAATAATTCAGCTTTATCCTCTGCGCTTCTCTTACTGCGAGCCCATATTTTTCGAGCGCCTCGAAGGGATTGGAATTGTTAATACACAAGTAAAACAATTCATTTCCTTCCCAGGACGAACCCTTATCTATAAGCCTGCCAACCGGGTCTTCGCTGAAGAGCTGCAGGCCAAGGCTGTCGCGGTATCCGGATACCCTGCAAAATTTTTCAAATTCATTGTATGTCAATCCGCCGGCAACTATGATTTTCGGATCAGTGTTATCGCCGAAGCGGACGAGGACATTATTAAAGCATGTTGTCTTCTCTTTCGCGGAGACATATGTTTTATTACCTCCTGAATTTCCGTTCAATACAGCAAAGTTTGTTTCAATATCCATGCCTTTGCAGGTTCCTTTGGTCTTTAATGGATAGAAGGCTGTTAACCTGAACGGAATATCTGAATCATTGACAATTCCCATTCTGAATACCACAAAATCTTTTTCGTCATAAACGGTTGCTGTCCAAAGCATATCAGAATAGTGCGGATATTTTTTAGCGATAGTTAGTGATCCTCCATTGCCGAAAATATCGCTGATTTCCTTATACGTCCATTCTATTGTGCCTGTGGAATCTGTTGAATACAAACCTTCTGCCTGGAAATATGCATTCGAAATCAGCAAAAGATTCTTTGGGATATTTCTTACCGAATAGGTACCCTTCCTGAGATCGAAGGTAAGGGAAACCTGTTTGTTTTCAACCTTTACGGATTCACCTGTTTTTGTCATCTCTGTCTGCGCATTAAGTGCCAGGGGAAGAATCAGGAAGCAGATAATAAATATTTTTTTTACCATAATATTGCAAGTGTAAAATAAAAATAATAATACGCTATTGCATCGGCGTGCAGGGACGGGTCGCGATCTGTCCCTGCGTGAATATTTGCGTCACATTGTAGGGACAGGTCGCGACCTGTCCCTACATCCGGTTTCAATTGTAGAATTCATCGCGTTCCCAATTTACAGGATTACTATTTATATATTCTGTAATTGTATCCAATGATTTCTCATTACGGATAATATGTTCATAAAATGACCGCTGCCATTTGAAATCAACAAATCCGGCCAGATGAATATGTTTGGACACCGTTGTTTTGTATGCTCCCATTATTTCAGATAAGGGTTTGATTTTAATTTGACGCGATGATGGAATCCGCCAATGATTTATTTCGATTATACCATGGATGTGATTTGGCATTACAACAAAGGAATGCAACGCAACATATCCATATTGTTCCGACAACCAATTCCATTGTCTTTTGGCAATTTCTCCGTATTCGTTTAAATACATCCGAATTTTTGATTTTCCAGATGTGTCGGCATTCGGCAGGGACGGGTCGCGACCCGTCCCTACCGGTGAACATTCGTTGTTTTGTGGTAGGGA
>Ga0208980_10001819_pt1 | contig 12941 bp, 16 predicted proteins | sample WetSurMetagenome_3_FD_187993 | JGI IMG/M metagenome (GOLD analysis project Ga0208980, IMG submission 187993) | Wetland microbial communities from Twitchell Island in the Sacramento Delta, sample from surface sediment Aug2011 Site A1 Bulk (version 2) | ecosystem: Environmental > Aquatic > Marine...
TCATTAAGAAAATGTTCAACAGAGTTCTCCCAGCTTTTTACGAGAAGGGCTTTGCGTTCGGACGAGGGTACGAATGAAGACTGCTCAATCTCGGAAATCGTTTTCTCCAGTTCGTCGAAGTTGTCCGAGCCTTTAATAGCGCGCAATGCCTCATCGATGATTCGTTGTCGCCCACCTTGAATTACAAGTTCTCGCTGCCGGTGTTTTTCCTCGCATTCAGCATGTTTGCTGCGAAGAAATCCGGCAGGCTTGCCACAGTATTTACATTTACCCATAGTGACCTCCCTGAAATGCTAACCTTATTTATATTGATCCGTATAGACCCCGTTGGTAAGAATTTCATAATTTTATGGACGGCCCCTTCCTTTTTCTTCCTTTTTAGTATGTGTTTGTTAGGTAATGGTCGAGGGTTAGCCCATTTCTTGTTCAATCAGCTTGGTTATTTCTCCCTCATTAGGAAATCGCTGCCCTTCAATATTTTGTTTAGAGTAGATCAGCATTCCATTACACTCTATATCGAAGATACCCCCACTGCCTTCGATCAATTCAATATTTGAATCAGGATAATTTGCCTTCAATTCGGCTTCCACACGGGAAGCTTGAGGAAGAAAGTTTCAAGCAACTCAATATTTAATAAGAATGTTCATAACCCCTCCTTGGTTCTAAATAGCCAAAAAGTTTATATGCTTTCTATATAACAACCCTTTTCCTTTGCAAAGCAACGACCGAAGTTTGTATTCCCAAAATAAAAAAGGCCCATCACCTTTTTATCTGGCAATTCGGCCTATTTATTTTCATTAATCTTTAAAATCCTTCCCATCAAAGACACCCAGTTCCTCTCGTCGCTTATCTTTTTTGGGGTTGATATTATTTAACCTTTTTAATCCTAACCGGGAGAAAAGTCAACAAAAAAACAAAAATGTTTTAAGGGGATAGAGTGTATTTATTGCCCTTTTTAAAAGACCGTGTTTTTTTCTTTACCGAGCACAAAACCCGATACGCTCCCCGAGGACAGCAAGCTTGATTTTTTTTAATTCCCTGTTAGACTTAACCCTAATTTCAGAAACCTATCAAAATGGAGGGTATGATGGCAGGAGTAAATAAAGCAATTTTGCTTGGCCGCCTGGGCGCTGACCCTGAAATCCGGTATACCAGCAACGGAACCGCGGTAGCAAATTTTAGAATCGCCACCAGCGAAAAATGGACTAATCCGAACGGAGAGAAAGAAGAACGCACCGAATGGCACCGCATTGTGGCTTTTGGAAAACTCGGAGAAATATGCGGAGAATATTTAGCCAAGGGCAAACAGGTCTATATTGAAGGAAGACTTCAGACCCGCACCTGGGAAGACCGGGATAAAAATCAGAGAACTACCACGGAAATAATTGCCACGGTAATGCAGATGTTAGGCTCAGCAGGAGGAGGAAAAGCGCCTGACAAAGAGGAGCCCTCTTATGCGGAGGAACCCGCAAAAGATGAGGATATCCCTTTTTAAAAAAAGGAGGCTAGATTAAAAATAAAAAGGCCCTCAGGAAGAGGGCCTTTTTTTATTCACCCGATGATTTTAATACATTCCGCCCATTCCGCCACCCATTCCACCCATCCCTCCTCCTGGAGGCATTGGGGAAGCTTCTTTCTCTTTCGGTTTTTCCGCCACACACGCCTCAGTGGTGATAAGCAAACCAGCCACACTGGCAGCATTTTGGAGAGCGGTTCTCACTACCTTGGTTGGGTCAATGATTCCTGCGGCAACCAAATCTTCAAATTTATCAGTCTGCGCATTAAACCCAAAGGAACCTTCCCCGGTCTTTACCTTCTCTACGACTACCGACCCGTCAAAGCCGGCATTCTGGGCAATCCACCGTAAAGGCTCTTCCAGGGCCTTCTTAAGAATATTCACACCTGCTTGTTGTTCCTCATTCTCGAGCTTCAGCGCATCCAGCTTAGCAATGCAGCGGATGAGGGGAACACCGCCGCCGGTAACAACCCCTTCCTCAATTGCCGCGCGGGTAGCGTGGAGAGCGTCCTCTACGCGAGCCTTCTTTTCCTTCATCTCGGTCTCAGTGGCTGCGCCAACATTGATCACGGCAACGCCACCAACCAGTTTGGCTAAACGTTCCTGTAATTTTTCTTTGTCATAGTCAGAAGTGGTCTCTTCAATCTGGGCGCGGATCTGTTTAATCCTTCCCTCAATGTCACCCTTCTTTCCAATGCCCTCAACGATGGTGGTGTTGTCTTTATCAATGGTAACGCGCTTACACCGGCCTAAATCATCAATCTTTAAGCTTTCGAGTTTAATGCCGAGATCCTCCGCAATCATCCGACCGCCAGTAAGCACAGCGATATCCTCAAGCATTGCCTTCCTTCGTTCGCCAAATCCTGGTGCCTTAACCGCAGCGCACTTTAAGGTGCCCCGCAACTTGTTGACCACCAATGTAGCCAAGGCTTCACCTTCAACATCCTCAGCCAAAATCAACAACGGCTTATTGGTCCGTGCAACCTGTTCCAGTAAAGGAAGAAGGTCTTTCATGTTGCTTATTTTCTTCTCGTTTAAAAGAAGGTACGGATCTTCCATCACACACTCCATCCGCTCGGGATCCGTTACAAAATAAGGAGATAAATAACCTCGGTCAAACTGCATTCCCTCGACGATATCCAACGAAGTCTCCATGGTCTTTGCTTCTTCTACCGTGATGACTCCTTCTTTACCCACTTTGCTCATGGCCTCGGCAATAATGTTTCCAATGCTCGGATCATTATTAGCTGAAATCGTTCCCACCTGGGCAATCTCTTTCTGCTCTTTCGTGGGTTTGCTTATTTTCTTGAGCTCCTCCCCTATCTTTTCCACTGCCTTGTCAATCCCCCGCTTGATATCCATGGGGTTAAGGCCGGCAGCAACCAATTTGGAACCCTCACGGTAGATTGCCTGGGCTAAAACGGTCGCAGTGGTCGTCCCGTCGCCGGCAACATCACTGGTCTTGCTGGCAACCTCTTTTACCATCTGGGCTCCCATGTTTTCAAATTTGTTTTCCAGTTCAATCTCTTTAGCTACGGTAACGCCGTCTTTTGTTACTGTGGGCGCGCCCCAGCTTTTCTCCAAAATCACGTTGCGGCCCTTGGGCCCCAGGGTTACCTTGACCGTATTGGCCAGGGCATTTACCCCTCTTAAAATTAAATTGCGTGCCTCTTGATCAAACTTAATCTCTTTTGACATCTGAGTTCCCTCCTATAGTTCATTAGTTCATTAGGTTTATTTTTCAATGATTCCAAGAATGTCATCTTCGCGCATAATCAAATGCTCTTCACCATCCATCTTAATTTCGGAGCCAGAATATTTACCAAAAAGAACCCGGTCTCCCACCTTCACCTCCATCGGGATTTTTTTCCCGTCATCAGTAACTTTACCCGGTCCCACGGCAATAATTTGACCCTCTTGGGGTTTTTCCTTGGCTGTATCCGGAATAATAATACCGCCCTTTGTTTTCTCTTCTTCTTCAACCCGCTTTACGATAACTCGATCTTGTAACGGTCTAATCTTCATGGCTAAAATACCTCCTTGTGATTTGTTGTTTAGGGTTAAAAAGGAATTGGTTTTGAAAAGTGCTTTTTCGAGGTAAGATTAATAAAGCCTATTTTTTATTTGTCAAGTCCTTACCCAAAAAAATTTTTATAACTTCTTGATTTTTTTAAAAAACAAAATTAGCACTCTCCCTTTTTGAGTGCTAATAATTAGGAGTTTACTCGTTTTTTTTTAATAAGCAAGTATAAAAATATAAAGAAAACTATATCTCCTATCCTTTCTTGTTATGAAAAATTATTTTTTTATTACTTTCTCAATACTTGAAAGCTTTAATCGAAAAAAATAAGCCTCCTTTTTCCCTGAAACCTTACATCAAGGATAATACCAGCCGAACGCCTATCGAGAGGAATGCGGAGCGAACCAAAACCACTTGACACCTGATAGGTATTGTGGTAGCCATTACCTGCAAACAACGGCTTGAGTCTTTTCTTTTGCTTAGGATTGATGAAGCCGTAAAAAATCAAAAATCAGACGGCACAGTAAAAAGGTGCAGATGCAAGGCACGCAAATCCGACGGAATGAGGCGTACTTACCTGTACGCCGCAATGACTGAGGATGCAGCGCAACGCCGCAGATGGACTTTTTGCGAGGCCGTCAAGATTATCGTCTTTGGATAGAGCAGCTGGGGGTTATAGGTACGATTATAATCCCCTTTTAATTTTTTAATCTATTTTTGCGGTTGTAATCGAACAAATTTATGGATGATTTTTCACTGCCCAAAACCTATGACCCGCATCCGATCGAGCAAAGGTGGTATACCCACTGGGAGAATGAGGGTTTTTTTCACGCCGACGAACAGTCCCCCTCTGAACCGTATTCCATTGTGATCCCTCCCCCAAATGTCACGGGATCTCTTCATATGGGACACGCTTTAAATAACACCCTCCAGGATATTCTCGTTCGGTTCCATCGGATGGACGGAAAAAATACTCTTTGGCTTCCCGGAACTGACCATGCCGGCATTGCCACCCAATACGTGGTGGAAAAAGAACTTGCAAAGGAGAAAAAGACTCGGAAAAGTTTGGGGCGGGAAAAGTTTATTGAGCGGGTCTGGCAATGGAAGAAAGAACACGGGGGGATTATTATCGGACAATTAAAACGATTAGGCGCATCGTGTGACTGGGTCCGGGAAAGGTTTACCATGGATGAAGGACTCAGTCAGGCAGTCCGTGAGGTTTTTGTTCGCCTGTATGAGGAAGGCCTTATTTACCGGGGAGACTATATCATTAACTGGTGTCCTCGTTGCCATACCGCTCTTTCTGATCTTGAGGTCGAATATAAAGAAACGCAAGGAAAATTCTATTTTATTCATTACCCTTTAAAAAAGGGGAAAAAGACCCTTGTTGTGGCAACAACCCGGCCGGAAACCATGTTGGGCGATACTGCGGTAGCTGTCAATCCTGATGATGAACGGTACCGAAATTTGATCGGCAAAGAAGTGCTTTTGCCCTTAATGGATCGGGTTATTCCCGTTATTGGTGACGAGTACGTTGATAAAAGTTTTGGAACCGGAGCTCTGAAAATCACCCCTGCCCATGACCCTAATGATTTCGAAGTTTCTTCCCGACACAACCTGCCCATAATCAAGGTGATGGATGAGTCTGGCCGGATGAATAAAAATGCCGGTCCCTATAAAGGCTTAGAGCGTTTTGCCTGCCGGGAAAAAATCGTTGAAGATTTAACCACTCAGAAGCTTTTGAAAAAAGTCGAAACCTATGTCCACAATATCGGATACTGCTACCGCTGCAATGAGATTATTGAGCCTTTTCTTTCTAAACAGTGGTTCGTTAAAACCACCCCCCTAGCCAAACCTGCAATTGCCGCTGTCAAAGAAGGCAGGACCCGGATCATCCCCTCGGTTTGGGAAAAAACCTATTTTGAGTGGATGGAAAATATCCGCGACTGGTGCATCTCGCGGCAGATTTGGTGGGGGCATCGAATTCCGGCCTGGTATTGTGGAGATTGCGGGGAAGTGATTGTTTCCGCAGGCGAACCTCAGACCTGCAAAAACTGCGGGGGCAAAAACCTCACGCAAGAAGAAGATGTGCTGGATACGTGGTTCAGCTCCGCGCTTTGGCCTTTCTCCACCCTCGGCTGGCCAACGAAAACTAAGGATTTGGAAACGTTTTATCCTACCACAGCCCTGGTCACGGGATTTGATATTCTCTTTTTCTGGGTCGCCAGAATGATGATGATGGGAATAAAGTTTATGGGCGAGGTTCCTTTCCGGGACGTGTACATCCATGCCCTGGTGAGGGATGCTAAAGGCCAGAAAATGAGTAAATCCCTCGGAAATGTCATTGATCCCCTGGTGATGATCGAAAAATACGGGACTGATGCGTTCCGGTTTACCCTAGCTGCCTTGGCCGCCCAAGGAAGGGACATCCGGCTGGCTGAGGATGTCATCGAAGGATACCGGCATTTTGCCAATAAGATTTGGAATGTTGCCCGGTTTGTGCTTTTAAACCTTAAAAATTATTCTCCTGATGAAAATTTAGCGGCTCATTATTCCTTAGCGGATAAGTGGATTTTAAGCCGCGTAAACCAGCTGATTCAAAACGTAAGGGCTGCCTTGGGCGAGTATCGGTTTAATGAAGCCGCCAGTTTCCTCTACCAATTTATTTGGCACGAGTTCTGTGATTGGTATGTAGAATTCAGCAAGCAGGAGCTATCAAATATTAATAACGCAAGCCTTTCGCGAAAGGCCACCCAACAAGTCCTGTTGGAAGTTCTTAATATTATACTAAAACTTCTTCATCCTTTTATGCCTTTCATCACTGAAGAAATCTGGCGGAAACTCCCGGGGAATAAAGGAAGCATCATGATCTCTCCCTTTCCCAGAAAAAATGATTCGTTAATCAACTCCCCGGCAGAAGAAGCGCTGGAAATTATTAAAGAGGTAGTGTATCATATACGTAATATCCGGGGAGAAATGCATATTCCTCCATCACAAAAAATTGAAGCTATCCTTTTTTGCGAAGATGATAAGACTACGCAGCTTTTAGAAAATTATCAGAATTATTTAATGTACTTAGCGCTGTTAAAGAACCTAACGTTCTCAACCTCGAGGAAAAAGCCTCATGCTGTCGCCACTGCAATCGTTAAAGGCATAGAGATTTTTATTCCTTTAGAGGGTCTGATTGATTTTGGCGAAGAAGAGAAAAGACTTAAAAAAGAAATTTTCAAAGTAGAAAAGGAAATGGCTTTTGTCCAGAAAAAGTTGACCAATGAAGATTTCCTCAGCAAAGCTCCCCGGGAAGTAGTGGAAAAGGAGAAAGAAACGCATCAGGTCTTATTGGGGAAGAAGAGAAAATTGGATGAAAGCATCGCGCGTCTCCACGAAATGAGGAGTGCCGAGCAATGATCGAAGCAGTTGAAGCCCTCATTGATTTGGCCTTAAGAGAAGACCTTGGTCCGCATGATATAACCACCAAAAGTTTGATCAAGGGAAAAGACCGTGGGTCTGCCACGGTATTGGCCAAAGAAGATTTTCTGCTGGCAGGATTGAGTGTCTTTTCCCGGGTCTTTTTTCGTTTAGATGAAAAAATAAGCGTAACGTCTTTTTTTAAAGATGGAGAGGAAGTAAAAGCCGGGGATATTATCGCTGAGATTAAAGGTCCCCTTTGGGTTTTGCTCAGCGGGGAAAGGACCGCCTTAAATTTTCTTCAGCGGCTTTCGGGTATAGCTACGTTTACGCGCATGGTGGTAAAAAAAGTAAAAGGGTATCCGATAAAAATTTTAGATACCCGAAAAACCACACCCGGGTGGCGAGTGCTTGAGAAAGAAGCAGTGCAAGTTGGTGGTGGTTTTAACCACCGGTTTGGGCTTTTTGATGGGGTGCTCATAAAAGATAACCATATTCAAGCGGTGGGAACCATTACCCAGGCCATAACGCTTGCCCGCTCCAAAGCTCCTATGACTCTTAAAATTGAAGTGGAAGTCAATACCCTCAAGCAACTTGACGAAGCCCTTAAGGCAAAAGCAGATATTATTATGCTGGACAATATGTCTTTAGAAGATATGAAACGTGCGGTCAAAAAAATCAAAGGCCGTGCCCTCGTGGAAGCTTCCGGAGGCATAACCCTGGAAAATGTTGCATCCGTAGCAAAAACCGGAATTGACGTTATTTCCATTGGCGCCTTAACCAGCGCTTTCCGGGCAATGGATATCAGCATGGAACTGGAGGGAAAAAAGAAATAATGCTCCTTACCATTGACATTGGCAATACCAACATCGTCTTCGGGGTGTTTGAAGATAAAAAGCTGGTTAACCACTGGCGGATCGTAACTCACAAAGACAAAACTGAAGATGAGTATGGTATCCTGATCGAAAATTTATACCGGGCCGCCAACATCGATATGGCTAAAACCAAAGGGGTGATCGTCTCCAGTGTTGTCCCCCCGATGGTGAGCACCATTGAGGGGCTTTGCCAAAAGTACTTTCATATTACTCCTCTTTTTGTTGGTCCCGGGGTAAAAACGGGAATGCCCATTCGATATGACAACCCTCACGAAGTCGGAGCCGATCGGATCGTTAATGCTATTGCGGCTTACGATAAATACAAACAGAGTTTGGTGGTAGTTGACTTTGGAACCGCGACCACTTTTGACTATGTGTCTCCCCGGGGGGAGTATATGGGGGGAGCAATTGCGCCGGGAATCGTCATTTCGAGCGAAGCTCTTTTTATGAGGGCATCAAAACTTCCTCGCATTGAGCTGATAAGGCCAGAATCCGTAATCGGCAAAAACACTATTGCCAGCCTCCAGTCTGGGATTGTGTTCGGTTATATCGCCATGGTTGATGGCATCGTAGAAAAAATACAGCAAGAAGTAAAAACCAATCCCCGCATCATTGCTACCGGTGGATTGGCTCCTTTAATTGCTGAAGGATCCAAAACCATTGAGGAGGTTGACCCTCTCCTTACTCTTACGGGCCTTCGGTTAATTTACGAAAAAAATTTGGGAGAAAAAGAAGAGGCTGATTAACCATGGTTTTCCTTGCTTACTTTTTTGAAGCATTAGCCAATGTGGTTGATGTCGGATTAACCATCTATATGTGGGTAGTGGTTGTCCGAGCCATTATTTCCTGGGTAACCCCTGACCCTTATAATCCGATTGTGATTTTTCTCCGACGTTCAACTGATCCGATTTTAAATCCCATCCGACGAAGGCTCCCCTTTGCGCTTAGTCGAACAGGGATAGATTTTTCTCCTCTCATTCTTCTCTTGGGTATTATCTTTTTACAAAAGTTTTTAGTGAAAAGCCTTTATGAATTATCCTATAGGCTCCATTAACCAGCCAGTAAGGGAGTAGAGCACAATGAAACTAACACCTCTTGATATTCAACAACAACAGTTCTCCGTTCGGTTCCGAGGGTTCGACACCAATGAGGTTGACGGTTTTTTAGAAACCGTAGCCAGTGAACTGGAAGACCTGTTAAAGAAGAACAAAGAACTGCGAGAGGAACTGGAAAGAAAAGAAGCGCGCATCGGGGAATACCAGAACATGGAAAAGACCCTGAAAGAGACCTTACTTATGGCTCAGGCTACGTCCGAGGAAATGAAAAAAAATGCTCAAAAAGCTATCGAAGAATTAAAAGCAAATACCCAGAAAGAAGCAACCTTTATTATTGCCCGTACCCGAGAACAAGCAGAAAAAATGATCGCGGAAACCAATAGCCGATTAGTCAAAATCCAAGAAGAAGTCAATGAATTAAAAAGAAAAAAAATATTATTAAAGCAGGAACTGCGATTTCTCTTAGAAACCCACTTAAGACTCCTCGAATCATCTTCCGAAAAAGAAACCCGTGAACCAGAAGAAAAACCTCCGAGCGAATCTTGAAGCTCCAAAAACCATCGCCCTCGAAATCCGAGCACATGAGAGCGGCGTCACCTTTCCGGTAATTGTCCAGCCAAGGTCTAAAAAAAACGGGGTTGTCGGGTTTAGCGAAGGAGCTCTCAAGGTTAAAGTAACTGCGCCGCCTGTAGAAGGTGCGGCTAACGAGGCCTTGATCGAGCTTTTATCTCAAACTCTCCGGATAAAAAAATCCAACATTGAAATCCTGAAGATGAAGACCTCTCGCCGTAAGCTCATACAATGCAAGGGAATCAGCATGAACGAAATGAAATCCTTTATTAAAAACATTGAACCTTAAGTAAGTTTCCTTTAAAAATTTATTGAACTTTGATAAGGTATTCCTGTTCTCATGCCACTTCTAAAAAATGACTGCGTCCTTTCTGATAACAATAAACCAAAAATACTGGTAAGCAAAGTTATAGAAAAAGGTGACCTTCGGGCGACGATATCTAATGCTGTTGCATTGCTCGGAGGATTTAAGGAGTTTTTTTCTTCTCATGATAAAGTACTCATAAAAGCAAACTTCAACAGCCCTGACCGGTATCCTGCTTCCTCTGATCTTGAATTTATTAGGGCTGTAGTAACCCTCCTTCAAGAGTCCGGCGTCACGGAGATCGCTCTCGGAGCAAGCAGTGGATTGGCCTGGCAACCTACCGCGCGGGTATTAAAGAAAAAGAAAATTTATAAACTTGTCGAAGAGCTTCACATTAAACTCATTAACTTTGATGAAGGTGAATGGATAAATGTTTCTATAAATGGCGCACATTTTAAAAACGTTTCGCTTGCTCAGGCCGCCGTTGACGCAGATAAGATTATCTACCTTCCCAATCTCAAGACCCATTCCCTTGCCCGCTTTAGCATGGGCCTTAAGTTTGCTGTAGGACTTACCGAGCCTTTTTCAAGAAGAATGCTCCACGATGAACACCTGGAGGAAAAGGTGGTGGAAATAAATCTTGCCATTAAACCAGCTTTAATAATTCTCGATGCAAGAAAATGCCTGGTAACGGGAGGGCCAGCAAAGGGAAGAAAAAAAAAGGCACATTGTGTGCTCGCTTCCGCTGACCTCGTTGCCCTCGATATTGAGGCCCTTAAAATTCTTATGTCGTTCAAAGCAAAAAACCGGCTCGATTTGCCCATCTGGGAACTTCCCCAGATCGCCACTGCAAAAAAACTGGGCCTTGGCGCGCAGAGCGAAAAAGATTATGTAGTGGTAACCGGATGAAATAATACTATTATAAGCTTTTTACATTGTGATTTTTTTCAAGGAGGTTCTCAATGACCACTAAAGACCTTTCGGAAAAGTGCCCCGCTAAAGGCAAAGAGGTAGTACATAAAGAAATTGAATCAAAAAGCGTCCTGTTAAACCTCGAAAATGGAAGCTATTATACCCTCAATAAGACCGGCACATTTATTTGGTCTTTGTTAGATGGGAAAACCGCTGTTAAACAGCTTGCCGAATTGCTCACCAAGAATTTTGCTGTTACCAAAGATGAGGCATCAAAAGATGTTTTTGCCTTGATTGCTAATTTAAAAAAGGAGGGGCTCATCGAACTCCATGATAAATTTTAATAATATTAAGTATCTCAAACGACCGAAGGATGTTATTCTTTTTATTAAGACTTTCTTTTCTCTGATTATCATAAAGGTTCTTCTTTATCTAATCAAGCTTCCCAAACTCTTAAAGCTCCTCGACCCTGAAAAAAGGATGCAGCCTGACGACCAAAAAATCGAATACATATTAAAATTTACTAATTTTATCCTTTTTCGTTTATTCAGAAGCTCAAATCCCTGTTTGCTGAGATCAATTTTATTTTTTAGACAGTTACGTATGATGGGCAAAGATGCCGAAATCGTTTTTGGGGTCAAAAGCGAAGAGGGGAAGCTCAAAGGACATGCCTGGCTTATTGTTGAAAGGAGGCATTTTCCTGAACCAAGCGATCCTTCTGGCGAATACCAAATCACTTTTGTTTATCCGTGATCTTAAAATTGCTTGACATTTTATAAAAAATTGATAAAAAAGGAGAGCCAAATTAAAAAGGAGGAAAGACAATGCAAAAAACCAAACCAGAAGTAAAAAAAGAAGCTTACGAAAAACCAGAAAGCTTTAAAGAGGGCAACCTAAGGGATATTACTGCGGGGGGAACAGTAAAGCCGAATGATTAAGATAAAAAATTATTGTGGAGCTGTTTTTCCCTAAGCTAAGGCTTCTGCATAATGTCTATTTCTTGTTACGGTAAGCTTAAAGGATTTATTGTTAAAATTAAAAGGAGGGATTTAGATGAAGGATGCCAAACCAGAAGTAAAAAAAGAGGCTTACGAAAAACCTGAGCTTACTAAAGAAGGTCATCTCAGAGACGCCGCAGTCCAAGCAGCCACGAAGTAAATTGAAGCCTTACGCTGTGGCAAGGGGGTTAATCCTTACTCAAACCTCCCAGAACTTAAAGCTCGTTTAATTTTCTTTTAAAAACTTTTTTGTGGATAAAGATAAGTTGATTCTTAAAAAAGAGGAGGTTTTAAGATGAAAGAAACTAAACCAGAGGTCAAAAAAGAGGCTTACGAAAAACCTGAGCTTGCTAAAGAAGGTCATCTTCGAGATGCTGCTGGTACAACGATCACCGTGATTTAAGTCGAAACTTTAGCAAAATAGCTCCACAAAAAAGGCGAGGAGGTTTTAGAATGAAAGAAACTAAACCAGAAGTGGAAAAGGGATCTTACGAAAAGCCGGAAGTCTTTAAAGAGGGCACCCTAAGGGATATTACTGCGGGAGAGATAACTGTGTCTGATTAAGACAGAGAATTATCATTGTGTTTTTTCCTAAGCCAAGGCTTCTGCATAATATCTATATTTCTTGTTAATGTTAAAAGGAGGGGTTTAGATGAAGGATGCCAAGCCAGAAGTAAAAAAGAGGCTTACGAAAAACCTGAGCTTACCAAAGAAGGCCACCTTAAAGACATCACCGCAGGAACAGGAGGTAGCAAGTAGTAATCAAGGTTGTTTAAGGACGCTTGTGTAAACGGAACTTGAGAAAAGAAAAGTTGGATTGTTTTGCCCGGCCTTCCCAGAACCAGAACTCGACCAGGTTTAATAAATTTTAATTTTTAAGGACCCTCATGAAAAATCGGGTCTTTTTTTATAGGCACACCATTGACAAAAAATAACCATCTAACTGCAAATTATCTTATCCATGGTATCCCCCTCAAGTTTACCTCAAATAACGTACATATTTTTTCTGCGGTCAACAAATTCCTCGAATATTTTCTTTCCAAGAAAACATCTCCTACACCCTCAGACGGGTTAGCCATTACTTTTTTCGACAAACACTATGATACCGCTCATCAGGGAATAACTCCTTCCGGTTTAAAGCTGTTATATTCTTCCTCTGAAGAAGACTTGTTTGATATAAAAGAATTTGGAATTGATAAGATGAGCCTCTATGTAAATGAAGATGATTTTACGTATTATGTAGCCTTTGGAACTATCGGACTTTTTTCTTACAGCATGAAAAA
>Ga0208980_10001820_pt1 | contig 12940 bp, 10 predicted proteins | sample WetSurMetagenome_3_FD_187993 | JGI IMG/M metagenome (GOLD analysis project Ga0208980, IMG submission 187993) | Wetland microbial communities from Twitchell Island in the Sacramento Delta, sample from surface sediment Aug2011 Site A1 Bulk (version 2) | ecosystem: Environmental > Aquatic > Marine...
ATCAATCCCGTGCACAGCCTGAGGCACTCCTGTGCAGTCAACATGCTTGCCAGAGGCCTCTCTGCATCCGATGTCAAAAACCGCTTGGGCCATGACAACCTCCAATCCACGATGACCTACCTGCACATGGATCTGACTCACAAAAGACACATCCAGAAACGGGTCATCACCTACATGCAATCGATGATCACTCTTGATCTAAAGATAGAGGAATTACTTCAGTGGGAATCTGACAGGGACATGATCGCCTGGCTCGATAATCTCTAGAGGGGAAAAAGAAGCAGAGTCAGATACGCAGAGGCTCACAAACAGGGGATATCGTTATGTTGCAGGTTCTAGAACGCATCTCCATCAACAACCACTTAACACACCGCCATCATTGCCAATCCACAATATCTCCAGCCAAACACTCTAAACTCAATCCTTTCGGTGAGCTACAACCCCACGCAACATAAGTATCGAAATCATTACCAGCCAATTTTCAAGTATTGGAGTGCTAATCAAAACCAGATGACAGCCATTGGCACTAAGTCATCCGGCAAGAACAGTCAAATTCCTGCTTGGTGCCCTACATTCAGATAATAAAGGCAACCTGTAATCCCGCCACAGTGCTCATTAATTGAATCGTTCTTCCCGTATAGTAGCTTTTCTCTGGAAAAGTGTTCCATAAATGAACAGGTAGTCACATTTCCAGTCCGACAATAGCCCGTTCACCTAAAGATGAGTTATAAGCCATCTTGTATCTGCATCTCACTATTCGTAAATAGCTTCCACGATCATAGTAGTGGATGGTCCGCCTCCTCCACAAAGGGAAGCGCCCCCGTAACGCACCCCACGACGGCGCATCTCATGTATCAAAGAGACGATCAACCGAGCCCCGGTCATGCCCACAGGATGACCTAGAGCGATACCGCCGCCATCGGCATTGAGATTGTCCAGAGGAATCTTCAACTCGCGGTTACACCCGATGATCTGGGCCGCAAAGGCCTCGTTGATTTCCCAGTAGTCAATAGCCTCGACGGGGAGATTGGCGAAATGAAGTGCTCTACGCACCGATGGCACTACACCCATGCCCATAATCTTGGCATCGACTGCCGCTGACCCCGTGGCGACAACGCGGGCAAGAGGCTTGAGTCCAAGCTCCCTAGCTTTATCAAGGCTCGTCATCACGAGAGCAGCTGCCCCGTCGTTTATGCCTGAGGAGTTGCCAGCTGTGACCGTACCGTCTTTCTTGAAAACTGGTTTCAGGATTGCCAAGTCTTCCATGGTCAGGCCCTGCCGAGGATGCTCATCGGTGTCAAAGATCTGGGTGCCTTTCTTTGTCTTAATCTCAACAGGGACCAGTTCGGACGCCTGAGTCTTGTTGTTAATGGCGGCACAGGCCCTGTGATGGCTCATGAGAGCGAATTCATCCTGCTCCACACGGGATATGTTGTACATGTCTACGATGTTTTCCGCTGTTGCCCCCATGAGGATATTGTAGAAGGCATCGATCAAACCGTCGCTGTACATGCCGTCTACAACTTGCTGATTGCCCATCCTGAAACCTGAGCGGGCACCCATCAGCAAATAGGGAATATTGGACATGCTCTCGCAGCCGACGACCGCACCGACCTCTACCTTGCCCAGCAATATCTCCTGGTACATGATTTCCGAGGCCCTCATAGAAGAGACACACTGCTGATTAATGGTACAGGCCACAGTCTCCCACGAGCACCCCGCATGTATGGCAACCTGCCTGCCAGGGTTTGCCTTTGCACCTGCCATATCGGGACTGCCGCAGACAACTTCCTCAATGAGTTTTGGGTCTATGTTCGACTTCGCCATAGCTGACTTGAGGACAATGACCCCTAGATCCACGCAGGTCATGTCCTTGAGGGAACCCAAGAAATCGCCTATGGCTGTCCGCACCCCGCTCACAATTACTACATCTTTCATGCTCAGCCTCTTTCTATTCCTTTCTCATCTATCCAAAGCCTTCTCCATCCTTCCCGACCAACCCGCAACACTGATCTTCTGAACGAGTGTAAGGAAAAGGGAGCAATCGTCCCCTACCCTTTAGGGAGAATTATTAAGGTAAGAAGGCTCAAGCCCCAGCGGACTCTATCCTAGGGCTCAAGCGGGTGCCCCAGAGGCGAGAAGAAACCTTGTTTTCAATGGGTCCGCTTGAGCTTTCCTAATTTCAGATGATCAAGAAGCTTAGCGGTTATTTTGAGTACTTTTGAATGGCCGAAAGATAAATATCCATTGCCTCCTTAGCGTTACTAACCCCTTTCGATGTCAGATCATCGACGACAGTCTTAACGATGGTTTTTCCCTCCTCCTTTATTTTGGCTTTGTCTGAGGCTGAAAGCTCATATGCATTTACTCCATCCTTCTTCATGCCCTCTATTGCCGCAAGCTCTTGTTTCGAAATAATCTCATCAACTTTCTCTGGCATCTCTTTGGCTAGCTCAAGCATTACCTTTTGGACGTTCTCTGGGAGCTTCTTGAACGCAGCCATATTCATTAACACTGGCGTCGGTAAGCATCCAAGATCGAACTTTGTGAAATGTTTAGCAACCTCGTAAAGGCGCAAACCTTTGTACAAACTGAAAGGCGAGATAGCCACACCATCGACTGAACCTTTCTGCAAATTATCATAGGCCTCCGAAATGGGAACCATAACCGGTGTGCCTCCTAGGTCAGCCCAAGCCTTAGACAGATACCCGAATGTCCTAATTCTTAGCCCTTTAATGTCTTCCAAGGTCTTTATCGGTTTTGTGCAAATTACATCATATTGCCAGATACCAGTGTGGAATAGATACCTTACATTCGCTTTCTCGAATTCCGCCGCTGCTGGAGGGAATGTTCGGACAAGCTCGTCAGCAGCCTTGCACCCAACAGTCAAGGTGGGAACAATTAAAGGTGTGCCATTTGGTATCAGGGCAATAGGTGTCTTGGCAGGTGTGAATGCCGGACTTATCCACCCTATTTGATAAACGCCGGTGCCAATAGCGTCAAGGCAATCTGCTGGCTTAGCCAAAATTCCGCCAAAATAAGTTTCAACTTCTATCTTGGTACCGCTTCTCTTGGAAACTTCATTAACATACCAGAGTATGGGGTCATCAATAACCGATTGAGGGCCATAGCTTCCGTATTTGAGTTTGATTGACTGTGCTTCGGTTGAGGTAGGCAAGGCTAGTCCAAGCATTAAGCCGAAAACCGCTAGTGCAAAGAGTAAATAAGCGCTTCCAATTAGTGTTCTTGAGCTCTTTCCTTTTTTCATCTTGTACCCTCCTTTAAGGATTATTTGGATTGCGAGGCTAATGACTATAGAAGCCTCAGTTGAACCAGGGATAAGATTTTCGGTTAAACAGTGGCCATTCCACCATCAACCGGCAGTGCAACCCCTGTGATTGCCGAAGCCTTGTCAGACACAAGAAATAGAGCCGCCTGAGCTAACTCATCCTCTGTAACGTACCTCCCCATCGGTATGCGCTCTGAAGCAAATTTCCTAAACTCTTCCGGTTTCATGCCGACTCTGGTTACGATTGAGAGCAATAAAGGTGTATCGACTAGACCAGGGCAGAGGCAATTGACTCGAATGTTTTCCTTTGCCAAGGAAACAGCGAGGCATCTAGTCAGCATCACCATTCCCGCTTTGGCAAGAGAGTAAGTGAGCGAGAAGGGAGAAGGTTTCAGCCCTGAAATAGAGCAGGTAAACAAGATGCACCCTTGGCCGCGTCTCCGCAATTCTGGGATCACGGCTTTTGCGCCGAAAAGACTGGCTTTGAGGTGAACAGACATCGTCTTCTCGTAAGCTTCTTCTGTCGTATCCTCTACTCCTCCCGGTCCCGCTATACCTGCATTGTGCCAAAAGATATCTAATCGCCCACATTTTTCCGAAACCTCACCGATCATTCTTTGTATCGCAGTAACTGAAGATACATCGACTTTGACAAAATGGGCTTCACGGCCCTGTTTTCGTATTTCATCGACAACTTGTTTGCCGCGCGGATCTATGTCGGCGATCACGACTGTAGATCCTTCTTGTGAAAACAACAGAGCGCCCGCTCTGCCAATCCCGCTCGCGGAACCAGTGATTAACGCGACTTTTTTGTTCAATAACATGTTCATCCACCCATAAGACTAGGCAAAAAAAGAACGATTTTTGGAAATGCGATTATAAGTGCAATAGCAACCAGATCTGCGATTACAAAAGGCATGACACCTCTAAAAACGGTCACAAGGGAGATGTCAGGCACAACCCCCGCGACTACAAAACAGTTAATGCCCACTGGTGGAGTTATCAGACCGATCTCGCACATGAGTACCACGAAAACTCCGAACCATATCGGATCATAGCCAAAAGCCACAACCGTTGGATACAGCACGGGAACAGTAAGAGCAATCATGCTTATTGCATCGAAAAACATGCCAAGAAATAAGTACAAAACCACAATCAAGCATATGAGCGATATGGGGCCGAGTGCAAAAGCTTTAAGGGTTTCGGAAATGACTATCGGCACTCGGGACAAGGTTAGAAAAGAGGTAAAGGTGAGAATTCCTACAACAATAAACAAAACCATTACTGTTGTCTTGACAGCGCTGAGTAGGATGCCACGAAGATTGCTAGAGTTTAAAGACCTGGAAAACAAAGCTATCAGGAAAGCCGCAAAAGCACCGGCACCACCCGCCTCAGTGACAGTGAATAGCCCGCTGTAAATTCCGCCAAGGACAATCCCCCCGATGAGGAGTATACCCCACGCGTGCCGAATTGCCGCAAGCCGACTCAAGAAAGACAGCCGCTCTGCAGGTGGAGCTAGCTTAGGATTCAAGCTGACTCTAGCCCCTATCGTAATTGAGAACAACGCAGCAAGTAAAAGTCCGGGAAGCACCCCCGCTACGAACAGTTTGCCAAGGGATACCTCAGTAAAAATGGCATACACAATCATTAATCCGCTAGGAGGGATCATCGATGACAAATTAGCACTTGAAGCCACCGTCCCTGCCGCCAAGCCAGGATCATAACCATGTCTTCTCATTTCCGGGATGCATATTTTTCCAAGCACGGCCGAGGCGGCAACGCTTGCACCACAGACAGCGCCAAAACCTGCTCCGCCTAATACCGTTGCGACAGCTAGCCCACCGGGAAGTCTGCCTAACCACGCTCTTCCTGCGCGATATGCTCCATAAGCATACCCGCCGTAGTAAGCGAACTCCCCTAAGAGAATATAGAGAGGCAGCGTAGTATAAACATAGGAGTTGACCTCGCTATAGGGAAGAGAACCGAGGAAATGAAAAGCGATGTCCACGCCACCCGTAGCAAAGAAGCCAAGAGTGCCAATGAGTGCACCTGCAAAAGCTATGGGTACACCTATGAGAATGGCTATAAGCAACGCGCCAAACCCTATGAGGCCGATGACAAAGGGATCCATCCTAGTCCTCCTTCTGCCCTTTACTCGTGTTGAAAGTGGCGATGATGTGATTGCAAATTTGGATTACAAGAGTAAAACACAGGAGTATGAATCCGAAGGTCACTGCGCACCTTCCAGGCCAAACTGGAAAATTAATTACCCCAGCTACAAACTCTCCCCCTATTACGGATATGCGTGCCTGCCGTGCCGTCGCCCACAGCATCATAACGGAAGGGATTAAACATAGAAATGCTGCTAACGCCTCAAGTGCTTCTCGCTTGCGGCCTTTTATTCGAGAGATCAAAATATCTACTCTGATGTGGCTTGATTCCATTTGGGCGTACGATAGCCCTAAGTAAAGAATAACGGTCAGACTCAGAGTGGCCATCTCGACGTGCCCAGGTATAGGTGTTCCAAAAACATGGCGACCAACTATTTCTGATGTAACCATTAACATCAGCAGAAACACTAGGCCCTCAGCTGTCAACGCGCATGCCGTGTTGATCCATCGAGCAACACTGTTAAGAGTCTTCATTCTTCCCCCTAAACAATTGTAGGTTAGATGCCAATGTGTTTCGGCAACTTAGCACCCTTGCAAAAGTAGTTACTCTGTTCTCCATAGGATCGAATGAAACAACTTTGGTGAAGGTGGCTTTCGAACTCTAATTTTCGATTGGCGCAAAGCGTGACTCTCCTCCATCGGTCAAATTATTTGCCTTTGAATTTCGGTTTTCTTTTTTCTATGAAGGCGGCAACCCCCTCTTTGCAGTCTTCAGAAGAGGTAAGCCAGGTAACCGCCCCCCGCTCGATTGAAAGAGCCGCTTCCATACTGTCGCAGGCGATGGAGTTATTTATCACATTCTTTGCGGCTCTGAGCGCAAGGGGAGGTTTAGCCATCATTTCAGAAACGGTCTTCTCTACTTCCTCATATAGAACTTCTTTTGATGGAAACACCCGATTTACGAGGCCCCATTGATGAGCTTCTTCGGCGCTGATGATCTCCCCCCGATAAATCATCTCTTTTGCTCTGTTCACCGGGATCTTTCTAGGCAGCCGGACTGTTCCACCCCAGCCAGCCAGCAGACCAAGGTTGATCTCGAGCAGTCCGAATTTCGCCGCCTGAGTTGCATAGATGAAATCACAGCATAGAGCTAATTCCATGCCTCCTGCGAAACAATACCCGTTTACTGCAGCGATCAACGGTTTTTCCATATAGTTCATTAGGTGCTGAATGCTGTTTCCTCGGCTGTATGCGAAATCATATCCACTCACGATATTTAGACTTTGAAAAAGCTTGATGTCGCCTCCGCTCGAAAAAGCCTTGTCGCCAGCACCTCTCAAAACAACACATCTGATGGAATTATCGAAGGCGATATCTTGGAGGATATGAAGAATCTCTTGCTGCATGGTGTCTGATAAAGCATTCATCATCTCTTCATCGTTGAGAGTGATCCATAGTACCTCGTCTTTTGGCCCCTTTCTTTCGCAAAGGATCTTATTGTAATCTGTTGCCATGCTTGTACTCCTAATTGATGAGGATGATCATATACACTTTACTGTTCGTGCAGTTCTCAATCAGGTATCATTCCTTGATCCGGTTCACCTTGAGGGATGCAAATGGTTATTGCTTCATTGGGCGCCATTTTGGTAACGAGATTTTCTCCGACACATCCTCAAAAACAACTTCCAACTCCATCCCGTTTTCGAGCTTCTTGTGATCACAATCCACCACATTGGAGATCATACGGGGCCCTTCCTTAAGGTCTACCAGGGCAAGCACGTATGGAAGGTCCGGCATGAAGGGGAAAGGCACTCCATATTCGTTTATCGCAAACGCGTAAAGCTTGGCCTTACCGGACGCCTGAATCCACTCGTGGTCATCAGAGTGGCACTCGGTGCAATAGAGGTAGGGTGGATGATCTATATTTCCACAAGTCTTGCACTTCTTGAGAAGGAGTTTGTGCTGCTTGGCGCCATCCCAGAAACGCTGTGACCATTTTGTTGGGACGGGTAGAGGCTTGATGAAGTCAGCATCCGAAAGATTCAACTGTTGTTTTAGCTTTTCTTTGATGTCCATTTCCGTGCTCCTTTTTGTGATAAGCCTTAGCTGAAGCATCTAGAAATGCTAGTCCTCAGCCGGGTATCTCATTTCCCATTATAGTAAAGTGGATATCCATGAAGGCGCCCCCCCCACAATCCTCTATAAGAAACTTAGGGTCAGGAACCTGGGCTTTCCCTGCCTTGCCTTGAAGTTGGCGCACAGCTTCAACAAAGACTCCAAAACCGACCCCAGTACCGGTGTGACCGAAGCTTAATGCCTCTCCGTTTGTTGTGCAGGGATATCTGCCGCCAGGAGCGGTTTCGCCTGACTCGAACAGGGCGCCTGATCTGCCGGGTTCGACAAAGCCCATGGCATCTGCAACCATAAGGGTAAAGAAAGGGTAGGCCCCGTAGATTTCAAATATGTCCATATCCTCAGGGCCAAGTCCCGTCCGTTCGTAGGCCTTTCTGGCTATCGGTGCATAGAATTCATGCATTTTCCCTAAGTCCCTGCACACGGCATTCGTAATGCTGCGATGGGAGTAAATAGAGGCCTCGCCAAGAATATAGGCAGGCTTCCGGCATACCCTTTTTGCTTTTTCAGCCGTCGTCATGATATAGGCGCATCCTCCATCTGCGAGAACATTGCACATAAAGGCTGTCAGAGGATAGGCGACCATACGGCTTTTCAAAACTTGCTCTACGGTTAGGGATTTCTTGTGGAACATGGCATTGGGCTGAAGATTGGCCCACTTACGGTGGGAAACACAAACGGATGCCACTTGTTCAATAGTGGTCCCTGTGTAGGCCATATAGCCCTGGGTCATCATAGCCGCGAGTGCATTGTAGGTCATCCCGTAAGGGAGATCCCATTCCAGATCTGATCCTGCTGCAGCAAAGTATTTGGCCTGCTCATTCGCGCTGAATTGAGAAAACCGCTGGGCATGGATCACCAACACAGTATCCGTCTCACCAGAATGGAGAATCCCTTCCGCAGTCTTGCGTATCGAGAAGCTTGAGCCCCCGCCCGAGACTGTGGCGGCGGTTATCTTGCATCCTTTTGCGCCAATGGCTTCAGGCAAGCGGCCGAAGAATACCTCGGTGTTGTACTCACTTCCCATGATGTGCACCGCCCCCAAAACAGCACCGATCTCGTTCTTGTCGATCCCGGCATCTTGTATGGCCATTCTCGCTGTGGTATATGCGATTTCAAATTCACTCCGATCAGGATAAATCCCGCAAGGGACCTCACCTGTTCCAATTATCGCGAATTCTGGCTTATTCATGCTCCCCTCCATATCGATCGTCATTTTCTTGTCAATCTTTACGGATCACGCGAATCCGTGAACGGTTCGGATTCAAACCTCCCGGATGACAAAGAATTACGTACTGCAACCCGGTTATTCTCATCAACACATCAATAAAGCAACTTGATGGTCGAAATATTAATATGTTTATAAATACTGTATGATCAGTTTTAATCGACTTTTAGTAGGCCGAATTGTTTATGTCAAGTGAAAAAACAAAATATTTTATTTATATTGTTATTTCAACATATTATTACAATAAACATGTGAAGATATTTTTTTCTTGACAAACATCATGTGATGAAATTAATGTTCGTTAAACATGACTAATCATACATTTTAATCTGTAGTTGCGTTCCTTTGACATCCGATAGCAAATTGATGAAGACGAAGCTTGTTGCGGATATTGAGCTAAAGTGAAGATAGATCGGAGTGCTCGTATCTAATAATAAAGTCGAAAGGAGACCAAAAGAATGTATACGCTAGGAGATGTACCCAGGAAGGGTGCAACGTTGTGTCCTGATAAAGTAGCGCTAGTTTTTGAGGGAGTACGAGTCAGTTACCGGGAAATGAACGACAGGATTAATCGTTTTGCCAATGAATTGATGCGACTCGGTTTCAAGAAAGGCGATCGATTAACCATCCTCGCTGAAAACACTCATAAGTACATGGAGGTTTACTTTGCTGCAGCCAAGGCCGGCATGAGCGTAACGCCGTTGAATTTCAGGCTTTCGGATAATGAATTGGTCCACATCGCGAACGACAGCGAAGCAGTGGTTTACATTGCAGGTGTTGGTTATGAGGAAAGATCCCAAAAACTAAGGGAACGTCTCACGAATATCAAAACTTGGATCGCCTTAGACAAGCATGCAGACGGGTATCTCTTTTATGAGGACCTTATAAAACGTGGCTCAACAACTGAACCCCAAGTCCAAGTGGATGAGGATGATCTAGCAATCCTGATGTATACCGGGGGGACTACCGGCCTTCCAAAAGGGGCAATGATTACGCATCGAAATCTTTTGACCGGGGGAATAGGAAACATCATCGCATTTTCCTTTACGCGTCATGACATCGATTGCTATACCTTGCCACTCTTTCATATCTCTCTTTGGCCGGTCCTCTGTGTTCTCATGGTGGGAGGGACGGTGGTCATCGTACGCCGCCCCGATCTCCAAGAGATATTGCAGACCATACAGGACGAGAAGTGCACTCATATCGTTCTTGTCCCGACTCTTTTGTCATGGATCCTGGATCTCCCTAATCTGGATCAATTTGACCTTTCAAGCCTTAGAATTGTGACTTATGCCGGAAGTCCCATGCCCCCTGATCTCCTTAAGAGGTGCATTCAGAAATTTGGGAATATTTTTTCGCAGGGGTATGGATTGACCGAGGCAGCGCCTATTGTCACAATCCTACATCCCGAAGATCACTATTTCGAGGGTCCCAAGGCGAGATTGCTCAAGAGCGCAGGGAAAGAAGGAGCGGTAGTCGAGGCCCGAGTCGTGGACGAAAACGACGACCCGGTCAAGCCGGGGCAGGTCGGTGAAATTGTAGCGAGAGGAAAGAACATCATGAAAGGTTATTGGAAGAACCCCGAACTTACAGCTAGCGCACTTAAGGGTGGTTGGCTCCATACAGGGGACTTAGGAACAATTGATGAAGAAGGATATATTTACCTGGTGGATCGAAAGGCGGATATGATCGTTACCGGTGGGGAAAATGTTTATCCAAAAGAAACTGAGGATGTTCTCTATGAGCATCCAGCGGTTAAAGAGTGTGCTGTAGTATCGGCCCCAGACCCAAAATGGGGAGAACGGGTGCAAGCTGTAATAGTAGCTCGAGAAGGCCACACCGTGACCGAGGAAGAGTTGATCAAACACTGCAAAGACAGGCTGGCTGGCTACAAGTGCCCTAAGAAGATTGAAATTTGGGAAGAACTTCCAAAGACGCCTATCGGTAAGATCATTCGGAAGGATGTCAAGAAGCATTACTGGGTAGGAAAAGATAAACTGATTGGCTAAGCAAAACGAAGTATAGACTGAATCAATGCTTATTGTTGGAGGGAAAAATGGACTTTGGATTCACTAAGGACCAAGTGCTGCTTAGGAGCAGCATGCGTGAGTTTGTAGACAAAGAGATTAAAGGCGAGTACGCAAGGGATCTGGATGAAGACCCAGAAAAAATGTTCATCGATGACGCCATGTGGCAGAAGATAAAAGACCTGGGGATATTTGCCGCTTCAGTGCCGGAAGAATACGGCGGTCTAGGAGGAAGCATCATAGACGATGTGATTATCTCAGAGGAATTTGCGCGGGGGTCTTGTGCTGTCGCGATGTCCTTCGGCGCAACGACAGGCTTTGGTGCAAGGGCTATCCTTTTTAGTGGTACAGAGGAACAAAAAAGAACCTATCTTCCTAAAATAGCCCAAGGGGAGATTAAGTTTTCGATGGCGGTAACAGAGCCAGCAGGAGGCACTGACCTCTTAGGGGCAATTTCCACTACAGCGAAACTCGATGGGGACAATTTCATTCTCAATGGTCAGAAGATATACATAACCAATGCTCACAAGGCAGATTTCCTTTTAACGCTCGTTAGGACAGATGAGAAAACTACAAAAAAATCGAAGTCATTATCCCTTTTTCTCATCCCAGTGAGAGAAAACCCCGGCATCGAAATCATCCCCATTAAGAAATTTACGATAAAGGGGGCTTCCGCTTGTGAGATCTTTTTCAGTGACGCGAAAGTCCCGGCCAAGAACATGCTTGGTGAACTGAACAATGGGTGGTACGTTCTGCTCAAGACTCTTAATCACGAGAGAATCATAGTTGCAGCACTTACGAATGGATTGGGCCAGGCGGCTTTGGAAGATATGGTGGCCTACTCTAAAAAGCGGGAAGCATTTGGAAGGCCCATCGGGCAGTACCAAGCGATTCAACACAAAATAGCGGATACGGCCATAGAGCTTGAGTTAGCCAAGCTGATCACTTATAAGGCCGCGTGGTTGTTGGAAACGGGTAAGCCCTGCCATATGGAAGCGGCAATGGCCAAGCTATTTAGCTCTGAGATGGCGTTTAGGGCCGGCACAAAAGGGCTCGACATATTTGCCGGTTATGGAGTCACAAACGAATGCGATATGCAGCGCTACTTCAGGGATTCTCGACAGTGTACTTTTTCACCTATATCAAATGAAATGGCCCGCAATTTCATTGCGGAACAACTCGGTCTTCCGAGATCCTATTAGAATGTGAGCGATCTGCCCGATTGCACGAAGTCATCAGATAAACCCGCCCTTCGGAGACAGTATATGCCTTTGCTGATGATGTGGATTTGGCTGTCAAATCTATGGCGTAAACGGTCACAGCCTAAACCAGCTTCTTAAGGCAGGCAGGGATCATAATGGAATTTATCAACCTCTTTGAACCCATTACCATCAATCGGGTCCTCGTAAGAAATAGAATTGTAATGCCAGCCATGGCGCTCGCATACACGAACGACTACAGTTTCTCGAATCGGTTCAAAGCCTTCTATAGGGAAAGGGCACTGGGTGGGGTAGGTCTCATGATTATGGGGCCCTTCGCGATAGATAAGGTAGGAAGCACCCCGTTCATGCCTGGTATCTTTGAGGAACGCCATATACCGTCGATTCGTGAGTTTATTGCTGAGCTCCATGAGGATTCTGAAGCAAGACTCGGGATCCAATTGATGCAGATGGGCCGGTATGCTTCTTCTAGGAATACAGGAATTATTCCAATGGCACCTTCAGCCATACCGAGTAAGATCACTGGTGAGGTTCCCAGGGAGATGACCGCGGCTGATATCGACGAAGTCCGGGAAGCCTTTGCCCAAGCGTCAAGGCGAGCTGTAAATGCAGGAATTGATTATATTGAAATTTTGGCAGCGGGGGGTTATCTAATCGGTGAATTTTTGTCTCCCGTCGCCAATCAACGAACTGACCAGTACGGTGGCCCTTTGGAAAACAGGATGCGCTTCGGTCTGGAAGTGATAGACAGAGTGAGGCAAGTGGCTGGAAAGGATGTCGCGATAGGTATCAGGGTTTCTGGTCATGACTTCCTGGAGGGCGGTCATACTGAGACTGAGTCAGCTGCCTTCTGTGCTGAGGCGGAAAAAACCGGCGTAGACTGCATTAATGTCACCGGGGGTTGGCATGAAACCAATGTCCCCCAAATAACC
>Ga0208980_10001821_pt1 | contig 12939 bp, 11 predicted proteins | sample WetSurMetagenome_3_FD_187993 | JGI IMG/M metagenome (GOLD analysis project Ga0208980, IMG submission 187993) | Wetland microbial communities from Twitchell Island in the Sacramento Delta, sample from surface sediment Aug2011 Site A1 Bulk (version 2) | ecosystem: Environmental > Aquatic > Marine...
TTCAGGCTTGATATACCTGTAAATAATCCTGTTTTGTGGGACCTGGATAACCCTCAGCTTTACAAAGTTGCTGTTACTGTTTTACAGGGAACGACAATCTCCGATGTTTGTGAAACGAATTTCGGTTTCAGAACCCTGAATTTTACACCGCGGGATGGATTCTTATTAAATGGCAAAAAAGTCCCGGTACAGGGAGTCTGCAATCATCATGACCTCGGCGCTCTAGGAGCAGCTTTTAATACCAGGGCTGCAGAACGCCAGCTCGAAATACTTAAAGAGATGGGATGCAATGCGATAAGGACAAGCCATAATCCCCCTGCCCCGGAGCTGCTTGACCTGTGCGACAGGATGGGTTTCCTCGTTGAGGATGAAGCATTTGATACATGGAAAACTCCCAAGAAAAAAAATGATTACAATATACTTTTCTATGCCTGGCATGAAGAAGACCTCAGGGCAATGGTTCGCCGGGACCGCAATCACCCTTCAGTTATCATCTGGAGCACTGGAAATGAAGTTAATGACCAGAATAATCCCGCTCTTTCTGCAAGCCTGCGGGCAATTATTAAATCAGAAGATGGTACCAGGCCTGTTACGGTAGGTTGCAACTGGGACGAATCCGGCACCAATGGTTTTCAAAAAACTGTTGATGTGTTTGGAATAAACTACCGTCTTTACAGGTATGATGCATTTTTTGCCCTGAAAGACAATGATAACCTGCCATTTCATTCGTCCGAATCAGCATCAACGGTTAGTTCTAGAGGTGAGTATTTCTTCCCTGTTAAGGAGGGTGACCTGAACAATAATCTTCCGGGGAAAGGTATTTTCCAGATTTCTTCCTACGACCTTGCATATCCTTCATGGGCGACAACTGCTGACCAGCAATGGGCAATGCAGGATAAATACCCGGGTGTTTTCGGTGAATTTGTATGGACAGGCTTTGACTATATAGGTGAGCCTACTCCCTATGGAGGAGATCTGACAGGTTTAAGGCCGGGTACCAGGAGGTATGACCAGGCTAAAGAGTTGCTCGACAAACAAAACGTGACCGAAGTACCATCACGGAGCAGCTATTTCGGGATTCTCGACCTTGCCGGATTTAAAAAGGACCGCTTTTATCTTTACCAGTCTAAATGGAAGCCCGATATGCCAATGGCGCATATCCTTCCTCACTGGAACTGGCCTGAAAGAAAAGGACTTATCACACCGGTGCATGTTTATACTTCCGGCGATGAGGCAGAATTATTCCTTAACGGAAAATCACTCGGTAAAAAGAAAAAAGGAGAATACGAGTATAGGCTCAAATGGGATGATGTGGTATATCAGCCAGGCGAACTGAAAGTTGTAGCTTATAAAGATGGTGTCAAATGGGCTGAAGATAAAATGGTTACCACAGGAAAAGCCTCACAGTTGTCTGTATCTGCCGATCATTCAGCAGTCCGCGCCGATGGTTCAGACCTGTCCTTTATTACTGTGAGAATCGAAGATAAGGATAAGCTTCTTGTACCCCGCAGCAGTAACCTTGTGAATTTCAGCATTGAAGGTCCCGGAAAAATTGTTGCAGTCGATAATGGAGATGCCACAAGTCACGATCCTTTCCAGGCTACTTACAGAAAAGCATATAATGGTATGTGCCTTGTAATTGTAAAAGCTGAAAAAGGAGCGACCGGAACATTTACATTAAAAGCAAATTCTAAAGGACTAAAAGGGTCGCAGGTGGCGATCGGGATCAAATAATTTATTCCTGTCTCAGGTTTTGGCGCAGATCGATCGTTTCATTGATTTCAGCTTCTGCGAAAGCCTCAGAGGAACTGAACTTAAATTTATAATTATACCTTTTAACTATTTTAGCCGGATCAAGGATAATTGGATATATACTGTTGTTTATACCTGAAGGCTGAAGATTCATTATTCTCAGATTATATAAAACAGAAAGAATTCCGGTAATAATAAACACTGGCAGCTTAAAAAACTTTTTATCAGGAAAAAGTTCACTTACCACCGAAAAAGTATCTGTGGCAATATTATATGTACCCTTTATCTTATCATCATGGATGATAAGGTCGATCAGAGAAATAAAATCCTCAGTGTGTAAAAACTGCACTTTGTTTTCTTTATAGAATTCCGGCAGCCAGGACCATTTAAGCAATATGTAAACGACGCTTGCCGGTTTTGCGAAGTCAGGCCCCACAACAGTGCAGACACGAATTATGTTTAGATTAAGATCTTCCCTGACAGGTGTCTCCGAATAGATTTGTTCAATTATCTTCTTGTTCAGTCCATATCTTAATTTCCCTGGTCTCAGTGGATGCGTTTCATCAAGCCAGTCGGGATTATCCCTGTTACCACCATAGGCCAATGCCGAACTTGAATAAATAAATTGTTTAACAGTAGGAGTTTCATTTGAGATTTCAAGGATGTTTTTTGATCCTCCGACATCAATTTCATATTCTTTCTGCCTGTCACGAACTCTGTTAAACGTACAGGCAAAATGAATTACACGGTCAGGCTTTTCTTTCATAAAAATGGATCTCAGGCAATCTTTATCGGTTATGCTGCATTTGTAAAAAGTGAAATACTTTTCCTGGTCATCGATTACATTATCTCTGATATCTAATCCGATAACATGTATCTTTTTTTCAATAAGGCTTTTGGCAATTACTGCTCCAAATGAACCGGAAGATCCGGTAATGAGGACTTTCATAAGTATTATCAGATTCCTGGGAAGAACTTTATACTGCAAAATCTAAATATAGCAAAAAATTATTCCCGGAAATAATTCTCCTGAAATCTAAAATAATTAAAGTCCTTTCTGAACAAACTTTTTATACCTTGGATACGAAATAGAAAAACCAGTCCTGGCACTTTTAAAAATGTTCATTATGGAAATCCTCTGTTGTCCGACCTGCAAAGATGTTTTATATCCGATGGACAGTTTAAAATATTTTGGTGAAAATTCTGCCGGATATACATGCCGTAACTGTGGTAAAAGTTATAGAATTACGGAAGGTTATCTTGATTTTATGGGTGATAAAGAGCTGATTCACAGCAGTAATCGCGAAAAATTCATCAGATTGGTCTATGCGAAGATCTATACACCGGCCACTAACTTTATGTTTTTGTTTTGCGGAGGCGCAAAGAATGCACGTAAAGAGGTATTAAGCAAACTTGTGATTAAGGACAATTACAGGATCCTGGAGACGGGAATGGGAGCCGGAGAGAATTTACTCTGGATAAGCAAAAAGGCAAAAAACCTGACTTTATATGCTATCGATATCCAGAAGCAGATGATGACCCATTGTATTGGAAATCTAAAGAAGTGGAACCTTAAAGCTGAGCTTTTCAGGGGAGATGCAGAGGAACTTCCATTCAGGGATAAACAATTTGATGTTGTATTTCACCTTGGTGCAATAAATCTGTTTTCTGATCAGAAGAAAGCTATCGACGAGATGATAAGAGTAGCAAAGCCGGGAACAAAAATCGTAATTGCTGATGAAACCGATAAAGCTGGCAAACTGTTTAACTACTTTACAGGATCGAAAGACAAAATTGTACCTCCTCTGGATCTCATCCCGGCAGAAATGCTGTATAAACAGATTGAGATCATCTGGAGGGGCTTTGGTTACGTAATTTCATTTATAAAACCGGGAGTCAACTGATTAGAATGGAGATATATTTCAGAAACCGGGAAGAGTGGCGAAAATGGCTTGAGGAGAACAGCAGTTCTTCGGAGGGTTTATGGATGATAAACTACAAAAAGCATACCGGAAGGGAATGCATTCCTTATTTGGAAGCTGTCGAAGAAGCTCTCTGCTTTGGCTGGATCGATGGAAAAATAAAAAAGATAAATGATGACTATTTTATCAGAAGTTATACTCCAAGAAGACCTGGAAGCCGCTGGTCGAAATATAATATTGAAAGAGTTGAAAGGCTGATTAAGAATAGAAAAATGACACAATCCGGATTAGAAGCTTATAAAAAGACAGTTAAAAATCCTCATCTAATATATGACAACCGGGCATCAGGCGATCCGGAAATTCCTGAAGAATTGTTATCAGCTTTGAAAGCAAACAAAAGGGCATCTGAGAATTTTGTAAATTTTCCTCCTTCAGCAAGAAGAATATACATTGAATGGTTCAAGTATGCAAAAAGAGATAAGACACGAGTTGAACGGATAAAAAAGATAGTCTACTTTTCTGAGCAAAACAAGCGCCCGGGAATGATGTAATTAAAAAATTTTCACTTAATCAGCAGCCTTTATTATTTTAAATCGTCTTTTAATCACTTATTTGATTTCTGATTATTTATATCTTAGTGTTTTTTATATCAGAAATGATTATCCGACCTTTAATGAAAATTAAATTTTAACCGTTATGAATTTTAAACGCCGTGAATTTATTAAAGTCAGCGGTATCACAGCAGCAGGTTCACTGATCATTCCGCCATTCTTTAATTCATGTAAAGGGATAGCACTTTCAGACAATGCGGAAAGCTACCTGAGCCATTTTGAAGTAACCCGTGAACTTCTGCAAAAAGTAATCTCTGCTGCTATGGAAAAAGGAGCAGATTATGCTGATCTGTATTTCGAACATACTCTCGAGAATTATAGTTCGCTTGAGGATAGCAAGGTAAATAGTGCTTATTCCAATATAGGTTTCGGAGTTGGCATAAGAGTTTTAAAAGGAGACCAGACAGGGTATGCCTATTCTGAGATTATCTCACCTGAAGCTATGCTGAAGGCTGCAAGGACAGCAGCAAACATTGCAGACAGTACTGCAAAATTCTCTCCGATAAATATCAGCGAGTACCTTCCGCCTAGTTACTATCCTGTGAAGACTTCATGGGAAAAAACTTCGGTTAAAGATAAGATTCCGTTCATCCAGCGGTTGAATGATAATATATTTTCTTTAGACAAGCGTGTTACGAAAGTCAATGCTGTTCTCGGGGACTCCACATCATATATCCTGTTCTGTAATTCCGAAGGACTTCTGACATATGATTATCGGCCCATGGTGCTTCTTTATGGTCTTTGTATTATGGAAGAGAATGGTCGGATTGAAAACTTCTTTGTTGGCCGTTCTTATCGTATGGGTTCTGAATTCCTTACAAATGAACTTGTTGACGAACTTTCAAAGGAGGTAGTCCAAAAAACATCTCTTCTGTTCACTGCTACCAAGCCGAAAGCAGGTGAAATGGAGGTAGTTATGGGTTCAGGTGAATCGGGTATACTTCTTCATGAAGCTATTGGTCATGCATTTGAAGCCGATTTTAACAGAAAAAATACTTCAATTTTTGCTGATAAAATGGGAAAAAAGGTAGCGGAGAATTTTGTTAAAATAGTTGATGACGGAACTTTGCCTGGCAAGCGTGGAGCAATGAATATTGACGATGAAGGTAATCCTACAGAAAAAACAATAATCGTGAATAATGGTACGCTGACAAGTTATCTTCATGATAGGATAAGTGCCAAATATTATAAAGTCAATCCCACAGGTAATGGAAGACGGCAGGACTTCCGCAATATTCCTATACCGCGAATGAGATGTACCTACATGGAAAACGGACCTCATAAGAGAGAAGAAATCATTGCAAGCGTGAAAAATGGTGTCTATGTCGATAGCTTCAGCAATGGAGAGGTAAATATCGGGCAGGGTGATTTTACTTTCTTTGTCAAATTCGGATATCTTATTGAAAACGGTAAACTTACTAAACCCATCAAGGATTTTAACATTATTGGAAACGGGCCTCAGGCTCTTGCCGATATTGTTATGGTCGGGGATGATCTTTTAATAAATAACGGCATCTGGACATGCGGCAAAGATGGACAGGGAGCGCCGAACTCCATGGGACTACCCACTGTCAAGATCAAGAAATTAACTGTTGGTGGAATAAATGCGTAAAAATCTGAAAAAGAATCTGTTATGAATACGAAAGAAAAATATGATCTGGCTGACCTGGTGGTTGAACATGCTCTTAAAAGCGGTGCACAACAGGTTTCGGTTAATATTTATGAAAACCGCAGCAATAACATCGAGATTAGAGACCAGAAAATTGACAGTTTGAAAGAATCAAACCAGAGCGGACTCTCAATAAATCTTTATGTCGATAAGAAATATTCTGCACATTCAACCAACAGAATGAAAAAAGAAGAACTTTTCCGGTTTGTTGATGAAGCAATCAATTTAACCCGGTTTCTGGCCGAAGATGAGTTCCGTGTGCTTCCTGATCCTGAATTGTATTATAAGGGAGGCGGAGCGGATTTAAATCTAATCGATCCAAAGCTTGATTCCATTGATGCAAAAACCAAGATTGACCTTGCCAACCAGGCTCTGAATGAGGCATATAAGAAAGATGATCGTATTATATCTGTAAGTTCTTATTATTCAGACAATATCTCCAACTCTGTCATGGTAGCCAGCAATGGCTTCAGGGGTGATTCAGGCAATACCAGGGTTTCATTGACTGTTACTGTTTCGTTGAAGAGCCTTACCGGCCGTCCTAATGACTATTGGAATGAGAATGCATTGTTCCTCGATAGGCTTAAAACTACTGGCATCGGGAAGAAAGCTCTTGAGAGAACCGTAAACAAGATCGATCCCAGGAAGATTACATCAGGAAAGTATTTTGTTGTAGTCGATAACCGCGTCGCAGGGAACCTTATCTTCCCTATTTACGGGGCACTTCAGGGATCGAGTCTGTATCAGAAACAATCGTTCCTTATCGGAAAGGAAAATAAACCAATTGCTTCTGAACTTCTGACTGTCTATGATGATCCATTACTTCAATCAGGGCCTGGTTCAAGACTATTTGATGATGAAGGCCTGTCAGCTGTCAGACGTCCTATTATTGAAAAGGGAATTCTTAAGAACTATTATATTGACAATTATTATGGGAGAAAGCTGGGTATGAAACTGACATCTGGCAGTTTTTCAAATGTGATCTTTAACACTGGTACACGAAGCATGGATGAAATTATCGGATCATTAAAGAAGGGTGTTTTAATAACAGGATTTATAGGTGGCAACTGCAATGGGACCACCGGTGATTTTTCGTATGGAATTGAGGGATTCTTTATCCAGGACGGAAAGATTATTCATCCTGTAAACGAAATGAACATAACAGGCAATATGAATCAATTCTGGTACAGTCTTGCCGAAGTCGGTAATGATATCAATGAGAATAGCTCCATAAGAATTCCATCTATGATGTTTGAAAATATTGATCTCAGCGGAATATAATAAAGGAAATAAAGGAAATAAAGGAAATAAAAGAAATAAAAGAAAGCATCCAACAGTAACCAAAACTTAAAATCATTATGAAAAAAACTGCACTCATTGTTTTTACGATGGTATTTGCCATAGTTTCTTCAATTCAGTCATCAGCTCAGAAAGCCGACTTTAATGGCAGCTGGAAATTGGATATGACAAAATCAACGCTACCCGAATATACTCCTGTTCTGTTACAGATTGATGTTCAGATCAAGGGCGACAGCCTTCTGACGCAAAGACATTATGATACAGGTGACGGACAAGTTTACCCGTTTACTGAAAACCTCACACTCGATGGGAAAGACTACAACATTACTATCTATGAAATGCCGCGGAAATCAAAAGCTTCATGGGCTGAACAAAGCGGATCTTTGGTAGTTGAATCAACCACGACAACAAACGGATCCGGGGATTTCATATCAAAAGAAGAATGGAAAACCAATGTTGCAGATAAAACCCTCATTATAAGCTTTAAAAACAGTATAGAGGGTCAGGAATCCACCGGATTATTCTTACTTAATAAAGTTGAATAAAAACCTCCGGCCGGACATATTAGAAGAATTTTTCCTGTTTCAAAGGTTGTTCTGCATTATTGATGGTGCCAGGGACCTGTAACATGAAGGTGAATTTATCCTGATTTACAGATATTTTCACCGGACTTCCTATATTTACGATTCGCTAATTCTAATTAAACTGTTTTTAATGATATATGACTATATCGTTATAGGATCCGGTTTCGGAGGAAGTGTTGCAGGTCTGCGACTATCAGAAAAAGGTTATAAGTTTCTTGAAGAAGAATGGAAGAAAAAATACAGATAGTATTAAATAATCAGAGGAGGTTTTTTACGCAAGGAAAAACTCTTGATATCGGGTACAGGCTCGGGATACTTAAGAAACTCCGAAAACTGGTTATTGAGCATGAACAGGACTTAAAGGACGCATTATGGAATGACTTTCATAAGCCTGAATTTGAAGCTATTGCGACGGAAACAAGGTTTGTAATTAAAGAGGTAGACTTTACCATACGCAAACTCAGAAAATGGGCCAGGGATAAAAGAGTCAGGACCCCGCTTGTGCACTTTATCGCTCATAGTTACATACGACCACAGCCATATGGCCAGGTACTGGTAATATCTCCATGGAACTACCCTTTCCAGCTCGCTTTTATGCCTTTGATCGGGGCAATTGCTGCAGGTAATTGCGTTGTTCTTAAAGCTTCACGGCAGGTTCCTCATGTCACCTCAGTCCTTGAAAAAATACTTGATCATTTCCCCAAAGAAGTTGTTACGATGATTAATGGTGACCATTATGTAAGTGACTACCTTCTTGATTACAAATTTGATTATATCTTTTTTACAGGAAGCATTGAGATTGGAAAACATGTAATGCGGAAAGCAGCTGAAAACCTGACACCTTTATCCCTCGAGCTCGGTGGTAAAAACCCATGCATAATTGCTGCTGACGCAAAGCTTGATTTTGCTGCAAGAAGGATAGCATGGGGAAAATTTATGAATGCAGGACAAACCTGCATTTGTCCCGATTATATTCTTGTAGATAAGAGGGTAAAAGATCAGTTTCTCAATCTTATAACAAAAGAAATTAATTCATTTTATGGTGAAGATCCGGAAACCAGCAAAGATTTTGCCAGGATTATAAGCTTTGAGAACGTCAGGAGGATTTCTTCTCTTATGAAAAAAGGACAGATTGTTACTGGCGGAACTATTGATGCAGAGAATTGTTATTTTGCACCAACGGTAATAAAAGAGGTCCATCCGGATGATCCTGTAATGAAAGAAGAAATCTTTGGTCCTCTCCTTCCGGTTATAGAATTTGAAAGATTTGAAGAAGTTTACAGAATAATCGGACAGAACCCCAAACCTCTTGCCACTTACATTTTTACAAGGGATAAAAAATTTGCAAATGAATTTCTCAGTAAAACTCAAAGTGGTTCGGCAGGTATAAATGATACTGTTATACAAATAGCTTCCCCATATCTTCCATATGGTGGAGTTGGGCGCAGCGGTATGGGCAGGTATCACGGCAGGAAATCTTTTGAAACATTCTCCAATATGCGTTCAGTTATTGTCAAGTCAAACCTGCTGGATATAAACCTTCGATACCCTCCTTATACTAAATTCAAGGAAAAAGCGGTGGCATTTTTGATGAGATAGACAGAAAAGGCGAACGGCCACAGGCTACCGGCATCAGGTTTTAGGTAGATAGTTGATTTAGCGATAAAATATTTAACTTTATAAACAAAATCAAATGCCGTTTAAATTAAAATCTCCTGGCGCCATGAAAAACACTCTCTTACTCATAATTACGCTGCTTCTCTTTTCCTGTAATCAAAAAAAGCCTCAGATTATCACCGGTTCAGATACTGTTAAAAATTTCACAACTGATGGTAAAAACATAATAGTCTATACAACCGCAGACAGCACTGATCTGAAGCTTTCCCAGACTGATAAGCTGCAGTTCAAAAAACTTGAAACAACAAGGGAAACAGAATTTTATGTTTTTGTCAATCCTGGTAAAACATACCAGACAATGCTGGGAATTGGTGGAGCTCTTACTGACGCCGCCGCCGAAACATTTGCAAAACTGCCTGATGCTCAGCAAAAGGAGATTTTACAGGCTTATTATGATCCCCGGAAAGGTATCGGCTACACACTTGCACGTACCAATATCAATAGCTGTGACTTTTCAAGCGGAAGCTACACCTATATCGATGAGGGAGATAAAGAACTTGGATCTTTCAACATTGATCATGACAGGAAGTTCAAAATTCCTTTAATTAAACAGGCAATTGGCACAGCAGGAGGTAAACTGACACTTTTTGCCAGCCCGTGGAGCCCGCCCGCATTTATGAAAGATAACAACGACATGCTTCATGGTGGCAAGCTTAAACCTGAATATTATCAGTCATGGGCAACATATTACACAAAATTCATAAAGAGCTTTGAGAAAGAAGGAATTCCGGTCTGGGGTATTACTATTCAAAACGAGCCTATGGCAACTCAAACCTGGGAATCATGCATTTATTCAGCTGAAGAGGAAAGGGATTTCCTGAAGAACTTCCTTGGACCTACAATGGAAAAAGAGGGATTATCTGACAAGAAAATAATTGTCTGGGATCACAACCGGGACCTGATCGTCCAGAGAGCCCAGGCTATTTTCGACGATCCTGGTGCTTCAAAGTATGCCTGGGGAATGGGTTATCACTGGTATGAATCCTGGACAGGCGGACAGCAGATGTATAGTAATGTAGGGCTTATTCATAATACATGGCCCGATAAAAACCTTCTTTTCACTGAAGGGTGCAAGGGACCTTTTGATGCCAGTCATTATTATGACTTGGACCTTGGAGAATCCTATGGCCGTTCAATGATTAATGATCTCAATAACTGGACAGTCGGCTGGACTGACTGGAACATTCTGCTTGACGAAACCGGTGGACCTAACCACGTTGGTAATTTCTGCTTTGCGCCAGTCCATGCAGATACAAAGACCGGAAAACTCATTTATACAAGTTCATATTATTACATTGGCCATTTTTCAAAGTTCATCAGGCCGGGTGCTAAGAGGATCCTTTGTTCTGCTAGCCGCAGCCAGCTTCTGGCGACAGGTTTTATTAATGAAGACGGGAAGGTAGATATAATCGTTATGAACCAGAGTGAAAAAAAAATAATCTACAAATTATGTATTGGCCAGAATGCAGCAGAGGTCACAAGTCTGCCACATTCAATCCAGACACTTGTTATAGAATGAATAGCAGGAGGCTGTAATAAAAAAGGCGGTACTTTAATGGTACCGCCCGAAAAAACCCTACTTCTAATCTACTACTTTTTATGAGCCGTTTTTTCAGATGTCGGATGAGTTGCATTTTTTGACGGCGTTCCTGTCTTTACTGCCATTTTGTTTATGAATTTGCCGTCTTTATCGAAGATAAGAGTTTCTGAAGTTGTCCCTTTGGCAACAGCAACTTCATAAGTTGTTACATTATTTGCAACATTCTTAAAAGCGTCCTTAATCGTATATCCCGCATAATCATTTGTGATGTAACCGGTAATAGACTTCGGAAGGTCTGTGACCTTAATGGTAGTCTTCTGACCATTTACAGCCAAAGCTGCCATAACCAACACTGTAACAAACAAAATCTTTTTCATGACTTAAAATTTTATTGATTTACAGTGCCAAAATATATTGAGATTCTGAAGAGGATCTGAAGTTGTGAAAGTTTAACAGAATTTTAAGATTTTGAATCCAGAGGTTAGTCAGGATTCAATTCCGGATTATAATCAAGCCTGAGTTGGTGAATGTTCCCAATGCAGGTATAAGTGACTGTCATATTATAGGTGTCACTTATTTTTTTGACTATTGAAAGACCCAATCCTACTGATTGAGGATTTTCGCTTGTTTTATGAAATCTGCGGAAGATCTGTTCAGGATCCGTTTTTAAAGAGACCGCACTGCTGTTTGAAATCGTCAGAAATCCTCTGTTGACGCTGCATTTGATGAATCCATCATCTATATTGTATCTTACAGCGTTGCTGATAAGATTTGAAATCTGGACCTCTGCAAGAGTTTTGTTCATTTTAACGATTGCAGGATCATTTGATTCCATTTCCACAGTGATTTTTTTTAGCTGCATTATCTCTTTATAGTTATCTATGCAGTTTTCAATTATCTCGTTAAGTGATATTTCCTTTTCTTCCTGAAAATATAAATTTTCAATTTTTGAAATAAGAAGTAGTCCCTGGTTAAGCTTGAATAACTTTGTTGTTGCTTCATTTATTGATTTTATAAGATTTATGCTTTCCTTTTTAAGTTCTTTTCTCTGCATCAGGATCTCAAGTTTTGATCTTATGATAGCTAATGGAGTCTGGATCTCATGAGCAGCATTTTCATTATATTCCTTTAGGTTCAGATAATCACTCCTCATCTTCCTGGTCATCTTGTCAAAGACCTTATTAAGCTGTTGAAATTCTTCAATATTGGTTTCCGGCAGATCAAGCGGCTTATCTGATTGAATATCAAATTTTTCTGCATTATCAACCGTAATATAAAAAGGATGCCATAATTTTCTGGAGATGAGATAGTTCAGAAGAATAGTCATAAGAAAAAGTGAAATAAAAAGAAGAAACATGTACAGACTTATATGCTCCAGAAGCTCCTTCTTTTCGCTTAAGGTCTGCAAAATTCTGATTGTGTAACCTTTGTTTCTTTTAGTATTACCTGCATAATATAAATATCTGAAGGGTTGGTCGGTCCTTGAAAATGAATCAGACACTATAGTATCATTAATTACCTGAAATTCATGGAGAGGGTTATTCATCAACTGAACAACAATCTGGTGTCCAAACGAAACCGCAAAATCCGGAATAGTATCAGTCTGTTCAATCTGATCCTGGATAATTTCCTTTTCAGTTACGAGGCTATCGTCAATCTGCCTGTAAACGTCTTTTCTGATTGCCAGATACAGTAGAACCACTCCGGCAAAAATGGTGAGATTGGAGAAAAATAAATAGTAAAAAGTGCTCTTCGTTAATAATTTCAACTGTCACTAAATTTATATCCGAAACCGTAAATACTTTTTATATAATTCTTCCCTCCTGCCATAGTAATTTTTTTGCGGAGATTTTTAAGATGTGTGTAGACAAAATCAAAGGAATCG
>Ga0208980_10001822_pt1 | contig 12939 bp, 11 predicted proteins | sample WetSurMetagenome_3_FD_187993 | JGI IMG/M metagenome (GOLD analysis project Ga0208980, IMG submission 187993) | Wetland microbial communities from Twitchell Island in the Sacramento Delta, sample from surface sediment Aug2011 Site A1 Bulk (version 2) | ecosystem: Environmental > Aquatic > Marine...
ATTCGTTGACACCCCAACCCGATTGACGAATCGCATCGATCGCGGTATTCTAGCGCCACTAACCGCGCCCTAGCTGGCGCGGCTTTCATGAGGATCGATCATCAGCGCATCACCACTTCTTTCCATTATTATCCCGGCGTACAATGAAGCGAGTCGCCTGCCGACGAGCCTGGATCAGGTCGATCGGTTTGTGGCGGCCCAGCCGTATTCGATCGAAGTGATCGTCGTCAACAACAACAGCCGCGACACCACGCCGCAGATCGCGCAGGACTTCGCCGCCACTCATCCTTATGCGCGCGTCCTGCATCAACCGCGTCAGGGCAAGGGCGCGGCCGTGCAACTGGGCATGCTGGAAGGTCAGGGCGACTACCTCTTCATTTGTGACGCCGACTTCTCCATGCCCGTCGAAGAGATCAGCAAATTCATGCCGCCCGCCGTCGCCGCGTATGACGTCGCCATCGCCTCGCGCGAAGTCGCTGGGGCGCGCCGCATCGACGAGCCGCAGTATCGCCACCTGATGGGCCGCGTCTTCAATCTCATCGTGCGCGTGTTGGCGATTCCGAAGATTCAAGACACTCAGTGCGGCTTCAAAGTCTTCCGGCGCGACGTAGCCCGCGATGTCTTTGCGCTGCAGACCATCGCCGGCTGGGGCTTCGACGTGGAAGTGCTCTTCATCGCGCTGAAGCACCAGTACAAACTGATCGAAGTGCCCATCACGTGGTACTACCGCCCGCAGAGTCGCATCAGCCCGCTGAAAGATTCGATCAACATGGTGCTGGAAGTATTGAAAGTCCGGCGCAATGGCTGGCGCGGAAAGTATGACCGCAAAAAGTAAATCGGTTTTACCCGATCGGCCTACGCTCGACCGCGAATCCCAATTGAGGCGTGCGGGTCATCGCCTCATTGCGGGTATTGACGAAGCAGGGCGTGGCGCGTGGGCCGGGCCGGTCGTAGCCGCAGCGGTGATTCTCAACCCCGCCGAGGTTTCACTGCTCGACGGGGTCAATGATTCCAAGCAGCTCTCGCCGCGCCAGCGCGATCGGTTGTATCAAGTCATTATCGATCACTGCGTCGCGTATGGCGTCGGTCAGGGCAGCGTCGCGGAGATCGACGCGATCGGGATTTTGCCCGCCACTCGTTTAGCGATGACGCGCGCCGTTGCCGCACTATCGCCGCAGCCCGACGCGCTGATCATCGATGCCGTGCGTTTGCCGCAGATCAATAAACCGCAGGCCGTGTTCAACTTTGCGGACTCGATCTCGTTGTCTGTGGCGGCGGCTTCCATTCTGGCCAAGGTCACGCGTGATCGGTTGATGATCCAATCGGACGTTGAGTATCCCGCTTATCAATTCGCGCGGCACAAGGGATACGGCACACAAATTCATCGAGCCGCGTTACAATCGATCGGGCCGTGCGACATTCATCGCACCTCTTTCAAGCCTATCAGTGCTCTGCTCACCGATCGCCTAATCTGATTTCACTCATCACTTTTCACTTGTTATGGAAGTTGCTCTCGTTCACGACTGGCTCAATCAAATGGGCGGCGCCGAAGCCGTGCTGGAAAATCTCGTCCAGTTGTTTCCGCGCGCGCCGATTTATACCAGCATCTACTGGCGCGATGAAATGCCGCCCGCCTACATGGACTGGGACATTCGCCCGTTGTGGCTGAATCACGCGCCCGGCATTTACGACCACCATCAGCAATACTTCGCGTTCTACCCGGCCGCGTGGTCTTCCTTAAACTTGGCCCGCTATGATGTGGTGCTCAGCAACAAGAGCGGCTTCTGTCACGGTGTTCACACGCAAAATCGAAAAAAACTGGCGCTGCACATTTGCTACTGCCTGGCACCCACGCGCTACGTGTGGACGTTCGACGAGTATGCGCGCAGCGAAGGCATGAGCACTGCCCTGCGGCTCGCCATGAAACCGATCGTGGCCGCGCTGCGCCGCTGGGACTATCGGGCTGCGCAGCGTGTCGATCACTTCATCGCCATCAGCACCGAAATTCAGCAGCGCATCAAGCGCTATTACCGGCGCGATTCCGACATCATCTATCCGCCGGTAGATATTCGCCGCTTTGCGCCGCAGCCCAGGCACGGCGCTTACTATCTCATCGTGTCGCGGCTGATCCCCTACAAGCGGATCGATCTGGCGATTGAAGCGTTTAATCGATCGGGGCTGCCGTTGGTGATCGCAGGTGTGGGGCGTGATGCCGCCCGCTTAGAAAAGCTGGCCAAGCCGAACGTGCAATTCTTAGGCCGCGTGCCTGACGCCGATCTGCCCGACTTGATGGCACGCTGCAAAGCCTTTGTTTTTCCGGGCCGCGAAGACTTTGGCATCACGCCCGTCGAGGCGCAGGCCAGCGGGCGGCCCGTCATCGCCTTTGGCGCAGGCGGTGCGCTGGACACAGTGATCGACGGCGAAACCGGTGTGTTGTTTGAAGAGCAAACCAGCGAATCGATCAGCGCCGCCGTCACGCGCTGCAACACGTTGAAGTTTGATCCTGACGTCATCCGCCGTCACGCGGAAAAGTTCAGCACAGACGCTTTCAAACAAAAACTGACGACGTTCATCGAAGAGAAGTATGCCGACTTCGTAAACCGCGGACCGTAATTGCTCAATCGTGTTTTACGCATTACTCGTTACTCGTTAGGAATTCTCATGGAACTTCGCACTCTGCTCAAAATCCTGAAACGCTACTGGTATCTCATCATCCTGCCGCCGCTGCTCGTCGGTGTATTCACAATGATTACCTATCGCGCCCCGGCGGCGGCTTACACTTCAACGCTGCGCTTCTCGGTGGGCTACGCGCCCGAAGAGCAGACCATGTCGTTGTACGATCGCAAGTATCCAGCGTGGCTGACTTCGGAGTACATCGCGGGCGGGCTGAGCGATTGGGCCAAGACCGGCGACTTTGCGCAAGCCGTGGCCGCTGTGGCCGGCGGCGAGATCACGGCCGGCGAGGTGGCCGGCTCGATCGTGTCCGATCATCTCCGCAGCATCGTCGTGCTCTATCTCAACGGCGGTAATCCCGATCGGCTGACGGCCATCGGCAACGCGGCGATCAAGGTGCTGCAAGTGCGCAACAACGTGATCTTTCCGCAGAACGGCGAGGGCGCCACGGTCACCCCGCTCGACAGTGTCGTCGTCGCGCCCGCTCCGGCGTCGCTGCGCAATCGTCTCGATATCCCTATTCGCCTTGCTTTAGGTTTGGCGTTGGGTGTGGTGCTGGCCTTCCTCGTATGGTACTTCGACCCGCGCATTCGCGATCGGGCCGACGCCGAAGCGATTGGATTGAACATCATCGCCGAAATACCGAAGAAGTGATCAGGGATCAGGTAACCGGGGATTAGGTAATCGGGGATCAGGTTGTAGGGCAGGCTTGTAGTTGTTCATTGTTAATTGCTCATTGTTCAGGTAGAATGACGCCCGGAGGATAACGGTTCATGGAATTACGCGATTACTTACGCATCCTGCGCAAGCGCGGTTGGATCATCATCTTGACCACCGTGTTGACCGCCGCCGCCGCCTGGGGCTTCAGCCAGATGCAAACGGTAGAATACAAAAGCACTATCAGTGTCTTTGTCCGCCCGGAGCGCATTGACAACGGCACACTGCTGGCGACCAAGCAAATTCTGCGCGGCTTCGTGCGCTATATCGACAGCCTGAGATTTGCCCAGCAAGTGATCAATGCGAAGAAGCTGGATATGAAAGCCGATACACTGAAGGGCAAAGTCACCATCGCCTCAAAAGATGAGGACTACATCATTCAGATCGATGTGGTCGATACCGATCCGGCTCAATCCGAAAGTATCGCCCTGGAATGGGCTAATCAATTCGTGCAGTGGCGTGATCAAGACAACCTGAAGCAGCGCAAAGAAGATCGCGTCGATGCCAGCACAGTGCAGAACCCCACGACCAGCAAGTTCAAACCGCAAACCACGTTGAACGTCGTGGCCGGCGCGATCATCGGCCTGCTGCTCGGCGTGATCATCGTCTTCTTCCTGGAAGCAATCGAGTCCAATATCCTACGTTCGCCCGACGATGTGGAACGCGTGCTGGGCACGACCGTCATCGGCGCGATTCCGACCACAGGCGCAGAAGCCGCGCGCTCACGCAAAAAGAAAACGACTAACAAGTAACCCGTAATGAGTAAAGAAGAGATTACTCGTTACTCACTACTGGTTACGCATCACTCATCACTCACCAGGATGCTCTATGTCTCAACAACCATCTGCTCTCATCACATTGTCTGATCCGCGTTCGCCGGCGGCCGAAGCCTATCGCACGCTGCGCACGAACATCGATTTTTCCAGCCTCGATCGACCCATTCACGCGCTGCTGGTTACGTCGGTCGCGCCGAATGAGAATAAATCGATCACGGTAGCGAACCTGGCTGTCTCGCTGGCACAGGGCGACAAGAAAACGATCCTCGTCGATGCCGACGTGCGCCGCCCCGCGCTGCACACGCTCTTCGGCTTGAACAACGACACAGGGCTGACGTCGATCTTCATCGACGCCAAAGGCCCGATCGAGCCGGCGCTGCAAGCCGTGAATGTGCCCAATTTGCAAGTGCTGACCAGCGGGCCGCTGCCGCCCAATCCCGCCGAGCTGCTCGGCTCACAGCGCATGCTGGATGTGATCGAAACGCTGAAAGGGCAAGCCGACATCGTGCTGTTTGATGCACCGCCCGTCATCGCCGTGACGGACGCTTCGGTGCTGGGCACACGTGTCGATGGTTTGCTGTTGGTCGTGCAGGCCGGGCAGACGCGCCGCGAACAAGCTAAGCGCGCCCGACAGCAACTGGAGAAACTTCACATCCGTGTTATCGGCGCCGTGTTGTCGGGTGCGTCGTTGGACAGCGGGATGGGTGGATACTAAACAGGGAGCGCAGCATGAAAGGTCTCATTCTCTCCGGCGGCAAAGGCACACGCTTGCGACCGTTCACCTACACCGGCGCTAAACAGCTGGTGCCGTTGGCCAATAAGCCCGTGTTGTTTTATGCCATCGAAGACCTCGTTGAGGCGGGCATCAAATCGATCGGGATTGTAATCAGCCCCGAGACCGGCGATCAAGTCAAAGCCACCGTCGGCGACGGATCGCTCTTCGGCGCGCAGATCAGTTACATCTTGCAGGATGCGCCGCGCGGCATCGCACACGGCATCAAGATCGCACAGGACTTCATCGGCGACGAACCATTCGTGCTGTTCCTGGGCGATAATTTTCTGCGCGAAGGCATCGTGCCGCAGGTGAAAGCCTTTCATGAGGGCGGACTCAATGCGCAGATCATCTTGTACCCGATGGAGGATCCCAGCTCGATGGGTGTCGCCGTGTTGGATGAGAATGGTCGCGTGACGCGGCTGGTGGAAAAGCCCAAGCAGTTCATCTCGCCCTATGCCGTCATCGGGATTTACATGTTCGATCGGCACGTCTTCGAAGCCGTCAACTCGATCAAGCCTTCGGCGCGCGGCGAGTTGGAGATCACCGAGACGATCCAATATCTGATCGATCGCGGTCTGAAGGTCGGTGCGCAGCCGCTGACCGGTTGGTGGATCGATACCGGTAAGACCTCCGACATTCTGGAAGCCAACCGCTTGATCCTGGACGTGCTGGAAACGAAGATCGCCGGACAAGTCAGCGGCGACTCACGCATCGAAGGCCGCGTGGTGCTGGAAGCGGGCGCGCAAGTGATCAACAGCACCGTGCGCGGGCCGGCTATCATCGGCGCGCAGACTCGCATCGAGAATGCTTACGTCGGGCCGTACACCTCCATCCAGCATGACTGCGTGGTGCAGAACTGTGAGATCGAGCACAGTGTGGTGCTGGAAAACACGCGCATCGTCGATCTCTCGGCGCGCATCGCCGACAGCCTGATCGGACGCCACGTCGAAATCGGACGGGCCGGCGGCCAAAACAAGGCCTTGAAGATCATGCTGGGCGATTACAGCAAGGTGGGCATTCTATAAACGGCGCGCCTTTTTTGACACCGCTCGGATTATGCGGTACACTTTCAATCGAACTGCGCAACAGCTTGACCCAATCACAGCAACACCGCCGGGGGGCTTTTTGACACTGGCGGTGTTTTGTTTGTCGGCAGAGTATCAGGAGTAATCTATGGCTTCACCCTTACGCATTATCCCGCTGGGCGGCTGCGGAGAAATCGGCAAGAACATGACCGCCTTCGAGTACGGTCAGAACATCCTGCTGATCGACTGCGGCATCATGTTTCCCGAAAACGACATGCTGGGGATCGATTTCATCATCCCCGACTGGAAGTACCTGCGCGACAAGCGCGATCAGATTCGCGGCATCGTCGTCACGCACGGCCACGAAGATCACACCGGCGGGCTGCCTTATCTATTGAAGGACATGCCCGACCTGCCCGTGTTTGCCACCAAGTTGACGCGCGGCTTGATCGAAGTCAAACTGCGCAATCACAAGGTGCTCGATCAGGCGCGCTTGCAAACGATCGAGGCGGGCGGGCGTTTGGATCTCGGTCCCTTCGGGCTGGAATTCTTCCGTGTGGCACACTCCATTCCCGATGGTGTCGGCGTCGGCCTCACGACCCCGGCCGGACTCGTCGTGCACACCGGCGATTTCAAGTTCGATCACACGCCGGTCGATGGCAAACCGACCGACTTTGCCAAGCTGGCTGAATTCGGCGGGCGCGGCGTGCTGGCACTGATGTCGGACTCCACCAATGCCGATCAGCCCGGCACCACCCCGTCGGAACGCGTGATCGATGCCGCCTTTACGCAAGTGTTCAGCGAAGCGAAAGGCCGCATCATCGTCGGCACATTCGCGTCGCTGATTTCGCGCGTGCAGCAAGTCGCCAACGCCGCCATGCGGCACAATCGCAAGCTGGCCTTTGCCGGCACCAGCATGTTGGAGAACGTGAAGATGGCGCAGAAGCTGGGCTATCTCGATCTGCCCAGTGATCTGATCGTGCGCCTGGAAGATACCAAGAAAATGCCATCAGATCGAGTCGTGATCATGACCACCGGCACACAGGGCGAACCCTCGTCAGTGCTGGCGCGCGTCGCCATCGGCCAGCACTCGCAGATTCAGGCCGAGCGCGGCGATACCGTGATCATGTCGGCGCATCCCATCCCCGGCAATGAAGAGATGGTCAACCGCACGATCAACCGTTTGTTCCAGCGCGGCGCGAATGTGTTGTACGATCCGATCGCACAAGTACACGTCTCGGGGCATGCGTCGCAAGAAGAGCAGAAGTTGATGCTCAATCTGGTGAAGCCGGAATATTTCATCCCCGTTCACGGTGAGTTGCGTCATTTGCGCGCGCACGAAGCACTGGCCCGGCAAGTGGGCGTGCCGCCGCAGAATATTTTTGTGCTGGAGAATGGTTACAGCGTTGAATTCGATGGCGGCGAAGGCCGCATCGGCGAGCGCGTGCCCGGCGGGTACATCTACATCGACGGCTCGGGCGTGGGCGACGTCGGCCCGGCGGTGCTGCGTGAGCGCGAAGTGCTGGGTCGCGACGGCTTCGTCATCGCCATCCTGCACCGCGATCCCGACACGGGCGAGTTGATCGATCAGCCGGAGATCATCAGCAAGGGTTTCATCCATCCCGAAGACGGCGAAGACATCCTCAGCGGCGCAACCGATGTGGTGATGCGTCTGGGCAGTGATACGTCACTCAGCGAAAAGGCGTTGCAAGATCGCATCAAAGACAAGCTGAGCGAGTACGTCTACCACGAGACCAAGCGCCGCCCGATGATTATTCCGGTCCTCTCCTGAATTTTAGATTGCCGATTTTGGATTTTGGATTACACTCCAGCCGCAATCCAGAATCCAAAGTCCAAAATCTAAAATGAAAGTTTCCCTCATCAGCACCGTCCTCAACGAAGCGCGCAGCCTGCCGATGCTGCTCGATTCGATCGCGGCACAAACCCGTCAACCCGATGAAGTGATCATCTGCGACGGCGGCTCGTCGGACAACACGATCGATCTACTGCGCTCCGAAAAGCGTTTCCCGCTGCGCGTCATCGAACGACCGGGCAACAACATCTCGCAGGGACGCAATGCCGCCATCAACGAGGCCAGCGGCGAGGTGATTGCTTCGACGGATGCGGGGGTAAGACTTGATCCGCAATGGCTGGAAAAATTAGTCGCGCAAGATGCCTTCGCCCACCATCACGTTGTCGCTGGATTCTTCTTACCCGACGTACATACTCCGTTTGAAATCGCGATGGGCGCGACCGTGCTGCCGCAACTTGAAGACGTGCAGCCGGAGAAGTTTCTGCCGTCCAGTCGCAGTGCAGCCTTTACCAAAGAGGCATGGCAAGCCGTGAGCGGCTATCCCGAATGGCTGGACTACTGCGAAGATCTCGTCTTCGATTTCGCGCTGCTCGAAAAATATCAGCCCTTCGCCTTTGCGCCGGAAGCGATCGCGCATTTCAGACCGCGCGGATCGTTGAAGTCGTTCTTCAAACAATACTATCTCTATGCGCGCGGCGACGGCAAAGCAAATCTGTGGCGCAAGCGCCACCTCATCCGCTATGGCACGTATCTCATCGGCATTCCGGCCATTGCTCTGCTCAGCGCGATCAGTCCGTGGTGCTTGCTGTTGTATGCGATCGGCGCGGTGCTTTACCTCAAGCGGCCTTATCAACGGCTGACTCCTTCGTTGCGCAGCTTAAATCGATCGGGCCAGCTACGCGCGATCGGGTGGGTGCCCATCATCCGCGTGGCGGGCGACATCGCCAAGATGATCGGCTACCCGATCGGGATCGCGTGGCGTATCCGACATAAGCCCAAAGCTTGACCAGCTCGATCTTTTTGTGGAATTTGTGGTAGACTGTTGCGCCATGAAACAAGGTTTACGAGTCACGTTAGCCCTTTTGATCGTGACGATGGTGGTGGGTCTAGCCAGCCCGGTCCCCGCGCAAGCCGCCGACGCTGCGCTGTGTTCGTACTGGCAGTCCAATATCACGCAGTGGGCGGACCTCATCACGAAGTATTCCGCGGACAACGGCCTCGATCCCAATTTCGTCGCGTCCCTCATCGAAGAAGAATCTAAAGGCAATCCGCGTTTGATCAGTCGCGCGGGCGCCGTGGGCTTGATGCAAATCATGCCTTACGAGCGCGGCTTCACGTGGCGGCCCAACACGCGCACGCTGTTGAAGCCCGAAGCGAATCTGGAATGGGGCACGAATACGTTGAGCGAGGTCGTCCGCCAGGCGCAGGGACGTTTGACGCTGGCGGTGTTGGCGTATAACAGTGGCTGGGATCGCATCCAATTGCGACCGACGCGCCTGTTCGCGGCCAAGGTCTTCGATCATTACGCGCGCTGCATCGCCGCGCAACACGGACTTGATCCCAAGCAGCTGAATGATTACACGGTCACCGTCGTCGCACATAGCAGCGCCGGGCCGACGTACGCCGATCGTTTCAAAGCCAACGGCACCTTTGAACCCCTCGCTAATTTCGATCCGGAACAGATCTCCCCGGACATGCCGCATGCCGTGGCCTTCTCGCTCCTCGACGAGAATCACATCGCGTGGTGGGTGGATGTATGGGTCACCACCAAAGATTTTCAAGCCAGCCGCAATTTAGCTAAGACCACAAATCTTCGATCAACTGAATAAAGCAGCTCGCGATCTAAAAGATTTATCGCCTGCTTTTCACTACAGTATCCAGACTCAACGGTATGATCCCGCAGTGAAGGGGTGAAAAGAGTTAGGCGAACGACAAATGTGAAATTGAGAAGAACCATGCTGGCAGAAAACTATAAAGGAGATACTCCTAAATCTGCGCCTGATCAGTTTATTCAGGCAAATCGTGGTCGGGCGTGGAACCCAGCTTGCTTTCAGGTACCTTGATGAACTGCAGTATCCCGAAGAACGATGAACGAAGAAAACGAACTTGAAGAGTGGGCACCCTGGTTGGTCGTCATCATCACTTTGATTGGTGGCGGGCTGCGAGTTTTATATCTCGCTAAAAATGGATTGTGGTTGGATGAAACATTCAGCGTATGGCTGGCCAACCACAGCGTTGCCGATATGCTGCAATGGACTATCAGGATTGATCAACACCCACCCCTGTATTATCTCCTGCTTCATTACTGGATAGCCCTCAATGGGGAGACGCCCTATTATGCCCGGCTGCTTTCGGTACTCTTCGGCGCAGGCACCATCCCGATCATTTACCTGATCGGCAAACGCCTAGCGGGTGTGGTGGTGGGATTGGTGGCAGCCGTGTTGCTGGCTCTTTCGCCCTTCAACATCTACTTCGCCCAGGAAGCGCGCATGTACACCCTGCTGATGTTCAATGCCGCTGTGGCGCTGTATGCACTGGTCAGACTGCTGACGGATTCACGCTCCGTCAAGCCCATCGGCAGCCAATTTCGGGAATATCTGCAGGCCTGGCGTACCTTAGGACCGGTTGAATCAGACGCCAAGGCAGAGTTCAGCTATCGGGATAAGACTCGCGATCGAACCGGATGGAGGGCCTGGATATCCCGCCATCGTTGGTTACCCATCCAGACCATTGAGACTGACCTGGCCTGGGTGACATTTATCGTGTTCTCGGCGGCGACCCTGCTCACCCACAATACGGCCGTGCTTTTTTCTTTAGCCACCAATATCTTTGTTGTCGGTCTGATGCTTTTTCAAAGGCTAAACAAATCCGGGTCTCAAACCGCCTTCCAGGCTCCCTCTTTTGGGAACTGGCTGAAGGCTCAGCTTGGCATCTGCTTACTATGGAGTCCATGGATACTTGCCTTTATCCAGCAAGCCGGCCGAGTCTATCAGGAGTTTTGGATTCCTACACCAACTTGGGACATCGTTACCAACACGCTTCGACGCTTATTGAATAATTTAGTCCCCAGCCAGGCCAGCGAGGCCGTCATGTGGATCCTGGGCGCAATGCTTTGTCTCGGGCTGGTGTATTACCGGAAAAGATTTTCCATATTCTTGTTTCTGGCTGCCTTGTTTGCAGTCCCCTTCCTGGGCGAGCTGATCGTGAGCATCGGCCGGCCAATTTTTTTAGGTCGAACTCTAATCTGGATAACGATTCCCCTGTTCCTGATACTGGCGGCTGGTATCGCTCAATTAAAATTTCGTCTGCTGATGATCGTGGTGCTGGGGCTTGTAGGTGCCAACTACCTGTTTTCTGACAGCGATTATTATCGGTTCGTGCAAAAAGAGGATTGGAGCACGGCTGCAGGGTATGTCGCAAATTTCGCTCAAAAGGATGATTTGGTCCTGTTCAACTCCAACTTTGTGGAAATTCCGTTCGACTATTATTTTAAAACCTATGAAGGCCTGTATTCTATCCAGGTAGAGAAACGGGGGGTCCCGCTAGATTTGTTCGATAGCGGTATCCTGGAGCCTAAGATGACTGAACGCGATATACCCAAGTTAATTTCATTGTTGAGCGGGCATGACCGAGTCTGGCTGGTTTACAGCCATGATTCGTATACTGATCCAACAGGGCTCATTCCGCAAACGCTTGCAGCGCAGAAGAAATTAATCCAGCAGCGCGATTTTTATGGGGGACAGGTTCAATTATATGGGAATCCCTGAGCCTGATTTCTGCTCATGGGAGATCTTGAGGTAACGACAGGTGATTGCACAAACATGGAACTCGCCGCAACACTTGCACCTCACTGCATTCGTTGCAGTGCAGGTAAGCGAGGCAAGCCCAGTAGTATCTGGCCAGCCCCGATCTAGCAAGGTTTGAGGTTACTGCTCAACCGTCATTGCGAGGAGCGGTGTGTGCGACGAAGCAATCTCGGCCCAACGCGGGAAACTGCTTCGCAACGCCTTACCCGCCGCTGTGCGGCGGAGGCGCGCTAGGCGACGGCGCTCGTAGTGACGGTGGCTGAGTAGTTACGAGTTGAGCTCGCTTCAGGCGATCTTCTAACGATCGTTGCCGAGTTTGAGAGCTTGTTTGAACTCAAGAGGCATCAGTCTTGATCGGCCAAAGCACACTCAACACAGCGTCTCACAAACGATGGGGATTTCATGCAGCCGCGCGTTTCTCGAATTTACCTCAACGCACCCTTTAGCACCCGCATCCAATTCCCGCTCATGATCAACTCGACATCGACTGCCGAATAACCGCGCCTCTCCAACTCCGGCGCGATGATCTGCAGATCAGCCACGGTATCAAATCCCGCCGGGGTCGACTTCATTCCGAACCCGCCGTCGAAGTCCGTGCCGATGGCCGCGTGCCGCGCATCGCCGGCGATCTGGCACACGTGATCGATCGCCGTTACCACCGTCTCCACCGTCGCGGTATCTTTGGCATCACCAGTTTCCCAGCCCTTCAGCAGGAACTTATTGAAGATCAATGTCCCGATGACGCCGTCGTGCGGAATCAGCGCCTTAATCATCTCGTCGCTCAGGTGGCGATTGGTGTTGTTCGTCAGCGCACGCGGATTCGAATGGCTGGCAATGATCGGCCCATCGTACTGATCGAGCGCCTGGAAAAACGCCCGCTCGTCCATGTGGCTGAGATCGAGCACCACATTGAACGGGCGCATATGCTTGAGCAGATCGACGCCCGCCGGGGTCAGCGGCCCCGGCTCGTCGGTGCCGCCGCAATACTGCGTGCCCACCCACGCCGGGCCGATCAGCCGCACGCCGCGTTCATACCACCATTCCACCTCGGCTGGTTCGCGAATCGAATCGCCGCCTTCGATGAGATACACCAATCCGATCTGCCGTTCATCTCTTTGCGGATCTTCGGGCAGCGTTGGATCGAAGCCATCCCATGATTTCAGGACAGACTCCAAATCAACCCGATTGCGGATCAACTTGATCTGCTCGCTCCGTTGTGCCATGTGCTCGTAAATCTCGATCTGGCGCAAGGCCAGCGCGTGGGCTTCATCGGAATCGCTGTAGTGCTGCTCGATCAGGCTGGTGCGCCGCCGTTCGGGCGGCGTGAACAACGTCGCGCCGATCACAGCGATGC
>Ga0208980_10001823_pt1 | contig 12938 bp, 13 predicted proteins | sample WetSurMetagenome_3_FD_187993 | JGI IMG/M metagenome (GOLD analysis project Ga0208980, IMG submission 187993) | Wetland microbial communities from Twitchell Island in the Sacramento Delta, sample from surface sediment Aug2011 Site A1 Bulk (version 2) | ecosystem: Environmental > Aquatic > Marine...
GTCCTGAACGGCATTAACCTGGCTGTTGAATCCAACCAGCTCATGGTTCTAATCGGGCCTTCCGGATGCGGAAAATCGACCCTGTTGCGCTGCTTGAACGGGCTGGAGATTATTGACCAGGGTCGCATCTCGGTTAACGGTTTGACATTGCGGAGAGATTCTACCGAGACCTCCGTCGACAAAGAGTACTTCAGAATCGCACACCAATTGCGTGCTGCTATGGGCATGGTGTTTCAATCCTTCAACCTGTTCCCGCATATGACTGCTCTCGAGAATGTAGCTCGTCCCCAGGCTATTGTCCGGAAAACGCCCATTTTGCAGGCAAGGAAATCTGCCAGCCAGCTTTTGGAGAAAGTTGGCCTGAAGGACAAACTCCATCGGTATCCGGCTGAACTGTCGGGAGGGGAGCAGCAGCGGGCCGCGATCGCTCGCGCTCTGGCGATGAAGCCCAAAGTTATGCTCTACGACGAGCCGACTTCAGCCCTGGATCCCGGACTGGTTGATGAAGTGCTCGAAGTCATGCGAGAACTCGATCAGGAAGGAATCACGCAAATCGTTGTCACACACGAGATGCATTTCGCCCGCAACGCGGCGAAAAAAATAATCTTTATGTCGGAAGGCGATGTAATCGAAGAAGGACGGCCGGACCAGATGTTTTCCGATCCCGTTGACTCGCGCACACGTCAATTCCTTAAGAGATACCTCTAGGAGCATTCTCCTTGCGGAACTGCAGCCGGAATCCAGCGAGCCCGTGTGGAAGGTACCGTCATAAGGCGGCAATCTGTTGCGCCATGCTTATACTGATCGCCAGCTTCATTGCCCCCATTTTCGGCCAGGACGAGATGCCATTGACCTGGGGAGGAGATGCCGAAGGCGGCGCCCCCTATGAATTCCAGGATCCGCAGAATCCCGACAAAATCGTCGGATTTGAGGTTGATATCGTGGAGGCAATCGGCAAAATCCTCGGGCGTCCGACGCAATTTGTGCAAAATCAGTGGGATGGACTCATTCCGGGGCTTGAGAGAGGCAACTACGACATGGTCGTTTCCGGCCTCGAAATTACTGCGGACCGATCGCAAGTAATAAACTTCAGCCTTCCCTATTACGTCACCTACGAGCAGCTGGCAGTTCGATCAGACGAAAACGACATCCAGTCTCTGGACAATTGCGTCGGGAAGAAGGTCGGAACACTCAAAGCCAGCCTGGCGCAGCGAATCCTTGAAGAGCGGAACGACCTGCAGGTGCTGAGCTATGATGGCCAGATCAACGCCTATGAAGATCTTCTCAACGGCCGCCTCGATGCTGTTCTGATGGATCATATTATTGCGCTTTATAACGTCGTCCCTTTGCCCAAGCTCAAGATGGTCGGCAATCCGATTGCCAGGCTGGAATACGGCATAGGCTTTCGCAAGAATGACGAGGCCTTGCGTGATCAGGTCAATGCAGCCTTGGAACAGATGATATCTTCCGGCGAATTGAGGCGCATCCTGGAGAACTGGAATATCTGGACACCCATGATAGCTGAAGCATTCGGCGATCAGGTCACTGGCAATGGAAATGCAGAGGCCTATCAGCGCTATATGGACAGTCGCGTTCAAAAGATATCCTGGGGGGAAAAGGCAAAACAGTATCTGAGCTATATTCCTCTTTTGGGGAAAGGGGCAGTGGTAACCCTTGAGTTGTCTATAATTTCAATGGGGCTGGCGATTATTTTGGGTCTTAGCCTTGCTCTGTTGAGGTTATATGCCCCTCCATTTTTCCGGGCTCTTGCAGTGGGCTATATTGAATCCATTCGTGGCACGCCGTTACTGGTCCAGCTTTTTCTGGTTTTCTATGGATTGCCGCATATTGGGATACGCCTGTCGCCCATGCTGGCTGCCATTATCGGGCTCGGTCTGAACTACAGCGCCTATGAAGCGGAAAATTACCGGGCGGGGATCCAGTCCGTTCCCAAGACTCAGATGGAAGCTGCCCTGGTGCTGGGAATGACACGCCTCCAGGCACTTCGCCACGTAATTCTTCCGCAGGCCATGCGGCTTGTGATCCCGCCTGTTACCAACGATTTTATTGCGCTTCTCAAGGATTCCTCCCTGGTTTCAGTTATCACCATGGTGGAATTAACAAAGGCATACAGCCAGCTTGCAAGCATTCACTACGATTATCTGGGGATAGGATTGTTGGCAGCTGGAATGTATTTTCTGATCGGCCTTCCCTTCGTCCGTCTTGCGCGCCTGGCAGAGCGCCGATTCATGCCGGGGAAAAGCTCTTCAGCAATCGGAGGCAAGCAGCGGCAGGCATCCACCGCATAACCCCAGCCTCACACTTGTGTGGACGGTGCTCCAGTCCGGTCATTTTCCCTTGAAAACTTGTGGAAACGTGGCTCCGACCCATCCCTCTTCCCATGAAAACTTGCGGAAACGGGTCTCCGGCCCATCCCTCTTCCCATGAAAATTTGTGGGGACGGGGCTCCGGCCCGTCCCGTTTTTCTCTGCTTAATGACACAATTGAAATAGACAGTGTGCCTCTCAGGTTTTATTTGCTGGGATTATATTTGTGGGGGAAAAACAGGGGAAAGGGCGCGCTTTATAATCGCGCCCTGATTCCCCCTATAGCGGCTCGGCCACTCGCGTGAAGGAAAAGGCCCTGGTGAGTCAAGTTCCTGATTGCCGATTCAATTTCCGATCGGCTTCACAACCCCCAATAGCAGAAAGCTTGATTACCAAAACACCTTTTTAATCGACCTGAGCCTCTTTACTGCATTACCCATTCAACCCGCAACCGTCTCAATAACTTCGACCGACCATCCACCATACATACTGCAATGTCTTACCTGTACTAACGCAAGTTCCGAACCAGTTCTCAATATCTCCGGTTCAGGTCAATAAATCACTTCCCAACAAAGATTTAGCAAGCAGCCCACATTTTCATAAGAATTACAAGCCAAGAGAAATATCCAATATTTTGGACTTTTTCCGAACTATTGAATCTTCCGTCGATGGAATCGGGATTGTTTATTAATTCCTGGCAGACTTTGCCCTAGGGACGCAGAAAACAATTCGGCGTGTTTCGGCGTACCTCGGCGTCCTTAAAAACAAGGACGCGGATTCACGCATATGGACGCGGAAAAACAATTCCGAATATGGAATTTTGTTGGAAATCAGGTTCCATAATCGAGACGCACTGTATGCTAGAATGGTGCGGGGACTAAATCTTATGCCGGAAAATCATCTGAGATCTGCCATCAATGATAAGAGGTTTTTCTACTCTGCAGAGCTGGTTCTGGGGCGGGACCACACTGTTGCTGATGCTGAAACCTTTGCAACAGAAGCCGCCCAGAACCCGGATGGGATCCGGATTATCAGCCTGACGGATTTGCCAGGCGGGAATCCGGCCATTCCCCCAGAAGCCTTTGCTTCCTTCGTCTTAGACCATGGTCTGACGCCTTTGGCCCACCTCGCCGGCAAAGACGGCAATCGCAGTCTTTTGGAAGGCCGGCTGCACCATCTGGCCAAGATGGGAGTCGAAAACATTCTCGCCCTGACCGGAGATGCTCAAAATGCAGGATTTATGGGCAAGGCCAAGCCGGTTTACGACCTTGATTCCGCGCTGATCCTGGAGTTGATTCGGATCATGCAATCCGGAATTCAGTATTCGCTCGGTGCCCGGACTCTTCGCAGCACGCCTTTTGATTTCTTCGCCGGGGCCGTTGTCAGCCCTTACAAAACGCACGAGCCCGATCAGATGATGCAGTTTTACAAGCTCCAGCTTAAAGCGGCTTTAGGCGCTCGGTTTATCATCACACAGCTAGGCTTTAACCTGCGAAAACTCTACGAACTCAAGCAATACATGATCCGAGAGGGAATGGGCCACATCCCCCTGGTTGCCAATGTTTATATCCCCACAGCCACCATCGCAAAAATGATGAAGGCAGGTGAGCCATCAGGATGTGTGGTAACCGACGAACTGATCCGGCGCCTGGAACAGGAGAAAAAGCCGCAGCGGTTGGAACGAGCGGCCCTGATGGTTGCCGCGGCAAGAAACCTGGGATTTTCAGGAGCTCACATTGGCGGCTTCGGTCTCACGCACAAGGATTATCTGACGGTCATTGGGCGCGCGGCGGAAATCGGAAACGATTGGAAACGCAGAATCGATGAGTTGCTTTTCGAAATGCCGGGAGATTTCTATTTGTTTTCGCGCGGAGGGGATGGGTTAAGCGATGGTGCTTCCCCATACAACGCGCCGAGCGAACAACCTCGAGCATCTTTGAAATATACAGTCTCCAGGCTTTTCCATCATTACGTTATCCGGCCCGAGTCGTTTTTCGCCAAATTTCTTACAGACAGGCTGCCGCTTAAGGGCATAGATCCCCGTAAGGATAATTCGTGGAGACACGGGTTCTGGTATAAGATGCTCGAACTCTCCAGCTACTACCGGATTGCAACGCTCCAGTGCCAGCAATGTGGAGACTGTATCCAGGAATATCTTAACTACGCCGGCTGCACCATGCGCTGGTGCTATAAAAACCTGCGCAATGGCCCGTGCGGAGGGTCACGTGTTGATGGCACCTGTGAAGCGGATTCCGGGCAAGAGTGCATCTGGAATCTTGTGTATCGTGATACCCTGGCGGCAGGGGAGGACCCTGCCAAATTCGGCCGCATTCTGATTCCTCCGCGAGACTGGTCCCTGGACCGCACGAATGCCCTGGCCAACCGCTTCGCCAACATAGATAACTACGACGTAAGGAGCATACAAACACCTCCGCAGGAGACTGGCAACAGGAACAACGCATAAACACTTGTCGGGCCGTTTGCGCAAAAGGGATTAATGGCCCAAGCAAACTGCCCACCATCCAAAGGAAAGGGTGCAAACATGTTCATAATAGGTGAGCGAATCAATTCCACTCGAAAACTCATTCGGGAGGCAGTGCTGAAAAAGGATGCGGACTTCATCAAAATGGAAGCGACGAAGCAATTGCAGGCCGGAGCCCAAATGCTCGATGTAAACGGGGGCATTGCTGGTCAGGAGGTGGAAATGCTGTCCTGGCTGGTAAACGTTGTGCAGGAGGTGTGTGATGTCCCCCTTTGCCTTGACAGCTCTGATCCTGAGGCGTTACGAAAGGCGCTGCCTCTGTGCAAGCAAACTCCAATGATAAATTCCATAACCGAAGAGCCTGAGCGATTCAATTCGCTGCTTCCCTTGATCCGCGATCATAAGGCCAAAGTGATTGCGCTTTGCATGGCAGCTTCTGGGCCTCCCAAGGATATGCAAGACCGGGTAGATACAGCCACTCGTCTTGTGGACAAGCTTCTTGCAGGGGGAATTGCAATAGACAACATTTATATCGACCCCGCTGTGTTTCCTGTCAGCACGGGATCGGAGCAGGGCCCGAACGTGTTGAACGCCATTTCCGAAATCAGGAAGCGTTTCCCCGAAGCGCATGCCAGTTGTGGCGTCAGCAACGTTTCTTTCGGTTTGCCGGCGCGCAAACTGTTGAACGAAATATTCCTCATCATGCTCATGTCGCGAGGGCTGGATGCAGCAATTATTGATCCGACCGATTTTGGCCTGATGGCAAGGATTATGGCCGCTGAGGCGCTGCGAGGCGGAGATGATTTCTGCATAAACTACGTCCGCGCCTTTAAGCAGGGAAAGTTGGAGTTCATCAAGACCGAAGCTCCGCCGCCTGCCACAACGCCGACTCCGTAGACGCTTGGGAGAAACTTGGGGACACCCACTAATTTAACACTTGTGGACACCCACCTATTTCGTGCCGTTCACTTTGTAAACGGCACGAAATAGGTGGGTGTCCACTTTTGGAAAAACTCATGGATTTTGAACCCGTAATCGGCCTGGAAGTTCACGCCCAATTGCTCACGCGCACCAAACTCTTCTGTAGTTGCAGCGCCCAGTTTGGCGCTCCCGCCAATTCCAATACCTGCCCTGTTTGTCTGGGGATGCCGGGTGCCCTGCCGGTTCTCAACCGCGAAGCGGTTGCAATGGCTGTCCGGGCGGCTTTGGCATTGGACTGCATCATCAACCCCACCTCCATATTTGCACGCAAAAATTACTTTTACCCGGATCTACCCAAGGGATACCAGATCTCTCAGTTTGACCTCCCCCTGGGAGAACACGGCCGCGTTAGAGTTTTTTCCGGAGAGCGCGCCGAGAGCGGCCAGATCATCAATCGGGTTGAGAAGACTTTTGGAATTACGCGGCTCCACATGGAAGAGGATGCCGGCAAATCCATTCATGATGGGATGGCGGATACAGATGAAAAATCCTATGTGAATCTCAATCGGAGTGGAACTCCATTGGTCGAGATCGTCAGCGAGCCGGATTTTCGCAGCAGTCAGGAAGCCTACGATTATTTAATTCATCTACGAAAGACCCTGCTTTATCTAGGCGTTTGCGATGGGAATATGGAAGAGGGGAGCCTGCGTTGCGATGCAAACGTGTCCATCAGGCCAAAGGGTTCAGTTACACTCGGCACTAAGGTGGAGATTAAAAATCTCAACTCGTTCCGCTTTCTTCAGAAGGCTCTGGATTACGAAATCGAACGCCAGAAAGAGGTAATTTCGGAAGGCGGCCGGATCGTTCAGGAAACCCGTCTTTGGGATGACGGCAAGGGGTGCACATTTTCAATGCGCAGCAAGGAGGAAGCGCATGACTATCATTACTTCCCCGAGCCCGATCTCCCGCCCCTCAAGTTGGAACCCGCCTGGATCGACGGGATGAGACGCTCACTGCCCGAGTTGCCTCATGAGAAAATGCTCCGTTTTGTAAGCGAATTTGGCCTTTCAACCGACGACGCGCTCTTGCTTGCCTCTACAAAGGAAATGGCCGACTACTTCGAAGCGAGCGCCCGGATTTCGGAAAGTCCCCGGGCAGCCGCCAATTGGATAATGGGTGATCTTGCTTATGCGCTCAAGAATTCCGGCCAGGAAATCTCCAAATGCCCGATATCTCCCGCTCAACTTGCCGAACTGATCCGCGCGATCGACTCGGGAAAAATTTCAGGCAAGATCGCAAAAACTGTATTCGAAGAAATCTACAAATCCGGCGAAAGCCCCGATGCTGTCATCAATCGTCTTGGCCTCGTTCAGGTAAGCGATGAAGCCAGCCTCAGTGCAATGATTGACAAGGTCATGGACGCAAACGCAAAGCAGGTAGCTGAATATCGTTCAGGCAAGGAAAAGGTCCTTAGCTTCTTTGTCGGCCAGATAATGAAGGAGACCAAGGGCCAGGCCAACCCTAAAGTCTTAAACGACCTGCTGAAGGCAAAATTGAAAGGCTAGAATGCGGAATAATTCAGTATAGTTCCGCGTAATTCAGCGTCCTAACTAACATGAGCAACTCAGCCTCACGCAGACGCGCCTCCACTCAGCGCCGCCGCCAAATCCGGGACAAGGCGCAGAGCCTGGAAGATGCCTGCCCGCGTTTTGTCGCGGATGTCATGCTGGGCCGTTTGGCCAAGTGGCTCAGGATCGCCGGCTTTGACGTGCTTTATTCCAACCGCTACACGGATGACGAACTCATTGCGCTTTCCCAACAAGAATCCCGTATTTTGCTGTCGCGGGACACGCGCCTTTTGATTCGCCGCGGTGTTGGGAATTTCATCTATCTCGAAAGTGAGAAGGTGAGCGACCAGATTCGCCAGATCTTCCTTGCAACGCACACGACAAGCCTGCCCAATCTTCTGACGCGCTGCCTCGAATGCAACGAGCTTTTGCGGGAAGTCCCTCGCGAGGAGGCGCGCGACATTGTCCCCCTCTTTGTTTTCAAGACCCAACCTGGCTTCAAGTCGTGCCCCCGCTGCCACAGGATCTATTGGGCAGGAACCCACCGCCAATCAGTCCTCCGCACCCTCCAATCTCTCCTGTGAGATCAGAGCCTTTTGTTCCCCATCCGTCACACAACTGGGAAGACCGGGGAAGGCTAACAGACGTTGTTTGTCGTATTGCAATGGATAGTCGCCCTCGCATCGGATTCAGCGGAATCCGCTGTTGCGATATATTTTGGCTGACGATAAAACAATTTTTGATATTCTTACTCTAGCAATATGGAAAACATCCGAGTGCCAACAACCAATAAGAGCCGATCGCACCTGGTTTTGCATCCCTTTTTGTTTGCCTCCTTCCCCATATTGACACTCTACGCATCCAATATCGACCAGACAACTTTGCATTCAGCGCTCATGGCCGGGGCATCGGTTCTACTCATAGCATTCGCCCTATTTGTTATCTTGCGTTACACAACGAAAAGCTCTGAAGAGGCGGGATTTACCGTTTCCCTTATTCTGCTGGCTTTCTTTTCCTACGGGCACATCCATAATCTGATATGTGAGTTTCTTGTCAGGAGTCTGACCCAACGCGCCGTCTTGGCAATGATGAACTGGCCGCAGAAGATCGACATCTATCTGCACATTCCCCTTTTGGCGATTTTCATTGTCGGCGTGAAAGGCTTGATGCATAAGATCGTTAAAAGTAAAAGCGCAGCAGGATCGAAAGAATGGACTGCGATCTTGAACGGCGCGACGGCCGCTTTAGTTATAATTTCCCTAGTCCGAATAGGATGGTATGAAATTCGCGCGGAAGATTCAGACCATCCGCAGCCCACTATTTCCGCGCTGGCTTTGAGGAATCTTGATTACAAGCCCGATATCTATTACATAATTCTCGACGGATATGCTCGGGCTGATGTGCTGCAGAAGTACTATCAATACGATAATTCTCAATTTACCGGTTTTCTCGAAAGCAAAGGATTCCAAATCCTTGAGAAAAGTGTAAGCAACTACAGTTATACTTTTCTTTCTCTGCCTTCCTCTTTGAATTTTGATTACCTCAATTACATTGCTGAAAAAGTGGGCGCTGATTCACAGGATCTCCGTATTCCATATGAGATGATCAGGGACAATCGACTTGTCCGGTTGCTAAAGTCGGCGGGCTATAAGTTCGTCCATTTCAATTCAACCTGGGGCGCAACCCAGTCGAACAATCTTGCTGATCTTCAGATCGGCTATAAGAGAGGGCTCTTTTCTGATGAATATCTGCGCATTCTTTCCCAGACCACAGTGCTTAAGGTCTTCGATTCGCTAATTGTTGAAGATCTTGCAGCCACACATCGCTACACCTTTGACACACTTTCTAGGGCTCCTTTCATAAAAGGGCCAAAGTTTGTTTTTGCTCACATGGTCCTTCCGCACCACCCCTTCATTTTCGACCGCGAAGGGAATGTCAAACAAAATGCCACTATGGCGGATCAGTTCCTTGACGGTGGATGGGCGAGCAAGGATGGTTATCTCGATCAACTCATCTTTGTGAACCGTAGGATGCAAAGCGTGATCGACAGCATTTTGAGTCGATCGGCAAATCCGCCTCTCATCATAATCCAGTCTGACCATGGGCCCCAGATTCCCGGCATCAGCGGACGCGAATTGGCCCTGGCCAGGATGGGCATACTTACAGCCTGTTATCTGCCGGGTGGTGGCGACGCACTTTTATATCCGACTATGACACCAGTTAATATCTATCGCCTAGTCCTTGGTTACTATTTTGGTGCTGACGTGCCTATGCTCAAGGACATCGCATATTATTCAGAATTTAGTAAGCCTTATAAATTTCTATTCACGTTGGATGCCAATACCGAAACACCGGCGGGAGCTTCCGAAGCTCAGAAAACAAGCCATCGGCCGTTCCCGCAAGGTGGCCACTAACTGGATGGGAACCATGATGATCGTGCTGGCCACGCTGCTTCTGCTCGCATTCGCTCGGAACGATCAGGCTTATATAGATCCCGGCAGTTGCATCATGCAACTCGTTATCGGTGGCGCGTTGGCCGCTCCGTTTGCTCCTAGAATCTCCTGCCCAATAAATTTGGGTTCGTTACGCATTCTAAGTTTCATTGAAAATGCTTCCGTCATCGGAAATATAATGCTTCACTTCAGGTTTTGGAATTCCCCGAAGCGCCGATCGTATCCGTCCGGTGAACCCATCTTCAACGCTTACAGCTGACATGTGATACTCGATCCCAGATGAGTATGTCGGTGATGTGCACACATCCCAGAAAGGAGAGATATCCGTGGTCAGGCAGCGGAATGGAGAAAAAGATCAGCAGTGGAAGAATACGATTCGGGAAGCGGAGCGCAGCGGCATGTCAATCATCGAGTTTTGCAGGCAGCGCAGGCTGAATGAGAAGCAGTTTTACTGGTGGCGGCGCAGATTGACAGGGAGTCTGCAAGCGAAGGGCAAAATAAGGAATGCAGCCGCGCAAGCGAGCTTCACCTTGGTTAGCCATGAGCATGCGGCGTTGGATGCCGGCATTGAGCTAGTGCTTGGCGATGAACGTCGATTACGAATCAGCAAAGGGGTGGACGAGGAGACTTTGCGTGCCGTATTGTCTGCAGCGGGATCGGCAGGATGCTGAGTTTCCCGGCCGCGATCAAAGTCCACTTGTGTGCGGTTGCATGCGACATGCGGCGCTCGTTCGATGGGCTGTCGATGATGGCAGAGCATATCATTCAATGCAATCCCTACTCAGGCCATCTGCTTGTTTTCTGCAATCGGCGCAGCGACCGGATAAAAATCCTTTACTGGGATCGGGATGGTCGGGCTATTTGGTACAAACGGCTCGAAGTTGACACATTTCAGTTCCCATTCATCAACACCGGCAGGAAGGAGATCGCAGCCTGGGAACTGGGACTGCTTCTGGAAGGAATCGATCTCAGTAAGGGCCGACGGCGCAAACGATACCCATTGCCTGCAGCGACGAGTGAGCAAAGCGATGAAAAAAACGGGCTGAAAGGGTGGTTTTTTTGTCGACAAAAGCCGATAGCTTTGCATTGCTATCGGCATGAACCTAAAGCCAATTGAGCATCAAATCAAAGCGATAAAGAAACAACTCGTGGAAATGGGACTGATGCATCCCGGAAGCCTGAGTGAGCAATTCAATGTTTGCGGCAATCCCACGTGTCGCTGCAAAGACCCGAAAGATCCTCAGCGGCACGGCCCGTATCACCAGCTCAGCTATACCTGGAGAGGAAAGAGCAGCACTCGTTTTGTCCGGCAGGAAAGCGTGGCAAAAATGCGTGAGAAGATTGCCAACTACAAGCGGCTGCAGGAACTGGTTAAAGAGTGGGTAGATCTATCGATGGAATTGGAGCGTCAGGAGCGGGCGGCACAGCAAAAACATTGAGATCGATCTCAATAACCTGCCACAGGACGTGGCGACACTGCAATGTTTGGTAGCGAGCCTGCTCGAGGATCGCAGTGCGCAGGAGCGCCGGATTCGCCAACTGCAGCACATGTTGGAATAGCTCCTGCGGGCACGCTACGGACTGCGGCGGGAGCGGTTGAATAAAAACCGGCTTTTTCTATTTGCGGCAGATATCCTGGGAAAAGACAAGAGTGGATCCCTTTAAATACGTGCACGACATCCTCCAGCGCATCAGCACCCATCCTCAGAACAACCTCGACGACCTGTTGCCCGACAGATGGAAAGCTGCGCGGGCGGCAGCAACATCCCATTCCTGATCCATTCCATTTTGGTGATTAGGTGGCCGGTGGAGAGTAAAAGCCCGGCAAGTGTTTGCCGGACGGATACGAAACTTGCGCAGGGCCATCGTGCCGGCGAACTCACGCCGGCATGGATTCCGGATGCAGCGCACAAGACGATGCGAGACTTGGTGCGGGCACGGCTTGCCGCTAAGAAGGATCAGTCACGAGCCAGACATCGACTCTCAAAGTTGTTGCTTCGGTATGGGCCTCGACCCACAGCAGTAATAAAGCTCTGGACAGCAGCTTACTTGGTTTGGGTGAAAAGGAGCGTCCGGTTCGACCAGCCAGCGCAGGGATCAACATTGGCAAACCGAATCTCAGCGGAATCAGTTTTTTCGATCATCCCGGCATCATCTCACAGTTTGCCGACAAAGGTCCACATGTTATGAAACAGTAGTACTAGGCCTTCTATCGTGACGCACTGCGTTTTGCCGAAACTCGGCGCAGGGAAGCAACCAACAAAAGCCTCACGCTGGTGTTCCTTGGTGACGAAAAAACTGCTCACAGACTTAAGCTGACATGAATCAAAGACCGCACTGAACCCTAAAATCTTGGAGATAATGAATTCCACCTGGCGCAGGCTATTTGCGAGTGTTAGCCTCGATTTGCTCCAAGACCTTGAGAACCTTGTTGGTCTTGCGGATATAGACCGTGGGGACGTAGATTGCCACTAATGCGATGACTATCACACACGCACCGACCAATGCCATAGATGACATGTGAACCTCCAGTCAAAATAATAGATTTTTGCCTAGGTTAGTATATCGGTTTTGGCTAGAAGACGCATTAGGTTTAAATCAACCGGGCCTCTCGGTAAGCTGCGAGGTGGAGAAAGCTGCGTCGCCCGATGAACCGCAGCCCTTGTTTCCACTGATTGCGGACCCGGCGAATCAATTGCGCCCCGAGCCTCCAGGAACATGCAACGGTCCGTACATGTTGAACATATCACTAGACGCCAAGTTGAGATTTAATATTCTCGAGACCAGCCGCAACTCCACCTGCAAGCTGCTGATAGCCACCAATCGCCGCTACAGCAATAAGCAGCGTGACCAAACCATATTCGATGACTACCTGCCCCTTTTCATCATCCATTAACGATTCGAACTGGACATACAATTTCAACATTTTCTCTTATCTCCAATTCCCGATATGTTTTGTTCCATACCCCGCTTTTGCAAACAAGGCTTTTTGTAGGAGTATCTTTGTACCAGGAATCCCGCCTGCCATGGAATCAACAATTGTCACGAATTATCATCCATTGTCTACAAATTTGTCTTCGCTGCAGAACCCTCGGTGCCAATAATGATGAGACACCTACCCCATGTTAATTTAATGTAGAGGGTAGGGAGAAAATTCAAGATGGGAATAGCAGAACTGAAGAGAGAA
>Ga0208980_10001825_pt1 | contig 12927 bp, 11 predicted proteins | sample WetSurMetagenome_3_FD_187993 | JGI IMG/M metagenome (GOLD analysis project Ga0208980, IMG submission 187993) | Wetland microbial communities from Twitchell Island in the Sacramento Delta, sample from surface sediment Aug2011 Site A1 Bulk (version 2) | ecosystem: Environmental > Aquatic > Marine...
TACCCTGGTGGGCGGCGTGCTCTCGAATGAAGATCTCTTCAACATCCGCCAGCTCACCGCCTCCAAGTGCGCCGAGCCTGATCTCTACGACTGGATGTCCGGGGGCGACCTGACCGCCAAAGTGGGGGTGGGCTACGGGAGCAACCTGGGTGATCTTGGCAAGGGTGATGTTGTGCTCGTAGTTGCCTGCGACCTGCACGAGGAAGCCCCCCTGTGGTGGCTGCGCCTGCGTCAGGCTGCCCAGCGCGGCGCGGCGGTCATCGTCGCCAATCCCCGTCCAACGCGCGCGGATGCCTTTGCGGCTCAGACCGTCTGCTATGAACCGGGGGGAGAAACGAATTTTGTCAATTCGCTGATCCCTTCAAAGAAAGTTGCACCAGAGGGGATCGCCAAACTCTTCGCTGAAGCTTCTAACGCGGTCATCCTCTATGGCTCGGAGGGACTCGGGCTGGGCGGTTCACAGAAACTGGCTGCCGCCTGCGCCGAGCTGCTGCTTCAAACCGGGCATTTTGCCCGTCCCAACAACGGACTGATGGCTGCCTGGCGCAGCGGAAACACCCAGGGCGCCTGGGACATGGGCTTCCGCCCCTCCCAGGACCTGAGCGGAAAGCTCGCCAAGGCTGGGCTGGTCTTCATCGCAGGGGCTGACCCTGCCGGTGACGACCCCGACCTGGCGCGGGCGGTGGACCTGGCCGCCTATGTTATCGTCCAGGATATCGCCCTAACCGAAACAGCCAAACGGGCTGATATCGTCTTCCCCGCCCAAGCATTCGCCGAGCGCGAAGGTACTTACACGAACGGGGAGCGCCGCGTGCAGCGTTTCTACCAGGCCATCCCCCCGCTGGAGGGCACCCGCATTGATTACACGATCGCTGCGCAGATCGCGCAGCACACCGGGGTGGAGCTGGAAGCCCAATCTGCTGCGCTGATCATGGCTGAGATCGCCAAGGTCGTGCCTGCCTATTCGGGAATTTCATACCAGGCATTGGCAGGGAGCGTGGAACCGGGAACTGCTCCCCACCGCGACCTTTATTACAACGGCACATCTTACACCAATCGTCAGGGGCTGGGCATCCAGCTCCCCAGCGCCGCCGAACGGGGCGAGAAGGTCACCATTGCCAAACCTCCGGCCTACCGCCTGAAGGCAGCTGCGAAAGACGAATTGCTGGTGCTGCCTTTCAGTTCGCTTCTGGACCGCGGCACACTGATGGCACCCGCCGACCTGTTGGCAAAACGTCTTTCCCGTGCGGTTCTCAACCTGCATCCCCGCCTGGCTGCCAAACACGAACTTGGCGAGGGCTCCCGGGCTGCGTTGATCGTTGACGGGCTCACCTACTCCGTGCTGGTGAGGCTGGATGCCTCGCTGCCGGAGAAAGCAGCCTACCTGCCGCGCTCCAGCGGTGTACCTCTCCGCGAGCCCGGCGCCTTTCGGCTTGCACCTGTTGAAGCTTTACCGCCCCGAGGTAAATAATGGATTATTGGCTTTTCCTGGAGTGGTTCCTGAAGGCGATTTTCCTGGTGCTCTTCCTCACCATTGGCTTTGCTTACCTCACCTGGTTCGAGCGCCGCGTGCTGGCACGCTTCCAGGTGCGCATCGGTCCCAACCGCGCTGGTTGGCAGGGGTTGTTGCAACCCATCGCCGATGCTGTCAAACTGATCTTCAAGGAAGAGCTCACCCCAACCGCTGCCTCCAAGGCCATCTTCGTTATCGCACCGCTCATCACTGTTCTGCCCGCCCTGATCATCACCGCCGTCATCCCCTGGGGCGAAAAGGTCACCCTCTTTGGGCGGACAATTTCCATGGGGCTGGCCAGCGACGTCAATATCGGTGTACTGTATATCATCGCAGTCACCTCCATTTCAGTCTATGGCATCACCCTGGCCGGCTGGGCTTCGAATAACAAGTACGCCCTACTGGGCGGCTTGCGCTCCACCGCGCAGATGATCAGTTATGAATTGGCCCTCGGGCTGGCTATGATCGGACCGGTTATGGTGGCCGGCTCACTGCAGATCACCGCCATCGTCAACGCCCAACAACCGGTCTGGTTCATTGTCCTTCAGCCGCTGGCCTTCGGCATTTACTTCGTCGCCTCGATCGCCGAGATAAACCGCGCGCCGTTCGATATGCCCGAGGCCGAGCAGGAGCTCACCGCCGGGTACCACACTGAGTACTCAGGGATGAAGTTTGCGGTCTTCTTTATGGCTGAATACATCAAAATGATCTGCATCGCCATGATCGGCACCTCGCTCTTTCTGGGCGGGTTTCACCTGCCTTTCATCGCCACACCCGGTTTGTGGGGACCAGTTGTTTTCTTCGGTAAAGTGATCGTTTGGCTTTTTGTTCTGGTCTGGATCCGCGCCACGCTGCCGCGCATCCGCTACGACCGGCTGATGGCGCTGGGCTGGAAGGTACTCTTCCCCCTGGCGGTCTTCAATGTGCTCATCACCTCGGTGGTGCTGGTCTTCCTGGAGGGTTCCTAAATGCTGAAAGGTCTATGGACCACCTTCAAGTTCCTATTCACCAAACCGGTGACCACCTCCTACCCGGAAGAGAAGCGCCCCGTGCGCCAGCGCTTCAAAGGGCGGCATTTCCTCACCCGCTATGATAACGGTCTGGAAAAATGCATCGGCTGCGCTTTGTGCGCGGCTGCCTGCCCCGCCGACGCGATCTTCGTCGAAGCTGCCGAGAACACCGACGAGGAGCGTTATTCCCCCGGCGAGCGCTATGCCTCCACCTACGAGATCAACATGCTGCGCTGCATCTTCTGCGGGTACTGTGAGGATGCCTGCCCGACTGAGGCCATCATCCTGGGCGACCAGTACGAACTGACCTTTTATGACCGTGCCAGCGCCATATACCCCAAGGAGATGCTGCTGCAAGGGGTTCCACCGGGCGGCCAACCCACCCCCCAGAAGACCCCGCCCGGCGTCTTCACCCGCTCGGTTCCGGAGATGAAAGATCCCGTGGATTGACTATGACCTTTGAAATGATCATCCCCTACCTGGTTTTCGCTGTGCTGGCACTGGTGGCTGTTGCCTCGGCGGCGGCCGTGCTCATCACCAAGGATGCGGTCTATTCCGCGCTCTTCCTGGTGCTCAACTTCGCCACCGTTGGCGTCATATACCTCACCCTGGGTGCACCCTTTATTGCCCTCAGTCAAATTGCAGTCTACGCTGGCGCGATAATGGTGCTGTTCCTGTTCGTCATCATGCTGCTCGGAGGGGAGCAATTCAAGCCTGCCAAACCCCGCCGTGCGCACCTGGTCTTCGCCGCCGTCCTGGGCTCCATCTTTGTGGTGGAGCTCGTAATGGCGTACTTCGTCCGGTATGGCAACATGACCGTGCCCGCAGCGCAAGCACCCGGTTACGCCAGCCCGACCGAATTGGGGGTGGAACTCTTTTCCAAGTATGCCCTGCCCTTTGAATTAACCTCCCTGATCCTGTTGGCAGCCCTGGTCGGCGCCATTGTCCTCACCCGCGATGGGAAAAAAGAGGTTAGCTCCGGGGGTGCCGAACCCAAGCCGGAAGAGGAAAGCGCCCCCTAAAGAGGAATTATGGTTCCAGTTGATTATTACCTCATCCTTTCAGCCATCTTATTCAGCCTGGGCGTCATCGGGGTGCTGCTAAAAAGCAATGCCCTGGTGGTGTTCATGTCGCTGGAGCTGATGCTGAACGCGGCCAATCTGGTGTTCATCACCTTTGCCGCCTACTACCGGGTGCTCTCGGGGCAGTTGATCGTTTTCTTTGTGATGATCGTGGCCGCCGCTGAAGTGGCCGTTGGACTGGCGTTATTGGTGGCCATTTTCCGCGCCAAAAAGAGCGTTGATGTGGACCAGATGTCCAGTCTGAAGGGTTGAGGATCGAAAATTGAGGAGCAGAGAAGATCATGCCCATTCCTGAAGCATCGCAGTTGGTTCCCTGGGTGGTTTTCATCCCCCTCATTGGGCTGGGGATCAACCTGCTTTTTGGAAAATGGTTCAAGGAAGGCCTCGTCGGTGCGGTCGCCGTCCTGGCTTCACTGGGGGCGTTTGTGGTTGCGGTTCTGCTCGGTCTGGGGCTCAAGGCCAACCCGGAAGCGGTGGTGCGTCCGTTGGCTGTTTGGGCGCAATTTGACAACATCCGCCTTGAATGGGCCTTCCGGGTGGATACCCTCTCAGTTTGGATGATGCTGGTGGTGGCGGGGGTGGGTACGCTTATCCACTTCTATTCCATCGGCTACATGCACTCCGACGTCCGCCACAATGGCGACCCGAGCCGCTTCCGCCGCTTCTTCATCTACCTGAATCTCTTCATCGTTGCCATGATGGTGCTGGTGAGCGCCAATAACTTCTTCATGCTCTTTGTCGGCTGGGAGGGGGTGGGGCTGTGCTCCTACCTGTTGATCGGCTTCTGGTTTGAAAAAGGCGCCGAGGGCACCGCCAACGCCAAGGCTGCCAAGAAAGCCTTTATCGTCAACCGGGTGGGGGATTTCGGCATGCTTCTGGCCATTTTCCTTATGGCAGCCACTTTCGGCAGCCTGGATTTCGAAGTGGTCTTCCAGAAGGCGGCCGGGGCTTCACCGCAGATCCTTCTGGCCATTACCCTGCTTTTGCTCCTTGCAGTGGCGGGCAAATCCGCCCAGCTTCCATTATTTGTCTGGCTGCCGGACGCGATGGCGGGTCCCACACCGGTCTCGGCCCTCATCCATGCCGCCACGATGGTCACCGCCGGGGTTTACCTGATCGTCCGCTCTCAAGCTCTGTATATTGCCTCACCCACCTCCGCCGCGGCGGTTATGTGGGTGGGCACGCTCACTGCCATCCTTGGCGCGTTGGTGGCGGTTGGCCAGTTTGATATCAAGAAGGTATTGGCGTATTCCACCATCAGCCAGCTTGGGTTCATGGTGGCGGCGGCTGGGATGGGCGCCTGGGTGGCTGCCATGTTCCACCTGACTACGCACGCTTTCTTCAAGGGGCTGCTCTTCCTGGCTGCCGGATCTATCATTCTGGGTATGGAGCATGGGCACAAAGCTTCCGCCTCCGATGCCGCCCACTCCGGGGATGACCCGCAGGATATGCGCAACATGGGCGGCCTGCGTGCCAAAATGCCCATCACTTTCACCGTCTATTTGATTGGCGCGCTGGCGCTGGCCGGGATCGTACCGCTTTCCGGATTTTTCTCGAAGGACGAGATCCTCACTGCCGCCAGTCATTACCCGCCAGTCTTCATCCTGCTCGGCATCGCTGCCCTGCTGACCGCTTTTTATATGACCCGCCAGGTGCTGATGATCTTCTTTGGACGCGGGCACAGCCACTCTGCTGACCATGCTGTGGAAAGTGGCGCCATCATCACCATCCCGCTCATCATTTTGGCAGCGCTTTCCGTGGTGGGCGGTGAGCTGAACGTCTTCCCCTCCTACCACCTGGAACACTGGCTGGAGCATACCCTGCAGGGCATTCATCCTTCCCTCATGGTCCCCTGGGTAATGATGGTTGCATCCCTGCTGGCGATTTCGGGCATTCTTCTGGGTGGATGGCTTTATGCCCGGCATGTCCGCGAAGCGAAACTTCAGGTGGATCCACTGCAGCGCGCGATTGGCCCGCTCTTCACCAGCCTGCAGAAACGCTGGTTCGACCGTGCCTACCAGGCAATTTTCGTCGGACCATACTACAAGGTATCCGACTGGCTTTCCGAGGTCATTGACCACAAGGTTATCGATGGTTTTATTGAAGGGATCGGAAGCGTGACCGAGTGGACCTCCGGTCAACTGCGGAAAATTCAGAATGGGTATGTGCGCACATATGCGCTGGCGGTGCTCTTCGGAGCGGTGATCCTGATCGGCTATTTACTCCTTCATTAAAGAGATGCAGCGCGAGGATTGTTTATGAATGCTTTTCAAAACCCGTTGGTGATCCTCACCTTCCTGCCTGTGATCGGGATCATTTTTATCCTGTTTCACAAGGAAGAGAGCCGCACCGCCAACCGCTGGATCGCGCTGGTAACCACGCTGGCCGTCTTCGCCGTCTCTATCTGGGTGCTCACCCTATATGATCCTTCCCGCGCCGAAGCCCAACTGCAGATCGATATCCCCTGGTTCTCCTTAAATGGGATTCCCATTAATTTTCACCTTGGATTGGATGGGATCAACATCCTTCTGGTGCTGCTCACCGCCTTCATAACCCCCCTGGCCATCCTGGCCACCTGGAAATCGATCGAACGCCATGTGAGAGCCTTTATGCTGGTCTTCCTCCTGCTGGAAATGGCCATGATGGGCGTCTTTCTCTCCCTCGACATGGTTCTCTTCTACGTGTTCTGGGAGTTTGCGCTGGTGCCGATGTACTTCCTGATTGGCATTTGGGGGGGTGAGCGCCGGGTCCATGCCGCCTTCAAGTTTTTCCTCTTCACCATGGCCGGCTCGGTGCTGATGCTGTTGGGGATCATCTTTATTGGTTCCGCTGCCGGCACCTACTCGCTTCCCGAGCTGGCCGCGCAGAGGCAGACCTTCGCCTCGGCGCAGTTGGCGCTCTTCATCGTGTTTGGGCTGGCGTTTGCCATCAAGGTTCCGCTCTTCCCGCTGCACACCTGGCTGCCGGATGCCCATGTGGAAGCCCCCACCGCCGCCTCCGTCATCCTGGCCGCGATCCTGCTGAAAATGGGCTCTTACGGGCTGGTGCGCTTCAACCTGGCACTCTTCCCGCAGGCCACCCGCCAACTGGGCCCCTGGCTGGCAGTCCTGGCGGTGATCGGCATCATCTACGGAGCCTCCGTCGCGCTGGCACAGAAAGACGTGAAAAAACTGGTGGCCTACTCCTCGGTGAGCCACATGGGGTTTGTGGTGCTGGGCATCTTTGCCCTCACCAGCCAATCCCTAGAAGGTAGTATCCTGCAGATGGTCAACCATGGGCTCAGTACCGGGGCGCTCTTTTTGATCGTCGGATTCCTCTATGAGCGCCGCCACACCCGTCAACTTGCCGATTTTGGCGGAATCTGGAAGGTGATGCCCATCCTTGGAACGCTGGCGCTGGTGGTGATGCTCTCCTCCGCAGCCCTGCCGGCCACCAACGGTTTCGCCGGCGAGTTCAACATCCTCATGGGCGCCTACCAGTCCCTGTACCTGGCCCAGCCCTGGTTTGTGGTGATCGCTGCTTTCGGGGTGATCCTGGCTGCAGCGTACCTCTTCGTGATGTTCGAGAAGGTTTTCCTCGGGCCAGTTACCCACGCAGAAAACCAGCAGCTTGCCGACCTGGATAAACGCGAGATCCTGATCCTGGCGCCCATCATTCTGATGATCTTTTGGATCGGGCTCTATCCGCAGCCCTTCTTCAACCTGATCCACGCCTCGGCTGCCCAGATCCTGGCTGCCATCCCCTAGGGAGAGAATACCGAATGATGAACATGAATCTTCAGATTACTCTTCCCCTGCTCTTCACCGCCACCTGGGCGATTTTCCTGCTTCTGGTCGACCTCTGGATCCCAAAAAACCGCAAGAGCATCACTGCCATTTTAGCTGCTCTGGGGTTCGCGATTGGTCTGGTGCTGGCGTTCCGGCAGTTTTCCATCCCCGGCATCCGCCTGGGGATCACCGCTTTCAACGACATGCTGGTTGTGGATGGCTTCAGCGTGACCCTGACGATGATCTTCATGCTCACCGGGCTGGTCGTCACCGCACTCTCGGTGGATTACATGCGCCGGATGAAGATCGAGAAAGGCGAGCTCTACAGTCTGATGTTCTTCTCGGTCTGCGGCATGATCCTGCTTTCGCAGATCAATGACCTGATCACCCTCTTCCTCGGCCTGGAGCTGCTCTCCATCCCGCTTTACGTGATGGCCGGTTTCGCCCGTCCGCGCGTGGATTCCGAGGAGGCTGCCCTTAAATATTTCTTTACCGGCGCGTTCGCAAGCGGTTTTTTACTCTACGGCATTGCCCTGGTCTTCGGCGCCAGCGGAACCACCAACATCCCCGAGATTCTTCATCGCGTTGAGAGTGCTACGCTCTTTAACCCCACCCTCATGCTGCTGGGGGCAGGATTCCTGCTGGTGGGACTGGGATTCAAGGTCGCTTCGGTGCCCTTCCACATGTGGGCGCCGGATGTCTATCAGGGATCACCCACCCCAGTGACTACATTTATGGCTGTAGGGGTCAAAATCGCTGCCTTTGGCGCGCTGATCCGGGAATTCCTGGAGGATTTCACCATCTACTCCGTGGATCTCACCGCGGTTTTCGTGGTGCTCTCGCTGGCCACCATGCTGCTGGGCAACCTGACGGCCGTCTCCCAGAAGAACATCAAGCGGCTGATGGCCTACGCCAGCATCGCCAGTGCCGGGTACCTATTGATGGCCTTCGTCCCGTATGGCAATACGGCGCTGACAAACGAGATCGTTTCAGCCATGGTGTTTTACTTCATCGCCTACGCCCTCACCTCCTTTGGCGCCTGGGCGGTGGTCATCGCGGTCGAAAAAAACGACGCCCAGGGGCTGGAGATCGAAGACTATACCGGGCTGGGGCGGAAATATCCCTGGCTGGGCGTGTGCATGACCCTCTTCCTGCTCTCTTTTGCGGGTGTACCGCTCACAGTCGGGTTCTGGGGAAAATACTACATCTTCACCGACGTGCTGGATGGCGGATACCCATGGCTGGCGGCCGTTGGCGTGCTGGTCTCGGTGATTTCCGTTTTCTACTATCTTCGCGTGATCTTTAAAATGTTCTCCTCCGGCGGCGAGCCGCGTATCCGCAGGGATGTCTGGCTGACCGTGATCACTCTGATCTCAGCCGCGGCAGTCTTCATATTTGGGCTGGAACCAGGCTGGTTGATGGAATTTGTCAACAAGGCTGTGCTGGTGATCCGATAACCTCCTATTTTGGGAGGGAGCGTAAACATGTCTGAAAAATCCATCTCCGAGCGCTTGTTCCTGAAAAAGGATTACCGCTTTCTGTTGATCAATGATCCCCCTGGTTACGTGGAATCTATGGGTTCCTTGCCAGAGGGGTTGATCGTTCTGCGCGAGCCACAACCGCCCATTCATGTGGTTCAGGTTTTCATAAAAAACCAGGCTGCGCTGGAGAAAGCCCTGGCAGAGCTTCACCCTGTTCTCTCACCCAAGGTCCCGGTCTGGATCACGTATCCCAAGGGCACCTCGGGGATAAAGACAGACGTTAACCGCGATATCATCTGGCGGTATGTGCAGACCATTTCGATGACCGCGAACTCGATGATATCCATTGACGATACCTGGTCCGCCATGCGCACCATCCAGGTCTGAAACAGGGTGGAAATTGCTGGTTCCCAACCCTTGACAGGCGTAAAATGCGCTTGCAGGATACAAATTGGCATGCTATAATCTTTAAACCTTCGAGGCAAATGAATTCGTAGCACGAGTTGCGGGCAGAGATGCCGGCAGCCCAAAGACAATCCCAACTGTTCATGACAATCGCTCTTTCAAACGCCTGCACAGACAGGCAGAACAGGCTTGATTTTTAAGCCTACACCACCAGAATCCATCCGGGGTCATTTTGATATGCTCAACATACTTGAACTAGAAAATCTTCCGCTTGCCACCCTCCGCGACCAGGCCAAGGCGCTCAACGTGCCCGACACCAACCGCCTGAAGAAGGAGAACCTGATCGTCCGCATCGTCCAATTGGAAGCGGAAAAGGAGGGTATCGAGATGCGCGGTGGGGTGCTGGAGATCATGCCGGAGGGCATCGGTTTCCTGCGCCAGAATTACGCCATCGGACCGGATGACGTTTACGTCTCGCAAGCCCAGCTCCGCCGATACGACCTGCGGAATGGTGATCTCGTCCTGGGGGTGGTGCGCCCACCGCGTGAATCCGAGCGGCATTACGGCTTGCTGAAGGTTGAATCAGTCAACGGGCTCGACCCCGAAGAAGCGCGCCGCCGGGTGAATTTTGAATCGCTTACCCCGGTCTTCCCCGATAAGCGCTTCGACATCGAAACAGAAAGGGATATCCTTTCCTCACGCCTTATCAATCTCATCGCTCCCATTGGGCGCGGTCAGCGTGGGATGATCGTCTCGCCCCCCAAAGCCGGCAAGACCACAATCCTCAAACAGCTCGCCAATTCGATCTCCATCAAGAACCCGGAAACACACCTGATCATCGCCCTCATCGGCGAGCGTCCCGAAGAGGTCACTGACATGGACCGCTCGGTGGACGCGGAAGTGGTGGCTTCCACCTTCGACGAGCCTGTTACCTCGCACGTTCGATCCGCAGAGATCGCCCTGGAGCGCGCCAAGCGCCTGGTGGAGATCGGCCGCGACGTGGTCATCCTGATGGATTCGCTCACCCGGTTGGCACGGGCCTACAACCTGGTGGTCAACCCCTCCGGGCGCACCCTTTCGGGCGGTATGGATCCGAGCGCCTTGTACCCCCCAAAACGCTTTTTTGGCGCCGCGCGCAATATCGAAAACGGCGGCTCGCTCACCATCCTTTCCACCGCGCTGGTGGATACTGGATCGCGGCTGGATGATGTGGTGTTCGAGGAGTTCAAGGGCACCGGCAACATGGAGCTACACCTCTCCCGGCGTTTGCAGGAGCGGCGAATCTTCCCCGCCATTGATATCGAACGTTCCTCCACCCGCCGCGAGGACCTGCTTCTCGGACCCGATATCCTTCAGCGTGTCTGGCTGATGCGTAGGATGTACCTGCAGATGATCGGTCAGCCCCCCCAGGGTGCCGGCATGGACCCGGCGGTTGCCACCGAGGCCATCCTTCAGCGCATGCAGCGCACAAAAAATAACCAGGAATTCCTGGAAAACCTGACAGAGGACATGTGAAATTAAAGGTTGAAACCAAAAAAGAACCCAAACCCCCAGTCGATCCGGTAAAGGAACCCAAACCTTCGGCTTCGCCTGTAAAGGAACCGGAATCCCCGCCCATGGAAACCAAACCTGCCCCGGAGAAACCCGCCAAACGGGATTTCTCTCCCTGGCTGGCTTGGGCTGGCGTGGGCATTGTCGGTTTGATCCTGGTGGTCGTCATTCTGCAGTTTTTCGGAGTGATCCCGACCGCTGCTTCCACCTCCACCGAACCCGCCAGCACGCTATCTCCGCTCAGCGTCCCGCTGCCGGAGTTCCAGCCCACTGTTGCAGGCGATGCGCTTATCCGTCTGGCCAATCCCGTCACCACACGACCCGATCGCGGGAGCGAGTTTGCCACCACGTATGTGGTTGAGAAGGGTGATTCGATTTTCGGGATCGCCAACCACTATAAGCTCAAGCCTGAATCTGTGCTCTGGTCGAATTTTTCGGTGTTGAAGGATGATCCACAGAATATTTCTGTGGGTTCGCAATTAAACATTCCCCCTGTGGATGGCATTTATTACCTTTGGCAGGAGGGGGACACTCTGGAAAGCGTCTCCGGGAAATATAACGTCACCCCCGAGGATATTCTCATGTGGCCGGGAAACAACATTGATATGACCAACCCGGTCATCCAACCAAATCAGTATGTGATGATCCCCGGTGGAAAAAGTGAATTCACTCAGTGGGTGGTGCCCATCGCCTACAGCCCGAAATCCGGTGCAACCCGCTCCATCAACAACCAGTGCGCCATCCCGGACGATTTTTACGCCGGCACAGGCACGTTCATCTGGCCCAGCAACACCACCGCCATTTCGGGAAATGATTTTTGGGGAGGCCACCTCGGCATCGATATCGCCGCATATGTTGGTGACGCGGTCTACGCATCTGATTCAGGTGTGGTCGTCTTTGCCGGGGGGCGCACGGATGGCTACGGTAACACGGTCATCATCGAGCACGATACAACGTATGCAACCTTCCATACACTCTACGCCCACCTCAGCTCGGTCAACGTCCGATGCGGCCAGCGTGTGGGGCAGGGGTCTCTCATCGGGGCGGCAGGCAGCAGCGGCAATTCCACCGGTCCGCACATCCATTTCGAGATCCGCCAGAACGGTGCGTTCATCAACCCGCACCAGGTGCTGCCGTAGGATTAGGTGCTTTTCCATCATGTGAATTCGGCAGGGCGGGCATGAGCCCGCCCTTTCTTTTAATCGAAAAACTTAATCCAACAAGAAACTTTAAGTTCAGATCTGCATCCAAACTTTATAAAGGTGGCGAGATGCAGCTATTTCAAACCGGTTTTTTCCCTATTCTTTTCTCCATGGCTCTCTACGGATTGTTCCATTCAATCATGGCTTCGCATCGAGGAAAGGACATTATGAAATGGGTCCTTGGCGAAGGCTATTACAACCATTGGTACCGTCTGCTCTATAACCTCATAGCAGTCCTTACCCTGCTGCCAATCATATGGCTGCTGGCAACTTCACCTGATCAACCGCTATGGAGCGTGCCCACTCCCTGGAACAGCATTTTTCGCCTGGTACAACTTGGCGGTGTTTTGGCGGTGGTCCTTGCGGTGATGCAAACGGGAGCCTTTTCCTTTGCAGGCGTGAGCCAGCTCTTTTCCGAAGAGGGTTCTGTTGGATCTGCAAGACTTGTGACCGGGGGGCTTTACCGCCTGGTCCGGCACCCGATCTATACCTTCAGCCTTGTTGTGCTCTGGTTTTCCCCCTCATTTACCGTGAATTCACTTGCTTTCGCCATTGGCGTCACCAGCTATTTCTTGATCGGGATGGTTTTTGAAGAACGCAAGCTGGCGCAGGAATTTGGGGGAGCCTACCTGGACTACCAACAAAAAACCCCGGCACTCATCCCGGGGTTGAAAATGCTGGTTCCTTCGCCTGTCCGCGTCAGGCCGCGGGAAGATCGATGATCTCACCCTTGCCGGATTTGCGGGCAATCTCCTCCACAAAAGCGTCATAATCGCCTTCCGTCACCCCGCTCCGCGTGATCGTGAAGGAGTTTTTATCACTGAGGAGCACAAACAAGGCGTCGGCCTTGCGCTCAACGGTCGCGAAATCCCCCCACCCGAACCGTCGCTTGCCCTTGATGGTGGTTAATTCGATA
>Ga0208980_10001826_pt1 | contig 12926 bp, 10 predicted proteins | sample WetSurMetagenome_3_FD_187993 | JGI IMG/M metagenome (GOLD analysis project Ga0208980, IMG submission 187993) | Wetland microbial communities from Twitchell Island in the Sacramento Delta, sample from surface sediment Aug2011 Site A1 Bulk (version 2) | ecosystem: Environmental > Aquatic > Marine...
GAAACATCGGTTTATAGATTCCATCTAAATTAGCATAATACGCATCAAATTCGCCCAGCTACTAACAATATTATCAAGGAGTTACCTGTACAGCAGGAGCAATTCCAGATCCAACACCAAAATTACCCAGCCCCTCACCGTTCACCATCACTAAGTAATCACCATTCGAATAAGTACCCAGAGGAATATTGGCTGTGAAAGGCTTGAGCGCAGTGATGCAGGCAACAGCTGGGTCAACCACTGAATAAGCTTCGAGATTGATCACATTATTCGCATCGGGTGGTGTGACCACTACACGTAATTGGTGACAAGGATCGGGTAAATTCCCTTGCAAAACAACTTGCACTTCAAAAGGCGGGCTGGGGGGGATAGAGAACTGGTTATTTTGAAGGTCGAGGAACACTGGATCACGCTTAAGGTTTTCATCACCCAGCTGGGGCTCGTAACCGGAGGGAGGGATTGCTGGTGTACCTGTCTCATCTGTGCCAGGGCCAGGATAAGCGGAATTGCTAGAGCTGGATATATCCATGGTTGGCTGCGGATATGGGTATGTTGAAAAGGGTGTGACCGCTGGACCTGGATAAGCACTCGGATTGGCAGGATTTTGTGTTATAGAGATTGGTTCTGTTACTGCAGGTTGAGCACACGCAACTAAAATCAGGGAGAGGATCATTATTAATGCAAAATTCCGAAAGATCATAAATACCTCCGAATATCTACCTACTGGACGTCTATCTTCTATCGAGAGTTCCCTATCCTTTGACCACCGCCAATGGATGCAGACGGGCAACCTTATGGGCAATACCACCACCCACCACAGCTTCTACCACCTGGTCCACATCCTTGTATGCCTGTGGGGCTTCCTCCGCCAGTCCAGCCATCGATCCAGCACGGATATGGATTCCATCTGCTTCCAGGTCTTGACGCAACTTATCACCGCGCACATTCCGCTTGGCTTCATGCCGGCTCATCAAGCGACCAGCCCCATGGCAGGTAGAGCCAAAGGATAGCTCCATGCTCGCCTGTGTGCCAACCAGCACCCAGGATGCCGTACCCATGCTACCAGGGACGAGAACCGGTTGCCCAATTGGCTTATACTCATCTGGAAGCTCTGGGGCACCTGGACCAAAGGCACGAGTGGCACCTTTTCGGTGGACGCAAACTTTAATGCGCTCGCCATCGATTACATGCATCTCTATCTTGCCCATATTATGGCAGATATCATAAACCTGGTGCAAATGCCAATCCTTCACCTTGCCAGCCAGTACTTGCTCAAAAGCTTTGCGTGCATTGTGAGCCAGGATTTGCCGGTTGGCAAACGCGTAGTTGGCTGCACAGCGCATTGCTGCCAGGTAACTCTGCCCTTCGGGAGAGTCAAGCGGAGCGCAAACCAGCTCGCGGTCCGCCAGGTGGATGCAGAAACGCCGAACTGCGCCCTGGAATTCTTCCACATAATCCGTACAAATCTGGTGACCAAACCCACGCGAGCCACAATGGACCTGGACAGCAAGGTTTCCCTGTTCAAGTCCCATCACGGAGGCAGCAGTGGTATCAAAGACCTGCTCGACCAGGTCAATTTCAATAAAATGGTTACCAGCTCCCAATGAACCCAGCTGAGGCCGTCCACGCTCGCGGGCCCGCTTGGACACTTTACCAGGGTCGGCGCCATCCACGCAGCCGGACTCCTCCGTACGACGTAAGTCAGCCTCCGTGGCAAACCCTTGCTTAAGTGCCCAGCGAGCACCCTGCCGGCAGACTGCCTCCAGCTCAGTGTCTGAGGTATGCACTGCTCCTTTCCCGCCTACACCACTTGGGCAATGCTGGTTGAGTGCTGTAGCAAGGGCATCGAGGTGCGAACGAGCCGCGTCGAGGCTGATTTGAGACCCCAACAGGCGGACGCCGCAATTAATGTCATAACCGATCCCACCTGGAGAAATAACCCCATCTGGCAAGCGTGTGGCAGCCACAGCACCGATCGGAAAGCCATACCCCTGGTGCATATCAGGCATGACAATGACGTGCCCAACCAGCCCAGGCAAGGTGGCGGCATTGACCGCCTGATCGAGGGACTTATCTTTCATCACGTCTTCCAACATTCGCCGGGTTGCAAATAAGCGCACCGGCACGTGCATATCGTCACGAAAACTCTTGGGGATCTCCCACTCGTAATCACTAATGCGTTTCAGGTCGTGTAAAGTGACCATGACTCTGCTCCTGCCTCATACATCAAACACAATGGTGACCCGCAACCCCTGTTGGGTGGTTTGCACTTCAAGATTATGATACGTAACTGCCTTGATCTCTTTGTCTAATTTCTCGATGGCTGTTCCATACAGCTCTGCATCTAAGTTTAGTTGGCTATCAATAGTCAACGAAAAGCTATCAAATCCCAATCCAAACTCCTGTTCCAACCAGAGCAGTTCTGTCAGAAAGCGTACCAACAGGCTTTCTTTATCTTCCCCATGCAGGCTTATCGAACGAGATTGGCGTGATCCGGTTTGTAATCGTAAGCCAGATAGGGCATACATACCGCGCGCCGACTGCTCCAGCAGGCCAGGAAAATCGGGTGCCCATACTTCCAGCTCCCAATCAGCAGTGTGTTCACGTTCTCGGAAACCAAATGCAGGTAACATACGTCTAAAGAGTATACCGTATATTTATACACTCATTTGCCGGTTGAAATATGAGTAATTTTAGGAAAACTCTAATCTCATCCATCCATCCTTCTACAGTTTTGTGTTAACGGATATGGTAAATTATGGAAATGTCCAGAGTTGAAACTTCACTCACCCACATGGAAGCGCGCTTGCGAGCGATATTCGAAGGTAATGCTGTCGTACCAGGCATCCCGCGGAAATTACACAATCAGGTATTCCAGGCAATCGTTCGAACGGTGGAAAAAGAATTAGATCTGAAACAACGCAAGGGAGACCTGAATTGCCGGACGAAGCTTGCACCAGATCAATACACCATCGTAATGCCGGCTGACCAAGCACATATCCTCCTGAATCATCCGGAAGCTCTGGACAGGTTAGCGCAAGAATTGGAAAACTACTTAACCCAAAGAAACCTTCGCCCGGCTGGTTCACCATTATTACGCGTGGTGCCCGATCCAACGATTATGGGAATAAATATCCTGCTTGATTATAGCCATTCTGGTGAGGATGATTCCTGTACCACTGAATTGGATCGGATGCCTGACCAAGCAATCGCCTTAAAAAACAGGATGCTGCCAAATTCATTTTTAATCGTAAATGGATTGTCAACCTTCCAGCTCTCCCAGCCAGTGGTCAATATTGGCTCTGACCCATCCAACCAGCTGGTCTTGAATGACCCTAGCGTTTCAGCCATCCACGCGCAAATACGCTTCAGCACAAACTACTTCGCAATATTTAACCTGGATTTCAAACAAGGAACATACGTAAATGGGATGGCGGTGTCAAGTCATGTACTCAACCCAGGAGATGTTATTCTTTTAGCCGGTGTGCCACTGGTTTTTGGGCAGGAAACAACCAACAAGTTGGGATATACTCAGGAGCTACCAGCACAACCACCTGCATTGGAATTTTTATAAATGAGTGCGATCATATTCCTGGTTTTAAGAATACTCCTGGCTTTTATCCTATATGGATTTCTGGGGTTCGCTCTGTACACCATATGGCGGGATATGAAACGACAGGATCAATTATTGTTTACCCGCCAACCACCCCCACTTACCTTAACCAGCCAGTCTTATGACCTCGCTCCAACCCAACGTTTCAGCAACTCTGAGATTTTCCTGGGACGTGATTCTGGCTGTGATTTCACATTAGAAGACCAGACTGTATCATCACGCCATGCGCGGTTATCTTACCACCAGAATCAATGGTGGCTAGAGGATCTGGCATCCACGAATGGCACTTATCTGAATGATGAAGCAGTAACTGCCCCAGTGGTCATCACCCAAGGGGATGAGATTCGCCTGGGGCAGGTAGGCGTAAAGATAGCCATCGAATAAGGTGGTTTCAAACCTTATTCACTCAGATTGATATGCGCTTAAGGAATTTCCACAACAATCAATCCACCTAAATTACGGGGCTGGAGTAAAACTGGTCAGTTCCAGATTATCTGAAAATTCAACATTAGGAACGTTGCTTTTGCCTTCGCTTTTAATAATTCCGACATTCGGTGCCATCCAGGATGTGATGTCATAGGTGCCATACTGGAGCCTGAAACTGCTGATCTCGATGCGGATAGATGTATTCACCTTAAGTGCATCATAGGTCCCAGCTGGAACGGTGACGGTCTCATAACCTGTGGCAGTGTAATCGAAAACGAGCCTTCCATTAGCCGAAAATCCCTGGGCTGATCCTTCCCATTCAACGATCTGCTGCCAGGTATCGCCTGGATTGATCTCATTCGGAAGGCTGATGCCTGAGTTGGATACCAGATTGAGGCTCGCCTGGCCATTAAGGCTTGAAAGGATGGCCCCCAGGTATTGCTGGATCGGGTTGACTGAAATCAACCCGGTCGGTGTGCATGAATAGTCCACATTATAAGGAACACCGGATAAATTACTTTGCACACTAAACGACTCGGCGGTGGAATTGGATATACTATCTGTGCGAGTATAAGCGCCTGTGGCAGTGGTGCTACCGGTATAATTCCAGGTGTTACCGACAGTATTTGGATAATACAGGTTGTCGCATAATGAGGGAGCCGGAGTAGGTGTGTTTAAATTTATCACTGATTGGGTTGCATCGGTTGGGATGCCAGATGTCTCTTTTGTTGGCAAGTTACAAGAAGACAAAACAATCATCGCTAAAAAAAGGATGGATACAAAGGGTGTAAATTTCTTAAACATGATCATCTCCAATTGATAAAATCAAACGCATTATACGGTCCAGATAAGAAAAAAAGCATATAAATAAATGAATATTCCTTAATGAAACTGCTTAAGAAAATATTAACAGCAATGCTTTTTATTTACCATGGTGTGCTTTTCTCAGACGCCAAGGCGTGGCGAATTGTTCCTTATTTTCTGGTGTTAATCCGGGGATAATAGTTCGCAAGATTTAATCTTAGAAATGGGGGAAGCCTCAATGATTTGCGAAAAAAATCAAACAACCCTGATCTGTGTTGAATTTGAGTGCTACACTCGGCAGATTGACATCGAATCTGCTTGATTTTCCATCCACTTGGTACTACCATATATATGTGAAGGAAAAGCAGTCCAGCATCACTGCTTCGGGTATTGCAATAGTCCGGGCAGTTGAATCGGAAAAGCCAGAGGGGGTGCGCATCTGCTATGACCCTTATGCGGTGAAGTTACTCAATCCGCTGTTCTTCCGCTTCATACGCTTCTTTATCGACACTGGTTATGCCGAACGCACAGGACCAGGCGTAAACGGGTTTCTGGTTGCCCGCTGTCGCTACATGGATGATATGCTACAAGACTGTCTGAATAATGGTTTACAGCAGCTAGTGGTACTGGGAGCCGGATATGATTCTCGGGCATACCGCTTTGAGCAACTCAAACCGAACGTAAAGGTCTTCGAGATTGACCATCCTGCCACTCAGCAAGTAAAGAGAAAGAAGGTAAGGGCGATTTTCGGAGAGATGCCTGCGCACGTGGTCTATACCAGCATTGATTTCAATACCCAAACTCTCGAGCAACGCCTACCTGAATCCGGATACAGTGAACACTTGAAAACCCTATTTATCTGGGAGGGAGTGGTGATGTACCTGTCACTTCGGGCGGTGGAGAGCACACTCAAGTTCATCGCCCATCATGCAGGTACTAGCAGCCAGGTGGTCTTCGACTATATCTACACTGCTTTATTGGATAACACGGTGAGGCACGGAGAAGTCAGCCGTATGCGCCGGGTGCGCCACGTTTCGGGTGAGGGATTGACTTTCTCTATCCCGCAGGGCACTATTAAGGATTTCCTGGAGAAGCGCGGTTTCATACAAGTCAAGGATGTTTCAAGTGAAGACCTACACCAACTTTACTTTAGCGGACTAAATGCCAAACGCAAGATCGCCTGGGGTTATGGGATTGCGTCTGCGATGATCCCATAAGCGATTTTTAGGAGTTGACGAATTAAGAAAGGAGGTCAAAGGAAACGAGATTTAGCGGTTTCCATAACTTGTCGATTTTATGATCCATAAGTAAAAGACAATGGGATAAGCCCATTGCCTCGTCCAATCAAATAGAAGGAGGTCAGCTGGATATGAAAACTGTCTTTGTCAATCCAGAGCGCTGCATCGGCTGTAAACAATGCGAAATCGCCTGTGCAGTGGCTCATTCACAGACAAAAAACCTGTTCCTGGCCGTATTCGAGTCCCCAGCCTCCAAGCCACGCATTCATGCCGAGACTGGCCTGGTACTCAACACAGCTTTCCCCAACAAATGCCGGCATTGCAACCCTGCTCCATGCCAGATGGCGTGCCCCACTGCAGCCATCTCGCGCCCGGCAGATCACCCCGAGATTGTCTACCTCAGCCCCCATAAATGCATTGCCTGCGGAATGTGTGCCATCGTTTGCCCATTTGATGTAATCACATTCTATGCAGCTACATCTGCACCAGGTCGCCCAGCAGTGGCGATCAAGTGTGATCATTGCATCGAGCGACAACGTCTGGGGACAGAGCCAGCCTGTGTGGAGGCTTGCAAAGTGGGAGCGCTGGAGTGGGGTGAGCTTAACGAACTGGTGAAGACTGCCCGCACACGCTATTCCGAGGCTGTCTCGGTGGCGGTAGGGCAGATCTCAACGGAGATGGTCGCCATCCCCGCCAATGTGGAAGCCTGGCATGCTTATGGAGCTGAAGTGAGCCAGCTGAATGCCAGTGGTGAGAGAGGAGCATGAGCCATGACACCTTTCAGTGGAAATGGATACAAGAAAAATAGTATAAATGCTGATGCGCAGGCGATGATGGATATCGCCCATCGCGAAGGCATTGAGACGGTATGGGATCGCCTCGCCAAACAAGAACCCCAATGTGGCTATTGCCAACTGGGTACCAGCTGCCGCATCTGCGCCATGGGACCCTGCCGAGTGGACCCCTTCGGGGATGGGCCTCAGAGAGGGGTATGTGGTGCTGATGCGGATATCATTGTGGCGCGCAACCTGGCGCGCATGGTGGCTGCCGGGGCATCATCCCACAGTGATCACGGGCGGGATATCCTCGAGACACTACACCTGGTCGGTGAGGGTCAGACAGATGTATATAAAATCAGCGATTCTGCTAAATTGCACAGGCTGGCTGTGGAATATGGCATTGACGCCGATGGAAAGAGCGATCAGGAAGTGGCCAAAGCACTTGCCTGGCAGATGATGGAAGATTATGGCATGCGTAGAACTGGTCTTCCGATGGCTAAACGCGCCCCTCAGGCTCGCCAGGACATCTGGCAAAAAACCGGCACTTACCCGCGCGGCATCGACCGCGAGAATGTCGAAATGCTACATCGGACTCATATGGGGGTAGATAATGATTGGGTCAACATCCTGCTGCAGGCAGTCCGCACCGCGCTCAGCGATGGATGGGGTGGATCGATGCTGGCTACCGAGCTTTCGGATGTGCTCTTTGGGGTCCCCACGCCAAAGATGTCGCAGATGAACCTGGGTGTGCTTAAAGCTGATCAGGTGAACATCATCCTGCACGGGCATAACCCTATGCTCTCTGAAGTAATTGTGGCAGCCTCGCAAGACCCAGAACTGCTCGAGTTGGCAAAATCCAAGGGAGCACAGGGGATTAATCTGGCTGGATTATGTTGCACGGGGAACGAAGTGCTGATGCGTAAAGGCATCCCCATGGCGGGAAACCATCTGATGCAGGAGCTGTGCATCATCACCGGTGCGGTGGAAATGATGGTGGTGGATTACCAGTGCATCATGCCAGCCGTGGCTGAAACAGCCAAGTGCTTCCATACCAAGGTGATAAGTACCTTCGACAAGGCTAAATTCCCCGGGGTGGAGCACATCAGCTTTGATCCACAACATGGTTTGGCAAGCGGCAAGCGAATCGTAGAAATGGCAGTGGAAAATTATGCCAATCGTGTACAGACCCGCGTACACATCCCTGTCAACCCTGTGCCAGTGATGACTGGCTTCTCCATCGAAGCAATTTTAGCCGCCCTGGGTGGCACACCCAAGCCACTCATCGATGCCATTGTAGCTGGCAGCATACGTGGTGCAGTGGGGGTGGTGGGGTGTAATAACCCCAAGATCAGGCAGGACCTGGGACACACCGAACTGACCAAACGCCTGATCGAAAATGACATCCTGGTCCTGGTCACCGGCTGTGCTACTGTGGCGGATGGAAAGGCTGGTTTGATGGTGCCTGAAGCTGCGGAACTGGCTGGACCGGGCTTAAAAGCGGTGTGCAAGGCACTGGGTATCCCACCGGTGCTGCATGTGGGTAGTTGTGTGGATAACAGCCGCATCATCGCCTTGGGAGCCGCTTTAGCAAATACGCTGGGTGTGGATATCAGTGCCCTACCCCTGGCTGGTGCTGCGCCAGAATGGTACTCCGAGAAAGCAGTTGCTATTGGTGTGTATGTGGTAGCCTCAGGCATCTTTACCGTATTGGGTATCGCCCCACCCGTGTTTGGCAGCCCAAATGTTGTCAAGCTACTCACCGAAGGTCTGGAAGGCGTTTTTGGAGCCACCTTCGCGGTTGAGCCTGACCCGAACCGGGCGGCTGTGCTCATCCGCAAGCACATCGAGAAAAAGCGCCAGGGCTTGGGGCTCGCTGCCATTGATCCGGCCAGCATCATCATGCCAGAAGCAGAGCTGCAGGTGGTATAGGGGCACCGCGATACACCCTTATTGGAGGGTACTATGAAAATTATCATCATTGGCGCTGGTCCCGCTGGGGTAACTGCAGTGGAAACTATGCGAACCTTCGACCGCCAGACAGAGATAATCATGCTCACCGATGAGCCGTATTTGCCGTATTCCCCCCCAGCAATGGCAGATCACTTTATTCATGGATCAAATCTCCACCTGTGGCGCGAGCTAGATTGGGCTGAGCAATCAGGAATAAATTTCCGCATGGGAGTGCATGTGTCAGCTATAGAGCCAGATTCACATCGCATCCGATTGGATGATGGCGAAGTGATTTACTATGACCAATTACTCATCGCAACCGGAGCGCGCCTTTACGCTCCACTGGCAGGTGCTGAGCTACCCGGGATTTATAACTTCAAGTCACTCAGCGCTGCGGAGAACCTGGTGAGTAAAGTTCGCTCAGGAATAGCAAAATCAGCCCTTGTGGTGGGTGCCGGCTTTATTGGCATGGAGATCGCACTGCTGTTGCGTGAGTTGGGAGTGGAAGTTGCCCAGATTGAAATGCTTGACCAGGTAATGGCGGCTATGCTGGATGCGGAAACAGCCTCCATTGCGCTTAAACAAATGCAAGCTCACGGGGTAGATGTACACCTAAAGACTAAAGCCATCGAGTTTGTTGGAAATGGCAGTGCAAATGGAGTGAAGCTTGAATCAGGTCAAGTGCTTAAAGCTGATCTGCTTATCGCCGCCACCGGTGTCAAACCTAACCTGGATTTACTAAATGGCAGTGGAATCTCCTTTGAAAGGGGTATCCTTGTCAATTCAAAATTACAAACGAACGCACCTGACGTATTTGCAGCGGGTGATTGTGTCGAAACTCCAGATCTTGTTACCGGAGAGACATTTTTGCATGCGATATTCCCCAACGCACTTGAACAGGGACGAGTGGCGGGCATGAATATGGTTGGCTACCCAACAGAATACGAAGGTGCTGAGCGTATGAACAGTTTGAAACATCTGGGATTGCCCATCATCGCGGCAGGTGAAAAACAAGGAGACTGCGTTCTGCGGGAACGGAATAACAATAGTTTACGGACCATCTATATTCAAGAGAACCGCTTAGCAGGTTTCCAGCTGGTGGGAGATATCCGCGCGGCAGGCGTTTTACACTCGCTGATGATCCAAAAAAGCGATGTCAGGAATATTCAGAACCGCTTGCTCGACCCAAACTTTGGTGAAGGAATGGTGGCAATGGGGGCGATGGGGGTGATAACAACTTTTTCCTAGTGGCTAACCACTCGCAGATAGTTAACCCTGCCTGGATATAAATCCGGCAGGGTTTTTTCTCTTTAATTTTACGACCACCCATAACTATAAGAATTCATCTTGTATTGTAAGATACCTTGCATAACTGATAATAATTACCAATAATATTTTCACAACGTTGCATTTATAATTCGCAAACTATCGTCCAGGATAACCTATCATTACCAAATCTGTTGTATTGGTGTGGTTATTGCAACCACTCGAGGTGGAGGTTACCCAATGCAGAATAAATTGGTAACATTCGATTCGCCTACGAAAAAAGGGAATAGTGGTTCTCACAAGACTAACAGGCAATTCAGGAACCAATCCAAAGTTGATACTGCCGTTGAGTTACGCTACCGCGCCATTTTGGAGCAAATTCCAGCTATTATTTACACGGATGCTCCCGGGGAACATAGTCACACCGTATACATCAACCCCCAAGTGAAGACAATTACAGGATACACACCTGAAGAGTGGATGTCGGATGATTTATTATGGTTCAATATTATCCATAAGGAAGATCAGGAGCGTGTTTGGGCGGAGAATTTACGTACCGAGGAGACAGGCGAATCATTTGAAGTTGAATATCGCCTGCATACACGGGATGGTCAGATCAAATGGGTGCATGATGAATCCTGGTTGATTAGGGACTCTTCCCAAAAGCCTTTATTTTGGCAGGGATTCATTATTGATATCACAGAGCGAAAGCTAATCGAAGTGAAACTTGAGCATCGTGCTGCAGAACTATCTGCCTTGCAGGAAACTGTGCTCAATCTTACTACAAGACATTCCTTGCCCGATCTATTAAACATGATTATCGAGCGGGCAGCATTGCTTTTAAATGCCAATAGCGGAATGCTATACCTGGTTAATCCAGATGCGAAGACAGTCACCTGTGTGGTCAGCTACAATACAAGAAGGGATTATACGGGTATCACCTTACAGTCTGGCGAGGGAGCTGCTGGTAAAGTCCTTTCAACTGGCAAGCCACTAATTATCAAAAATTACGCCAAATGGTCGGGGAGATCGAGTAAATTTGATGACGGGGAATTCCCCGTCCAGGCGGTGATCAGTGCACCAATGATCTGGCAGGGGCAGGTGAATGGTGTGCTGCATGTTCAGCGGAAAGACCAATTTACTCAGGAGGATCTGGCCCAATTAACTTTACTCGCCAATCATGCTGCCGTGGCGGTGGAAAATGCACATCTGTATGAATCGGCAGCACGAGACCTTGAGGATCGCAAAAAAGCAGAGACAGCCCTTCGCGAAACCATTGACATCTACAGACAGGCGATTGAATCTACGGGTGGCGTGCCCTATTATCAATCGTATTCAGATGATGGAAGAAGGGTTCATTACGATTTCATCGGGGATGGAATTCAACAACTTACTGGCTATGAACCTGATGAATTTAGTTCGCAGGTATGGGATTCTTTAGTCTTGGAAGCTCATCTTGCAGGAGATTTGACCGGGCTCTCATGGGCAGAAGCTATACAATGTACACGTTCGGGGCAGAATCCCTTTTCCACCTGGAAATGTGAGTATCGAATAAAAGCACGTGATGGAAAAATCCATTGGGTATTTGATTCAGCTGTACAGCTTCGAAATGAAAGTGGTGTTTCGCATGGGTCGATAGGTCTGTATCGCGATATTACTGAATCCAAGCGTGCGGAGAAGGTTCAGGAAGCCATCTATCGGATTTCTCAGGCAGTGGTGACAACAGCCAGCCTGGACGAGCTCTATTACTCGATCCATGATATTCTGGGGGAGTTGATGCCCGTTGAAAACTTTTACATCGCCTTATACGACCCAAACAATGATTTACTCAGTTTCCCATATTATGTAGACCTTTACGACCAGCCACCTCCGCCTTCTAAGCCAGAACGTGGATTAACTGAGTATGTCATGCGTACGAAAAAACCTCTCTGGGCACCCGAAGAGGTATTTGGGAAGCTTGTGCAACAAGGAGAGGTCGAAGTTGTCGGTTCGGACTCATTTGATTGGATCGGAGTGCCGTTAAAACTTGAAGAACGGGTCACAGGGGTGATGGTGGCACAAAGCTATACTCCAGGCGTGCTGTATAACCAGGAAGACCTCGACTTAATGGAGTTTGTTTCGACCCAGGTTGCTGTCTCCATTGAACGGAAGAAAGCAGAAGATGCACTTCGGATAAGCCTGGTGGAAACTCGACAGCATGCAGAGCGATTGGCACTTCTAAACCGAATTGCACGAGCTATCAGTACCACGCTAAATTTAGACGCTTTACTTGAAATTGTCTTTCAGGAAATCACCAGCGTCGTGCCGGCTGACTCGTTCTTTGTTGGCCTATATGACCAACAGTCAGACCAAATAGAATTTCGAATTCGAGTGGATGGTAACGTCCATGAAGCTCCCCATGTACGTCCACTTGGGAACGCATTGACTGCTCAGGTGGTGAAAAGTAGAAAATGCCTGCTGATCCGTGATTATGAGCTTGAAAAAGATCAATTACCTGCGATGAATTTATGGGGAACAGGCGTGCCATCTCGGTCGTGGTTGGGTGCACCCATGGTGCTGGGAGGGGATGTTTTAGGGGTAATCTCGGTGCAATCCTATAGCCCAAATGCGTTCGGAGAGAGGGAGCAGGAATTGCTCTCCACAGTTGCAGATACGGTTGCCATCGCGATTGAGAATGCACGCCTGTATGAAGCAGAAAAACGGCGTGCTTCGCAACTGACACAAATCGTCATGTTAGGTACTGAGCTGGCTACCTTGCGCAGGGAAACTGAAGTATTAGATACCATGGTCAAGCGCGTGGCAGAGATCATGGAAAGTGCAACATGTACTGTGATGCTCATTGATTATGAA
>Ga0208980_10001827_pt1 | contig 12922 bp, 13 predicted proteins | sample WetSurMetagenome_3_FD_187993 | JGI IMG/M metagenome (GOLD analysis project Ga0208980, IMG submission 187993) | Wetland microbial communities from Twitchell Island in the Sacramento Delta, sample from surface sediment Aug2011 Site A1 Bulk (version 2) | ecosystem: Environmental > Aquatic > Marine...
GGCCATCGAGGAAAACGGCGAGGACGGCGTCGACTTCCTGACCGTCCACTGCGGCGTGACGAGGGAAAGCGTAAAAAGACTCGAGACCCAGGGGCGGGTGCTCGGCATCGTGAGCCGGGGGGGGTCCATCCTGGCCCACTGGATGGATTACAACGACAGGGAAAACCCTCTCTACGAACAGTACGACAGGCTCCTGGAAATCGCGAAGAGGTACGACATGGTGCTGAGCCTGGGCGACGGACTGCGACCCGGCTGCCTGGCCGATGCCACCGACCGGGGCCAGGTCCAGGAGCTCATCCTCCTTGGGGAGCTGACCGTTCGGGCAAGGGAGCGGGGCGTCCAGGTCATGATCGAGGGCCCGGGCCACGTGCCGCTCCGTGACATCCAGGCCAACATCCTCCTGGAAAAGAGCCTCTGCAACGGGGCACCCTTCTACGTCCTGGGGCCTCTGCCCACGGACATCGCCCCGGGCTACGACCACATCACGGCGGCCATCGGCGGTGCCCTTGCCGGTTGGGCCGGTGCCGACTATCTCTGTTACGTGACCCCGTCGGAGCACCTGAGGCTTCCTACGATCGACGATGTGCGGGAGGGTGTCATTGCCTCGAAGATCGCCGCTCACATCGCCGACATCGCCAAGGGCATCCCCGGGGCGATCGAGCGGGATCACCGCATGGCCCGGTGCCGCAAGGAGCTCGACTGGGAAGGCCAGATCCTGGCCTCCATCGACCCTGCCCGCTCGAGGGCCTGGCTGGAAAAGAGCAAAAGCGCCGAGGAGGAAGGCTGCACGATGTGCGGAGATCTCTGCGCCGTCAGGCTCGGGAAGAAAAGGAAGGGCTCGTGAAAAACGCCCATCTGCGGCGTTGCCCTCGTCCCTCGTCGCTCGACGTACGGACAAAGTACGCCTCGCTCCTCGGAATGTCGGGCGCCTTGCATCTGGGCATTTTTGACTAGCCCTCTTAAGCTGCCGCAAAATCGTTCCCCTTCTTCCCTTTTGCATAAGGGGATGGAAGGGGGATTTTCTTTTGCCTTGAGGCTTCTTAAGGTCGGCGGTGTCTCTCGTCGAGCAGCTCGTTGATGCTGTCCATCACAACCCGGGTGACGCCCTCGAACTGGGCGCGGTATTTCTGCTGGCTCTCGCGCGAGAAGAGCTTGAAGGGCTCCGTGATGCGGAACTCCTTGAGCTTGTCGTCCACGGTGAGCGGCTCTCCGATCCGATAGGTGATGGCGCCTGTCTTCGCGAAGGGCGAATGGCCCGTGTAGACCGTGTCGGAGTTGTTGCAGCCGACGGGTATGATCTTCTTTCCCGAGTAGAGGGCCATCTGGGCAATCCCGATTTTCCCCTCACCCAGCCTGAGCGATCGGGTCCCCTCGGGGAAGATGATCAGGCCAAGGCCCCACTCTGTGAGGGCCCTTGTGCTCAGCTCGGCCACTTTCTCCATCAGGGTCTGATGATATTCCCGGAGATGCTCGATGTAGCTTTCCTTGAAGAGCGTTGTCGTCTCGGCCTTGAGTTTCGCCAGCGAGGCGGCCTCGTCGAGCTTCCCGTCGATCCAGTCCTTGATGACGCGGTACTCTTCCCGCCCGATCTTCCGGCCGAAGCTTTGTTTGTAATACTCCTCCACGAGGTACCCCATGGATGGCACGGGGATGACGTTGCACGAATCCAGGAGCTTCCCCACGACCTTGCTGCGGTAGTACTTGCCCTTGGCCCAGACCGTCGTGAAGGGGTAGTGCATCCGCCAGAGCTCGTACTGGAAGGGCCAGTAGTTGAAGCGGTCCGTGTGGTTCATGGCGAAGATGACCGTCTCGCCGCGGGGGATCCTCTCCACGTTCTCCAGGCGGATGTCCACGTTCTGGAAAAGATGGTAGTTCGGCGACAGAACGAGCCGTGCCACGATCCTCTGCCCGAGAGGGTTCGATGAGAGGGAGATACGGTCGAGATGCTCCAGGTCGATCATGACGAGATCCCCGCGCTCCGTGGAGAAAACGGGACTTTTTTATCACAAGGATTGCTTTTCGCAAGGAATTTTTCTCTGGGCACCCGCCGCTTTACAGTCAGCCGAACCTGTGGTTAACTGCCCCCATAGCTTTGACCAGGGAGGAACACGCGGTGTCGCTGTGGAATGAAAAACGAAGAATTCTCATCACCTGTGCCCGCGGGACCCCGGGCATCCTCGCCGGGGAGATCCAGGCGCAACGCTGCCCGGTCCGCTTCAGCCTGGAGACGGCCGTCGAGACGGAGGGGACCCTGGCGGACACCCTGCGCCTCAATCTCTCCCTGCGCACGGCCCAGCGGATCCTCTATCTTTTCGACGCCTTCCCGGCCGTGCAGGCCCAGGATCTCTACCGGCGCCTCGTCACACTTCCCTGGGAAAAGGTGATCTCCGCCGAGGGGTATCTCTCCGTCACCTCGAGCGTGGACACCGCCGCCGTCAATGACTCCCGGTTTGCAAACGTGAAAACGAAGGATGCCATCGTGGACCGCATCCGCGAAAAGCAGGGCCGCCGGCCCGACTCGGGCCCGGGGCGTCGCGGGGCCGTGGTTCACCTGCACTGGGAGCAGGACCGATGCGAGGTCTGGCTCGACACCTCGGGCGAGCCCCTCTCGCGCAGGGGATACCGGAAGATCCCGCTCGAGGCCCCCATGCAGGAGACGCTGGCCGCCGCCGTTGTCTTGGCCACGGGCTGGGACGGGAAGGCCCCCCTGGTCAACCCCATGTGCGGAAGCGGCACGATTGCCATCGAAGGGGCCCTCATCGCCTCGAGGCGGGCGCCGGGGATCCTCCGACAGAATTTCGGCTTCATGCACATCCTGGGGTTTGACCGGTCCGCCTTCGAAAAACAGCGGGAAGATCTGATAAAAGCGGTCCTTCAAAAGACTGCCGTGCGCATCATCGCCACCGACATCCGGCCCGAGGCCGTTGCGGCGGCACAGCAAAACGCCCGGACGGCGGGTGTGGAGCACCTCATCGAGTTTCAGGCCTGTGATTTCCGGGAGACGGCCGTTCCGGATGGCGAGGGGGTCGTGATCCTTAACCCCGAATACGGCGAGCGAATGGGGAATGTTGGGGCGCTGGAAGAAATCTACAAGGAAATCGGGGATTTCTTCAAAGCCCGGTGCATGGGCTACCGGGGGTATATCTTTACGGGAAACCTCGATCTGGCCAAAAAGGTCGGGTTGCGGACCAAGCGCAGGATTCCCTTCTACAACGGACCCATCGAGTGCCGCCTGCTGGAGTACGAGCTCTACAGGGGAAGCCGCAAGGGCGGCACTGAAGGGTAACATTTTCTGGACTGGATTTTGCACGCCTCACAGGCAGGGTCAACGGATCCGCCAATGGGGCGTTTTTATACAGCAAGAGGTGCGGATTTTAAGGAGGGTACCATGAAAAAGACCATCATCCTGCTCATTGCCCTGATGTTTATCGTGCCGTCTGCGCCCGCTTCGGCCCAGAACGTAAGCACGGGCATTTCCATCTCCAACGGCGAGCTGCGGAGCTTTTATCTCGCAATCGGCGATTACTACCGGGTGCCCGAGTCGCGCGTTGTCTACGTGAAGGATCATTATCGCTTCCCCGACGAGGAACTTCCCGTGGTGTTCTTCCTGGCATCCAGGGCCCACGTGGATCCGCAAGTCATTATTGACCTTCGCATCCGTCAGCGGATGAGCTGGCTCAATATCACCTTCCACTACGGGCTGACCCCCGAGATCTACTACGTCCCCGTGAAGCGCGTGGGGCCCCCCTATGGCAACGCCTACGGCCATTACAAGAAGCATGGGAAGGACTACAAGAAGGTCAAGCTCGCGGACGCCGACGTGGTCAATCTCGTCAACCTGCGCTTCATGTCCGAGTATCACGGTGTCGCCGCCGAGGTGGTCATGGACCAAAGGGGGAGAGGCGAGAGATTTGTCGTCATCAACGATCATTATGGCAAGGAAAAGGGAAAGCATCACGATCAAGACAATGACAAGGGCAAGGGGAAGGGGAAGGACGACAAGAAAGATAAGAAGGACAAGGACAAGGGGAAGGGTCACGGCAAGGGCCACGACGACTAGCGGCCAACCGAAGGGTACAAGGGCCAGGGTAAGGGGTCCAGGTAAAAAACAAATAAAAGGGGCGCTGCCCAGCTTGGGCAGCGCCCCTTCTCTTGCTTATCGTAGATTACCACGCCTCAGAAAATCCACCCTCACCCCGACCCTCTCCCCTCAAGGGAGAGGGAGATTAAGGATGGGGTTTGCTAGAGGCTCGGCTCGTAATGACTCATTAATCATGGATTCCCGCCTCCGCGGGAATGACCCTATGCTTATTTTCTCCGTTCGACGGACCGCAGGGACTCGTCAAGCTTCCTCATCTCCTCGCCGTAGGCGGCCCAGTTGCCCTGCTTCATGTATTCCTGGGCTCTCCGGTAGTGGCCGAGGGCCTCCAGGGCCAGTTCCCTGTCCGCCTTCTCCCGTGCGGCAGGCGTTGCCGCCGCCGCTCCTGCGGGTTTTGCGCCCCGGTCGCGGATGAGCTCGCCGCCGAAGATGCGCTGCAGCGATTGCTCGAGGGTCTCCTCCATGGCAATTGTGTTGCCGAAGGCCACGATGACCCGTTTGAGCTCGGGCAACTGCCCTTTCTCGGCCGAGAGGTAGAGGGGCTGGACGTAGAGGATCGACTTCTCGATGGGGATCGCGAGCAGGCTTCCCCGGATGGCCTGGGAGCCCCGCTGGTTCCAGAGCGAGAGCTGCTTGGAGATCTCGGCGTCCTGGTCGATGCGGGCGTCGATCTGCCGGGGCCCGTAGACCAGCTTCTGCTTCGGGAACTGGTAGGCGATCAGCTTGCCGTAGTTCGGCATGTCGCAGCGGACGGCCATCCAGGCGGCCATGTTGTCCTTGCGGCTCGGCGTGAAGGGGACGAGCATGATGAACTCCTCCTTCTTCTCGCCGGGGAGCCTCATGATCGTGTAGTAGGGGTCCATCTCCTGCTCGCCTGCGCGCGTCGCTTTCCCCGGGATGGACCAGAGGTCTTCCTTGTTGTAGAAGACCTGGGGGTCCTGCATGTGGTAGGCCCGGAACATGTGGGCCTGCATGCCCAGCATCCCGCCGGGGTAGCGGATGTGCTTCTGCAGGGGCTCGGGCATCTCGCCCAGGGGCTTGAAGACGCCCGGGAATATCTTCGCATAGGTCTGGATGATGGGGTCCGTGGCGTCGCTCACGTAGAGCTGCACCGTACCGTCATAGGCATCGACGATGGCCTTGATGGAGTTGCGTACGTAGTTGCCCACCCCTTTCATGGGCTCCGAGTAGGGGAATCGATCCGTCATGGTGTAGCCGTCAACGAACCACAGCAGCCGCCCCTCGGGGGAGATCACGAGATAGGGGTCACCCTCGAGGCGGGCAAAGGGGGCGATCCTGGCGACACGCTCCCGCACCTGCCGGTAGTACATGATACGGCTCTCGTTGGTGATCTCGTTGGCCAGCAGCATGGTCACGGAGCCGAACCGGGCGGCAAAGAGCAGCTTTCGGAAGAAGGTCAGGGGCACGCCGCCCTTTCCTTCGTACTGGGAATAGACGTTCTTGTCGCCCACGGGGTAGTCGAACTCGGGGGCCTTCGTGCGCACGAAGACATAGTCGTTCGAGGTCTCCCCGTAGTAGATCTCCGGCCGGGTAACCTTGAGGTTCGCCGACGACACCGGGGGGATGTCCTTGATAAAGAACTCCGGGAGCCCTTCGGGGGTGACGCGGTTGACGGGGCCGACGACGATGCCGTAGCCGTGGGTGTAGGTCAGGTGCTCGTTGACCCAGGTTTTGGACGGCAGCGAGGGATAGTGCATCTCGCGGGGCGAGATCATCACCTGGCGGTACTCGCCGTTGACCATGTAGCGGTCGTTGTCCACGTCGATGAATTTGTAGTAGGTCCGTATCTCCTGGAGCTGCCCGTAGGTCTGCAGCAGCGGCGCGTCGTTCCAGAGGCGCACGTTCTTGATCGTGAGGTCGTTACGGCGCAGGTCCTCGCGGGTCAGGTTCTCCTCGGCGGGGAAGTCCCGCTCCTCGATATTGTCGAGCTGGTAGGCCATGCGGGTGTACTTGATGTTCCACTCGACATAGGGCCGCTCGAGGACGATCTCGTTGGGGATGACCTGGAATCTCTGGACAACGGAAGGGTAGATCCCGCGCCCGAGGATAAGGAGAGCCGCAAAGACGCCGACGGCCACGATGGGGATCAGCACTTTTCCGATGAAGGCATAGGCGACGATCGCCGCCCCGCAGAGGAAGGAGACGATCATGAGGGCCTTGAGGACCCAGAGCTGGGTCGTCACGTCCGTGTAGCCGGGGCCGAAGACGACGCCGCGCTTGGTGAAGAGGATCTCGTTGAGCGAGAGCCACGACCCGAAGACGCCCCAGAAGAAAAAGAGGGATACGAGGATCAGCAGGTGCCGCTTTGCCGCCGGGGCGAGGCTGAAGAACTGAGGCGGCCGGATGATCACGGCCTTGCGGAGGACGTAGACGACGGCTGTCGCGACGAGGGTGAAGAGGTTCAGGCTCACGAACCAGCCGAAGATGTGGTTGAGGAGGGGCAGCTGGAAGACGTAAAAGCCGATGTCTTTCCCGAAGAGCGGATCGTTGGCTCCGAAGGGAACGCCGTTGAAGTACAGCAGCAGGTTCTCCCACTGGCCGGCCCCCGCCAGCGCGGCAAGCAACCCGAGGATGAGAGAGACCGCCAGGATCAAAAGCTGAAGGGGCATCTTCCCTGGGCCCTGGGGGTTGAGGTCGATGGTGTCACTTCCCTCGTGCACCTGGAATTGCGGTGCCAGGCGGTTTGCAAGAAAGAGGTTCAGGAAGAAGAAGAGGAAGTAAGGGATACCGAAGAAGGCGGCCGCCTTTATCTGTGCAAAAAGGCTGACGGTGAAGACGCTCTCGTAGCCCACTTCCTGGAACCAGAGCCAGTCCGAGAAAAGGCCGGTTGTTCGCCAGAAGCCGAAGAAAAGGACGGCCAGAACGATGATCACCAGGAGGCCCTTGGGATTTTTAACCGTCGGAGGACGGAATGTGCGGATGTCGGCCATGCTATTGCAACCCCTTTTCGTGTGCTTTCCGGCTCTTGCAGGCAGGTACTGAGCACTATAGGGGATCGTCCCCGGGCTGTCAAGGCGCGTGCCGTCACGTGACCCTTGACGGGGAGTGTATAATGCAGCTAATCAACGACCCTAAGGGGGGATAGCCGCAATATGGAAACCTACAGGATCGGCGATCACATCATCGCCGCCGACACGGAAGAAGATGCCCGGCTTTTCTACAAGCACGAAGTGGGAAAGGATCCGCCGCCCGTCATCGAGGAGTTGAGCGTATCCCTCGAGGTGCCGGCAGGCGAGGGAAAGACGGCCACGATCCGGGATCTGATAAACAAGACAATGGACGAGCGCAGTGCCTGGCTGCGGATGGGCGTGCCCTGCGAGCTGCATTACCCGTTCATTGTATCGAAGTTGAAATGAAGGGTACAGGGTAGAGGGTCGCGGGTTGAGTGCTCTTCCTCCCCCTTTGATAAAGGGGGATAGAGGGGGCTTTTCCCCGAACACATGAGATGCGCCATCTTGAACGGAGAATATCATTGACCCGAAATCGCACGCTTCTCTTCCTGCTCATTCTTCTGATCCTCGCCGGTTGTGCCAGGCGGGAGGCGCCGCCCGAGCAAATCCGGCCCGCGGGCAAGGGGCCCATGCCGGCCAAGATGGGTTTTACCATCCAGGCGGGAGCCTTCTCCAGGGCGGAAAATGCGGCAAAACTGACCGGCAAGCTGAATCGAGAGGGCCTTTCCGCCTACTACTTCGTCTACAAGACGGGCCTCTACAAGGTTCGCTTCGGCAACTTCAAGACGGCCGAGGCAGCGGCGGAGCGGGCCAGGCGCCTTGTGGACAAGGGCATCATCGAGGAATACTGGATCGTCAACCCCCGCGACTATGCCATCGCACTGAAAGAAGAAAAGGGCGAGCAATATGTGCGGGACGAGATCACGAGGACGGCAAGGAGCTTCATCGGCGTCCCCTATCTGTGGGGCGGAGACTCCGCGGACGAGGGTTTCGATTGCAGTGGTTTCACCATGGCCATCTACCAATACAACGGCCTCATGCTGCCTCACTCCTCCCGGGACCAGTCCGAGATGGGCATCCACGTCAGCAAGGGCAACCTCGAAAAGGGCGACCTGGTCTTTTTCAACACGAACAATTCAGGCAAGGTTTCCCACGTGGGGGTTTATATCGGCAACGGGCGCTTCATCCACGCGCCCGGCCGGGGGAAGAAGATCGGCATCGACTCGCTCGACAGCAAATACTACATCAAGCATTACGCGGGCGGGCGTTCCCTGCTGTGAAAGACTCACGCGGCGGTGTGGCGATCGATGATTTCTCCGAAAGCGTCCAGGGCCTCCTCGACGGTGCCGGTATTCAGGATGTACTCTTCGGCCAGAGCGATGGGGGTGGCCAGGCCGTAGTCGATCTCCCGCCGGTCCCGCCCGTCGAAGGCCGCAGCCGAATCGTCCGAGCGGCCCCGGGAAAGCACCCGCGCTTTTCGTATGGATCGCGGGGCAAGAAAGGCGACAACCACGGTCTCTGCCTGAGCCCCGATGAGCTCGATCTCCTGCTTCGAACGGATCCCTTCCATGAACACGACGGCCGAGCCCGAAGCCGCGGCCGTTTTCAGGGCCAGCCGCGTCACCCCCAGCCCGTCACTGCCGCGAAGCTCCGTCGAAAGCCGGGCCATGCTTTCGGCATCGGGCGAAACTTCCCTCCGGGCCGCTTCCGCCCGGACGATGTCGCCTGTAGCAAAGTAGGGGTATTCCTTCGCGCGCGCAAACTGCCGGGCGATGTCCTTTCCCGCAGCGGGCATCCCAATAATGATGAAGCACTTCATGAATCCGTTCTCCCCTTCTTCCCGTCACCCTTGACCCTATACCCGATACCCTGTCCACTGCGCAAGGGTTGACCGGGGTGCCGCTTTCGTCTATATAAGACAACGGGCGTCACGGCTCACCGGACGCCCGCGATCGATATAATCTGTGGGAGCGAAACATGCAAGGAAAGAGAATCAAGGAAAGCAGCATCCTGCTGGCCCAGGTCATGAACCCGCAGGACGCCAACCCCGCCGGGAATGTCCACGGCGGCGTCATCATGAAACTGATCGACACAGCCGCAGGCTCGGCTGCCATGAAGCACTCGAGATCAAATTGCGTGACGGCCTCCATCGACCGTCTTGATTTCCATAACCCCGTATTCATCGGCGATCTGGTCACTTTGAGGGCGGGCCTCAACTTTACGGGCAAAAGCTCCATGGAGGTCGGCGTTCGCGTCGAGTCGCAGAATCTATTGACCGGAGAGATCCGCCACACGGTCTCGGCCTATATGACCTTTGTGGCGCTGGACAAGAACGGCAAGCCGATAGTGATTCCGTCGCTCATCCTGGAGACGCCCGAGGAGCAGCGGCGCAACCGGGAGGCGCAGGCGCGCCGCGAGGCGAGGCTGCGGGAGAAGACGAAGGAGAAGGCGTGCCAGCTTGTCGCCGAGAACTGCGATTAGTTTTTTTCTGTCATTGCGCGGAGGCCGCGAGGCCGACGCGGCACCTTCCCAGATTGTCCGATATGAACACGCGTTAGCGAGGCACCATGAGAAAGCTCAATCCGGATTACGTGAAGGCCGTCACCGCCATGGCAAACGACAGTCCCTACTTCAGGCACCTCGGTATGGCGATCACCGAACTGGGCGTAGGAGAGGCCCTTGTCGAAATCCGTTCCCAGGATGTTCACCGTCAGGTATTCGGTCACGTTCACGGCGGTGTGATCGCGTCGCTGGTCGACACGGCTATCTTCTGGTGTTTTTTCGGGGAGCTCGACGAGTCGGCGGGGATCACGACGGTGGATCTCAAGGTCAACTACCTGGCGCCGGTTGCCGACGGGAAGCTCTCGGCCCGGGGAAAGCGCATTCGCCTGGGCCGCACCCTGGGGCTCGGCGAGACGGAAGTCTTCAATGGCGAAGGCAAACTCGTCGCCCACGGCACCTCATCCGTTATTGTTCTGCCCGGCTTCGGCTTTCCCGGCAACCCGAAAGTACCGCCGAAATTTCTTTGATTTTCCTTTCTTTGACTATCGATGAAAGACGATATAGAATACCGGCCATTAAGTTTGGATTACGACATTGCGAAGTGCAAATGTCGGCCACACTGCTCTTGAGAGTCGTGGAGGCCTTTTTCCTTCTGTCATTGTTGAAATCCGGCTTAGAATTATTTCAAAGGAGGCTGAACGCGATGGAAGGTAAAGTAAAATGGTTCAATGAGCAAAAAGGTTTCGGGTTTATTGAAAAGGACGGCGGTGGCGATGTGTTCGTGCATCACAGTGCCATTCAGGGCGAGGGCTTCAAGACGCTTCAGGAAGGTCAGCGTGTCAGCTTCGATGTTCAGCAGGGTCCGAAAGGTCCCGCAGCTGCAAACGTGAAACCGTTATAAGCTCACGTGCGGTAAGGGGGAAACGCTCGAATTTTATTCGTGTACCGCTGTGCCGCTTTCATTTAAGCAAAAAGGCAGGCCGCGATCGGCTCTGCCTTTTTTTCGATTCACCCCGGATCCGTCTTGCTGAAGGCCTGTTCATCAGACGCAAGCCCTGCCTCGAGTTCCTCTCCCCCCTTTTTCCCTCGCATTGCGCAAATGTCATCCATCAACCTGCCCTGCTGCGCTGTAAGGATTTTGGATGCCGGAAATCGGGGAATCCCTTATGGCTTTCCGAGGTGTCCCCTCGGATAATTTACACACTACGCCACAGCCGTCCTGATTTCGGATTCGTGTGCTCAATGGATATCAAATCAGCCGAAAGGGCTCGTGCCGGAAGGAGGGGATATGGATGTTCCGACCATGATCGGTTCACGTCCGGTGGCTGCCGATACGATATCTCTGGTTTCATACTTTCCGATCCCCTTTTACGGGATCCTGCCGGTCAACGCCTTTCTTCTTCGCGCGGCTCAGCCTGTTCTCGTCGATACCGGTCTCAGCTCCCTGCGGGACGCCTTCATGAACCATCTTCGCTCGGTCATCGATCTCAAAGAGCTCCGGTGGATCTGGCTTACTCACACCGATGCCGATCACATGGGCAACCTGCTGCCGATCCTTGCCGAGGCGCCCAACGCGCGCGTCGTTACGACGTTCCTGGGAATGGGAAAGATGGCGCTGCATCAGCTGCCTTTGGACCGTGTTTACCTGCTCAACCCCGGTCAGGAACTGGATGTCGGCGATCGGAAACTGCTGTGTGTGAAGCCACCGTCTTTCGATGCCCCCGAAACGACGGGTTTTGTCGACACCAGGACGCGGGTTTTCTTCAGCGCGGACTGTTTCGGGGCGCTCATGAAGGATCCTGTGGAGATGGCAACAGACATGGCTCCAGACGATCTGCAAAAGGGCGTCATCACCTGGACGACCATCGATGCCCCCTGGCTTACGACGGCCGACAGAAGCCAATGGATCCAATCCCTGGACAGGGTCCGCACCCTGGAACCGAGCGTCATCTTGAGCAGCCATCTGCCACCTGCTGCGGGAATCACCGAGACCCTGCTGAAGCACCTTGCCGCGGCCGGTACGGCGACTCCATTTACGGGCCCGGACCAGGCGGCCCTGGAGGGCTTGATGAATGGCTCCGAGACAGGCTGAGGCGCAACAAAGGCGGGACAACTGAAGCACGTTGTCGTCGCCGGTCTTCTCTGAAAAAACCAGGAGGTGAAGATATGGAAAGAAAAACCAGAATCCTTGTGTCGATTGTCGTCGCGTCGGTCTTCATGCTGGCCGCCGTCGGCTCCGCATCCGCCGCGACATACGAATCCCTTGCAGGCATGAAGTCCGTCAAGGCGATCTTTGACGTGAGGGCCGCAAATGCAAAGAGCGCCGCCGTTCAGATCAAACTGATCCATGACACCTACAAGGATCAGGGCATCCGGGCTGTATCGAAGAAACCATTATTTGTGGTTGCCTTCATGGGCCCTTCCGTCAAGCTGTTATCCAAAGACAAACAGGGTTTTTCTGCGGAGGACCAGAAGTTGATGGATGAGATCGCACAGACTGTCCAGGCAATGGCGAAGGACGGGATCAAGCTCGAGGTTTGCGACTTTGCCTCCAAAGTGTTCGGCGTGGACCCGGCGTCGATCCTGCCGGAGATCAAGCACGTGCCGAACGGCTGGATTTCCCTGATCGGCTATCAGGCCAGGGGCTATTCCCTGGTGCCTGTCTATTGAGGCGCGGGGCGGGAAATGGGCACTCCCCATTTCCCGCCCTTGTGCGAAAAAGGGAACGGTCCCCTTTCATCACAATGAAGCCCCAAATACAAGACCCCGCTCTCTTCCGAGATGCGGGGTTTATCATTTCATGGCATGCCCCTTTCGAGGATTGGAGGTTAGTGGTTAACCCGATGCCGTCATAACTATCTGATTCGATGCGAGATATTGTTCGTCCGCGCAGCTTGCGTCACTTCCGGCTAGGGTGGACGTGAAGGCTGTAAACCGAATACCGCGTCGATCGTTTTACAAGGCAAGAGAGCAAAACGATTCAAGGTCAGCGGCTGGTTGGAGCCAGCCGGGAGATTCACAAAAAGGGAAAGGAACCGAACATGAAACGCATTCTAATCGCCATGATGATCACCCTTCTCGCTGCAACCGCAGCAAGCGCATCCGATGTGGGCGTGTCCGTCAGTATCGGCCAGCCGGGCTTTTATCTGAACATCGGCAATGTTCCTCCTCCTGCCGTATACGCGCGCCCGGTCGTTTACGCTCATCCGGTCGTGGTCCGGCCCACACCCGTGGTCGTTGCCCGGCCCGTCTACTATCATGTGCCCCCCGGCCATGCGAAGCACTGGTACAGGGACCATCACGGCTACCCCGTTTATTATCGGCATGACGGTCGGTACTACCGTTAATC
>Ga0208980_10001829_pt1 | contig 12919 bp, 13 predicted proteins | sample WetSurMetagenome_3_FD_187993 | JGI IMG/M metagenome (GOLD analysis project Ga0208980, IMG submission 187993) | Wetland microbial communities from Twitchell Island in the Sacramento Delta, sample from surface sediment Aug2011 Site A1 Bulk (version 2) | ecosystem: Environmental > Aquatic > Marine...
TTCCCTAGGCGCGACGCGGTGGCAGATGATTCACCGCGTGGTACTCCCGCAGGCGGTGGGCGGGATTTTGACCGGCGGCATACTCGCTGTAAGTCGAGGGTCTGGCGAAGTAGCGCCGGTGATGTTTACGGGCGCCGCCTATTTCCTGCCTGATCTCCCGACACGGTTGAATAGCCAATTTATGGAGCTTGGTTACCACGTTTACGTCATGACCACGCAATCTCCGGACGTTGAAGCGACAAAGCCGATCCTTTACGCCACGGTCATGGTCCTGCTGGCACTCACTTTCATGTTGAATTTTACAGCTATTATGATCCGGGCTCAGATTCGCAAGAGGCTGCGCCATGGCCGCTAAGATTAATGTTGAATGTATCAAGTCAGAGCAGGAATGCGCGCCCGCAATTTCCGCGCACAATCTCAAAGTCCGGGTGCACGGCCAGGAAATCCTGAAAGGCATCGATCTGGATGTTCAGCGGGGGGAAATCCTTTCCATCATCGGCCCTGCTGGGGCCGGCAAAACAACATTTCTCCGCTGCTTGAACAGGATGGCTGAACTGGATTCGGATCTGGAAATTTCAGGATCTGTCTGTTTATACGGCGAGCCGGTTTACGGAACCGCCATGCCTGTGGCGATGCTACGCCGTCAGGTCGGCACGGTTTTTTCCGTGCCAATCGCTCTTCCCATGACCATTGGAGAAAATCTTGCCTTCGGCCTTCGTCTTGCCGACGGCAATTCCAGCAGCTACAGTGAGCGGATTGAAGCAGCCTTGCGCGCAGCCTACCTTTGGGAAGAAATCAAAGACCGCCTCCATGAACCCGCCAGAAATCTTTCCGGTGGACAACAGCAACGGCTCTGCCTGGCTCGCACATTAGCGCTTAAGCCCAGCGTGCTGCTTCTCGATGAACCGTGCTCGGGGCTCGACCCCATCTCCACAGGAAGAATCGAGGAGGCACTGCAGGAGCTGAAGAAGGACCTGGCAATCCTGTTGGTAACCAATAATGTCAAGCAGGCCGCACGCGCCTCGGATCGGACGGCTTTTTTTCTCTTTGGCGAATTAATTGAACTGGCGCAAACAGAGCAACTCTTCACCACGCCGAAAGACAAACGAACAAACGATTACATTTCGGGCAGGTTTGGCTAAAGCACATGACGGCAACGGCAAAAATTGAAGCACAATCCCTCTGCCTCTGGTATGGCAACTTTCAAGCCCTAAAGAATGTAACCCTTACCATTCGCCCAAGTTGCATAACCTCAATCATCGGTCCATCGGGCTGTGGAAAATCCACGCTCCTGAGGGTATTTAACCGTATGAATGAGACTATTCCGGGAGTGCGCATCGCCGGTGATGTTCTTCTCGACGGCAGTTCTATCTTTTCTGATAAGATCGAGTTAAGGCAATTGCGCAAACGGGTCGGCATGGTATTTCAGCGCCCCAATCCCTTCCCGCTCTCGGTTTTTGAAAACGTCGCCTATGGACCAAGGATTCATAGCTTGTGCAAGTCGGAGGGCTTGGTCGGCCGCGTGGAAACAAGCCTGCGCCAGACTGGTTTATGGGATAGTTTTAAAGACAGGTTGGAGACTTCGGCAATGTCCCTCACTCCGGAACAACAGCAGCGCCTTTGTATTTCCAGGCTGCTGGCAGTGGAGCCTGAAGTCCTGCTTATGGATGAACCGTGTTCTGCTCTGGATCCTATTGCTACCGCTAAAATTGAAGAGCTGATGCGCGAGCTGCAAAAAAAGTACACAATTGTAATCGTAACTCACAATATGCAGCAGGCAGCCCGCATCTCCGATGACACGGCGTACATGCTTCTGGGTGAACTTGTTGAAGTCGGTGAAACTCGAACGCTTTTCACGCGATGTTCAGATCCCAGAACAGAAGCGTACATCTCCGGGAGGTTTGGTTAAATGCAACGTCATTTCGACGAACAAATTCAAGAATTACTAGAGAAGCTCCTTTTAATGGGCGGTCTTGCGGAATCCATGGTTCAAGTGGCCTTGCGGGCATTGATCGAACGCAACGAATCCTTGGGCCAGGAAATATCTCGGAAAGAGAAGGAGGTGAACGAGCTCCAGATCGAGATAGACGACCGGGCTATCAAGCTTACCGCGCTCCAGCAGCCGGTGGGAACAGATGTCCGATTTTTGTTCATGGTCTCTCGCATTGCAACCGAACTGGAGCGGATCGGGGATCAAGCGGTTAATATCATCCAGAATGTCCACCATGTTATCAAAGCATCCGTTTTGAAACCGCTCATTGATCTTCCCATGATGGGGGAAATTGCTGAGAAGATGGTGCGTGAGGCACTTCGTGCTCTGGTCGAGAGAGATTGTGCCCTTGCCAACCAGGTGCTGGAAGAAGAGAAGAAAGTGGACGCATTCAACAATCAGATTTTCCGCGAGCTTCTCACCTATATGATGGCCGACCCGGGAACCATTGAACGTGCCCTGGCTCTAATCCTGATCTCCCGCAATTTGGAGCGGGTTGGCGATCACGCTACTAATATCGCCGAAGAGGTTATTTATCTTGTGGAGGGACGAGAAGTTCGCCACAGCCATGATAGCAAAAAGCAGATTACCTCAGAGTAAGTGGAGGGTGAAGCTCCATTCCGATCGTATCCGGCGGCTTGCCTTCCCGCTGCAGGTGTGAAAAAATCGCCGCCTCGGATCGAGAAGCGTTATGCCAAAGGGAACCATACTCATCATCGACGATGAAGCCGACCTGATAGAGCTTGTCCGTTACAACCTGGTCAGAGAAGGTTTCTCTGTCATTGCCGCGCATGACGGGGAATCCGGTCTTAGGCTTGCGGATCAAAAGTCTCCCGATCTTATCGTGGTAGATCTGATGCTTCCGGGAATCGATGGACTGGAAGTATGCCGGCGGTTGCGCTCCGAAAGCCGGACATTCAAGCTTCCCATCATAATGTTGACCGCGAAATCATCGCAATCCGACCGGGTCGTGGGCCTGGAGATGGGTGCCGATGATTATATAACCAAGCCATTCAGTCCATCCGAACTTGTCGCCCGCATCAAGGCTCTGCTGCGCCGCGCCGCCGGCTTTGAACAACCTTTGCAGTTGATCAAATGCGGGGATTTGACTATCGACTTGGCCAGGCATGAAGTATCCTGCGGCAACGCGCGTGTCGATCTCACGGCGACGGAGTTCCGTCTCCTGCAAATGCTCGCCGCTCACCCCGGCAGGGTATATTCGCGCAGTGATCTCATTGACGGAGTCCTGGGCTCAAACGTGGCAGTTCTCGACAGGACTATCGATGTACACGTCATGGCGTTGAGAAAAAAATTGGGCGAATCCGCCAATTGGATCAAAACAATCCGTGGCTTCGGATACAAATTCCAAGAGGAAGATCGCGAAGAATAATCCGCGTTTTTAGCCGGCGTTTGCGCTTGCTGTCGGAAGCAGAACACTGAACATTGATCCCCGGCCAACTTCACTCGACACCTCAATCTGCCCGTTATTGCTTTCAACCAGGTGCTTGGCAATAGCAAGCCCCAGGCCTGTACCCCCAAGCTCACGCGATCGCGCTGGATCAACGCGATAGAAACGTTCGAATATTCTTTCCTGCTCTGCCTTGGGTATGCCGATGCCGGTGTCCATAACCGCAATGACAATCTGTTCACCGCGCAAGGCAGCACGAACCAAGACTTTGCCGCCGGGAGGGGTATAGCACACTGCATTATCCAGCAGGTTCAGGAGAACTTCCTGCAACGAACCAGGATCACCCAGGATGGCAGGTAAATCAGGCTCCTGTTCGGTTTCCATCACAAGGTTCTTGTCTTGTGCCTTCAACTTTGTAATTTCCATACAAGATTCGATAAGGTCCATTACGGCTATCGGACGGAACTCCAATCGCATTTTCCCGGCTTCGATGCGGGCGAGCTTCAGCAAATCTTCTGTCAAGCTTCCCAGGCGGATGGCATTGCTGCGGATGATCTCAAGGAACCGAGTGCGATCCTTGGAGTCCTCCACAGCGCCTGCAAGCAATGTTTCTGCGAAGCCCTGAATTGCCGTGAGGGGTGTCCTGAACTCATGGGACACGTTGGCAACAAAATCCCGCCGCGCGCGCTCGAGTCGCCGCAGCTCAGTAATATCGTGCAAAACCATTACAGCACCTGTGGCAACACCGTTTGCCTGAATCGGCGTCACGGTGACATCGAAACTGCGGCTGCGCAAAGCTCCGATTACGAGCTCGCTTTTTACGCTCTCATTGATTGAGAGGGCTTTCTCAAAGGCTGCCAGCAGATCGGATTGACGGATCACTTCAACAATGGGACGCCCTTCCCACGATAATCCCTCAATTGTCAGGGCGCGAAAAAATGCATCATTGCCATAGATCATGCGACGGCCGGAGCTGATGACGGCGACTCCCTCCACCATGCTGCTCAATATGGCGGCAGATTTATTTCGCTCCCCTGTCAGATCCTTGATGGTTTGGCTGAGTTGTCCGGCCGTTTCGTTCATGGTCCGCGATAAATCGGACAGCTCATCTCCCTTGCGATCCGAAGGTATGGGACTGAAGTCTCCCGCGGCAATTCTCCGGGAGAATTGCTTCAAGCGTTCGATTCGCCTCGAGAAGGCGTGAAAAGAAACTAGCCAGGCCCCTCCCGCCAATGCCAGAATAACGCAAGAAACCATCCACAAGCGCCGGCGAAAGTTGCCGAGCGCTTCATCCAGCTGGTGCAGGGGTGTGGCAAGGCGAATGACCATGGATCCGGAATCGGGCAAATCATGTCGAATCGCAAAATACACAAATTCCAAACCCAGGGTTTCGCTTCGCCTTACTGCCTGCCCCTTTCCTGCTGAAAAAGCACTTTGAATTTCGGGCCGTCCCAGGTGATTTTCCATGGTCAGCGGATTCCCTTCGGAGTCCGCCAAAACATTTCCGTTGGCAGCGATTACAGTCGCCCTGACTCCACTCAACTTAAGCCAGGAAACCCAGGATTGAAGATCCGCTGCATTCCCCGTGTCGGGCATCCGGTTTTGAACCAGATTAGCCAGTGATTCAAGCCGGTTGAAGGTGCTCTCACGATAGTCTCGGCGTAAAGCCTGCACCATGTAAATATCGATTGCTGCAAGTACTGACAAAAGCAACAACAGGTAAAAAAGCCCCAGGCGCCAAAAAAGTCTCAGTTTGAGAAAGCCGAATTTTTGAATGGCATCCTCCAAGCGAAGATCATATTGATACCAGCTATTATAGGCTGCGCTCAGCCATAAGAAACCATACACAGCAAAAGAACTGCTGAAGAACTTGCAGGTATTTTTTGCCTCGCGCGAGAAGAACCGGGCTATCTGATTCTTACCCTTACATTGTCGATACCGGGACATCCCGATTTATAGGAAAACCCGGGGTCTACCAATCCTCATGGAGCCAACGGCAAGATTGTGATCTCCATTCTACACGATAACTTCACATTTTCTTTATTTCCCCATAACAGTAGATACTTACGATATTTATAAGTGATTTTATGAATGAAATCAATTTTGTGAGAGCAAGGTTTGTCTATGTCAAAAAAATCATGATTGCTTTCTATTTGCGCATTCATCCCTCCGATAAAAACCGTGTGATCGATTCGATTTTCAAAACGGAGGGATATTGGAAGGAAGTAGTTACAGGGGAGTGAGGCAATTGTTAAAAGACTGTTACACTATTTGGCGTAACCCATAGCTTTGACGGGGTCGAGTTTGGATGCGCGGCTGGCAGGAAAGAGTCCAAAAAAGATCCCGATGGAGATGGACAAAATCACTCCCAGGAGGATGTAAAAAGCTGAAAACTTGGCGGGAAGGTCTACAAGAGCACTGACCGCAGAGGCTGCCGCTAATCCTATCATGATGCCGAGCACACCTCCCAGGCCGGTCAGGGTGGCAGCTTCAATGAGAAACTGCCACAGGATGTCGCCGCGTGTGGCACCGACGGCCTTTCGCAGGCCAATTTCACCCGTACGTTCGGTCACCGAAACCAGCATCATGTTCATTACGCCGATTCCGCCCACCAGTAGCCCAATAGATGAGAGGGCGGTCAATATGGTGCCTATCGGGCCTGTGATGGTGTTGATCATTTCAAGGGTTGCATCAGAGGTCGTCACGGAAAAATCATTAGGCTGATTCGCTCTCAGACCGCGTTCGCGGCGCATGACGCTGATGACTTCGTCCTTGGCCCGCTCCGGATCGACCCCCTGGCGAACGCTGGCATAAATAATCCGGTTGTCGCTTTCCTTCCAGAACTTCGCCATATAGGTCGTATAGGGTACCATGGCAAAATTGTTGGCGAGATCTCCGAAGAGCGTCTTCCGCTCGGCAGCGGTGCCAACAACAAGGAAATCCTCGTCCCCGATCTTTATCTCTTTGCCGATCGGGTCGACGTTGGGAAACAAATTGTTTTTCGCAGCGGAGCCGAGGACCACCACATCTGCACGACTACGTATTTCCTGATCGGTAAACAGCCGGCCCTCCTCCATTTCCAGATTGTAGATGGCAAAAAGCGACGCTTCGCATCCTGCCAGCTGGGTCATTCTGCTCTTTTCATCTTTGTAACGAAGGATTAAGCCGGACATCATGGTGGTGGGCTCGACATAGTAGCCGACTTCCTTAAGTGAAGGGCAATTCTCGCGCACGGCCTGCACGCTTTCCCGCTTGATATCTTTCCTGCGCATCATTTCCCGGTACTCATCATCCGAGCTCACCACCATGAAGTCATACTTCATGACCATAAGGGAGACCTGCTCGGCGCTGGTGATTTCATCCGTAATGCTTGCCTTCAGCCCGAGGACAATGGACACCATTCCCATCAGGGCAGCCACGCCAATGGATACTCCAAGAATTATGAGCCCGCTGCGCATCTTATGCACACGCAATGTATCCAGGGCCATGAAAAAGTTCTCCGCTATCAGTGCCTTCCTGCCCGTCTCACTCATAACGCAATGCCTCAATCGGATCCAGTTTGGCGGCCTGCATCGCAGGATAAGCGCCGAAAAAGACTCCTACCGCGAAGCTTACTCCCATGCCAATAAAGATCGACCAGATCTTGATGGCATAAGGCAGGGGAGAAAAATAGGCTATCAGCGCCGCCGCCATGAATCCCAAGCCAATTCCCAGAACCCCTCCAACACTGGAAAGTGTGACTGCTTCCACCATGAACTGCCAGAGTATGTTCCTGCGGGTTGCGCCCAGGGCTTTTCGAATGCCAATCTCGCGGGTCCGCTCGGTCACGGAAACCAGCATGATATTCATGATAACGATTCCGCCCACCACCAGGCTTATGGAAACCACCCCTATAAGGGAGGTGAAAATCCCACTGCTTATTTTTTCCCAAATTTTGATCATATTGTCCGACGTGATGACGGCAAAATTGTCATCGCGCTTCGGTCCCAGGTGCCTGCGGTTGCGCATAGCCTGCTGTGCCTGATCCGCACACTCGCGCACCCGATCAAGATTGCTTGTTTTGATGGATATCGTTATGGAATCTCGGGAGCCGTAGAGTTTCTGATACGCTGAAATGGGAACGACTACGTTCAGGTTCGCATTTCCTCCCATTACTCCCGCCTTTTTTCTTAGAACGCCTATGATCTGGTGGTCGATACCTCCGATCTTGATCGATCTTCCGACCGGATCTATCCCTGGATACAATCGATCCGCAACGTCAAATCCAATTATGGCTACCTGTGCGTTGCGCTTTACGTCCAGCGCCGTAAAATGCCGGCCCTCCTGCAGTTCCCATTTGCCCATGAGGGGATAAAATTCGGATCGCCCCAAGATACTCACGGAATTGATATTTCGCCCCAGATACTTCACCTGAGCGCTGGTAGAAACGTTGCCATCCATGTATTCCGCCAGCGTAACCCGCTCTCTCAGGTATTCGAGGTCATCGAGAGTAATCTTGGGATTATGCAGGGACTTCAGGAACTTGTCGTAATCCGAGAGCATGTCCTGGCCACTAAAACGTCTGACAGTGAAGATGCCGGATCCTTCGTTGGCCACTTCGGTGCGGATATATGAGTTCGCCCCATCGATTATGCTGACCACGGCGATCACGGACATGACGCCCACAATGTTGCCAAGCAGGGTCAAAATAGTCCGCAGTTTATTGACCCAAAGCGCTTCCAGCGCAATAAGAACGCCTTCCATTAATTGCATAAATCGCCGCCGGAAATCCTTTCAAAACACTTACTACGAAGAGGGTGGAAAAAAGGTTTCAGCTGGTTGATTAAAGAATGCTTTTCATCGCGCAGCGTGAATGTGGGACTGCCTCCATAGTTGTGGCCCGGGTTAACAACAATATCGTCGGCATGCACGAGGACTTTGGTTCCGGTAGCCTTAAGGAGCGCACCTGCACCGTTAATGTGATCGGGATGCCCATGCGGAAGCAGAATTCGAAATTGATGTTTAAGCTCACCGTGTTTCAGCCTCCGCGAATCAGTATATCTAAAAATGTGCTTATTTGACCCCTTAAGTTCCAGAGAGCATCATAAAATAGGGATGGGGAATATCTTCCTGTTCCGCTGAACAATTTGAATAGGAGCTCCCGGGCAAATATGTCAATCAGGAAGAGCATCTTGGGTCTGGCGGTTCTTCTGTTTCTCGGTGTTATTCTCTCTATCGCAGGAGAAAAAAACAAGGACCGCGGCAAACAACCGGAAGATCAGACAATTATCAGGGCTGAAGTCGAGATGGTGTCCCTTCCAGTGGTAGTGACGACCAAGGACGGGAAGCGCGTGACGGACCTGCTGAAAGAGGACTTTCGGGTGTTCGAAGACAATGTGGAGCAGACCATTGCGGGCTTTGCCGCCACGGACGAGCCGGTATCGGAAGTCCTGGCCCTGGATACCAGCGGCAGCACTGAAATGGAACTGGCAAACATTCAGAATGCGTCTATCGAATTCGTCGACACCTTGCATCCCGATGATTCCGTTGCTGTTATGTCATTTGCCGAAGATGTAGTGCTTCAAGGAAATTTCTCAATCGACCGTGACAGAAACGCCTATGCCATCAAAAAGACGCGGTCGGGAGGGTCCACATCGCTCTATGAGGCAGTCTGGCTGGCGCTCGAAGAAGTCCTCAAGCCGGTAAAAGAACGCAAGGCGCTGATACTGTTTACAGATGGAGTCGACACGTACAGCCGGAAAACCTCCGAGGGGGAAACCCTCGATTTGGCGAAAGAAACAGCAGCGCCCATCTATTGCATTTACTACAACACCGAAAGAGATCAGTATGCCAGGTCTTCACGGACAACCATTGGCGGAATCCTCTTACCCGGCACCAATCCCACCGTCCTTGGTTCCCCGTTCCCAGGCGGGGTAGGCACCTCCACGACAGAAGAATACATGATTGGACATAGCTACCTGACCAAGCTTTCGGAATACAGCGGTGGAATAACCATCGACGCGCTCGAAACGGCTTCGCTGCGTCCAGCATTCGAACAGATTGCGAGAGAGTTGGCCAGTCAATACAGCATCGGATATTACTCCACTAATCAAAAACACGATGGAAAGTTCCGAAAGGTGACGGTCAAGCTCAATAAGCCGAACCTCGTAGCGCGAACAAGAATGGGCTACGTCGCGCGCAAAGATAAAAAGTAGGCGGGCGAAATTCAAATTTCGCAATTGCGCCTTGAGTAATCTACAATAGCTTCGGCCTTATCCCGTTTCAGCTGCAAATCAGGAGGTCGGAGTGACCAGAATCTATACGAAAACCGGCGATGACGGCACTACCGGATTGCCCGGCGGCGCTCGTGTCGCAAAGGACTCTCCCCGCATCAAGACTTACGGGTCGCTGGACGAAATCAATGCCCTGCTGGGAGTAGTCGGAAGTTGCTCGCTCCCCGATCCGGTTCGCAAAATCCTCATTCATATCCAAAACGATCTGTTTGCAATTGGCACTATGCTGGCATCTCCTGATGACGCTGGTGACAAAGACCGAGGAATCTCCGGAATTACCGATGCCAACGTTCAAGTTCTGGAAAATGAGATAGATGAGTGCGAAATACACCTTCCGCCCCTAAGCCAATTCGTTCTTCCGGGAGGCTCAACCGCAGGCGCTCTGCTCCACCTGGCGCGGGCAGTCACGCGCCGCGCCGAGCGCCGCTGTGTTGCCTTAGCCCGGAGTGAGATTGTGGCTCCGCAAATCTTGCGTTACATGAATCGGCTCTCCGATCTGCTATTCGTGCTGGCTCGCCTCGTGAATAATAAGGATTCACAGCCCGAAGCTCACCCAGCTTTTGAGAAGTGCCATCAGCCGTAACCTGCACTTCTCACCAACCTTCTGCTGCGGTGATGAATCCTGGTCAGAAACGCGGGTTAATTGCCGGGATCGTAAATATCGGGACTCCCCCGGTTTTCTCCATTCGAGGAGGGTTGGATTCCAATTTGCGATGGAACAAAAAAGGCGTCCCACACCTCGGGACGCCTTTTTCTTTCCAGAGATTTCTCCGCCGCCTGATCAGGCGGTCTTTTTCTCTTTACAAGCAATGCATACCGAACTCCAGGGCACTGCATTGAGCCGTGCTGCGCTAATTTCCCCTTCGCAGGAGGTGCAAACGCCAAAAGTGCCATTCTCAATGCGGCTTATGGCCGCCTCAATGGCGCGCAGCAATTTGGCATCCGTCTGCAGAAGCTTTATGTTGACGTGCACTTCATTGTCGTCGCTGGCCTGGTCGACGAAGTCTCCATGCCTCGTATTCTCCATGTTATCCCAGTGGGTCTTCTTGCCAGGCGAATGGACAATCGCATCCCGCTTCTGCTCCAGGATGGTTTTGTATCTCTTGAGATCCCTCTTATTCATGGAAAAAACCTCTCTTGCGGCTTTCTATAAACCCGCAAAAACCTTAAAATATAGATCATCCGAGCGGAAATGTAAATTGGAATTTGAGCCCAGGTATTTCTCACCAGTTGCTTACTTTGAGGTGGAAAAATGCTCGGGAAACCGTCATAGAAGACAATACGTATGCGGCCGCGCGTGCGGCGGACGCACAGGATGCAAATGCGCGGATCAGCGTATGAATTTCAGCTCATAGGCCGGGACCAGTTGTTGAGGATAGTAGGAAAGTTTGGCTTCCCGCAGTCCGGGATTTCCAACGTCTTCCTCCCGATTAATGAATTCAATCCCCATTTTCGCGATCACCCGAGCTGTTTCACGATTCACTACCTGGTAGAGCCCCTTGTAACTGCGCAAGGCTCTTTCGAAGTGGATCGCCACCGTGTCCGCACTGATCCGCTCGTAGATTGAGAATGCCACGGGCTGCCCGCCGATCGTTATGACAATCCCCTTCTGATCAAGCTCCTGGAAATGATGGAGCGTATATTCGAGCGCTGCCAATTCTCTACGAAGATTCTGATCCATCTCCGGCTGCTCCGTCACTTCTATCTGCTCCAGGACGGAGAAACACATGCCTGTATGCTCAGGTGTCAGCGGCAAAACAGTCCACCGGTAAAGTCCGGATGCCTGTGCAATCAAATTGCGCTTTTTCGAGTACTTGCGTCCCGACAGCTTCGCCAGATCCTCGGTTCGATAAACGTAGTTGGCCGCCGCGCGATCTTCCTTTACTTCAAACCGCCCGACAAAATCCGGGTGTTTTTTAAGGAAGGTATCGCATACGCCGACAATTCTCATGTCATAATCCAACCTCGCCGCTTCTGTCAGAAGGTGGCGCTGAAGCCCGGTCGAGAACTGGCCGAGCGGCTGCATTAAATGCCTTTTCCGATCAAGCCCAAGAGCGCAGGAAACTAACAGAGTGTCCGGCTCAGCCATAATCCAGCCATATTCAAAATGCTGCTGCCATGCGGCGATTGTAGCGAAGGTGTAGCCGGAAAGAGGCTGAGGATGTCTGGGGAGAAACCCGGAAAGCAAATGCTTTTGAGAGAGCTCGAACAACTCAAAATCAAATCCCAGAAACTTGACTTTCATTTATCCTCGAATGCGATATAGCATCGGCCGGTAGCCTTCAAGCTGGCTGAAACCGATCCCCTCATAAAAAGCATGCGTTTCGGGCTCTGCCATGAGCCCGATCCACCCGATCTTGTGACTCAAACAATATTCAACTATGCGCAGTATGAGTTTCCGGCCAATGCCCTGCCCGCGATAAGGGACGAGCACAACAACGTCTTGAATATAGGCGTCGCTTGCGCCATCGGAAATAGCCCGCCCCATCCCCACGATCTGCCCACCCTCGGCGCGCGCAACCATAAAGCAGAAGCTGCCGCGAATCATTGGTTCAATAGCGGCGCGTGATTCCTGATTCTCGTGCCACCATCCACCGGCCTTGTAGAGATCCACTATTGCTTCGACCGGTGCGGACGTCACTATCTCATATTTAATCTCAGCATTCATCGCAGCCGGCTCCGGCCAAAAACAAATCGGCTATTTTTGCCCCATGCGCTTTCTCTTGATTCATGCTAGGAGAATAGAGGCAGCGGCGCGCCATTGCAAGCCTGACAAAATAATTTGCGGTTAAGCGAACCTCTTAGAGGCAATCTGCAACCAGAATGTGTTAGATTCTCTTTCATGAAATTAGTTTTGTTTGATGTCGACGGCACCTTGCTTTTAACCGGCGGTGCAGGAATGCGCGCTTTTTCCACGGCATTGAAGCAGGTCTTCGATCTTTCTATTGATTTCAAAACCATTCGGCCTGACGGAAAGACCGACCCTTTGATAGCAAAGGAACTGCTGGCCCATTTCGGCCAGGAAGATCGTTGGAACGCACAGTTGCAGGAGGAATTATTTGCGGCATACATCCGCAACCTCAAGGGCGAAATGGACAAGGCCAGAAAGAACGGCTCGATCAATGTGCTCCCTGGGGTTCGAGAGCTCCTGGAGGCCCTTGAAGCCCAATCCGATTTTTCCGTCGGCCTGGTCACCGGAAACCTGGAAGAAGGAGCCCGAATCAAAATCGAAATGGCGGGGCTGGCAAA
>Ga0208980_10001830_pt1 | contig 12918 bp, 7 predicted proteins | sample WetSurMetagenome_3_FD_187993 | JGI IMG/M metagenome (GOLD analysis project Ga0208980, IMG submission 187993) | Wetland microbial communities from Twitchell Island in the Sacramento Delta, sample from surface sediment Aug2011 Site A1 Bulk (version 2) | ecosystem: Environmental > Aquatic > Marine...
GTGCTCGGCGTACTCAAGTCGGCGGAATGGGGCTGGGTGCAGCCCAAGCCCGAGGCCCCCGCGTTGTTCGGCGTTTCGCTGACGGTGTGGTTCATTCTGGGCGGCCTGTTGGTGCTGTGGCTGTTCACGCAATGGGAAGCGCGCATGGAGCGGCAAGGCAAAGAGCCGCTGTTGCGCATGGAACTGCTGCACGTGCCGCAGCTCAGCGGCGGGTTGGTGATGTTTTTCTTTCAATACTTCGTGCAGGCGGGAACGTTCTTTGTCGTGCCGTTGTTTCTGACGGTGGTGTTGGGCTTGACGGCCTTTCAGACGGGCGTTCGCCTGGTGCCGCTGTCGGTATCGCTGCTCATCGTCGCGATTGCGGTGCCTAAGTTCAGGCCGCAGGCTAATCCGCGCCGCGTCGTGCGCATCGGCCTGCTGGCGTTAGCGGCCGGCGCGTTGGTGATGGTGGCCGGCATCGATCCGGGCGTGGATGCTTCGGTGGTGACGATCCCGATGATCTTGTTGGGTTGCGGCATGGGCGCGCTGGCCTCGCAGTTGGGCGCGGTGACGGTGTCGGCGGTGCCCGATGAGCGATCGGCCGAAGTCGGCGGTGTGCAAAACACCGGAACGAATCTGGGCGCATCACTGGGCACGGCGCTGATCGGATCGATCTTGATCGCGTCTCTGACGACGGCCTTCATCACCAACATTCAAGACAATCCGGCCGTTCCGCCCGAAGTGTCCGCGCAGGCGTCCACGCAGCTGGCGAACGGCATTCCCTTTGTGTCTGAAGCCGATCTGACAGCGGCTCTGAATAACGCCGGTGTGCCGGCTGAGACGGCCACAGCGATCGTGCAAGAGTACAACGATGCGAGCCTCGCGGCGCTGCGGACGTCGATGGCGTTCGTGGCCCTTTTTGCTCTTATCGCACTGTTCTTCTCTGAGCGGATTCCCAGTAAAGCGGTCGGAGCAGCCTGATTTGCTTCGTTTGCCAATTGACAATCTTTGATGCGAAATGTTACTATGCACTTGTAGCGTGATGTTGAAATGCATACCGAATCCCAACCTGGTTTGTTCCTAGGAGGCTCTCATGTCCTGGCGTTTTGTGCTAATCCGCGTGTTGGTGAATTTCGTGGCGATTTTCCTGGCGGTGTTGATCCTGCCAGGTTTCAGTATCGTCGAGCCGTGGTTGGGCAGACCGGTGTGGGATTTGCTCGCAGCCGCGTTGATTCTGTCCGTGCTGAATACGTTCGTCAAGCCGGTGCTGCAGATCTTGGCGGGACGGTTGACGATCGCCACGTTGGGCCTGTTTGGCTTCATCATCAACGCCGTTATCCTGGGGTTGCTGGTGTGGCTCTCGCCCACCCACTGGCAGCTGAACTCGATCTTGACCCTCTTGTTGGCGGGGGCGTTGATTGCGGCGTTTTCGACGGTCTTTGAGGCGATTCTGGGCATCGATAAACCGATCATCGAAGCGGGCGAAGGCAGTTCGGCCTACTGGCGCATCATTAGCCGCTTACCCATCAAGCGGCGCAGCTGGTTCATCGAGAACCTGCGCCTCGAACAGACCTACAGTCTCATCTCCCGTTATCTGGCCGATATTGTGGTCAGTCGCACGCCGCTCATTGGCATCCGGCACGCCGTGCAGCGCTGGATTTATCAGGAGAAGACGCATGAAGATTTAACTACGCCGCAAAAAGTGCGCATTCTGCTGCAAGACCTGGGCCCGACCTACGTCAAGATCGGGCAGATGGCTTCCAGCCGGCCGGAGCTGCTGCCCGCCGGGTATCCCGAAGAGTTAGCCAAACTGCAAAGCACGGTGCGCCCGTTCCCCTATGATCAAGTGGTGGAAATGATCACGAAGGAACTGAAGATGCCGCCTGAAAAGGCTTTTAAGGAATTTGAGAGAGAGCCGCTAGCGGCGGCGTCCACCGCGCAGGTGCATCGCGCCGTGCTGCACACCGGCGAAGAAGTGGTGGTGAAAGTGCAGCGCCCCGACATCATCCCTCAGGTGCGGGCCGATCTGGGCGTGATGCACGAGATCGCCGGGTCGTTGCAGAAGCGCGGTGTGGTCGGCCCCAGCGTCGATGCGGTGGGCACCATCGACGAGTTTGGCTCTAACGTCATGCGCGAATTGGACTATCAGAATGAAGCGTACAATGCGCGACGCGTGGCCTACAACATGCAGTCCATCGAGGGTGTGCATGTGCCCAAGATTTATAGTCAGGAGACCACGTCCAGGATCTTGACGATGGAGTTCATCCGCGGCGTCAAGTTGAACAAGGTGGATCAGATTGATGCCGCCGGAATCGATCGGAAGCAGCTGGCCCGCACGTTCATCCGCGCCATCATGAAGCAAGTGCTGGTCGACGGCTTCTTTCACGGTGATCCGCATCCCGGTAACTTGATGATCAATCTGGACAACGGCGTCATTCAGTTCCTCGATCTGGGCATGGTGGGCGAGATCGATATACAGCAGCGCATCAGCCTGGGCGATCTGCTCTTCTCGATGCAAAACCGTGACCCCGATGGGATGGCTTCGGCCCTGCTGGGCGTCAGCGTGCCGTTTCGGGCCGATGCGGATGAAGCCGCCTTCAAGTATGACATCAATCACGTCGTGACGCGCTACATGATCTATGCCGATGTCGGCGCTTCCTTGTCGGAAGTGTTGTCGGCGGTGATGAAGTGCCTGGCCGATAACGGCTTCCGGCTGAACCCCAACATGACCTTGGCGATCAAGGTGATCGTGCAGGTGGAAGAAGTGATGAGCACGCTGAACCCCGAAGAGTCGATGATCTTCGGCGCGATTGAGGAAGCGCAGGTCGTGTTGAAGAACGAGATCACCCTGGAAAAGATCGGCGACATGGCGAAGAAGGAGGCCACCAACTTCCTGCGCGAAGCCGTGAAGCGTCTGCCGGAATTGCAGGGCGCGTCGTTAAAGTGGCTGGACAATTATCAGAAAGGCCGCTTCGAAGTTTTTGTGGACACCAGCGGTCTGGCCCACTCGGTGGATAAATTCAACATCAGCGCCGAGCGCTTGATGGTGGGCATGATCCTGGCCGGCATGTTGATCGGCGGGGCGATTGCGTTAGTCGCGCCGGCGGAAACGGAAATTGGGATTTACATCAAATTGGCTGTCCTGCTCATTTTCGTCTTCGCCGCGTTGATCGGCCTGTGGTTGGTGTTTCGGATTCTGTGGCGCACCTTCCGCGAAGAACGGCGGCTGGATCGCGATAAGAATCCGTGGAAGTCGTGATGCACAGTCAGCCGGAATTGTGGCATAATAAACGCCTGTAGCGTGGGCGTCGCTACTTATTTCTGCAAAGGAGGAAGTGTTACATGATCAAGCATGGACCAGTGGATGTTGTTGTCCTGGCCGCCGGGGAACCCAAGCTGGATGGTGGCGTCTTGCGTGAATTGGAGCGGCAGGCTGCCAGCGGCACGATTCGCGTGCTGGACGCGATGTTGCTGTTTAAGGACGCGGCCGGGCAGCGCGCGAGTCTCGATCTGGAAGATCTGCCGGAAGAGATGAAAGCGGCCGTGGGCTTCATCGAGACCGGGACGCGCGGCCTGTTCGACTCCGGTGATGCCGAGACGCTGTTCGAGGGCATGGTGCCCGGCTCAGCGGTGTGCGCCCTGGCGATCGAACATGTCTGGGCCGTCAACTTGGTGAATGCCATCCACGCTGCCGGTGTGGAACTGGCGCTGAACTTCCGGGTGCCGGCGCCCATCATCGACGAGGCCTTCGCCTCGCTCGAACAATAATTTAAGGAGGCTGAGATGCCAGGTCTAGTACGAGGAATGGCCCGCACCGCGGCCGTGGTCGGCACGGCGACGGCGACCCGCAATGCGGTGAATCGCCGGCAGGCGGATAAGAACGCGCAAGCCTACGTGCAAGCGACGAACAATGCGAATGCTCAAGTGGCTCCGCCGCCGCAGCAATATGCTCCACCGCCACCACCACCGGCCGCGCCGGTGGCGCAAGAAGATCCGATCACGCAGATCGAACGATTAGGCGCATTGAAGGCGCAGGGCCTGATCACTGAAGAAGAGTTCAACGCCCAGAAGGCGAAGATCCTCGGCCTGTAAGATCGCAGACAGACAGATAAATGTGTTTCGATACCGATCGGCTTCCGGGTCCGCGTCACGGCAGGCTTGGAAGCCGATCGGGTTGTGGACAACCTCATGTCAGAGCGAGGCTCTCATGAGCCAACAAACCATCCCAGCAAGGAGAGAATCACCATGAGAACGAACAGCAATTCACGCGGGCTGATCTGCCTGGCAGGTCTGAGCGTGATCGTCATGCTGGTGCTGGCAGCGTGCGCGCCAGCGGCAGCCCCACCCCCGACGGCAGCTCCGGCGGCAACGAATACAATCCAGGGCGTCATCTGGCAGTGGGTGAGTGTCACGAATCAGCCGAAGAAAGAAACGACGACCGTGCCCAACCCCGAGAACTACACCATCATCTTCAATGCGGATGGCACGCTGACGGGCAAGGCCGATTGCAATAACTTTGCCGGTACTTACTCACAGCAGAATGGTTTCTCGATCAAGCTGGGTCCTTCGACGATGGCTTTCTGTGGCGAGAAGTCGATGGATCAGCAGTATCTGCAATTGTTGAGTAGTGTAGCCGCAGGCGGACCGGATGGACAGGGCGGCTTGGCTTTGGAAACAGCGGGCGGCGAACAGCGTATGCTGTTCAAGAACGGTGGCCCCGCGCCGATCGATCCGGCGGTCTACAATCAAGTGCCGAAGACGACGACGTTTCCTGCGGGGCAGTGCAAGGTGACGTTGAACGCGCCTGCGCCTGCTTACACCTCAAACACGATCGGCGGTGTGCCGAGCGGGCAAATCGCGGCAGGCACTTACGAAGTGGGCGTGGCCGCTCAATACAGCACCAGCCTGTGGTATGGACTGAACAATGTCGGCACGGCGAATTACATCAACAGCGCCGCAGCGTCAGCCACTTCGGGAAACTGCACGGTCAACAAGTAACTCGCTGGATACAGACGACAAGCCGTAGTGGACGGAATTCCCAGAAAAGTGTGAGAAGAGCTGACAGGTTGTCGTGGCCTGTCAGCTCTTTTTTTATCTGCGCACCCGTCGCCTGCGCGATCGCGTCGCGTTCCGATTGACGCACATGCCGTTGGAAAAACTAATGGGTTGGCAGGCGCAGAGGTGTCATCTGCCTCTGGCGACGAAGGGGACGAACAACACTGAGCCTCGAGCGATCAGAATACTTTTCGCGGAATCATGCCGGATCCGTAAGACCTGGGTAGAGCTGTCGTAGACCCAGCCTTCCTGCGCTAAGTCCTGGCGTCGTGGCAGCGCTAGGCCCCCGGCGACAACGAGGCGCGGCTCAAAGGTCACTTTCAAGACTTCCGTTGCAGATTTGTCGAAGGTGCTGTAACGGACGCGCGTCGGTTCGTAAGCGATCGTCGTGACAACCGAAGAAGACGATAGCAAATGGTTGTGATTGCTGGGCGCCAGCTCTGGTGCGGCCGCCATGGCCCGCAAGTAATGCCTGACATAGTCGCCGTACCCATCGGTTAGCCAGATCAGATCAGTCGGGTATTGATTGGCTCCATCAAAATCAACCATGTAAGTGGCCCAATTGAGTTGTCTGATCGCTCCGGCTTTCCTGGAAGTATCGCCGGTTTTCGCCGCATAGATCAATTCGACCGAACCGTGCCGGGCAGTGTGGCTATTGCCCGGCATCATGTATTCGGTCTGTTCATTGATGGGGAGAACTCCGTAGTCGCTCCAGGTAACATTCGCCCAGGTGTTGTTCCCAAAAGTTGCGGTCGTCCAGTCGAGAATGTTTCTGGCATCGTTTTGCCAGTTAGCATCCCATGCAGGATGCTCCAAAAGATACCCGGCAAAAGTGTCAGCGTTGGTTTCCGTATTGGACCACACGCCAACGTCTTCAAAAAAAGGCCCCCAGCGATTGGTGTGTAGAGGATAAGTCTTCAACCAAGTGCTCAACGTCGCTCTGGCGCTGAGGTAGCCGGCAGTATTCCCTTGATTGAGTTTAATCAAATCATCAAAGAGTCGTAGCGTCCCTGTCCAATTTGCGGTGTAACTGGCAACGACTTCTCCGGTATTAACGTTAACCCTGAACGGCCAAGGAGAGTTGTCGCTATCACCGGGGACGACTTTGGCAGCTAAGGTGTTGGCGATGTTGATGGCCGCCGTCAGATATCGCTGGTTGCCCGTCATCTTATACAACGTGATGAGCTCGGCCGCAAAAGAACCGGCTTTGTCTGGTTGAGTGACGCCTGCGCCTCCGACGTAATCGCCATTGAAGAAGTCTGGACCAAGCGGTACATCACCGTTCCCGTTATACGGAAACGGCAGCTGCGGCCAGAGGGCAGTGGAACTGGAAAGGCCGTGATCAAGGTAAAAATCGGCGATTGAAACCATGTCGTCCAATACGCTTGGATCGCCCGAATATTGATAGAGCAGCTGCCACGACGAAAGCGCCATCGCCAATTGGTCACCGCCGATGCCGGTATGGGCCACTGAGATCCGGTGCTGCAAGTAACGCTTGACGCCGTTGCTGCACGTCTCCATGTTCCGCCAGTAGTTCCATACGAGCTGGATGACGTGGTCATAGGATTCACCCGGGTCGGCTGAATACCACGGCAAGATTCCGCCGTTCTGATCGACCTGGATGGGATGAAACACCAAGATTTGATTTGCCGGTGTGGGAGTTGGAGTGGGTGAAGACGTCGGCGTCAGTGATGGCGTCGGCGTGGACTCGACAGACGGCGTGGGGGTAATGGCCGTGTCATAGACGATATTATCGAAATTAGTCCACCCGCCATTGCTGCTGGCCATGACCACCAGCGTACAGGTGCTCGACCAGTTCGTGGCAATCGTTTGCTGTTCGTCCGCCGCTAAAACCACAGTGACCGAGGGATTCCCGGTACAGGAGAGTGTGATCGTTGAGGTGATTGTGCCGCCGTTAAAAGCCTCGAGGCTGACCAGAAAAGTCGGATTGATAAACGTGAAGGATTCAGAGGTGGAAGTAATCGTGTTAAACGAAATATTGTTGGTGGTGAATTTACGCCATGGGCCAGAGAGCCACCATCTGCCGGTTCCCCAATCCGCGATGCCGGCAGGATATTGACCGTTTAGACTGGCATTGGGAGACCGATCGTTGAAATCAATTGTACTGGCTGCGGCAACGACGGCGGTCTTCTGCAGGGAAGCGACGGGGACGCTCAGCGCAAGGCAGGCCATCAAAAACAAAACCGATACGATCATTCCGCCAATCAGCACGTACTCATGCGGGACGATACCGGCCGTCTTCATGATCGCCTTTGCTTTAGCCAGCATGTGATGCCCTCTTTCCACTCGACAAGGCCATATTCAGCCGGGCGAGAGTTTTATCGCCCGGCGTAACGTAGGACCAGAGCTTAGTGAGGCAAGAAATACAAACGGGGTCAATAATGACCCCGTTCTGTCGGGGCGAGAGGATTTGAACCTCCGACCCCTACAACCCCATTGTAGTGCGCTAGCCGGACTGCGCTACGCCCCGAACAGTGTCGCGATTATAACAGAGCGATCGAGGTTTGACAAGCATTTCCCTCTCTCCTGCGGCACGCATTTTTGTCGCAGGAGAGAGGGTTAGGGAGTGAGGTCGCTGGTATAATCACCCCATGTCCGACGAGCACTCTCCTTCATCTTATGCGCCCTTCATCGCGCTGGCCGTGGTGCTGGCTTTGTTCGTGCTGGCGCTGATTGGTGTATTGGTCGCGGCGTTGATCGGGTTGACGTTGATACAGGCCACGCCCGCCGCACCTGCCGCCTCGCTCGGTCGTCTGGCCGTGATCGCGGATAACCAGATCTACACGATCGATCCTGATGGCTCCCATCGCGTCGATCTGGCGCACACTGGGAGCGTGCCCACCGCCGCCGTGATCTGGTCGCACGATGGGCAGCACCTGATCTTTGCGGCCACCGATCGCAATCAGAGCCGCGTCAACCGTGCGCGCCTCGACGGGCAGGAGACGCACGTGCTCTATGAAACCGATCTAGCGCGCGAGCCTTTCTATCTCTATGGATCGCCGGACGATCGGCACGTAGCCTTTCTGGCGCCTGATCCGCTGGAGGGTATGCAGCTGCGCATCGCGGAAACCGATCAGTCCAACTCCGCCCGATCGGCTGTAACCGGCCAGCCGAACTATTCATCGTGGTCGCCGGACAGCCAGGCGCTGCTGGTGCACATCGGTGGCGCACGCGCGGAGGCTTTTGTCGGCACGTATGATCTGAATGCAGCGCAAACGCAGAAGATCGAAACGCAGCCCGCAAATTTTCAAGCGCCCGTTTGGTCACCCGTCGGTGAAGCGCAGTGGTTGTATGCGCGCCAGTCTGAATCAAGTAACCAGTTGGTGATCAGCGACCAGACATTGACGCGCACGCTGACCGAGTTCGACGGTGGCATCGCGTTCGGTTGGTCGCCCGCTGGACAGCGTGTCGCTTACGCGATCAATACGTCGGATAGCTTTCTCTATCAAGGCTTGGCGGTGATCGATCTGAAGGATTCAGCGTCAAAGATCGTATTCAAAGGAAACCTGTTGGCGTTCTTCTGGTCGCCCGATGGCAACAAGTTAGCCTATCTCACCGGAGTGCTCGTCGAGCCGTCACCCATCGGTCGGGTCGGGGGCTTGGCCGCACCAGCGCGGCAGCCGCAGCGCACATTGCAGGTGACGTGGCACGTGATCGATCTGGCACACGATCGCACGATCGATCTGAACACCTTCGAACCAAGCGATTCATTTCTCTATGTGATTCAATACTTCGATCAGTTCGCGCAATCGGTGGCGCTGTGGTCGCCCGATAGTCGATCGCTGGTCTACGCCGGCCAGCCGCTGATCGGCGAACGCGGCGTGTATGTGATCGACACACAGGACGCTGCTGCTCAACCGCGCTTCGTCGGCCCCGGCGATTTCGCCATCTGGTCGTGGCACTAACTCATGAACAAGCGATCTCGCTACAATCGTCAAGGAACACGCGGCTGGCGCACACTGGGGATTCTGCTCGTCGTCGGCTATGTCGTCGTGCAATTTGTGATCTTTCAAATCTCGCTGTCGCACCTGCCGGCCAGTTGGACCATCGGCGGACAGGCCTTCCCCGATCAAACGCTCGACGAAGCCGTCACGCAGTTGGAAACCGATCTACAGCAGCCGGTCGTGCTGCATTACCTCACCTCGACCGTGCAGCTTGATCCCGTCGCGATCGATTTCACCTTCAATATTACAGAGACTAAACGGCTGGCGCAAGACGCGCGCACACGCAGTTCATCGCTGTCCGACTTTCTACGACACTTGATCTTGCAGCCGCCCGCCGCGCGCGACATTCCCGTGGTGGCCAGCTACTCCGACGAGAAAGCGCGCGCCTTTCTGGCCGAAGTCGCCACGCGTTTCGATGTGCCGCCACACGCGCCCGCGCCGCAGATCGATCAACTCACGCTGACACCCGGCCAGCCCGGCCGCCTGCTCAACATCGTCGATTCGATGCCGCCGCTGGAAGACGCCGTGAAGTCGGCGCAGCAGCGCACCGCCGATCTGGTGGTGGACGATCGTGCCGCGCCCTCGCCGACGATCGATCAACTCAAGCAACTGCTGCAAGCACGCCTCGCCAAGTTTGAAGGCATGGCCAGCGTCTTTGTGAAAGACTTGCAGACCGGCGAAGAGCTGCACCTCAATTCCGATGTGCCCTTCTCGGGCGGCGGCGTGATGAAGCTGCCCATCGTCGCCGAGCTCTATCGGAAGTTCGATCTGCCGCTGGACATCACCACCACGCAGCACCTCACCGCCGCGCTCACTACCGAGTTGAGCAATCTGCCGGCCAATCAACTGCTCAATCAAATCGGCGGAGGCAACACCTTCGCGGGCGCGGATACAACCACAGCCTCGCTGGCGCATTTGGGCCTGCGCAATTCCTATCTGGCGCAGCCGTTCGATCAGCCGATCACCGCGACGGCCGGCATCAGCACCCCGGCTAACAGCGCGGCGACCATCAACACCAACGCCAGTCCGGCCATTCAAACCACGGCCAGCGATATGGGCTTGTTGTGGGAGATGATCGATCAATGCAGTCGCGGCGGCGGAGCGCTGCTGGTGGTTTACCCGAATGAATACAGCCCGATCGAATGCCGCGAGATGATCGATCGGTTGCGCACCAATGCGCCCGCTGATATTCCAGCCTTGCTGGCCAGCGGACTGCCTGCGCCTGCGCAGATCGCGCACCGGCCCGGCGGCAACTTCGATACGCGTGGCGATGCGGCGCTGGTGCGCAGCCCCGGCGGCGATTACATCCTCGTCGTCTTCCTCAACACTGCCGCGCAGAATTTCGATTGGAATACGGCCAATGCGATCATGGCTGATCTATCGAAGGCGACGTACAACTATTTCAATGCGGGTCGTTAGCCGCTGGTTGTTAGGAGTTGGTTGTTGGTAATTCGAGGAACAGCGGGGGATAGTCGCTGAATGATGGGTTTTACTACCAACCAATCACCAGCGACCAACAACTAGATCCGTTTCATCACCACCAATGTAAAATCGTCGAACGGCGGTTCGTTGCCCACAAACTCATCCACCGCCGCTTCAACCGCCGTGACGATCTCTTCCGCTGAATGTTCCGCATGAGCTTGAATGACCTGCTCCAGCCGTTCCACGCCGAACTCTTCGCCGTCGATGTTCAACGCTTCGGTGACGCCGTCGGTATACAATGCCAGCACATCACCGGGTTCGATCTCGACCGTATGCTCGGACAGCGGCGCATCCATGAGCACGCCCAGCGCCATGCCGTGCTGCTGGAGGCGCTGCATCACACCCGATCGGACGTTCAACCACAACGGCGGATTGTGCCCCGCATTGGCGTAAGTGAAGCTGCCGCTGCGCGGATGCAGCAAGCCATAGAACACCGTCACGAAGAGATCCGATCGCGCATCGGACATGATCAGCGTATTAGTGCGGCGCAGCGCATCGGAGGGTGTGCGTCCGCTCATCGCCGTGGCGCGCATCAGCGTGCGGCTCAACGCCATGAACAACGCGGCGGGCACGCCTTTATCGGCCACATCCGCAATGACGATGCCAACGTTGCCGTTCGACAGCAGCATGAAGTCGTAGAAGTCGCCGCCCACGCGCCGCGCCGATTTCCACGTCGCCGCCAATTCATAGCCCGGCACGTTGGGACAGCACGCCGGCAGGAAGCTCTTCTGAATCTCGCGCGCCAGATCGAGCTCGTGTTCCAACACCTGCCGCATGGCGAGATCGGCCAACAGCTGCACGCTCTCGATCGAAGTGGCGGCCTGCGATGCAATCCCGTTCAGGATGTTGAGGCGGCGCTGACTGCGCAGCAAATCTTCCGTGCGCCCGTCCACCACCAGCGCGCCGATCAATTCCGTGCGACCACGCAACGGCGCCACCATGGGCGTATGCAGCTGGAGAGCCTGCACCAACCGATCGGGTACGGCGAGCAGCGCCGGACTCTGATCGTCCGTCACCACTTGCCAATCCTGTCGCTTGCAGCGCAGCGTGGTGAACTGATCGACGTGATCGGGCGCTAAGCCATACGCTTGACGGCCCAGCAGCACATCACGCTCTTTGTTCGTGAGGAACACTGCGCAGCGATCGACGCCGACAAACAAGGCCGCGAGGCGCGCGACCACGCTGCTGATCTCGTCGAGATCGGTCAACGGGCCGATGGCGTCGGACACTTGCAGCAGCGCCAGGTTGACCCACGCTTCTTCGCGCTGCGCGATGGCGAGCTGTGCGCTCTCGATGGCCATCGCCGCTTGATTGGCGATGCCGCCCAACAGCGCCGCTTTGCGCGGGCTCAGCATTTGATCGGGCGTAGCGCCGATCCACATCACGCCGGTGAGCTCACCGTGCGCCAACAACGGCAGGCCCAGCACATCACCCGGCCCCATAAACTTTAACAGCGGATCGCGCGCGCTGTCGCTGGGCCGCAGCAGCGGCTTGTACGTCTGGCAGATTTCATCCAGCATCGGACTGTCGCCGAGCTTCAGGCGCAGCGCGTAGAATTCATCCAGCGCTTCAATGCCAAAGGCGATATGCGTGCGGAAGGTGTTAGGCTCGCCCTCGATCAGCATCACGCCGCAGCGCTCGACGCCCGACAACAACGGCGTGATGCGCACCACGGTGTCCAATACTTCTTCCAGGCTCGTGGCGTGACCAGTCGCTTCGGCCACTTGCAGCAGCGCCGTGCTGATCCATGCTTGTTCGCGCTCGGCGGCATACAGGCGCGCTTCGTGAATAGCGATCGCAATCTGATCGGCCAGGGTGCGCAGCGTATAGCTGTCCTCGTCGTCGAAGGCCGCGGCCTGATCGCTCTCCACGTCGATCGCGCCGATCACTTCTTCGCCGAAGATCAACGGCACGGTCAGTTCCGATTGCGTCGTCGGTAGCGCCGCGGTGGGCCAGTAACGTTCATCGCGCGTCACGTCCGGCACGTTGACGACTTCGCCGTTCTCGACCACCCAGCCGATGATGCCCTGGCCCACGTGCATGTGCCGGTTGTGCAGCGCCGGATTCGTGGCGCCCTCGAACAGGATGCGGTTAGTGTTTTCTTCGCGCACGCAGATGGCGACGAACATATAGCCGAACGTCGCGCGCACCAATTCCACCGTTTGGTGGAACAGCGTATCCAGATCGAGGATGGCCGCAATCTGCTGGCCGATTTCGCCGATGAGCTGCATATGTCCCGCGCGCCGCCGCTCTTGTTCCAGCAAGCGCGTGTTGTAGATCGCCGCCGCGGCCTGGTTGCCGATGATGGACAACAGGCGCGTGTGATTCTCGGCGAAGGCATTGGGCCGAAAGCTTTGAATCGCCAGCGCCCCGATCGCTTGATCGCGCGCGACGAGGGGTACAAATACAGCCGAGCGCGGCGCGACTTCGGTGTAAT
>Ga0208980_10001831_pt1 | contig 12918 bp, 10 predicted proteins | sample WetSurMetagenome_3_FD_187993 | JGI IMG/M metagenome (GOLD analysis project Ga0208980, IMG submission 187993) | Wetland microbial communities from Twitchell Island in the Sacramento Delta, sample from surface sediment Aug2011 Site A1 Bulk (version 2) | ecosystem: Environmental > Aquatic > Marine...
TTTAGGATACCAGCGTCCGTTAATCAGCTCTATGTCAGACAGCTCGCTTCGTTTAAGCAGGGTTCCACTCTTTGCGTACATCTCCTCGCGCAGGGGGATATTCCTTTCCTCGTCAACCCATAATTTCATACCCTGGTATGCAATCTCAGGCACGAAAGCCTTAAGCTCAATAACCCAGCAATTCCGCCCATCAACCTTTTCTGTTCCTGTCACTTTTGCGTTATACCGGTCTGTCAGCCGGCTGTCCTCCATAAGGTCTTCATATGAAAGATCGGAACCCATCACCGACTGTCGCAGCATGTGACCGGCAATCTGGATAATCCGGTCAGCATCGGGGGAGTAGATCCAGAGTTGGTCTCTGAGTTTCAGCATCTTTGTTCCCTGCTCGCGCACAGGGAAGAGGTATTCAGTGAACGACTGATCTTTGCCTGCCGTCCAGGTCTTCATTTTAATTGTACTGGTTGTTCTCCGGCCGTGAATGATCATCGAGGACAAAAAGATGCGGTTCTCTGATGAAAGGTTCTGATCAATCTTAAGCAGTATATCTTTACCGTCCGGGTATTGAGCATTGACTGAGCTCAAGGCTGTCACGAACAGTATTAGGATGATAATCAGTTTATTCATGCTTCAAGTTCTTTAAAGAGTCTTGCGGTCTGGCGCTTATAAATACCTATACCTGCAAGCATGGTGCCAAGCTGCGTTGAGACAAGACCAGGAATGAAACCAACATACCATGTTGCAGAAGTAATATGAGCTCTGAAGACGCTGGGCATCATTATTGAAGCATTCTTCATCATAAAACCCAGGTCAATACCTGTATTCTGGAGATATAATGATATAGCTATTCCAATGGCGACTCCGGCAAATGAACCGAACAGTCCGATTAAGAATGATTCCATCATCATTGTTCTGTACACGTGGCCTTTTTCTTCTCCAATAGCCAGGCGCATGCCGAATTCCCCATATCTGCGCAGACCTCCCAGGAGACCTGTATTCCACAGTATCAGAGACATGGAAATGATAAAAACGGTAACCAGCAATGCCTGCAGTTTGCCGGAGTACTCAACCAGAAAGCCCATTGTTTTGTCCTGGGCAAGGCTCCTCATAACAGGTGAGAATTCATCTTTTTCTGAGGAATACTGATGGTTAAACTGGTCTGTTATTACCCTTGCCCGGTCATTGTCATAGGTACCAGTCCTGAAGAAGCCCAGTATCTCGCCAGAGGCGTCATACATGTTCAGGGCTTCACGGACATCTTTAATGTCTGCGATGATCGTCCCCCTGTCAAGAGCTGTGGTTCCGAACTCAATGGTGCCGCTTAATATGAAATTATGCAGTGTCAGCTCACCGTACATGCTTGAACCCACAAGGGTCATTTTGTCACCGGGTTTCAAACCCAGTTTATCTGCAAACTCTTTACTCAGAAGAACCTCATTGCTTTTTTCCGGCAGTCTGCCGCTCCTGAGTGACGAAGGAATATTGAGGCGCTCTATTTCAGCTTTATTTCCTGACAGCATGTCAATGCCTATGCCCATTGCCGGGCCCTGAGATTTGGTCTCACCGAACTCATCAGGCACATCAACAATTCCTGCAAAGTAAATACGTTCAGCAAATTCCATCTCCGGCCATTCTGATGCTATACGGCGGGTGAGCGTGTCAGTGCCCAGTATTGCCAGGTCGTTTGGAGCTTGAGTCGCATTGTCGGCATAAGCCCTGGTCATAATCTTAACATGCCCGGCAGAAAAGCGTGCATTAAACTCGATGCTGTTACCTATAACTCCTGTCATCCAGGCATGAAATACGACAGTAAGCATTACCCCTGAGGCAGTAACAAGAAACGGTATAAGGCTTCTGTGCTTATCCCTGAGAAGGCCTTTTAAGAGAAATCTGATCATTGTATCCTCCCCCTCAATGCTTCTGTCGGGTTCATTTTAGCAATTTTCCTCGAGGGCCAGTAGCTGACAATTGTTGTTACAAGGAAAACAATGGCTACCGTTCCTGCTATGAGGGTCAGGCTATATACAGGGTAGAGTTTCTCTGCCATGGATATGCCGAAGTCGCTGCTGCTCAGAGGTATTTTTACGCCCCTGGCAGCCTGGAGCAACAGCAGAGGGACTCCGTAGACGGCTCCTACAAGTGCTGCCAGCACTGAATTCATGGCCCCTTCCAGAGTGAATAGTCCAACCACCTGGCCTCTTGTCATGCCGAGAGCTACATACGTACCTATCTCTTTCTGCCTTCTGAATATTGACAAGACCTGGGTGTCAAATACAGCCAGCATAGCCATTAATAGCATAATGCCCCAGATTATGACGCCAGCGGAACTTTTTGCCTTAATTATCTTTTCAATGTCAGACAAAAGTATTTTCTGGTCCTTGAAGATCCATTCGTTTATAACAGGGGCATCACCAAAGCCGACAGCTGTTATCAGTATTGTAGCCTCCCCAGGCAGTAGCATCATCTTGCGCAGGTCTTCAAGCGGAATCCAAACCTGGCCGGCATCGACTGTAGGTACGGTTGTTTCGAAAACCGATGTTATCCTGATCTCTGTAGCGTCAAAAGTTCCGTTCCTGTCTCTCCATCTCAGGGTGACATAATCACCTTCCTTAAGTCCGGTACTTATTGCCATAGCTTTTCCTATGATTGCCGGTATCTCTCCTTCATCAGCAGTCAGCTTTGCTGTCGGCAGTTCAACAACCTTTTGTTCCGGCGGGATGCCTTTTATAATTACGGAATGCATTCTTCCCTGCGGATATATCGTTCCCTGAGTGATTAGCACCGGGATGACGGAGGTGTCAGTTAACCTGGCAGATAACTCCTGTGGTACGGGTCCGTGGCTGTCCGACAGAGTGAACGGATCATACGGATCATAATCATGGTGCCAGTACTGACCTCCTGCCACTTCCCATCTGATCATATCATTTTTTGCCTGGCGGTCCCATCCTTCAAGAAGCCCCTTGGTCCAGATGATAATAATAAATGAGAAAGAAAGTACTATTACGTTAAGCCATGTTCGTAATCCTGCTCCCAGGAGGTTTCTCATTGCAAGTTTAAAAGCAAGCATAATTTGTTCCTCCTGTCAGTTTTTTTCTATGATCTCGTCTTTTACAAGCTTGCCGTCAGCGAGGTAGATCTTCCTTCTGACATAGCCAATTACCTTGTCATCATGTGTTGCAAAAATAAAAGTTGTATGAAGCTCCTGGTTCAGCTTCTCCATTGTCTGGAGTATATGATGTGAGTTGGCAGCGTCAAGATTAGCTGTTGGCTCATCGGCCAGTACAATTGCAGGTCTCTTGACCATGGCACGGGCAATTGCAACTCTCTGGCACTCTCCGCCCGAGAGCTGGGCAGGGCGAGACCTGATTTTATCCGTTAGGCCAACCCACTCAAGTGCGTCGAGCACCATCTGCCTTCGCTTTGAAGCTTCTATTCCCTGGAGAAGGAGAGGGAATTCCACATTTTCATAAACAGTGTATACCTGGAACAGGTTGTATGTCTGAAAAATAAAACCCAGTTGTGATTTACGCAGCGAGGCCGAGGCTGCGGGGCTGAGGCTTCCCACTGACTGCCCGAGTATAACAGCTGTGCCCTCTGAGGGCACATCAAGTGACCCGATAATATTAAGAAGAGTTGTCTTTCCCGATCCGCTCGGACCAATGATCCCGGCAAATTCTCCTTTGCCGAACGAGAGATTGATACCGTTAAGAGCTGTGAATCTCCCGCTTCCCATGGGAAAGTGTTTCCTGAGACCTTCAATTTTAATTATTACTTCGTTATCCATAGTTCAGATAATTGTTCATATGTCAATAACAAGCATCAGCTGAAATCCCTTTCCGGCAAAAGTATTGCTGTCACCATCACCTGCAAAGATTGTTAATTTATCGGGATTCCAGAATGCCATAACGTTTAAACTGATATAATCATATTTTAGCTGGAGATTAAGCAGCCGGTACCAATCCTCGGTGTCCCAGTTGTAATATACCAGGAATGAAATACTATGTGAGAGGAAGAGCGAGTAGTTCAGCGAAAGGGCTGAAAAGTTCTGGGTTATCCTCTGCTGCTCTTCCTCCATTTGATTGGAATAATGGAAGAATTCAGACATGACATTCAGTCCGTTGCCTAGAGCGAAGGTATAGTCGATGCCTAATGTGAAATAGGTCTCCCACCGGTTAAGAAGCTGATTGTCCTTATCATTCAGTTTTAAGACTCCCTCAAACCATAAACCGGGTCCGATATCCCATTTGCCGTCAAGACCGATCAGCTGTTCTGAAAAATCTGTCTCGGTGATAAGGGGATTGCCTGCGTATAATTCTGAATAATCGGCTATCCGGTGGTGGTAACTTAATCCTAATTCACCTTTGGGAACAGGCATTTGAAGTCTTCCTCCGAACTCCGGTATTTTATAAACAGAAGGAACAACTTCCCATCCTTTCTTGTTTTTGTTTCCGTACAGGGTCCACAGCCAGATATTTGCATTGTTGTTGAAATAATAACGACCGAGCAGGGAATAAACGCCCTCAGTCAGCTGAAGCGGATCCCTGTAGTCAATATTGTCAAACCACATCAGCGGGCGCAAAATGCTGGCAGAGCCGAAAGTTATTCTCTGGAGACCAGCCCTGATTTCAAGATTGGAAGCCGAGTACCTGAGCCACAGACGATATGGTTTAAAATCGTAATTTGCCGAATCATATTTTGCTTCTGTGAAGAGGAGGTTACCGTATGCGTTCAGTGCAAGTTCTGCATCTATCTTACTTTTTGTGCCCAGGTTCAGGGCCGGGCTTAACGTCGGGATATATCTGGCTCCTGCCTGCCAGTACACCTGATCAGTATAGTTCATGCCAATCCAGGTACTTATCTGGTTCTCAAAACTGATACTGGTCTTCTGTGCAGTGACCGGCTGGGAGACGCAAAGCACAAATGGCAAGAGGGCAAATATTAAAATCCTTTTCATGCCTTTTAGTTTGATGTTTTGCCCGATCTGAGCTTTCTGATAAGCGCCGGTATGCTGTATTTATCAATCGCTCTTCCTATTTGCCTACCCATGAACATCTTTTCGGAAAGCTGTTCATTGGTATCATTCCAGAGTCCTTTTTTACGAAGGACAATCAGCAAAGCGATTTCCTTGCGCATAGAGAACCAGAAAAGCCCATATAACAGGAACATGAACAGACCATAACGGTAGTCACCATAGTGGTGCCATAGCCAGAATATCATGAGAAAATATCCTGCATACCGGAGGACGATCACACTGCCTGTGATAAATCCCAGTATGGTTGAAGCGGCAAAGACAATGAGCGTTCCGATCCAGTTCACAACAAGCATCGCACCCATCATAATTGTTTCCCCTCTTCCTCCCACGAAGTTATAATACACAGGCAGGTAGTGCCCCAGAATGCCAAAAATTGGAATTATAAGGAAATATGGTTCGGAGGTAAAAAGAAGTTTTGCGACCAGTGTTGGCAGAGCAACCTTGAGCATATCTGCAATTGAAGTCAGGCAACCATATTTTGCCCCTATACGTTTATTAACCAGTGATGCGCTCACAAAGTCGGTCTCGAATTTCTCATCAGTACCCTCAATCGGTTCAGAGTAAAATTCAAGGTCACTCCCCCTAGTTGCTGATCGAAATATGATCCTGGCAAATGAGATCGAGCCAAGCAAGTAACCAGTTAAGCTGCATATAAATACAAGCAGTAGAGGGTGGCTTTCAAGAAAGGTTGTAGCTTCATTCATCGTCATGCACAGTTAAGATACCGTTTGACCCGTTGACTGTAACTTTCATTCCGGAACCAATAGCGCAGGCATTAGGCACAGAAACAAGTGCCGGTATGCCCATTTCCCTGGCTATTATTGAACAGTGGGAGAGCATTCCGCCAGTCTCTGATACTATTGCTCCGGCCCTGGATAGAATGGGAGTCCAGCTGACATCAGAAAAAGGTATTAGAAGTACCTCCCCTTGAATAACTTCACGGAAATCCTGAATACTTCTCACCACCCTTGTCTTTCCTTTGTAAACTCCTGAAGAAGTGCCGGTCCCGGAATGATTTTTAGTTTTGTGTTTCTCAGGCATCGGAGCCTCTTCGCCATAGATGACAGGTGGAAGTACAATGTCTTTTGTTTCTTCCATTTCTGTCTTGCGTTTTTCGACCAGATCATGAAACCTGCTGTTTTCAGGACTGTCTATATGTTCAACGATGCTGTCTATTTCGTCCTTCCTTAGATAAAAGATGTCATTTTCATTGCTGATTATTCCCTTCCCCGCAATTTCTTTTCCCAGAAAAAGGTATAGCCTGCGGAAAAGGCCGTAACCAAATATATACAATGAGCTTATCTGTTCGCGGTAAACTTTGTATCTGCCGGCCCTGTCGTATGCATTACGCAGTGCATGAGTGACTTTTATCCCTTTTTCCCTGATCCTGTCAAGGGTGTAAAGTTCAGATTTTGACTCACGGTCAGGAGATGTCATGATTATTTTGTAGACCAACTCCGGATTTTCTTCCCATTTTGGATAGGAAAAATCGTTGCCGCTTTCGCTCAGGTGTCCGAAATCATTTATTAACAAATCAATACTCCTGGCAACACTCTCTGCTTCACGAAATGTTCTGATATTCTGAAGGGTGATGCATTGCTCTTTTACTGAATGGGGAAGCTTATCAATTTCTTTCCTGATATTATTGATTGCAGTGACAGGAGAAAAAGCAGTGAGCTCAGGAAAATCAGGCCTGAAATCAAGTTTGTCATAATCAAGATTAAGCTTTTTCAGTTTTTTCTTCAGTCTCTTGTGGTGCATGGTCATCAGCATCGGCGTCACTATATTCAGATATGCCAGCCGCATTCCGACATTGAAAATCATCCAAAAGACTTCTGGGTATGTCTCAAGAGACAAATCTTTTCTCAACATTCCGTCAATATACCTGCATTTGGTCTTTAATTCAGCATATTCAGTGATGAAGGTTTTTTCAAAATTCATCTTCGCAGTGAGGAACTTTATTATCCTGAATGAATGCCTTAAGGTTTTGAGTCCGGGTTTAAATGAATGGCTTGAATTGTCATCCCTTATCATCAGTTGCTCAAGGCTGTCAGCCGACATTCCGAATTCGCTGAAGATTTGACCCAGCGCAGCCGTGTTAAGATACATCTGGTAATAGAACTGTTTTGCCAGGTCTTCAGGTTTAATGTTAAGTGGTCCCGTAACCTCAGAGAGCAGGTTTATCCAGGTGCCGTTTACCATGGGGATGTTCACTGACCATACCAATGGTTTGATCTGGCCGGGCAGCATTTCCTTTGCCATCTTGTTGGAGTATATCTGCAATTCCTTCCTGCCGGTAATCTGGCGCAGTTGCAGATAGTAGATCTGTCTTCCGTCATACACCCATTCTATGTCAATATGATTGCCGTAGTAACGTCTTAGCCTGGCTGTATCTTTTGCAACCTGCCTGATGACTGAAAAGAGTCCGTATTGTTCATTGCCTTCAAAAATGAAGTTCTTTCTGATTCTCCAGCGCAGCGGTGTGAAACCCTTCTGCACCAGGTCGTCACCACTACCCTCGACAGCTTCAATGACAATTTCATTCTGGTTAGTTACGGGATTTCGGCTGAAGCTGACCCCTGCAAGCTTTGAAGGGACCATTTCCTGAATGATAACACCGCACTTAAGTCCTGAAATACGGGTTCTTCTCAGGTATTCATTGTCATTTAATAACGAAGCTGATTCCCATACAGTCCGGATTGCCTTTAAGATGTTATCAGCTCCACTAATATTAATAAGGGTCTGAAACTGCCCGGCAAAACTGTAGTCCCGGGAGTCCTCTGCAGTTGTTGACGAACGGACAGCATAGGTTAGATCAGGAAGGGTGGCTACCTCCTTGCTGAGTTCATCAAGGATACTTTCTCCTTCATTGAGATATCTTCTATGAGCACAGGTGGTGACGAAAAATGTAAGAGGAATATTGAATCCGTACCTGTGCAGGAAAATAAGAGAATTAGCCTTGTTACCAGTCTCATCTGCCTTGAGCCCTGCTCTCAGTTTCTTTATCAATGGCTGGTTCTGCATACTACCTGCCTATTTAGATCCCCGATACTTTTTTCCTGAGTGGTTCAGTATCCACAGCTTAGCCAGGCTGGCTTCGTTTAAACAAAAATAATATAATAAAGCACAATTTCAAGCAGCAATACGGTTTATCATGCCCCTGAAAACCAGCTCATGGAATGGCATGACAGAGTACCAGTACAATCTGCCTTTCAGTCCCAGCGGCCTGAATGTGGCAGTCTGTATAAGCATATCGTTTTCAATTTTGAATTCAAGCCATGCCTCTCCCGGAAGCTTCATTTCGGCAAAAAGTAAGAGCCTCCTTTCATTTCTGTCAGCAACGAGTACTCTCCAGAAATCCAGTGAATCTCCAGGAGCGAGGTTATGACTGTCTTTTCTTCCCCTCCTCAGGCCGACGCCGCCTGACAGCTTATCGAGGAACCCTCTCATACCCCAGAGCCAGTTGGCATAATACCATCCATTCCTGCCTCCAATCGACCATATTCTGTCTAATACAGTTTCGACATCGGTTATTCTTTTCGCTCTTTTATCCTGAAGGCACCCGAAAGATGGAACCGTTATCAGGTCGGAGACTCCTTTTTCCAGGAGGGGACTTGAAAGAGCATCTGTCCAACTGGAAAATACCTCATGATGTTCAATTTTATCAAATGCCATCCGGACAGCATCATCATATCCTATAAGTTTGATATTAAGCTGTTCAGCAAGATCATTCTCCCGGCAAATGACCTCTACCTTCATGCTGTCGACGAGGTTGACGGCAAGCTTGTATGATGTTGATGTGACGAAATAAAGCCAGTATGAAGATAGCTTCGGGGTCATCACCGGCACTACGAATATCTTGCGCTTCAAATTCCTGACAGCGGCAAACCTCAGAAGCATCTCTTTGTATGTAAGAATATCAGGGCCGCCGATGTCAAAACTTTTATCATACAGACTTTCTTTGAGCAATACTCCGTTGAGAAATTCTATGACATTTTGAACGGCTATTGGCTGTGTTCTGGTATTAAGCCACTTAGGGGTCACCATCACTGGAAGCTTTTCCACCAGGTCACGGATAATTTCAAAGGAGGCGCTACCTGAACCAAGAATTATTCCTGCCCTTAGAGTCGTCAGATGATACGAACCGTGTGAAAGCTCTTCCTCAACTCTCTTGCGCGATGCCAGGTGCTTTGAAAGCAACCTGGTGTTTACAATGCCGCTCAGGTAAATAACCTGCCTGACGCGGGTCCTGTTCATTCGTTCCCTGAAGTTTATTGCGGAAGCTTTCTCCATATCATCAAAATCACCTGTCGAGGATGACATCGAATGTATAAGGTAATAGGCAGCATCAATATCATCCGGAATCCTTTCAAGGGTTGACCTGTCGAGAAAGTTGACTTCAATTACACTTAGGGCGGCTGAATTGAACCTGGTTGCGTCAAATCTCTTCCTGTCGCGAACGCATGCAGTTACTTCATGTCCTTCCGCTATCAATACAGGCAGAAGTTTTTTTGCGATATATCCGGTTGCTCCGGTAAGCAGAATTTTCATTCCAGCTGTTTTAAATTTGATGGCAATAGCCTAAAGTGATTGATTCCTGGTTTACGACAAGACTTATTCCTTACATGAATTCCATTCTGTGCAGCAATCTGTTTCATTTATTTATGCCATATTCATCGGTGTTTTTGTCTCTGAAAATACCCAGGTGGGGAGGATGCAACGTGGTAATTCCAAAAATGAGGGCAATAGATATGAAAGCTGCCAGACCTGAATAGTCAACGATTTTTGAAACAGGTCTTTTATTGTAGATTGTAAGGATCAGCACCTGACATGCAAATGCTCCGGTAACAAAGGAGGTGATGTCTATCCAAAATATATGAGTATCAGTAAAAAATGTGTAGCTGTAATAGATGATCAGTATTGTGATCTCCAGGGTCATTGCGCCAATGAACTTCGCCAGGAAATAGTTATTGACTTTCTGCTTCAGAAAGAAATACTCGGGAACAGAAAAAATGACAAGGGCCCAGTATCCCATTTTCAGGTGCTCCCATACACTCTCGTTTACCGGTGCTATCAGCCCTGATAATGTGGCTTCGCCGGTCCAGTTATAAAGGTAGTGCCAGAGTGATCCGGAGCTTATTATGGCAATTACACCACCAAAAGCCCAATATCTGATCATTTTGCTTCTGTCCGGCATTACTTTCCATTTGGAATGTTTTGCTAATTTATCAACAATAAATCAACTCTCACATAATGAGTGACGTATTTCACTACATTGTCCTTCTGTATAATTTCTCGCACCTGTGAGGCAGGATGAATTAAATTAATTAACTGATGGCTCAGAAATATTCGCTTGATAAGGATAAAATTAAAGTGTTGCTTCTTGAGGGAATTCATAAAAGTGCCGCAGACTTCTTTGCTGCCAACGGTTACACAAATATAGAAACCCATTCTGGCGCACTTGATGATGCTGCCCTGAAGGCCAGGATAAGGAGTGTAAATATCATAGGGATCCGCTCACGCACCGAGATTACTGAAGAAGTGCTGAGTATGGCTGACAAACTCTTTGCTGTTGGCTGCTTCAGCATAGGCACCAATCAGGTTGACGGCCATGCTGCACGGCTCAGGGGTATCCCGGTATTTAATGCCCCTTTTTCGAACACACGTTCCGTCGCAGAGATGGTCATTGCCGAGTGCATTCTCCTGATGCGAAATATCCCGGTAAAGAATGCTGCTGCCCACAGGGGGCAGTGGCTGAAATCAGCAAGCAATTCATTTGAAGTCCGCGGCAAGAACATAGGTATAATAGGTTACGGTCATATAGGTTCACAGGTATCGATACTGGCAGAAGCCATGGGCATGAATGTCTATTATTATGATATTGTGAAGAAGCTCAGCCTGGGTAAGGCTGTCGCCTGCTCAACCCTTGACGAATTGTTGTCTGTCGCTCACGTGGTCACCCTGCACGTGCCGGAGACTCAGCTCACGCGAAACATGATTGGCGAAAAGGAATTTGGCATTATGAGGAGGGGATCATGTCTCATAAATGCTTCCAGGGGTTCCGTGGTCAGCATTCCTGATCTGGTATCCGCCCTGGAAGCTGAACATATTGTGGGAGCGGCTCTTGATGTCTTCCCCGATGAGCCTGCCTCGAGCGGAGACCCGTTTGTTTCAGACCTGCGTAGGTTTGATAACGTCATCCTATCGCCTCATGTGGGAGGAAGCACCACCGAAGCCCAGGAAAACATTGGCACTGAAGTTGCGGAAAAACTTGTGAGATACAGCGATACGGGTGATACAATAGGAGCTACGAACTTTGTTCAGATATCTCTTCAGCCCAACAAAAATGCACAACGGTTTCTTCATATTCACAGGAATGAACCCGGTGTACTGAAGGAGGTGAACTACGTGTTTACCTCCAGGGGCATAAACATCGCCGCGGAATACCTTCAGACTGACGCTGAGGTTGGATACGTAATAATTGATACGGAAAGCCAGCTTGATAGCAGCATTATCAGGGATCTGAGGTCAATTGAAGGAACTATACGAGTAAGGATGCTGTACTGATCCCTGGTTATCTGGCCTGTATGTGACTAAATGATTCAATTCAAGGCTATGCCGACTATCAGTCCGATCCATGGTTTATTTGTGTAAATCCATGAATTTCTGTCCGGACTCAGGAGGTAATCAAATCCGCCGGCAATTCCGAAACTCGCAAAATCAGTCTCCAGAAAACCCGCCAGGCCAAATTCGATAATCATCCCATTATATTCATCTGTTATGATATTGTTTGTAGAGAAAGGTCCAATCAGTGTTGCTCCTGTACCTGCGAATATCCCGAAATCGTAGCCGCTATGAATGATTTCATTCCTTAATTTTCCAAGCGGATCCATTTCCTTCCTGATCCGGAAATTATCAGTTCTCCAACCGGCATACAGGGCAACATTGAAATCGGTCATCATTTGAGCGGGATGATCTTCTACCGGCAGCCGACATTTCAGCAGGACTGCGGTAAGGTCTAAATCAAGGCTTTTTCTTTTAAATTTCACCGGAAAACCGGAAAGGCTGTCTGCTAATGGCAATGAGATAGTCATCATAGTGGTGTCATCCAATCCGTTTTCAGTTATCCTGTAGGCTTTGATTTCATCATCGCTCACATCTAAATACACTTTCTCGGCTTTGTTATTGTCTGAGATTACTTCATAATAATCGCTGTTAAAGCCATGCCTCGAGGCTTTCTCTATTACTCCGCAGGAGGTAAGCCAAATAAGGCCTGCTGCAATAATAATCTGTCTTTTTCCCAGGATCATCTCAGAATACTTTTAATTAATGGAATATCCGAAGTTGTTTATGTTTTACGGTATTTTCAGTTTGATGTCACGGAGGCGAATGTCCGTCTAATTCCCTTAACATAATTAACTGACGGATAACCGAATATCACAAACAGTCCCTCGCGGCTGGCGTATTTTATGCCGTATTTTTCCCTGAATTTTCTTGCCTTGCCGCCGTATACGATCATGGGATGGATTGCACCGAGCATGCACGTCCCAAGTCCGAGTGATTCGCCGGCTATCATGGCATAAGTAGCTGCGACGATGGGATCGGCCGGGTCAGTATAGGGAGATCCGTAGAAATACATCACCAGCGGAGCATCATAGGTTACAACATTCTCACCCTTCTTCATCCTCGAAATAAAAATATCAAAACATGGCTTTAGAAAGTCCCTGAACATCTCATTATTTGCTTTACCCCAGAAAGGACGCATCAGGGCCATGAACCAGTCGGACACCAACCATTTAATGGTTTCCAGGAATTCACAGAAGTCTTTTACGAATGCCCTGTTTTTTTCCACGCTGTCAAGAACCAGAACATTAACATCAGAAGGAGGA
>Ga0208980_10001833_pt1 | contig 12907 bp, 8 predicted proteins | sample WetSurMetagenome_3_FD_187993 | JGI IMG/M metagenome (GOLD analysis project Ga0208980, IMG submission 187993) | Wetland microbial communities from Twitchell Island in the Sacramento Delta, sample from surface sediment Aug2011 Site A1 Bulk (version 2) | ecosystem: Environmental > Aquatic > Marine...
ATAGCCCACATTGTTGAGGTCGTTGCTGAAAAGCATGCCGTTGGGAAATACCTGGAAGAACGTGGCGATCACGCTCTTGGCGCTGTCGTTGTTGCTCTCATAAAGAGGAATCCAAAGACTCATCACCCCGCCCGGTTTGAGGTGGTCTTTGCACATCTGATAATACTCGATTGTATTGAGTGCAGCGCAGCCTTTCACCCAGGGATCAATCGGGTCGGACGTGATGATGTCGAATTTCGCATCCTTCGGCAGCGTGCGGATGTAATGACGGCCGTCGTCATACACCATCCTGATCTCTTTCCCGTCCAGCTTGCGCGGATTCTCTTTGTCGATGCCGTCGACAATGTGATAGTTCTCCGCGCCAAACTTGGGAGCGACAACCTTGGGAACCAGGGGCTCGATATCGCAGATAGTGATGCTCTCGATCTTCGGATACGGCACAAATGAGCCTGCGGTTACGCCCGCGCCCAAAGCCACTACCAACACATCCTTCACATCGTCTGGATCCGAGCGGGCCAGGACCGACAGGTGTCCCAACATGCGCTGCAGGCGCATGTCCTGAGGATCGCTGGAAGCCTGCACCTTGCCTGCGCCGTGAAAATAGCGCCAGCCTGAAGTGGATTTTGTGACAGCCACAGAGACATTCGTACCCTCGCCAACATAGGTGCAATAGCGGGTCACACTACTGCTGCTGCCCACCGGCACCTCTTCCTCCTTGACCATTTTCGGTTCGATTTGCGGCAACCAGGCTGCAGAAAAGCGCCCGAATGCCACGGCGACCCACGGTGCCGGAGATACAACGGCGGCCAACACTCCGGCAACTACCAGCAGCAGAAGCGCGCCAGCCAATCCCGTCGTCGAAAATTTAAGACTCTTGGTTCCCTCCGGCTCAGTTTGCGATGCCCTGCCGGGCAAAAGGATCCATGGAGCCAGGGCGATCAGTGCAGACAGGGTAGAAAGGATAATCAAGAGGCGCTGAGCCCATTGCGTGCCCAGCTGAGGGATTATGAGCATGCTGAAGAACAACGATCCCATTATTGCCCCGATGGTGTTGGCGGCATAGACGCTGCCAACCATCCTGCCTCCATCACGTCCAGGAGTCGCAACGGCAGCCAAAGCCAGTGGAAAGCTTGCTCCCCAAAGGATCGCCGCCGGCAACACCACCCAGGCAGTGCAGGCGATGTCGAATTGAAAGAGGAACCACGGGCCATTGCCGCCCGTGGCAAGGCGCGGATCAATCGGCCAATATGGAATGGATTTGGCAATCATGATGGCAGCCCAGGCAGCAGCCCCGGCAAGCATCATCTGGCAGATACCCAGAACCATTCGCGCCCTGTGCGCCGTGCGCGCCACGAATGCACCCGCGGTGCTGCCAATTCCCAACCCCACAAGAAATACAGCCAGAATGATTGAGAAAGTGTAAACCGTTGCGCCCAGCATGAGCGACAGAAGGCGAGTCCAGACAACCTCAGCCCCGAGGGCGCACAACCCGGACATACCGATCGTAATATAGACCGCCTTGTTGCTGGTCCCGCCTTCGACGGGCATTGGCGTCTGCTCAGCCGATTTCACCTGCCCCGGAGTCCTGGCAGCCATCAACAGCGCAATTGCCGCAACTGTTACGTTGATGGCCACCGCTACGTAGGTAGCCGTTGGCATGTCGTGCACTCGCAAGAGGTAAAACCCCGCCAGGAGACAGCCTAAAACTGCCCCGCCGGTATTGCCGCCGTAAAAAAGCCCCATCCATGAGACACCTTCCGGCGTCGTTTCCACCCAGCGAGCTATGGCCGGCAGCGTAGCCCCCATCAGCAAAGTCGGGGGGATCAGGCAAATAGCTGCAATGATAGCGCGGGCAATTACTCCGTGCCCAAAGAAGCTTGCATATACATCAGCGATGAACGGCATCACGGATAAAACCAGGATGCCCATTATCCCGATCCCAAGCTCGAGATAGGCGTAAACCCGAAGAGGATGATGTCGTGACGAAATCAGCCGTGGCAGCAGGAAGCTGCCCAGGCACATGCCTCCCATGAAGGTTCCCAGCAGCACACCCATCGAAACGCCGGACGATCCGATGACCAGCTGCAGCAGTTGCAGCCAGACCACTTCATAAACAAGTGCCGCACAGCCGGAGCCGACGAAAAGTATGAGCAAAAAGGGAAGAAATCGTCGTGACGCGAGAGGATTGGTTGATGCATCCAGGTCGGGCGTAGGCACGTTGTTATCAAAGCTTTCCATGATTTCACCTTAAGTTAAATTAAAACAATCCCCACTGCCCATACTTCGCAGCAGAAGCCTGGTGAGAAGGGCGGGCCAGGCATTGACCAAGAGGGCCTTTAATATCATGTTTTTCGGCCGAAACGAAACATTTTCAAAGCAGGCTGATTTGAGCTAGACTCTGTTTCTCTGGAAAAGGCATGATAAAAACAATTGAATGGACCGATTCGGGCGTAGTGATGCTGGACCAGCGTCTGCTCCCGACGCAGGAAATATATAATTCATATAGTGATTACCGGGATGTGGCCGAAGCCATACGTTCCATGGTCATCCGCGGGGCGCCGGCGATTGGCATTGCTGCCGCTATGGGGATTGCTCTCGGCATCAAGATGACGCACGCTACGGAGATTGGGAAACTGGACAGGGAACTCGATCACATTTGCGAGACCTTGTCGAAAACCAGGCCCACCGCCGTAAATCTCTTCTGGGCCGTGGAGCGGATGAGGGCTGTTTACACGCGCACACGGTCCCAGGGATTCGAGCAAATATGCAAGGCCTTGATTAGCGAGGCGCAAAGAATGCATCAGGAAGATATCCAGGCAAACCGCGATATGGGGCGCTATGGACAGGAGCTTATCCCGGACGGCGCGCGAATATTGACCCATTGTAATGCCGGCGCGCTGGCCACTGCGGGATACGGAACAGCCCTGGGAGTAATCCGCGCAGCGGTAGAGGCGGGCAAGCAGGTGCATGTTTTTTCCGATGAAACACGCCCGCTGCTACAAGGCGCGCGGCTGACCGCATGGGAGCTCAACAAAGACAACATTCCGGTGACGGTGATTGCTGACAATATGGCAGGCCACTTCATGCAAAAGGGGAAAATCGACTGTGTTATCGTCGGAGCTGATCGGATCGCGGCTAACGGAGATACTGCAAACAAGATCGGGACTTTCACTGTTTCGGTCCTTGCCCGGGAGCATGGCATACCGTTTTATGTGGCAGCTCCTATCTCCACATTGGACTTATCTATCCCTGACGGGGGCCACATTCCCATTGAAGAGCGTGATCCCGACGAGGTGCGAAAAATCCAGGGTGTCCCTATAGCGCCGGAAAACATCAGTGTGGCAAATCCGGCCTTCGATGTAACGCCGTACCGATATGTAAGTGCAATCATTACGGAACGGGGCGTGGCCCGATCTCCTTATGAATCCTCGCTTCGAACACTTGCAGAAAAAGGTAGCGCCTCTGGATCATGAGTGGCTTCCGGATAGAGGCAAAAAGCAGGTAAACATGCTCGTACTTGGAATCGAGTCCTCATGTGATGAGACGGCGGCAGCGCTTCTTGAAGATGGACATGTTGTCCGCGCCAACATAATCGCTTCGCAGGTGAATACTCATCGCAGCTATGGAGGGGTGGTACCGGAGCTTGCCAGCCGCGAGCATCTGCGAAACATCGGAGTGGTGGTATCCAGCGCCTTCAAGGAGGCTGAGAAGAAGTATGAGGATATTGACGGCATTGCCGTTACCCAGGGGCCCGGGTTGATCGGCTCTCTTCTTGTCGGTCTTTCCTTTGCCAAGGCAATGGCCTTTGCGCTGAAAAAACCTCTTGTGCCGGTCAATCATGTCGAGGGACACATCTATTCAGCTTTCATCGAGAATCCCGATATTGCATACCCGCTTCTGGCGCTCGTTGTTTCGGGCGGTCACTCCTCCCTGATTTATTCTCCCGAGCCCGGCCAATACCAATCTGTAGCGCGAACGCGCGATGACGCAGCCGGAGAGGCTTTCGACAAATTGTCGAAGTTTTTGGGATTGGGCTACCCCGGTGGGCCCATCATAGACATGCTATCCAGGCAAGGAAATCCCAAGGCATTTTCCTTCTCCATTCCCAAGATCAGTGATGGCAGCCTGGATTTCAGCTTCAGCGGGTTTAAGACCGCCGCACTGAGGCATATCGAGCAGGCGAGAATCAAGCCTCGGCGAACCGGGGGCAAAACCTCCCAGAAAATTCTGGACCTGGTGGCCAGCTTTCAACAGAGCATCGTGAACACACTGCTCGCGCAAACCCGGCGGGCGGCAGAGCGTCTCCGGCCCCACTCCATAATTTTGGTTGGAGGAGTAGCATGCAATAGCCTTTTGCGGCAATCGATGACGGCGGAATTTGACAAGTCGACCTCTGAAGGCGGCACAAAAGTTTATTATCCCAGCCCGATTTACACCACCGATAATGCAGTCATGATTGCAGCAGCGGGCACCCCCAAGCTCAGAAGCAGACCGCAGCTGCAGCTGGATCTTAATGCCTTCGCCGATCTTCGCCTTTGCTGAAGTGGAGCCCGGCCAGCACAGGTTTCGTGTTTGGGAGGCTGCAATTTGGCTATTTGAGGTCCTTCGACGAGAACCAGCTTCTGATTTCCTTGTCTGAGATGCGGCGATGCTTCTGCAGGTCTTTTCGCGCTGCCCATGCTCTCGGGAATGACTTTAGGAGCAAGGAAATTGCGCGCAGAGAGGAAGGTTCCCGCAGCAGCACATAAATCATTGCCCCCAGGTCACGGACGCTGATCGGAATAAAGAAGCGCAGATAGGTTCCCGCATCCATATTCTTAATGCGCAAGAGGAAGCGGTTCTTAAAGGAGTGCATATTGATATCTGCGGGAAGAGATGCACGCCTATCGGGGAGAACCTTCCTAGCATGAAACGCCCTGGCCTCCGGAACATAAAGGCAAGCCCATCCCAGCCACTGGGCTCGCCAGGCGAGATCGGCATCTTCCCGGTAGGCAAAAAAGGCCTCATCAAAATACTCCTGCCCGGACTTGATTTCATCCAGCATCGCCCGGCGATAAAATGCCGCCGCGCCTGAAGCGCCGAAAACATACTCACGTCTGTCGTATTGGCCAACATCTGCAAGTCCGGATCCTCGATCCAGATGCCGTTGGCTGGGGATTAAATAAATGCCGGTTGAATCCAGAATCTTTGGACTGGAGTTGTCTGCTTTCACAGTGGTTGAGTCGAACATTGCGGGGATGGATTCGCGCGCGACAGCCGGCAGCCACCTCCATAGCTTTCCGGTTGCCGACCCCGCCTTCGCATCCTGATCCATCGCTTTAACGAGAATTTCCAGGAAATGCGGCTCCAGATACACGTCCGGGTTGAGCGTCAGGACATAATCAGAATAGCTTAGGGCAAGGTTTCGGTTGTGCCCCGCACAATACCCGACATTCTCTTGGGACCGCCGCAGCATGATGGGAATCTGGCGGGAGCTTTCAGCCATTGCGGCCGAATCGTCGGTGGACGCGTTGTCCCACACGGAAATTTGAAAATCCTTGAAGGTTTGCTCCTTGAGGCTGTTCAAGCAGTCCTGCAGCCATGTTGCGGAATTGAATGTAACGATGCTTATCTGCACTCGCGCGCTCATGTACTTACCTCGGACATGCCGGCTATAAGGCGGGCGCATCCCCAAAACATGCGCGCTGAGGATTTCCGGCTCGTATTTTTTGCGATTGGATAGATCAGTGAAAGCACTGCCCGCAGTCGCAGGCCAAGAATGACCAGAGTCCTTACCCGACGAGCACACTCGTTCCCATGGTGCTTAGCGAAGTATCGAATCATGTTGGTGTGAAAATACTTCAGAAACAGTTGAACACCCAGTGCGTCGATGCTTGACCCTCCGGCATGCACAAAAGCAGCTGCGGGTTGAAAGCGGATGCGTCCCCCTGCCTTATGGATGCGACTGCACAAGTCGACATCTTCAAACCATGCAGGGAAAAAGGTTTCATCAAAGCCATTGCAAATTTCCAGAGCGGTGCGTCTCATCATGAGGCAAGCCGCCGCCGGCTGATCAACGTCGGATTCAGCGTTGCAGTTCAATCCGGTCATGCGATACCGGCTTGTCCAGGGGTTATGAGGCCATATCTCATCGAGAAAAAACATCTGAGCGGCCACGCTTCCCACCTCCGGGAACGAACGCACATTGAAGCCGGATTGATGCTTTCCTGAAGCATCAACGAGCAGTCCACCCACAGCCCAAACTCCGGAATCATTCGAAAGGGTTTCAGTCATGCGATTCACCGCTCCAGGAAGGCATTCGGTGTCCGGATTAAGAAACAGCACGAAGTCGCCCAGGCTTACGCGCCAACCCAAATTGCCGGCAGCGGCAAATCCGAGATTCCGGCTGTTGCGCAGGATTTTGACAGGCAGGTTTCCACCAGCGGTAAACGCGAGGCTGGCATCCTTGGAATCGTTGTCTACCACGATGATTTCGCAACCGGGTGCATTCTTCGTCAGAGAGAGGACACACTTTTCCAGATAGGAGCCAGAGTTCCAGTTGACTACCACAATGGAAATCATTCCCACCACCTGTCCGCGGAAACCGGGCGCCGGTTAGAAGCAGCACAAAATCTCCGGCGCTCAAAACAAATTCCAGTCATAAAAATCAGAAAAACCTGAAATACCATTTAAGAAACGATGAAATTCTCTCGCCCGATGCGCCAAGAACATCCTCTCTCGCCAGGGCCTCGGAGCGCAGGATCGACTGCCACAACTCCGTCGTAGAAGATCGCCAATAGCGGCGCAGGGTCCTCCGTCTCTTCAGCATTGCCGGCACCAATGGAAAAATCCCGACAAGCCCGTGCAAGTAGCTAAGGCCTCTTAACTTCAGGATTGCTCGCGCACACCACGATGCCTGCGCTGCCAGGATCATTGGAACGCATTTCCAAAAGATTTGCGCGGGAATGCTCTTAACCAGCAGAAGGATGGAGTTCCTCGTTCTGAGACGAACGGCCAAAGGCGAAAATTCGCCGCCGCTTGTGGCCGCTCCATAATGATAAACCTCGGCTCGTGGAACATAATAGCCGCGATGTCCTGCCGCCCGCAGACGCAGCCCCAGATCGACATCCTCAAGGTATGCAAAAAAGAGTTCATCAAACTCCTTTGCCTCTTCAAGAGCTGATTTGCGATATAAAGCCGCGCCGCCGCATGCCGAGAAGGTTTCGATCTCCTCTTGATAGCGCACACTGTCCCGCAATTCCTGCCCTCTGCGATATCCGATGCAAGCTCGCAAGATGCAATCGCCGGCGCTGAATACGCGGTCGCGCCGGGCGTAATCCAATATTTTGCAGGCCAGGAATGCTACTTCCGGATGACGTTCAATCGCAGAGACACATTCCGAAAGCCAGGTAGCTGACACCTCAGTGTCGTTATTAATGATCGCGATCCAATCGCCTTTAGCGCGTCGAATGCCGGCGTTGGCACCCCCGGCAAACCCTAGATTGCGCGGCTGTCGCAGTATTTGAGCCGCCGGCGCCACTCGCTGTATCACCAAAACGGATGCGTCGGTGGAGGCATTCTCTACAACCAGGATTTCCATCGGCGGATGGGTCTGGCGAAGGACTGAAGAAAGACATTTCTCCAGATAGGCCGCGCCATTGTAATTGGGAATCACTACGGAAATCTCGGGAGCAGACGATACTATGGTCATAGGCCGATTATAACCATTTCCCTTGACACACGAGGGACTTAAAAATATGTTGTGAGCGCTTTCCCGTGTTGCGGTTCATAAAGGCGCTCCCGAGTCGCGAAATAAAACTGAGATCCGGACTTTATGAAGTTATCAATTGTGATTCCCGTTTATAACGAAAAGAAGACTATTTTAGAGGTCTTGGAGCGTGTCCGAAACACGAATTTTACCAAGGAGATCATCATTGTCGACGATTGCTCCACCGATGGTACGCGTGAAGTCCTCAGCAACCTGCCGACCTCGGAAGAGTTCAAAGTCATACTGCAGCGGCACAATATGGGAAAGGGAGCCGCGCTGCGAAAGGGATTCCAGGCTGTGACCGGGGACATCGTTGTAGTCCAAGACGCGGATCTGGAGTACGATCCCGCGGATTACACGGTGCTGATCCAACCGATTCTGGCAAATAAAGCCGACGTTGTTTACGGATCGCGTTTCCTGGGCGGGCCGCACCGCGTCCTCTTGTTCTGGCACTCGGTTGGCAACACGGTTCTGACCCTGATGTCCAACATGATGACCGACCTCAACCTTACGGACATGGAGACTTGTTACAAGGTGTTCCGCACCGATGTGCTCAAGAAGCTTAACCTGCGCGAAAACCGGTTCGGGTTTGAACCGGAATTTACGGCGAAGGTCGCCAAAACCAGGTGTCGGATTTATGAGGTGCCTATTTCCTACAGCGGCCGCGACTACACCGAAGGGAAGAAGATCGGGTGGAAGGATGGCGTTGCGGCTTTCTATTTTATCCTAAAGTACCGCTTCTTTAATTAGCGCAGAGCTGCTGTTTTTCTATTTCCTCAACTGGCCAATCAAGCCGGCGGCCACTTTGTAGACATCTTCCGGCCGGATTGCCTGCATACATGAAACTTCTTCGGAGCAAACGCTCAGATAGCAAGGGCTGCACTCAAAATCCGAAATAACCTTGGCGCCGCGACCGTACAGTTCGAGTTCCTGGTGGCAGGTAGGTCCCATCAAGAGCAACACCGGTACTTTAAGGCCGATGGCAAGATGCATGGCAAGAGTATCCCCGGTGACGATGATTTCGCAGTTCCCGACAATTCCGCAAAAATTCCTGATACTGTTGTCGTTGCCCGTATTGACCAGCGGAAAACGCGCTTGTTCGGCTATACGGGCATTGCGCTCCACTTCACAAGGACCACCCAGAAGGAGAATAGTGGCGCCAAAATCCTCGATCAGTCGGTTCGCCAACTCCGCGTACCCTCCCTCGGTCCACTTCTTTGCTGCGAAAATTTCTCCGGCACCTGTATTCAAGCCAATTTTCAGGCTCCCGGGCCGGACCCCAAGCGATTGGAGATCACTCCTTGCCTCCTCAATTTCGGCGGACAAATCAGGGAAAACATATTCCTGAGGCTCCGCATAGGGGAGCCCGGCGCATTCGAAAATGAGTTCCGGATATGTCTTTTTGTTCAAACGAAACTTCAACGGGTCGTTGATCCCAAGTTCAAATGCATATTCGGATTCCTTATTTAAAGGCATGACGTTGCCGAAGGGGCTCATGCCAAACCCAACCTTGCGCTTGGCGTTAACCTTCATGGCCAGGGCGGTCGCCCTCGGCTCTTTGTCAAAACAATAAACTTCAGCAAAGGATTCGGTTTCCATCTGCAATATCGAGTCAGGGCTGTAGGCCAGAAGCCGGTTAATTTCGGCAATTCCTTGCAGCATCGGCATAACGTCGGGCTCAGTGAGCCATGTGATATGGCAGTCGGGATAAGCCTTCCTCAGCCCCCGCAGCAGCGGAGTTGTGCGCAACACATCCCCCATTGCTGCAAGTTTGATAATCAGAATGCGTTTGCCGTACGGAGAGTACTCGGGACAGCCGTCGCATTCCCTTTTGAAAATGCAAGGTTTATACCCGAGAAAGTAGCGGCAATCATAGTGAGCAATCATCGTACTTGCTTTCCGTCAATAGTGCAGCTCCGCGAAGGCGCAACCATATCAACAACAGCCATATAAAGCGAAAAGGCAAGAGTAACACTTTCAGGGATAGAAACAACAGGGGCTGGGTCTGATAATGCCAGCCGGGAGTTTTTCTCTCCAGCCAATGTTCCCCGAATCGATGCGCCAGAAACGAAATCCAATGGCCCGGCGCGAAGAGAAAGCAGTTGAAGTGTTCATTGAATATGATCTTATGACGCGCTCCCACCAAAAAAGCAAAGTGCTTCATTTTTGTGTAGCTGGGGTCACCCGTAAAAAAAACGACTACTCCGTCAAATCGCTGCCGGCGCAAAAATCTCAAGTGTTTCCAGGCATGGCGGGTTTCAGAATGAGTCCACACTTGATGAATAAGCGGGTGATCCTTGAATGCCTGTTCAACATGCGGGTGGTTCCGGCAGAATAAATAATAGACAGGATTGCGGAAGATCGTAAGCCGAGCCAAGTGCTCCAGGCAACGAAGAATTTGTGCCTCGGACGCCGTCTGAAGAATGAGGACTCTATCCCCATCATGATCATAATCTTGCGGCATTCCCTTGCGCGGCACATAACGATAATAGTCGTCGGGACGCGGATGCCAGAGCCGGTAATAGCAGTAGCGGAGCACAAACTTCCATGTCATACGATAGTTCCCACCATCGCCCATTTCGATCATCGAAACGCCGGATTTGACTTTGACCGCCCTAAGCTTCATCTGAAAATATTTCTTCTCGCCCGTCCAGAATGCCTGCACCACGTCAAAATTCTTTTGGTTCAGTTCTGCAAGAACCTTGCTTTTGTCGCCCGGAGGGAGAGGCATAATCCGAACGCCCGGAATCTCGGAGAAGAACTGAATAGTCTCCGGGTTTTGGCGGCAAAGAATGGTGACTTCGGGGTCCGGATAAATGCCGCCCCCAAGAATGTCGGCTACCTTTCTTCGCACGCGTTTGGGCGCGGCAGTTTCAACCAGCAGGATGCGTGTCATCTTATTTTCACCTCCGCGTCCAGGCCCATGCGGCGTCTGTAAAGCGCGTCCAGCTTCGCAGCCGAAGACTCCCAGCTGTAATGCGCCTCTGCGGTTTTACGCCCTGCCGATCCCAAGCGTGCCCGCAATTCCGGATCCTTCAACAAAGTCACGACATGAGCGGCGAAGAGTTTTTCAGAATCTGCACGCAGCAAGTTTCTACCATCTTCATACTTCAATCCAGCGCACGCGACCGACGTAGCCACAACCGGCATTCCCATGCCCCAGGCCTCAAGTATTTTCCCACGAATGCCTACGCCGAGACGCAACGGCACGATGTAGACGGAGCTGGAAGCCATGTATGGACGAATATCAGGGACAAAGCCGGTTACCTGAATTTGCTGGGCTTCACCCAGGCTTACAACTGCCGATGGAGGACTGCTCCCCACAATGACAAGTTCGGTCTCAGGAATCTCCCCACGAATAAGGGGAAAGATCTGCCGGCAGAAGTAAATCATGGCATCTACGTTCGGTTCGTGCTGGAAAGCCCCCACAAAAACCAGTCTTGGCCGGGTTGCAGAAATTGTCGTTGGAGCAAAATACTCCAGCTCCACACCTGTGTTTATTACATGGATCGGCGTTGAAGCGCAGAATTTTCGCAGCTGGCGCGCATCTTCGTCGGTCATGCAAATTATCCCATCGAGATCACGCGCAAGCTTGGCTTCGCGATCCAAAACCTGCAAATACCTATAAAACCACAGCATTTTTTTTGCCGGGCTGGCCTCCACCCGGGCTTTGCGTCCGCAGGCGGAGAAATCCACCTCGTGCTTCGTGAGCAGAGTTGGAATTCCACGACTCCTGCACGCATAGCACGCCATTTGCGTGTATTCAAACTGGATGAGATCGAAATCCGATTCTTCGAGGCAATGATCCATTGCCTTCTGCATTTGCGGAGTGCGGAATTCGTCAAACGGCTCGTAAGGGAAAAATTGCCAGCGCAAGGGCGGCAAGCGCCGCATGGCAACGACCCGTTCGCACAAGGCCTCCACCTGCGGCAGGAATTCCGTCTCATTGTCGAATTCGAGAAAAGTGAGGAGTGTAATACGGTACCGTGTGGATAGCCGTTTCAGCAATTGAAACATTCGCCCCGCCCCTGCATGCTTTCCCAAGTGGGGCAAATACGCCGTCATCCAGAGAACCCGGGGGCGAAAATCCGAGGCTTTTTCCGAACTGCCTTTCCCAGCATGCCGTTTTCCAGAGAAATACAAGCCGGGACTTTCGAAGATCTCGAATATTTCCTTGTCACTACGAACCGACTGATATCGTGTTTGGGGAGGGGTTTGTCTCACGAAGAGAAGGCGTGCTGCAGCCTGATAAAGACTTTTCCAAACAGGGAGTCCAAAATCGCGCGCCAGGCGATAGCAGTTCCATGGCAGGAACAAGCAGTGCGACATCAACAGCTTCCAGCTGCGGATGTTCATCCATATAAAAAGGAACTGATTTCGTTGGACCAGGCGCTGAAGACCACGCTCCGTGAATCTCTTCAGGCTGGAAGCCCTGTGCTTGTGATGCACTACGGACTCGGGAGCAAAGAGCACTTCCCAACCTGCCTTCCACGCCCTGTAAGACAAGTCGGTGTCCTCAACATACGCGGGAGAATAAATCTCCTGGAAACCTCCAAGTTTAAGGAAACGCTCCCGGCGAAAGGCCGAAGACCCGCCGCCGGCCCAAAAAACGGGGTAATACGGACGCGCAGATGTTGTGGCTGAAACCTCGCGATGAGAATAGTCGATCATGCCGCGCCTGAAGCACGCGGTTGTCTTGCCTGTTTCTTCACGGCGCGCGTTTGGGTCCTGAAAACAAATCTGGCTGGCAACCGCAAAAATGTCCGGCCCGAATCCTTCCAGAAGGGGGCGCAGAAAGCCGCGGTCCACCACCATATCGTTGTTGAGGAGAACGACGATATCATGTTTCGCCGCTCTGACTCCGGCGTTGTTGCCCCGGGCGAAACCCAGATTTTTGCCGAGTGCCAGGATGCGTATTTCCGGGTAATTCGCGGATAATAATTCGACTGACCCATCGTTGCTTCCGTTATCAACGACCAGAATCTCGTGCTCCTTCCCATCCGCGCGGACGGCTTCCACAACCGACGGAATCCCCTGTTCCAGCAGCTCTTTCCCATTCCAGTTCAAGATGACGATGGAAGCAAGGCCGGAAAGCGGAGACTCATGACCCGGCATTGACCTTCGTGTGAATCCTGTCAGGCTATGAATAAGTTTGAGAAG
>Ga0208980_10001834_pt1 | contig 12907 bp, 13 predicted proteins | sample WetSurMetagenome_3_FD_187993 | JGI IMG/M metagenome (GOLD analysis project Ga0208980, IMG submission 187993) | Wetland microbial communities from Twitchell Island in the Sacramento Delta, sample from surface sediment Aug2011 Site A1 Bulk (version 2) | ecosystem: Environmental > Aquatic > Marine...
TTGACATAACGGCTGCGTGGAAAACCCATGGATCACCTCCCTTGATACTTCTTCTAACTGTTGACTTAAGGAAAGTGCCAAGAAAAGATTCAAAGATAATGGGTGTCCAAGATCTTCTTGCCAAAGATAGTGGGTGTCCAACATCTTCCAAGATCTTTTTATTGGATTTCGGATAGAAGGCGCTTGGCTGTCGGCGCCAATTTGTGATCGGGATAGGTTTTGAGGAAGTCCTGCGCTTTGGCCTTGGCTTGGGCACTTGCGCCACTACGCAGAAGCAGATCTGCCGAAAGTAACGAGGCTTCAGGAAGCTTCTCGCTTTCAGGAAAAGTTTTTTGAAACTGCTCTACCGTTGCCAGAGCGGCTGATAAATCGTCCTGGCTTGCCTGGCACAAAGCCAGCATAAGCAGAGCTGATTCCACCAGGTTGGATTTGTTTCCAGGATCCTGTTCAGCGATCTTTTCAAATCGCAGTTGTGCGTCCCTAAACGCGTTCCTCCTAAACAGCGTTTGACCCACTTTATAGCGCAGGGACAGGTCGTCACCATTCTTTTTCTCTTGCGCGGTCAGATTCCCCAGCGTTTGAGGATTTGCCAGCGATGCGGTCAGCCTGCTCAAAAACTGATCGGCAGACATGAAACCCTCAAATCTGTCGAATTCACTCCCATCCGCATTTAGCAACATGACGGTTGGGTATCCAGCGACCTGGAACTTTTCGATCAACTCAATCCCGTCCTCCTCGTTTTCACCATTGAGCCTCAAAAATACATATTGTTGCGCCTGCTGGATTACCTTTGCGTTGGGCCAGGTTTGGGCTTCCATTTGTCTGCACCAACCGCACCAATCGGCGACCAGGTCAACGATGATAAGCTTATTGTTGGATGAAGCCTGAGCGAGCGCTTCCGAAAGACTGTGCCTCCAGACAATCTTTTCTTCGCTCTCTTCGACAGGTTGAGCGGGAAATGCCTTTAAAGCGAAAACCGCCAGAAAAGCCACTCCAATAAGTAAGGTTCCTCGCAAAGGTTTCATTCGTTAGTCCATTGGATGCGCAGGCATGTACTTAGCAATCTCGCCCGATGTTCATCCGGCGCATCGGCGCGCATCCGCCATCGCTGCTCATTTGCCGGTATATGTCCTGGTCAGTTCGATATCATCGCCAGATCCCAATTCGCCATCCGCTCCGGCAGACACCAGCCTGATTGCGTTCGCGTTCAGCCGGTCAGCGTGCAGCGGCCGCTCCCAGGCATCAAGGCGTATCAGTGGATTAAGGTATTCAGGCGCTAAAACATCGGACAGAGAATCATAGTTATTGAAACGAGGCAGCTCCCCGTTCTTAAGGCAGTATTTTTCGACAGCTCCTGCAACCGTATCCAGAAATCCTTTAGTCCTGTCTTCCTTGATCCGCCGCAAGGATGCGACGAGGTCGTCGATGCTCTCCCATTGGTTATTCCCGACACGCACCTCTCGAGCAATCCATTCGCCTCCAACCTTTTGAAACCTGAAGGCAGCATTGAGCCTGGTCAGGATCACCGCATCGCTGCCGCCAGTCTGGCTCACTTCTTCAACAACGAAATCCTTTTCATCGAGGATATCTCCGGGGAGATTGGCGATGAGGTCCTCAGCCATATTTTTATTTAGCTTCCGACCACCGCAAGCAGTTAGAAGAAATGACAAGGATGCAATGGCTAGAAGACAGGGCGCGCAACGGCGCAAGAAACGGCTGGATCTCATCGGGTCTATTTATAACAAACAGCCTCTGTGATTGCAATGAACCATATGGGCCGGATTCCTGAGGCCAGGCAAATCTCAGAAACGCGGTCCTGGCGCGTTCTTGATGATGTTTGCTCCGCGCCGACAAGCGTTTGCTGACTTATGCCGTTCATTGTGTGTATATTAAGCGTATGCCCCAAGTGCTGAAGAAGCCGACTTCCGGAAATTTAGCCATGGATACACCTGTCCAGTTTGTGAAGGGGATTGGCCCGCGCCGATCCGAAATGCTTTCCGACCTTGGGATTTGCACCGTGGGTGATCTGCTTGAATGCCCGCCGTTTCGCTACGAAGACCGATCGCAATTTCATCCCATAGGATCCTTGAAAGAGGGGGAGTGGGCCCTGATGCGCGGGGGCATATGCGCTACCGGCGGATTCACCGCCAGAGGCAGGAAATTTGCAGTTTTTGAACTGCTGCTCCGCGATGAAACGGGCGCCATAAGGTTGAAGTTCTTTAACCAGAATTACCTGCGCAACGTTTACCGTGAGGGCCGTTCCCTCATCGTGTACGGGCAGGTAAGGCGAGATACGTTTTCGCGTGGAGCGTTATGCTTCATGAATCCTGAGTGCGAAATTGTTCAAGATGGAGAAGATGAATCCGTCCACTCCGGGCGCATTGTCCCCGTCTATCGGAAGCTGGGCAATCTGCGTCCACGCACATTGCGGCAAATTCTCCATAACCTTATTTCAAACCTTCCTCCCGAAAGTGGTGATTCGCTCCCAACCTATCTTCGACGGCAACTCCGGCTTCTGACCAAAGCGAAAGCACTCGAGCAGATTCACTTTCCTCAAATTGGCTCCGTCTCTCCCGTCGACAGAGCGCGGGAAATGGAGAAGCTTAACTCAGGACAATCCGCTGCACATAAGCGCCTGATCTTTGATGAGCTCTTCGAACTGCAGGTGGCAATATGCCTTGTCCGTGAGGGCCGGGTGAAAATTGCCAAGGATCGCGCGATGGAGGTGGGCGAGCGAGAACGTCAGGCGATCAAAAAGATTCTCCCGTTCCACCCGACCGCCGCCCAGAAAAGAGTCCTTAGGGAAATCGTCGATGATCTGCGGTCGCCGCATCCCATGAACAGGCTGCTTCAAGGGGATGTTGGGTCGGGCAAGACAATCGTGGCTGCTCAAGCCGCGATTGTCACGGTGGAGAACAGCTACCAGGTTGCGATAATGGCGCCCACCGAGATCCTCGCCGAACAACACTATCTCTATTTTCGCCGGCTTTTGCAGCCGTTGGGATACGGCATTGACCTGCTCAAAGGAAGCCTTTCGGCAAAAGGAAAACGGGAGACTCTGGACCACATCCACAGCGGCGAAACATCCATTGCAATCGGCACACATGCCCTGATTCAAGAAGGTGTGAGCTTCCGGAACCTCGCATTGACTGTTATCGATGAGCAACATCGTTTCGGAGTAATCCAGAGGAATATCCTTAAGGAAAAAGGTGATTGTCCTGACATCCTGGTTATGACTGCAACCCCCATTCCGCGCTCCCTGGCTCTCACGCTGTATGGCGACCTGGAAGTGTCGGTCCTGGATCAGCTGCCGCCGGGACGCAAACCCATACAGACGGTATGGCGCAAGGAAGAAGAGCGCGAATTGGTCTACAGCGAAATTGAACTTGCGGTTTCGCAAGGCCACCAGGTTTATGTGGTCTATCCCCTCATCGAGGAATCTGAGAAATCGGACCTGCGTGCCGCAGTCGAAATGGCATCCCATCTGCAGACGCAGGTTTTCCCGAAGCTGAGAATCGGCCTGCTTCATGGGAGGATGAAGTCCTCTGAGAAAGAAGAGGTCATGGAAGCCTTCTCTTCCGGCGAACTGCAGATCCTTGTCTCCACAACGGTAATTGAAGTTGGCGTCGACGTGGCCAATGCGACGCTCATGGTTATCGAACATGCCGAACGTTTCGGGTTGGCGCAGCTTCATCAGCTGCGCGGCCGTGTCGGCAGGGGAGCCGATCAATCCAAATGCATTCTGGTGAGCGATGCCGGCGGCAGCGAGGAAGCGCGGCGAAGGATCGAGATCATGTGCGAAACCAACGACGGCTTTCGCATTGCCGAGGTGGATTTGGAACTGCGGGGCCCCGGCGAGGTGATCGGAACAAGACAATCAGGCATTCCGGCTTTTAAATATGCCAATCTGATACGGGATCGCCGGGCCCTCGAGATTGCAAGAACAGAAGCGGAGAAATTCATAAATTTGGTAAAGTCCCGGCCGGATCCGGAGTGCCGAAGGATTGCGTTTTCGATCCGGGAGAAATGGCGGGACAGGTTCAATTTGGCGGCCGTTGGATGAGAGTGAAATTATGGTGAGGATTATTGCTGGGAAACTGGGCGGGAGACGGCTGCAGTCCCCCAAAGGCAATGATTTACGCCCTACAGGCGACCGCCTGAAAGAGACTCTTTTTAACATACTGGGTCAGAATCTGACTGGCATGGTTGTTGTTGACGCTTTTTCAGGCACCGGAGCGATAGGCATCGAGGCGCTCAGCCGGGGTGCAAGTGCGGTTGTGTTCATCGATCCGAGCCCGGAGTCCGGCCGTTTGATTCGGAGAAACCTGGAATTGTGCGGAATCACCGAAGGATATCGGCTGATACAGCTTGATATTTTCCAATCCTTGCGTCAGCTGGGCCGCGAAAAATTCAGAGCAGACATCATCTTTATGGACCCCCCATACGATTGGAAGCCTTATCAAGATTTATTGGGCTTGGTATTCATGCTCGGATTGGCGGATCAAAACTCGCGCGTCATTGTCGAGCATCACGGCAAATCAAACCTTCCTGAATCCGGGGAAGGATACTCGCGCCAGCGTCTCGTAACGCAGAGCGGCCACTGCCTCAGCATATATGCTGCGACGTTGAAACTCTGAGACGATGCGGGCCGGGCTTGTCAATTAAGCAAATGCACCAGCCTCGCCGAACGCATCGCCCTGTGAATGAACCGGCGCAAGCCTCGCAAACCCGTAATAGTCCGATGCCTGAGCGTCGAGTAAGGGATGCCGGTATTTTCGCTGCAGTCCCGGATCGATGAATCAATGGATTCGAGAAATGTCATGCGCAGCGCTTCATACTGCTTGATCGGAAGCGTTGACAGTCCCTTACGCATAATCCGTAAAAGGCGCTTTTTCTTCGCGTACTCTTCTCTTTCCTCCAACTGTAAATAAGGGCTCAATTCGACCGTCGCCACCCGGACATCCTCGATGAAGGGAATTCGCCTTTTTCGTTCGCTCTTGCGTCGCTTATAGGTTTCAATCGCCAGATTGAATATAGCCCTGCTCAGATACATTCTTACCTGGTCCTCCGAAGGAAGTGGGTGACCGCACGTCAGCACGCGGTGAGCAGCCTCCTGTACTACATCTTCCGCGTCAGCTTGATTTCCAAGAATCCGCAGGACAAACTTAAACCACTTTGATCCATGCTGGCTCATGACTTTTGCCAGGACTTTTCTCTTTTCTTCTTCATTTGTATTCGCAGAGTGCATGATTTGTTGGCTCAGTAGGTTGGTTGATCGTTAGAAGAGGTAAGCCTTGTGCTACGGCCCTATTGTTTCGGGTCACCGCATTTTATTTCGGGAAACTTGGAGGAGAATTGCTCATCAAAGAACCGGTTTCCGGAGGAACTGCGACGGTCACTTGCGCGCTGTTGCAGGCTTTGGAGCGGGCCAGAACCAGTCTGGCTATCGCAATTGCTGCGGAAACCAAATTAACGCCGCCCACGCTCCGGCAGTACTATCTGGAGACGGCAGATGCCATGCGCAAGTGTATAAAGAAATTGCGCCGGGAACTTCGAAATGGAATGAATGATGAGCGCAGATGGTTTCAGGCGTTGGAGGAACTTCACAGCCTGCCACAATCGGAACAAAAACTGCAATCCAAAGAAGTGCTGCAACTATGCAGACGCCTGCAGGATATCCTGACGACAATCTCTCCCATCGATGATTGATTCTGCGCGGGGAAAGCAGCCTAATCTATAGAGGCGTTTCAAATTGTGCTGTTGAATTTCCCTGATCCTGTTCCTATAATAGCGCCTGCCTGCTGATGGCGCACTCCGCGGAGGGGTTGTTGGAGGGTTCGGATGAGTTGATGGTGGAAACACATGCGCTTCCGGTATCTTTGCCGTTGCTCCAAGGATCAGGCACTCTTCCTTTTTAATGCGGAAAGCTGATAATTGTATTTATTCGACAGTTGCAGATCATAGATGAAAATCTTAGCGGTTTATCCGGGATCCTTTGATCCGGTCACCAATGGTCATATTGATCTCATCAAGCGGAGCGTGGATCTCTTTGGAAGGGTTGTTGTCGCGGTCGGCAAAAGTTATGACAAAATACCCCTCTTTTCAGTTGATGAGAGAGTGCAGATGCTGGAAGAAGTAGCGAAGGAGATGGATCATGTCTCCATCACCATTTTCAACGGGTTGCTTGTTGATTTCGCTGAAGAAATTCAGGCTTCCGTAATAGTTCGGGGAATACGTGCGGTTTCCGACTATGAATATGAGCTTCAAATGGCGCTCATGAACCGCAGACTGTCTTCAAAAGTCGAGACCGTTTTCATGATGCCGGCAGAGAGATATTCCTTCCTGAGTTCAAGATTGGTCAAGGAGATCTCCTTGCTTGGCGGATCCGTCAAGGGCTTGGTGCCTGCCAAGGTCGAAGCGCGCCTCGCTGAGAGGCAGAAGCAGAAATCAAATCCCTAGGCCCATCCTAAGCGCCTTCGCCCGTGGGTGATTGTAGCCGGTTAACTTTCGAAAATGTGCGCCATGACAAGCTGGCGAATAGGATACGTTATCAGCCCTCAGGATCGGATTTCCAAAACAGGCCCTCATGCGCCTTTGGCGCACCCTTTGACGCATGAAAATGTGAGGGTCACGGTGCAACTCCTTTAACCTAGAACTTGTGGGGGCCGGGCTCCCGCCGGCCCAACCTTACATTTGAGGCAATACCGGCCATAAGGATGTCATAGCCTCCATTTTCGCGGCAGGCGCCATTCAAAGCCGCCAGAACTCCAATCCGGCTTCCGTTTCACATGCGGCAGCCAAGTGTTCCCCAACGAATGACTAAAACGGGCGCGGATTAGGCGGGTTTTTGTTTTCATGAAAAACCGAACAATTTTAATAACACTGGCGGCGTTGATTGCCGTTTCTGTGATTTGCGCCGGCTACCTGATTTTGGCAAAGAGGCGTTCGCAAGTTCCCGCAAGCGCGGACCTGCCAAGCATACCTGCACCGCCTCATCCGCTCCAACCTGCCCTCAAGGAAGTCGCAGTCAAGATCGGCAAAAATCAAACTATTACGGATGTGCTCATCCGCCAGGGTTTTTCAAAACAGGAAATCCACCAAATGGTTGAGGCAAGCAGGCCTGTCTATGATCTGGCAAGGATAGGAGCCAACCAGCCGTGTTGGATCTACTACACGGCCGAAGGGGAATTTAACGATTTTCGCTACGTTATTGATGATGAGCGCTATCTCACCATTTATCGCGATTCACAAAGCGGTTTTGTTCCCGAAGTCAAGAATTTCCCCTATGAGGCGCGCGTCGAGGGAGTAGCAGGCACCATCGACGGCTCTCTGGTTGCTTCTGTTCTAACCAGCGGGGAACAGGAGATACTGGCGTTGGAGCTAGCGAATATTTTTGGCAGTGACATCGATTTCTATACGGACCTGCAAAAGGGGGACAGTTTTCGCATTCTGGTTGAAAAAAAATACCTTGATGGCCAATTCAGGAAATATGGATCGATTCTTGCTGCCGACATAGTCAACCAGAACAAGAAATTCACTGGGGTGCGTTTTGAGGATGAAAAAGGCAAACCCGCTTATTACGCTCCCGATGGAAAAGCGCTTGAAAGGTCTTTTTTTAAATCTCCCCTGAAATTCGCCGCCCGGATTTCCTCCCGCTTTTCCGGCAGGCGGATGCATCCCATATTGAAAATTGTCCGCCCTCATCTGGGCGTTGACTATGTCGCTCCGGCCGGCACGCCGGTGCAAGCTGTGGGCGCTGGTGTGGTCATAGCCGCAGGCTATAGCGGCGCCAATGGGAAGATGGTTAAGCTGCGTCATGCCGGCGAGTATGAAACCATGTATCTTCACCTCTCCCGGATCCTGGTCAAGGCGGGATCGCGGGTTGCCAAAGGGGATCTGATCGGATATGTCGGCTCGACAGGTCTTTCTACCGGTGCACACCTCGATTTCAGAGTCAGTTATCGCGGAAAATTCGTAAATCCAACCAAAATCGTCTTTCCTCCTGCAGCCCCTGTGCGGACGGATTCGTACGCTCGTTTTTCAACAGAGAGAGATGCGGTGCTGCAACAGCTTGAGCTGGCAGGTCGGTCAACCGAGGTAATGGCAGAATAAATCTCCGAAATCCTTCCTCGCCGGAATTCTCATGCAGCAAAAGGGTTGAAATAGGTTGAATGCGAGATAAGCGTGGGTTAATCTTCGCTTGTCAGCCATTTGACAAAGCTTTGCTTCAAGATCGCGGGGAGAATCCAATGACCGAAAATACGATTTTGCTCAAAGCACTTACTCCCGAGGCCAAAGCGGCATTGGGTGGCATCTATTACAAGATTGTGCAGTTCCCATTCAGAGTTGGCAGGGAAAGCCGAACAGTCATTAACGATGGCTATATCGGATCGCGGCGCCAGGCGAATCCCGTGCCCAACAACGACCTTTACCTCGCTGAAACGGGCGCTCTTTTTGACGTCTCGCGCGAGCACTTTCTAATTGATGTTCAAGGCGGCAGCTACGTGCTTGTCGATCGCGGGAGCGCGTGTGGGACTCTGGTCGAAGGTGAACTTGTGGGAGAAAAGAGAAAGGGTGGCTCGCGGCAACTGAGCAACAATGATGTCATTGTTGTCGGCACATCGGAGTCCAAGTTTATATTTAAATTTTTAATGGCGGATAATTCTTAATGTGCTGAGTCATCAGGGTTTCCAAAGAGATAAAATATGTTCCGGATTGCAATTGTCGGGCGCCCGAATGTGGGTAAGTCGACCCTTTTCAACCGCCTGTGCGGCACGCGCAAAGCCATTGTTGGGGATGAGCCGGGAATAACGCGCGATCGCATTTTCGGGACCCTGAAATGGCGCGGGAAAAGCATCGAAATACTCGATACCGGAGGCATGATTCCGGGGTCGCGCGATGTCATTCCGGAGAAAATTTTGGAGCAAGTGGAGCAAGCTTGCGCCGAATCCAGCCTGCTGCTGCTGGTTGTTGACGGCAGAGCCGGAGTTACGCTTGCCGACGAGAGTCTCTTGCAGCCGCTGCGAAAGACCGGCCGCCCCATCTGGGCGCTTGTGAACAAGATCGATACTCCCGACCATGAAATATATGCCGGCCCGTTTTACTCCATGGGGTGTTCAGACGTGTTCCCGATATCAGCGGAACACAATCGTGGGATCGACGATCTTCTGGACGCAATCGTCGACCGCTTTGGTGAGCGCGTTAAAAGCGCTGAGGAGCCTGAAACGGGCGAATCAAGCAGGGAGATTGGGGTTGCCGTGGTCGGCCGCCCCAATGTTGGAAAATCTTCCCTGGTCAACCGGCTCCTAGGCAGCCAACGCGCGATTGTGAGCGAGATTCCCGGAACCACGCGGGATTCTGTGGATACTTTGCTGGAACGCGACGGCGCGCGCTATCGGATTATCGATACGGCAGGAATACGGAGGAAGGGAAGGACCGACCAGCGGACCGAAAAAATCAGTGTCATCATGGCACGCAAGAACCTGGAACGCGCAGATGTGGCTTTGCTGCTGCTGGATGCCGAAGAAGGCGTTACGAAACTGGATGCGGCAATCGCCGGATATGCTTCTGAGGCAGGTTGCTCGGTGATTATTGTCCTTAACAAATGGGACAAGATCTGCAAGGATCAGGATACCCTGCTGGAGCAGACCGATTCCATCCATCGCCGCATGAAATATCTGGGGTACGCCCCGATCATCGCCGTATCGGCTTTGACGGGACAGCGTGTTTCCAAGCTCTTTGAGATGACACAAAAAGCCTTTAAGGAGAGGAACCTTAGAATACCGACGGGAGAATTGAATCGCATCTTCGTGCCGGATGCGGCGGAGAAATTTGCCGTGCACGATACGGCTCAGCAGCTGGATATTCTTTATGTGACGCAGGCGGGCACAAGTCCTCCCACATTTGTCGTATTTGTCGCAGGTCGGAAACCGCTTCATTTTTCCACAGAAAGGTTCCTGGTCAATCAGCTCAGGGAGAGGTTCGGGTTTTATGCGACGCCGGTGCGCATCAGGCAACGCTTGAAAAAACCTAGAAGCAAGTTTACAGCGAAATCGCAGGTCAAAACTGAACCGGATTGATTCCTGGTGAAAGTCAGATCTGGTTGTGCAGCGGCAAAAGGATTATATTATAAACAGGATGAGCGTTTTTGAGCTAAATATGCCTGATTTTGACATTTAATGAGATCGGTTCCATGAACAGGGATGATTTGAGCAAGGCTGTGTACGAGGCTCATGGCGGTATGTCCTACGCCGATGCGCAGGCGATCGTGGGACTGATCTTCGATCTGATCAAATCCAAGCTGACGAGCGGTGAAAAGGTTCTCCTGAGTGGATTTGGCTGCTTTCGCGTAGTCGAACGCAAGGATCGGAAGGGTGTCAATCCGAAAACAGGGAAGGCCATAATAATTCCCGGAAGGAAAGCCATTAAGTTTAAACCTTCAAAAGACATCAGGTCTGTTTGATCGTCATGCGATTCGTTTCTCAGAAGCTCTACTATAAGATTGGTGAGGTCTGCGAGATCATTGGTGTGGAACCTTACGTCCTGCGCTATTGGGAGACCGAGTTCTCAGGATTAACTCCGCCAAAGAACAAGGCAGGGCAGAGGACCTACCGTCCAAAAGATATAGAGCTGCTATTGGAAATTCGGAAGCTCCTTTATGAAGACGGATTTACTATATCCGGAGCTCGGAAGCAGTTGGCATCCATGAGTCGCGTGCGGGCATCGCGACCGGTTTCTCCGCACGCAACCAAGGTTGCAGAAAAGAGTCCCCCTGAAAAAAAGACCGGTCCGGCATCTCAACGGATAAGCGAAGTCCGGGCGGAGCTGGAGAACATATTGACTTTGTTGGAGCGCGAATGATACTGTTCGTGCCTGCGGTCGGGACGTAGCGCAGCCTGGTAGCGCACATGCTTGGGGTGCATGTGGTCGGTGGTTCAAATCCACTCGTCCCGACCAAATTTTTTTGCCGTGGCCAAAATCTTAATTACCAATGATGATGGGATCGAAGCGGAAGGCTTAATCAGCCTGGAGGAACACCTCCAGGGTTTGGCCGAAATAATAACTGTGGCACCGGATCGCGAACGGAGCGCCGTGAGCCATGGGCTTACCCTTCATTCTCCCCTGAGTCTGCAAAAAAGCGAGAAAAACCGTTACATTCTGAACGGAACGCCGGCGGATTGTGTCATTTATGCGCTGCATCACCTGGTTGATGCCATGCCCGATCTGGTCATTTCCGGGATCAATCACGGAGCGAACCTGGGTGACGACATCATGTATTCGGGGACCGTTGCCGCTGCCCGGGAAGCGTCGCGCCAGGGAATTCCTGCGGTGGCAATTTCTCAGGCCTACGATGACAAGCCGATTCAATTCAGAGAAGGCGCCGAATTTGCGTACTCCTTGGTTGAGATGATGCTGTCCCATCCGTCTCAGAGCACATACTTTTTAAATGTAAATATTCCGGTGCGGCGAATCCGCGGAGTAAAGATCACGCATCAGGGGTGCTCAAACAATTTCCGGCACTACAACGCGCTGGATGGGGAGGGCGAGTTTCGGACGGCGGGAGCATCGGTTGAAAAAGAATCTAACCTAATGCTAGACTACCATGCCGTTCATGACCGTTATGTCTCGATCACGCCCCTGCAGCGCGATCAGACGGATTATGCGGCAGCCCGTGCTTTGCTTGCAGAGAAGCCGGGGTTTATTCGCAAGAGCCGATTTCCGGGATTAGGGTTGATCGGTTTCAAGAATTAAGCTAGGATTTCGCACGGATTTTAATCGGGGCGTGGCGCAGTTTGGTAGCGCGTACGGTTCGGGACCGTAAGGTCGGAGGTTCGAATCCTCTCGCCCCGACCAACAAAATCAATAACTTGCAGCCAATCAAAAAAACAAAAATCAGCTGAAACTCGATTTTGTGGGGGGTTTTGTGGGTGGACTCTCTCAAAAATCGTCATTTTAGGATACTGCCTTCTCAGCCGTTGGAATATCAATCATTCGTTTGCTAATCGCCTCTAGCGCCTTCCGTTTGGCCTCAGTCCTTATATGCGCATATCGGGAAAGCATCTGTCGCGAAACATGACCTGCAATCGCCATAATTATTTCTTCGGACGCTCCGCTTTCACACAGGTTTGTTATACAAGTATGCCTCAGGTCATGGTATCGAGCCTTCACCTGGGCTAATGACCGAACGGTTTTCCATACCGTCTTGAAACTTCCAATCGGACGGGTAGGGTTCCATTGCCGATTCTCGCAGGAAGGGAACACGTAATGGTCAGGAGTCGCAGGTCCAATTTTGGACTCATACCAAGCTCTGTAGTCCTCCAGAATCGTCCGAAGTTCGGAATTGATAGGAATCACCCTTCCGGTTCCTGCAGCGGTTTTAGAGCGGCCTACAGTGAGAATGCCCTTGAGAAAGTCGATTCTCTCCCATGTGAGGGTTCTGACTTCGGAATCTCGCAGGGTAGCATTCAATGGAAGAGCAATGGCAACCCTTATCATTTCTGAGCGAACCGCCTTCAGATTCTTTTTTTGTCCCGGCTCAGGTTCAACAACTTCCGCAGCATCGTAAAGTGCTTTGACTTCTTCCGGCGTAAGGGCCTTGCCTTCATATTTCACGTAATCCAATTTCAGGCTTTTTTCACGCTTCATCCTCACACGGATCAAGTCGCCTAATTCGCGCATGATTTTCAGCAGGATCATTATTTCCTCGTTAATGCACTTTTTCGAAGCTCTCTCTTGCAGTCGAATGTTCTGGTATTCCTTTACGGTTTCGCTGCCAATTTCAACAAGTAAGAGCTTCCCGACGTGCTGGTTGAGGTGTGCTAGCCCCAATACTGTTCACTTAAGTGCTTTTTATTCATTTTTGTGTTAGAATCCCGGGCCAGGAGGATTTTTTATGGCCCGTACAATC
>Ga0208980_10001835_pt1 | contig 12905 bp, 12 predicted proteins | sample WetSurMetagenome_3_FD_187993 | JGI IMG/M metagenome (GOLD analysis project Ga0208980, IMG submission 187993) | Wetland microbial communities from Twitchell Island in the Sacramento Delta, sample from surface sediment Aug2011 Site A1 Bulk (version 2) | ecosystem: Environmental > Aquatic > Marine...
CCAAAAGCGGGGCGATGAATGTTTTTAGCTTTGTGATCATTCTTATCGCCGGGATCGGCATACTTAATATGCTTCTGATGGCTGTTTATGAGCGAACCCGTGAGATCGGTTTTCTGGGAGCAATGGGCATCCGGCCGGGCGGGATCAACCTTCTGTTCCTTCTGGAAGGTGCACTTATCGGTCTGGTTGGCATCGCTGCTGGGATCTTGCTTGGGCTCGTGTTCAATTTCCTGTTTCAACAGGTCGGGATGGATTTTTCAAAATTCTCGAATATCACCGCTTACGCCGCCTTGATCAGCGGACGAGTTTATCCTTCCCTGGGGCTTGAAAAGATCGTTGGCCGCGTGCTGGTTATGCTGATCGTTTCGATCGCCGCAGCTTTTTATCCAGCGTGGGAGGCATCCCACCGGGAACCAGCCGAAGCGCTGCATTACGTGTGAGGTGTGAGATGAAACAATTATTTAAAATGGCTTTTCGCGATATTTTACGCCATAAACGCCGCTCCATTTTTTCTGCCGTAGCCATGGGATTGGGACTGACACTGCTGCTCATGTTCACTTCATTTATTGAAGGCGAAATGAGGGGCAGCATGGCCACCTCTATAAAATTGGATACCGGTCACATCCAGATCCAGGCGCAGAATTATGACAAGAATAAGAACAGCCTGCTTTGGCAGGATTTGATCCCCAACCCCGGGCAGATCGCCGACCAGGTCTCCAGTACCTTGCCGGTGATCGCGGCAACTCCCAAGTTATTCGCCAGCGGGGTAATCACCCTGGGGAACGCTTCCAGCGGCGTGAGGGTCGTGGGCATTGATCCGTCTTCTCCGGCATATGAGCCTTACAAGACCGGGTTGGTGGCGGGAGAATTCCTGCAGAGGGATGATAATTCTGGAATTTTGATCGGAAAACCGCTGGCGAATCAATACAAGCTAAAACCAGGTGATTCGATCAATTTGCTGGTAAATACTGCCAATGGGGACGTCGATCAACAGCAATTCACCGTTCGTGGCATCTATTCCACTGAATCTTCCTCGTTGGATAAGGCGGTCGTTTTCCTGGCCTTGCCAAAAGCCCAGGCGATCACCCAGGCAGGCGATCATGCCAGTATTATCTTCATCCTTCTAAAAGATCAAAACCAGACAGATGCGGTGATCAATGCCATCCAGGCAAAGGGTTTGAAGATCGTATCTTGGAAGGTGCTGAACAGTTTTATTATGGATTTCCAACAATATGCCGATTCATTCATGTCCCTGTTCTATTTGATCATCCTGGCGATCACAGCTACAGTGATCATCAATACCCTGATCATGGCGGTTTACGAACGGACTCGCGAGATTGGAATTCTCTCCGCCATTGGTATGCGCAGCCGGAGCATCATGGGGGTATTCTTCATCGAATCTGCCATCATTGCCGTTGGGGGGATCATTATCGGGTGGATCCTGGGTGGGATGGTTGTGGCCTATCTAACAAAATTCGGGTTCTATATTGGGAACTTCGGGCTAACCGGTTTCACAACCTCCGATACAATCCATGCTTATCTAACGGTAGCCAAAGGGATTAGCATGACTACATTAACTTTTATCGTTGCCCTGTTGGCAGCGATCTACCCAGCCTGGCTTGCAGCACGGATGGAGCCAGTGGAAGCATTACGCAGCGCTCAATAAGAACAAGGAGTGAGAAATGAAAGTAACGAATGTCGAAAATGTAACCCGAGTTTATAAAATCGGCGAGGTGGAGACCCAGGCGTTGCGTGGGGTGACCATGGGGATCGAGGCTGGCGAATTCACCGCGCTGGTGGGTCCTTCCGGATCGGGAAAAACCACGTTGCTGCAACTTATGGGCTGTCTGGATCAACCCACCTCTGGCAAGGTGTTCGTCAACGGCAAAGATGTTTCCACATTGAAAAGAAGCGAGCGGGCTGATGTGCGCAGGGGAACGATTGGGTTTATCTTCCAGTTCTTTGCCCTGATCCCGACCCTGACTGCCTACGAGAATGTGGAGATGCCCCTGCTGCTCAACGGATTGAAATCCGACGAGCGCAAGACCCGCGTGATGGAGCTGCTACAGGCAGTTGGCCTTTCAGAGCGGGCTCACCATAAACCGGACCAGCTCAGCGGTGGCGAGCAGCAGCGCGTGGCCATCGCCCGCGCGCTGGCTCCAAAACCCACCATGATCCTGGCGGATGAACCGACAGCCAACCTGGATACCACCAATGGGGAACAGGTGATGGAGATCATGTCCAAATTGAATAAAGAGACCGGCGTCACCTTTATTTTCGCCTCGCACGACCCGCGCGTTATTAAATATGGCCGAAGGGTTGTACAACTTCAGGACGGACTGATCGTTCAGGATACAATAGCAAAGACAAACAAAAAAGGAAAATAATATGATCAGAAAAACCTTATTCATATTTACGGCAATCCTGTTGCTAACCGCTTGTAGCGCAGGCCAGGGTAGCAAGACCATCCCTACGGTTGTGCTGGACGGGAATAGTTCATCCGGCACTCCCATGCCAGGCTCAGCTTCTTCAATAGGAGTTTCAGCTTCCGGGATTGTGACCCCTGAAAGAAAAGCCCGTCTGGCATTTCTCCAGGGTGGGAAAGTAAAGGCGGTGAATGCGGCTATTGGCGACAAAGTCACCAAAGGTGAAATCCTTGTGGAGCTCGAAAACACGGTCGCTCAGGCGCAATATGACCAGGTAGAACGAACCTTAAAAGAATTGACCTCCGATGCAGCCATTGCGGCTGCTGAAAATGCATTGGTTGTTTCTCAGAAGGAGGAAAAAGACGCTAAAAACAGGGTTTTAACCTGGGTCACCCGCCGCGGGTCGGATGATATGATAGATAAAGCGGATTCCAACCTAACAATTGCGAGTGGGAACCTTGATAATGCTGAGACATTCTTCAACAATTTCAAGAATCAAGCCAAGGATGATCCGAATTACATTGCTGCGCTAACACGCCTTACCGCAGCCAGGACCGCCTATGACCAGGCAAAGACCAACCTGGATTACCTGCAGGCAAAACCGACCCCTCTTGAGGTGCAGAAGAATGACACTTTATTGGCAATTGCATCCGCTGCGGTTAAGGAAAATCAATGGTATTTCTCTGCCCTCAAAGGCGAACCAATTCCTGAAGAGGCTACCGGGATCCAATTGACCAATCTCCAAAATGCGAAGGATAATTTTAGTGTTGCCAAATCAGCGCTTGATAACACACGTTTGATAAGCCCCCTCGATGGCGTCCTCACCGATATCAATTTGCACGAAGGCGATTTTGCCGCACCGGGTGTTGTTGCCGCAGCTGTAATTGACCCAACCAGTTATTATGTAGAAACAACTGATCTAAGTGAACTAGACGTACCTAAAGTTGAAATTGGACAACCCGTGAGTATCACCATAAAAGCGTTGGGTGAGACTATAACAGGCAAGGTGAAGGCGATCGCCTCAGATGCGACCTCGCTGGGTGGAGATATGGTTTATAAAACCATCATCCTCCTTGACAAAATCCCGGAGGGCTTAAGATCTGGAATGAGCGTCGATGTGGAATTCTTATCCAAATAGACTTTTTGATTATGCTCTTTACCCCCTCCAGAATGACGATGGAGGGGTTTTTTTATTCCCCGATGATTTTGATCAGAACTCGTTTGGATCGCCTGCCATCGAACTCGCCATAAAAGATCTGCTCCCAGGTGCCGAAATCAAGTTTCCCTTCGGTGACTGCCACAACCACCTCGCGCCCCATCACCTGGCGTTTCATGTGCGCATCGGCGTTATCCTCGCCTGTCCGGTTGTGTTGGTAGAAGGCGACCGGTTCGTGAGGAGCAACCTTCTCCAGCCATGCGTCGTAATCGGCATGCAAGCCGGATTCATCATCGTTTATAAACACGGAGGAAGTGATGTGCATGGGGTTCACCAGACATAGTCCTTCACGAATTCCGCTTTCACTTAAGGCTTCCTGCACCTGCGGGGTTATGTTCACAAAACCGCGGCGGCTGGGCACTTGAAGGACTATTTCTTTTCGGAAGGATTTCATTCCAGAATCAACCCTGGTTTTGTGCGTACATCTCAATGATTTTTAGCACAACCTGTACGGATTTTTCCAAAGATTCGACAGGAATATACTCGTAGCGGCTGTGGAAATTGTGCCCTCCGGTGAAAAGATTGGGGGTGGGCAGTCCCATGAAAGAAAGACGTGACCCATCTGTCCCGCCCCGCACCGGCACAATACGCGGGGTGAGACCCACTTCCCGGATGGCTTTTTCGGCGGTCTCGACGATATGAAACACCGCCTCGATCTTTTCCCGCAGGTTGTAGTAGGAGTCGGTAATCTCCACCGAGACAGTGCCTTCTCCATATTTTTCATTCAGGTAATCCGAGGCTTTTTCGAACAAGGTCTTCATGTGCTCAAATTTCGGTCGTTCGTAATCTCGGATGAGGTAGGTCATGGTTGTCTGGTCCACACCCCCGCGCATGTCCATCAGGTGATAGAAACCTTCCCAACCGGAGGTATATGCGGGGCGCTCGTGTTCTGGCAGCATCGCCTGCAGCTCCATACCGATCAGGATGGCATTCTTCATAATGTTTTTGGCATACCCAGGATGAACGATCTTACCCTGAATGGTCACTTTGGCTGAGGCAGCATTGAATGTGTTGTATTCCAGTTCTCCAAGCTCGCCGCCATCCAAGGTGTAGGCGAAATCTGCCCCAAATTTTTCCACGTCAAAGCGGTCCACGCCCCGACCGATCTCTTCATCCGGCGTAAAACCAATCTTGATCATCCCATGTTTAATTTCCGGGTGGTTCACCAGATATTCCACCGCCGACATGATGATGGCCGCCCCGGCTTTATCATCTGCGCCGAGGAGAGTATTTCCATCGGACGTGATAAGAGTCTGTCCTTTATACCGGCTCAGCTCTGGAAATGCCTTCGGGCTGAGGAGCACATTTTTATCTTTGTTTAAAATAATTTCTCCACCGTCGTAATGTTCCCAGACCTTCGGGTTGACGCCTGTTCCGCTCATGTCCGGGCTGGTATCCATGTGGGCGATGAAGCCGATCACTGGCACATTTCCCTCCTGGTTGGCAGGCAGGGTGGCCATCACATAGCAATTTTCATCCACGTGCGCATCTTTCAAGCCTAATGCAAGCAGTTCATCCACAAGCACCCTGGCAAGGTCGAATTGTTTGGCTGTGCTTGGGTAGGTTGGCGAAGCCTCATCCGACTGGGTATCGATACGGGTGTATTTCAAAAAGCGATCTGAGACTGATGTCATTTTTCATCCTAATTAAATTAATGTGTGGCGCAGGCGATGCAAGGGTCGAAAGCCCTCACCACCCGTCCAACTGCTTTTTCAAGTTCCAGGTCGATCTGATCATTCCCCACATACCTGTTGGCGGCCACCTTAAGAGCACGGCTGATCGCCTGCATATTGTGTACCGTGGGGATTATGAATTTGGCGCTTTTAATGAGACCGTTTTCCACCGAATAGTGGTGGATGAGAGGCCCGCGGGGGGCTTCCACCAGGCCAAACCCCTCTCCATCGCGCGGGGTATACGGGATGCTGGTTTCCTCACCATCGAGCGGTTCAGATAGGATCTCGATCGCTCGTTCCAGGGCATAGACTAGCTCAATCCCACGACTGAGATCAAAAAGCATGATCGCATGGGCTGGTTTGCCGAATGTTGTCTGAAAACGATCCAGGTATTGGTCCGCCAGGGGTGTACCCATGCGGAGGCTCATATTGATCCGAGCCAGGCTGTTGGCCCGCATGATCTCGCCTTTGTAGAGGGTCTCATCCGAGTAACTGTACGTACTTTCGATGAAGGTTAGCTTCTGTTGGAATTCCGCCGGTGAGAAACAATCCACCTGTTTACCGTTCTCATCCAGCATGCAGATGGTGTCGCTGTCCAAATTCATACAGGACTTGCCTGTGGAGGCGATATAGTGGGAAGGCTGGTCATCACCCCAGGTTCCGATCCTTTCAGCCATTTCCAGGCTGGATTGCCAGTAATGATCAAAGAGCTCACAGGCGACCGGGAGAATGGCGTTGAGTTTCGTCCGCATTTCATCAGTGGCTTGATTCGAGATTCCTCCCGTCACTCCTCCAACAACCGCCTTGACGGGGTGAATGAACTGTCCCCCTGCCAGGGAGATCAGGTCGGTTCCAGCCTTGCGGACCTGCAAGGATTGAACGGCGATTCCCGGTCGGGAGGCAGATGCTGAGACTTCGGGCTCAAAGATGCTATCGGTGCCCATCCTATCCGGCATGGTGAAAATAAAAAGCGAGGTCGCCTGGTTTTGGATCAATTGCCCCAGCAGGAGCAGCTCGCGAATGCGCCTGGCAAGAGGCGGGGGGGTGACCCCGTAAAGGGATTCTAGTGCTTTGACGGAACAAACATGATGCGCCGTGGAGCAGACTCCGCAAATACGGGGCACAATCACCGGCATTTGCTCCGCGGGGATACCTTGAACGAAATAATCGAATCCCCGGAACTCGGTTGCCTGGAAATGCGCCGAAACGACCTCGTCGCCATGTGTATCGATCACAACCTGGGCATGACCTTCGATGCGGCTTATGGGAAAGATCAGGGTTGGCATCTCAGAGAACCTTTTCCTTATGTCGCAATGGGCGGTTCCCGCCGGCATAATCCGAGAACTGGAAGAGGAAGAGGGCGAACTGGGGAGAAACGAGTGCCTGGGCGATCTCGTCCCTGGGAATATCTGTCATGGTTTCAAATACCTTCTGGATACTGCCCAGCCACTCTTTGGATTCTTTTTCGATAAAGAAATCCGAGGGACCCCGGCAACCCACGCAGGGATGACCAGCCCGGGTGCAAGGGGCGCGGCAGCCTCCGCGGGTGGAGGAACCTACACAGAGATAACCCTGGTTGATCAGGCACAGCCCTTCCTGGACCTTGCCCTGCTGGAAACCGACCAGTTTATCCGGGCGGATGGATTTATCCTTTAAGCGTCCGCATTCCTGACAGACTGAACGGCTCGCTTGAAATCCCTCCGGATCGAAGAGGGCGGCCATGAAGAGTTCCGAAGTGGGAGGGCAGCCAGGGAGATAAAGATCGATATCGACGACAGCATCCACCGGTTGGCAGCGCGGCAGCAGGCGTGGAACATGCCGCCGGCTGGACTGGGAGAGAAAAAGATCGCGGACTTCGTCCCGGTCGCCCAGGTTGGCAACCCCGCCGCTGATGGCGCAGGTCCCCACCGCCACAACCTTGCCAGCTTTTTTTACCGCGGTACGAAGATGATGCAAATCCTGGTCGGTGCGGACACCGCCGCTTATGAGCAGGATATCCACATCGGGAACATCATATGCCGAAACAACGAGCGGCATATACATTAACCGGTACTGATCGATCCACTCGGAGGCATTGAGCAGCGAGACCTCGCATCCGGCGCATCCGGAGAGTTGCAGGACGGCAAACCGGCTGGTGCTCATTCTGTCGCCACCTTTTTCAGATGATTCATGCGGGCAGGTACCCAGCCATCTAACGCAGTTTTCAGACTGGCAAAATCGGGGAAAAGCCCCATGTCGAGGCGCGGAAGGCATTCCAGGTGGTCTTTATGCTGCGAAAAAATATTCGCCAGGCGGGTGGTAACACCGGTCTTGAATGCAGCCTCTCGTACCAGGTTGAACTCACGGATGCCAGCAGCGTTTGGACCCCCATAGGGAAAGGCAAAGTGAACAACCGGCTTGCGTATTTTTTCACCCAATCTGTCCCGGCCATTGAATATCTCCTGACGGGCAGTATCCAGGGGTAATTCTTTGAGCAGCAGGTGATTCACGGTGTGGGCTCCGATGGTTACCAGCGGATCTGCCGCGAGCTGCTTTATTTGGTCCCAGCTCAAACTCAATTCACTCACTTTTTGTACCGGGTCGATACCTTGCTTGACGAGAATTTCTGAAATTAATAGATGTAGATCCTCAGCCGAGGCGGTTTTCATCAAGCTGCGGGCAATGCGACCGAAATTCACTTTTTCTTCCGGCAGCGCTGTGTTAAAGCCATATGCCTGCCCTTGAAATTCGAACTCAATCTGACGGTCTTCGTTCAGCATGTCCTCGAGGATGTACCACCAGACGACCGCCTTGTGATCTGGAAATGCCGTGGTCACATAGATTGTAAATGGAATCCTGCGCTCTTTGAGGATGGGGTAAGCAGTGGTGAAATTATCTATATAGCCATCGTCGAAAGTGACATTGATGAAATTCTTTGTCTTTTGACCCGAAGTGAGGATCTCGACGCACTGATCCATGGAGACAAAGGCGTAATCAGCGTTCAGCAGCTCATCCAGAAGATGCGCGAACGCGTCCGGGGGATATTCGATGTTTGCCGCGCCAGGCACCCGGGTTCTGGTGGAGGTATCGATGATGCGGTGAAACATCAGGATATGCCCGACACCGCCATAAAATGGACGGGCCAGGGGGGAAAGGATCCGGTCAAGCCTGGTTGTTGTCATGATCTACACCGGTTTTAGTCCCAGCACTTGAATTTCGGAATATAAGGTGTCCACATCCTCCGGGGATACAACCCGGGATTTGAATAATAACGCATGTCTGCGTTTGATCCGCAATGCCATTGGCAGGCATTTTCTCCCCAGACTGTGTTCCCCGACCATAAGCCCATAAATATGCAAATGACGGCAAAGGCTTAATGCAATTTGTTGGATATTCCTGAGAAAAAAACCGGGATCACTGAAATAATTCACAAACATGACCGGCAGGTTACGTTTTATTGCCGGATTGAGGACCAGATAACAATGCCCTGCGGAGGATTCCAGCAGGACGTGCCGGCAGTGCAGGGGCAGATGATCCTGGAAAATCGAGGCTTCCAACCCGGAAAGCCTTGGACGAATTTGCTCCGGATCTGAGGTGATCTTAATATTTCCTCTTGCCACAGGCAGCGGCAGGATCATGCGGTAATGATCTTCAAGGGATTGAAAACCCAATCGAAGCAAAACCTCGATCACCCGGTTGGATGCAGTGAAATTTGTGAGGGTGAGGTCTTTATCACCCATCAACGGAAAAAGAAGAGAGAGGCTTTCGGAGCGGTAATCCGGTCTGACGATCCAGGAGGTCAAGTTGCAGAATTCCCGTTTTTCACCCTGGATCATACGCAGAGAGTAGAACGTCCCCAGGAATCCGACGGCTTCAGTGCCATCCTGCAGGACGTAACCGAATTGTTCCCGCTGGCCCGCCCAAAGCGGGGAAAAGATTTTTTTCCAGTCCTGCGGGTTTACCTGGGTATGGGTCGCGAAACCCTGAAAGAGGGGAAAAATATGGTCGAAATCCTCTTTGGTCGCTTTACGAACACTTGTCATAAATTACTCAAAACCGCTCAGCGCGGACGCATTTTCTTGAACCGTTCGCTGTGCTGTTCATCCTGGGTGAAGGTGATGCGCACGGGAACCTTGAAACGCGGCAGACTTGCCGCGCAGACCTGTTTGATGCGCAGCTTGACCTGTTGCTCATCTTCTGCTTCCCGCAATTTGACCAAAGCGCAAACCATGCTGCCGGTGATGGGGTTTTTCTCCCCATACACCGAAACCTCCGCCACATTGGGGATGGCCTGGATGACGCTTTCCACTTCAGCGGGGTAGACTTTTTCGCCACCCACGTTGATGAGCTCACTTCGGCGGCCGAGAATGCGCATATATTCGCCATCCACCTCCACCTCATCGCCGGTGATGAACCAGCCATCCTCGGTGAATGGGCTGGGAGCATTGAGATATCCCAACATTGCGGACTGGGCTTTGATCTGCAGGATGTTATCCACCACCCGGGTTTCGAATCCCTCCCCGCCAATCTTCACCCAAAGTGATCCTGAGTCACGGGATTTTGATCTCAATATTCCGACCTCGGAGAGCCCGTAGGTCTGCTGCAGCTTGATCTCCGGGAATAGCTCATGGAAGCGCTTCAAAGTGCTTTCCGGCATGGGCTCAGTGCCGTATGTGACGGTTTTAAGCGTGGAAATATCATGACGCTTGTACGCCTCACTGAGGAGGATTAAATTAATGAATGTTGGTGAGGTGGGTAGCAGCTCAGCCTGGTATTTTTCCACAGCAGCCAGCACCGCATCCGGACTGCGGTCCTGCACGGTAATGAGGGTGCCGCCGTTGGAGAGGATGTGCAGCATGGTGTTGACCCCACCAATGTGGTCGTAGAGCAGGAAGCTGATCGAACGCTGCGCAAAACGACGTGTCTTGAATTTTTCAAGCAGAAAGGTTAGGTCGTGCAGGGCAGCTTTGCTCTTGCCGGTGGAACCGGAGGAAAACAGGATCAGCCCGGGGTGATCAAGGGATCGGATTCTTTCATAAAGCGAGTATGTGGCTTTATTTTCAAGTACCGAGATGGTGGTGACGTCGAAATCGTCAATGGAGAACTTGATCTCGCCTTGCGCGATCTCGATGAACTCTTTCTTTTTCATCTCCACCGAACGGGTGAGCGGCACCAGGATGCAGCGGGCTTCGATGAGCGCCAGGAAAAGGGCGACCGCGTTGGGAGAGAAATCCGCCTCCAGGATGACCACCGAGCCATGCGGGATCTCGCGGGTGCGAATCTGTTCCTGCCAATAAAGGATGCGTTCTCGCAACCAGGCGTACGGAAAAACCTGGTCTTTCCAGATGATCGCTTCCTTCTCGCCGGATTCCTGAAAAACATCCAGAAGGAATTCGATCACGAAACCCCTCCCAGGTAGATTACCTGCCCAGTGATGAAATCGCTCTCGGGTTTGACCAGGAAATCAATGAGGTTGAAGATATCCTCGAATTTCCCCGGACGTTTGATCGCTTGGCGGTTGATCAATGCCTGGATTTTTTCCTGCGGTACGCCACGAATCAGGTCGGTATTGATGGGTGTGGGGCCGATGGCATTTACGGTAATTCCAAGATGTGCAAACTCACAGGCTAAAATCCGGGTCAGCTCCTCTACAGCGGCCTTCGAAGCGGCATAGACGGCTTCGCCTTCCAAATGGAAGGGTACCGCGACGGTGGAAAAATTGATGATGCGCCCGAACTTCCGTTTTTGCATCAATTTGGCTGCTTCCCGTGAAAGCAGAAAAGTCCCGGTGAAATTGGTATCCATTACATTGCGGGCTGTTGATAATGGCATGAGCAGGGAATGGTTCATCGCGGCGATGCCTGCGTTATTGACCAAAACATCCAGGCGGCCGAATTCCTTTCGAATCAGAGAAAACATCTCACGGACGGCTACTTCATCCGTAATGTCCACCGAATAATGACTTTGGTTTTTCGCGCTCTCGTCAATTTCCGACCGGCTGCAACCAATCACATTCCAGCCAGCCGCAAGATAATGCTCGTAAATCGCGCGACCGATACCCTTGCTTGCACCGGTGATGAGGATCACTGGTTGTTCAGGCATTTAGACTTCCTTAAGGAGACCGAAAAGGTATTCAGAGAGGGTGCGGACAGTGCGGAAGGGGCTGCTTTTTTGCGACATAGCCCGCTCATCGGCGATGGTCACTGATTTCCCGAACGTATCTGCGGCTTTTTCCTCCACCAGAACGATCAGATTGACCAGCCCGAGGGAATCGAGCCTGGAGCCGCGACCGAAGAGCTGGGTATTGGGGGTAAGCTCGAGCTGCTGGGAGGCATCCAACTGCAGGTTCAATTCAGCAACGGATTCCAGCACAACCTTCATTACGTCATCAAAAATCATTTTTGAAACTCCAAGATTTCAGGTTCGGTAAGTATAACATGATGATAAATTTGCCCTTTTTTTGACATGGCGGAAGGGAATCATGTGGAAGACTATAATCAATCCAAGAGTACCATGCGCAAGATCATTCATATTGACCTGGATGCGTTCTTCTGTTCGGTGGAAGAGCTGCGTGATCCTTCCCTGGGCGGTAAGGCGTTTGCGGTGGGGGGAAACCCTGGTCAACGAGGGGTGATTGCCTCCTGCTCTTATGCTGCCCGGCAATTTGGTGTGCGTTCGGCCATGCCCACGGGCACTGCGGTTCGACTCTGCCCGGAATTGATCCTGGTCGGCAGCAGCCACGCGCATTATGGGGATTACTCCAAACGGGTGATGGCCATCCTGGAACGCTGGTCGGGCTTGATCGAACAGGTTTCCATCGATGAAGCCTTCCTGGATGTGAGCGACTTGCCTGAATCCGGTCGGGAGATTGCCCAGAAAATCCAGGCGAGCGTTAAAGACGATGTGGGTCTGCCTTGTTCGCTGGGGATTGCCAGCTCCAAGCTGGTGGCAAAGATCGCTACAGATTTTGGAAAAGCGCAGCACCGCACCAATATGCCACCCTGCGCCATCACGGAAGTGCCGCCTGGAAACGAGGCAGATTTTCTGGCGCCATTGCAGGTGGATGCGCTCTGGGGTGTAGGACCCAAGACAAAGGCATTGCTGGGCGAGTGGGGGATCACCACGATCGGGGATCTGGCAGGTCAGAACGAGGCTGAGTTTTCCCGCAGGTTCGGGAATTACGGCAGTGAGCTGATCCTGCGCGCACGGGGAGTGGATGCCAGCCTGGTTTCACTAACCCGGGAGATGAAGTCGGTCAGCCAGGAAACAACTTTTGATAAAGACACCAGCGATAAGCGCATTCTTGTGGAAACGCTTAGGCATCTTTCGCAAACTGTTGGGCGCAGGCTGCGTGCGGACGATAAGCGCGGGAAGACGGTTAAGATTAAGCTGCGTTGGCCGGATTTCACCACCATCACCCGGCAGGTTTCGCTTGAGCAACCTGTTGACCAGGATCTGATGATCTTTGAAGCCGCGCAGGAATTATTCGAGAAGGAATGGTCCACTGGGAAAAAGGTACGCCTGATTGGGGTGGGGGTCAGCGGTTTTTACGGGACCGAGCGTCAATTACCCCTTTGGGACACCCGCGGTGAAAAAGAACGAAGGCTAATG
>Ga0208980_10001836_pt1 | contig 12901 bp, 13 predicted proteins | sample WetSurMetagenome_3_FD_187993 | JGI IMG/M metagenome (GOLD analysis project Ga0208980, IMG submission 187993) | Wetland microbial communities from Twitchell Island in the Sacramento Delta, sample from surface sediment Aug2011 Site A1 Bulk (version 2) | ecosystem: Environmental > Aquatic > Marine...
TTCCCCGCGTTCTTCTTTAATGCCTCAGCCATGGCGATAAGGACTGAATTCTTCTGCCCCGAGGATGCTTTGGCAAGCGACCTTGCCCCTTCTTTGGCCTCAAGAGCTTTATTATGAACAAACTTCTTGATATCCATACCTGCCTCCTTGAGAGAATCTTTTAAAAAATTATACATGAAACTACCGTATTTTTTATTATTCCCGTTCAAAATATTCAGGCATAGGGATACAGTTTAAATTCTAAATCGAAATCACGGGCAACTTCGATGAGACCGAAGACGAAGCGGAGGTCTCAGCTTTCAATGTTTCAATACCATTGAAGTCAGAGAAAGCTTTGCACAATAACAGAAGGAGTTTGTTTCGATTCAGAATTTAAACTGTATCCCCAACGCTTTTGCAGGGTCAAATAAGTAAAGGGCTGATTGACTTAGTAATGTACTCCTTTTAAAATGTTGTATGCCTCAGATCAAGGTTCTCCCATCTGATTTAAGGAACAAAATCGCAGCTGGTGAAGTCATAGAAAGACCGGCGTCTGTAGTGAAGGAATTGATAGAAAATGCGATAGACGCAGGGAGCACCGATATCCGGATCGACATCCTCCACGGCGGGAAACGGCTTATCAGGGTTTCCGACGACGGCTCCGGCATGGACAGGGAAGATGCCCTGCTCTGTTTTGAGAGGCATGCAACAAGTAAGCTTGCCGCCGAGTCTGATCTCTTTAATATCAGGACTATGGGGTTCAGAGGTGAAGCCCTTTCGTCGATCTCTTCTGTTGCAAAGGTGCACCTCGTTACCAGCTTGCGGGAAAACCCTTCAGGCGTTTCGGTTGAGATACAGGGAGGGGAGATAAAGGAAATAAAGGATGCGCCATCCGTTGGCACATCGATTGAAATCAGAGATTTGTTCTACAATACCCCTGCCCGCAAAAAGTTCCTCAAAACAACCGGCACCGAGATATTCCATATCATAGATGCTGTTACAAAAGAAGCCCTCTCACACCCGGGGATCGGCTTCAGGCTGATCTCGGACAATCAGGACACTGTGCATCTCCCTGTCTCTTCGGGAAGAAAAGAACGCATCATGCAGGTTTACGGAGAAGAGTTTCTGAACGGTTTACTGGATATTTCTGCCGAAACCGCAGGCATACGACTTGAAGCATATGTCACAAAAGGCAACAATTTCAGGAACTCCCGGTCTCATCAGTTTCTCTTTCTGAACAAACGCCCCATAAAAGACCCGGCGCTCTCTTCGGCATTGTATAAAGCATATGAAGGGATTCTGCCCCAGGGCAAGCACCCGATATTCTTCCTTTTCATGGATATTGATCCATCAAAGGTGGATGTCAATGTGCATCCCACAAAAAGAGAGGTAAGGTTTCAGGACAGTGAAACGGTCTTTCGTTTTGTCCTGGTGAGTATCCGGGAAGCGATCAGGCGGGAGAGGGGAGAATATACGAAATATTTTATTACCCCTCCCGATCATTCAGCCAAATCAGAAATACATGTGCATGAAGTTGCACATTTGGGAAGGCTCAATGCTGAATCACCTGCAGAGATAATATCAGAGCCCCTTGAACTCGCTTACAGACCGTATCTTCCCCATCTCTACCTTGGAGACACTTTCATTGCGGTCTCAGGGAAAGGGGGGCTTACACTTATAGACCATCATGCCGCTCATGAGCGGATTCTCTATGAGAGATTTCTTAGGGCTATAAACCTGAACACACACCGTCTGCTCTTCCCCCGTGAGATAAAACTTTCACCCAAAGAGTATCGGGCTATTATGAAAAATCTTGATACGATCAGAGATTTCGGAATTGAAATAGATGATTTCGGTTACGATACCGTTATCGTACGTTCATTACCGAATGCTTTGGAAGACGCAGATATGCGGGGGATTCTGGCCGATGTTGCTTCTTCTCTGCTGGAAGGCATCGCTCCTGGCAAATCATTGCAGGAAGCGCTCGCAGCCCGGATCGCCTGTCACAGTTCAGTGAGGGGAAAAGATATACTCACAAAGGAGGAAGTATCGCAGCTTCTTGCAGACCTTGAACAGACAGAACATCCTGATCAATGTCCCCATGGCAGACCGACAAGGATATTTTTCTCGCCTGATGATCTGAAGAAGATGTTCAAGAGGAAATGAACAAGGTTTTAATACTCCTCGGCCCCACCTGTGTCGGGAAGACCGGCATCGCAATTCGTCTTGCTCAGGCATTGAAAACAGAGATCATCAGCGCCGACTCGATGCAGATATTCAGGCACATGGATATCGGAACAGCAAAGCCTTCAAGGGAAGAGCAAACAATGGTCAAACACCATATGATCGATGTCGTGGACCCGTGGGAATCATACAGCACAGGGAAATATGTTCAGGCAGTGATACCGGTTATCAAAGGCTTACAGAAAAAAGAGAAAATCCCGATTGTTGTCGGAGGCACAGGGCTTTATATAAAGGCAATGACAAGGGGGATCTTTAGCGGGCCTTCTGCTGACTGGGACTTGCGGGAAGAACTTCTTGCGATGGAAAAGGTGGAGAAAGGGTCCCTCTATGCCTATCTGAAAGACCTCGATCCCGTTGCGTCTGAAAAAATAACCCCGAATGACACAAGGAGGATAATCCGTGCCCTGGAGGTCATTCTCAAAAGTAACTCGACAATGTCCGGTATGCAAATAAAATACACCCGGCCTCTTCCTTACGAATTCATAAAAATAGGGCTCACAAGGGACCGGAAAGAATTGTACCGGCTAATCGAAGATAGAGTTGATGCCATGATTGATAAGGGGCTGATCCATGAGGTAAAAAACGTAATTGATATGGTGAAAAAAAATTGTGAAAACCCCTCCTTTCCCCTGCCTCTCACCCGTTGCCCCTCGATGCAGGCGATAGGGTATAAAGAGACCGCTCAATATGTGAGTGGGGAAATTACCCTTGACGAAGCCATTCATCTCATCAAACGGGGAACTAAACGGTATGCAAAAAGACAGTTCACCTGGTTCAGGAAAGAAGAAAAAATCCACTGGGTTGATATCACCGGTATGCATGACAGCGAAGAAGCTTTCCCCCGTGTTTATGATATGGCTAAGAATTTGTTCCGGTGAATTCAGGCTTGTGCCAACCTCTTGCAATATTGAGAAAAATACTATATGTTAAAAAGAAAAAAAATAACAACAAAAGGAGATGCGGGGATGACGAATGCCGGTAAGGGCCCGAACCTTCAGGACATTTTTTTGAATCAACTGAGGAAGGACAGAACTCCCGTTATTATCTATCTTACTAACGGAGTCAGATTGAAAGGGGTAATCAAAGGCTTTGACAATTTTGTAGTCCTCCTCAAAGAAAACACGTTTTCGCTTGTTTACAAACATGCAATATCCACCATTGTGCCTGAGAGAGAAATAGAACTGGATATGGGATTTGAAGCACAGCGATAACCTGGCAAATCCTGTTCCGACAGTTGATGTTATCATAGGATACAATCAAGGGATTCTCCTGATTAAGAGGAAGAACCCGCCTGAAGGATGGGCATTGCCCGGCGGTTTTGTAGACTACGGAGAAAGTCTCGAATCTGCAGCAGTCCGGGAGGCAAAAGAAGAGACAGGACTTGCTATCGAACTGTTGCGGCAGTTTCATGCATATTCCGATCCGGGAAGGGATCCACGGCATCATACAATTACTGTTGTGTTTCTGGCCAGAGCCAAGGGATCGCCTGTTGCCGGAGACGATGCGAAAGATATCGGAATATTCCGGGAAGATACATTGCCCGAAATTATTGCGTTCGATCACAGGAAGATCCTGGATGATTATTTTACTGGGAGGTATTAAAGGATGCTCAAGTCGATGCGGAAGCATGCGAAGTATTTCTACGTTCTTTTTTTTATTGTTATCTTAACCTTCATATTCTGGGGTGTCGGTACAGTCGATAAGACAGGGCCGGTACAAATTGTTGCGGAGGTTGGGAAATATAAAATAATCACCGACGATTACTGGAAGCGATATGACAGGATATACCGGTTCTACAGGGATATGTATAAAGACAAGTTTGACGAGGAGATGGAGAAGAAAATGAACCTCAAGGAAAATGTCCTCGATTCTCTCGTAAACGAAAAGGTCCTCCTTATAGTGGCGGAAGATGCCGGCATCACTGTGAGCAATGAAGAACTGCAGGAGGCGATCACACGGGAGCCTGCCTTTTTGAAAAACGGCGTTTTCGACAAGGAAGTTTACATCAACAGGCTCAGACTGAACAGGTTAACTCCGGAGTTCTTTGAAGCGGAAAAGCGGCGGGAACTTCTTTTGACAAAAATCAGCCGTTTTATAGAGCTTTCGGCAGATATAACCGATGTCGACACGCAGACTCTTCAGACCTCCGTGAATGAAGAGGTCGTCAAAATGCTCGGTGACGCAATATTGAATGACAAAAAAGAGAAAGCTCTCAAGTCATATATCGAAGGATATAAAAAGAAAATAAAAATAAAGGTCAATAAACAGCTTATTGCATGATCTCATCATCTGATCATCAGCCTTGAAAACCCTTCCTTTTTTGTTGTAGCATAGTAATCTGGGCCGAAGTGGTGGAACCTGGTAGACACGCACGTTTGAGGGGCGTGTGGGGTAACCCGTGCGGGTTCAAATCCCGCCTTCGGCACCATGATTCTCTCACATACCAATTTGCAATTCCGGGAATGTAGTTGAAAATTCTCCTCATTTATCCTTATTTCCTTGATGAAAGGCTTCAGGCCGAGGATGCAGGTGTGGTACCTATCGGCGCGTACTATGTCGGCGCATTGATGAAGGCACACGGCTACGACATCGAGGTGCTGAACTGGCATGACATCAATAAAAAGCCCGGGGAAATCGAGCAAACACTCAGAGAGAACAACCCTGATGTAATAGGGTTTTCAATTGTGCATGCGAACCGGTGGGGTGGCATTGACATCGCAAGGATAGCAAAAGGTATCCTCCCGGAAGTAAAAATAGTATTCGGCGGAATCGGGGCCACATTCCTATGGGAACACCTGCTCGAAAATTTCAGGGAAATCGATTACATAGTCCTAGGCGAAGGAGAATACAGTTTCTTAAATCTTGTCAGATGGTTTGAGAAGGGACAGGACGATACAATCCACACAATCAGGGGAATTGCATACCGGAGAGGGGAGAAGGCCGTAAAAACAGAATCCGAGAAATTTATAAGAGATATTGACCAACTGCCGATGCCGTCAAAATATTTTTCTTATCAGCATGCGGTCTCTTCCCGTGGCTGTCCTTCCAACTGCACCTTCTGCGGTTCACCACGGTTTTGGGGACGCAAGGTCAGATTTCATTCTCCTGAATACTTTGTCGAACAACTCGAACAGCTTTATCAAAAGGGGATTTCCTTCTTTTACTTCTCTGATGATACATTCACCCTGAGAGAGGACCGCGTGATCGATATCTGCAAAAGGATTCTGGAGAGAGGCCTGCAAATCACCTGGTTTGCCATTTCACGGGTAAATTTTGTAAGTGAAGAAATGCTTTGTTGGATGAGAAAGGCGGGGTGCATACAGATCAGCTATGGGGTCGAAAGCGGGTCGGAAAAAATCAGGCAGACTCTCTGTAAGAATATCAAGACAGGAGATATCAAAAGGGCTTTTGCTCTGACCTCTCAGTACGGTATATTACCTCGTGCCTATTTCATCTACGGATCGCCGGGTGAAACGCAGGAGACCATACAGGAAACAGTAGACCTCATCAATGAGATCAGGCCCATGAGTATGATCTCATACATACTCGATATCTTCCCCGGCACTTCTTTATATGAGGATTTCCAGCGGAGAACGAAACTCGGGGACGATATCTGGATGGAGAAAATAGAAGATATCATGTATTTTGAATCTGATCAGCGGATGACGAAAGATATGATCCTTTCTTTTGGTCAGAAACTGCGGTCGGATTTCCACAGCAATCTTTCGCGTTTTGCCGATGCCATCAACCTTGTTGACAGGGAAGACCTTTACCCAAGTCATGCTGATTTCCTTTCGAGGCTCGCCATGACCTTCAGCCACGGAGACTATGCTGCAATTGAAGCAATACCGGACAAGGATGACGTTGCCGGGCGGCTGTTCAGAAGGGCATTATCATACTTTCCCGACCATCGTGCGTATCTTGGGTTAGGGATCATCAAACAAAAACAGGCGAAATACGAGGAATCGATTGCTCTCCTCTCAGAAGGGGTGAAACATTTCCCTGCAAGTGAGCAACTCGTCCTCTGCCTCGGCATAAGCCACATGAACCTGGCACAGTATCAAGAGGCGCTGAAATGTTTTAACAGGTTCCCTGCTTCCCCTGCACTATCACCCTACAGAGAAGAATGCCGGCGCGCATTGGAACATTCCGGGGAGCTACCTCCCTATCATACTTACTAATACAGTCATAAGTATGAAGACATGATTATAAAATCCCTCCTCACCTCCCTTTGCCAAAGGGAGGAATATTCCCCCTCTTTGGCAAAGAGGGGAAGGGGAGATTTTTTAAAAATAATTCCTTACTTATAAACTCCTTAGTAATTCACAAACTCCCTCAGAAATTGACAGGACATAGTGTTTGAGCGGATTTATCCCGATTCTTATCGGGATACCTCGGAGTCCCGAAAGCTTTCGGGACGAGAATGAGCGAAAATACTATATCCTGTCACGATAACCAGATTTTATGAACAATCCATGTTAACAGTAATTTCTTCTACCCCGGCGGCCAGCGCATAACCCTTCCGCCAAGGACATGAAGGTGCATATGGAAGACTGTTTGACCGGCATTGCGGTTACAATTCATTACAAGTCTGAAGCCGCTTTCGGCAATTCCCTTTTCTGATGCAATCCGGTTTGCGGTCTGGAATAAATGACCGATCAGCATATTCTCGTCCGCTTTCAATTCCAGGTTCGTCGCTATATGCTTTTTGGGTATTATCAGGATATGTACAGGGGCCTGAGAATTAATATCATTGAAGGCTAAAACATATTCATCCTCGTAGACAACTTTTGCAGGTTTTATCCCTGCAATAATATCACAGAATATGCATCCCATTATAGTGAATACCTCCGTCGTTTTTTTACCATATCATTATAGCATCTTGAAAAAGAGCATATGCAGCTATCCTCAAAAATGGACAACAATTATTTTTCAATCCTCCCCTTTGCAAGGGGAGGGTGGAGAGGTTTTTCTGGATAATTTAAACCTCCCCTCAGCCCCTCCTTGGAAAGGAGGGGATTTCATGAAATCCATTTGTTCATGATTGAATACTTCTGATAATCTATATTTTTGTATTGACGAAGGGGCATCCAACAAGGTATAACTGTACCATTCGGGGGGAGAAAACAGAACAGGTTGTGATATCACAGTCTGTAATCTGTCACAAACAGGAGGGAAAGAAACAGAATGTCCGAGTTAAAATTCATAACCCCGGAAGAGACGCTCGATGTGCAGGGGAGATCATGTCCTTATCCCATTGTCCTCATCAAAAAGGTGATGGAGAACCTGCCGCGAGGTGCGGTCATTAAAGTCCTCTGTGACTCAGCTGATACAGCGGAAGATTCTATTCCGCGATACTGTGAAAAGCACGGATACGATTTTGAGACGGTAAAGGTTGAGAACGGCTGCTGGGAGCTTTTTATTCAAAAGGGTTAGCTCTCCTTTTCCGGATATCCCGGATGAGCCAGATGAGAAAACCCGCGAGAAGAAGTCCAAGCGCAATATATTTTTCATATCGTTCAATATCTCCGAGGAGGCTTTCCAGCGTTGCACCGAAAAAATAGCCTGCATAGGTGCAGATCGTTGCCCACAGAAGACAACTCATCAACATGAAGGTAAAATACTTCGCAGTTCCCATGCGTGAGAGCCCCAATACCGCAGCACTCAGCAGCCTGAAGCCATATATCCATTGGCTTATAAATATTGCGGCAATTCCGTATTTAACCATGAGGGCTTCGAGTTTCAGCAGGTTAACCTTGACAAACCGCTGAATCAATCCAAGGAAAGCCTCTCTTTTATGCAGCGCAATGAGGAAAAAGGTACCGTGTCCTATATATGAAGCTGCAAATGAGATAAGAATGACAGCGAATTCATTCAGGTATCCATTGAATGCAAGGAACCCGGCTGCGATGAGGACACTTTCACCCTCAAAAAAGGTCAGGATAAATATTGCGATGTAACCATATCTCGACAGAAACTCTTCCAGAAACCCTCCTGTGCGGCAGAAAAAATTGCCTCAATCTCTTGTAACTGCCCTTCTTCAATGTAACACATATTTGTGAAAGGTCGATCCACGGGGACGAAAAAAGGGGATGCCGGCCTCACCAGCATCCCCTTTAGTTTGCGAACATGGTTCTAAATCTTACTGCTCTTTCAGAGTCACTGCACCAGTCGGACAAACACTGACACAGGTTTCACACCCTTCACATAAGTCTGCCTGAAACGGATCTGATTTTCCGTCTTTGAGCTGAAATACGCCAACAGGACAATTGTTCACGCATTCTTCACAGCCATCGCACTTATCCCTGTCAACTGAAACAATAAAGGTTCCCACTATTCTTTCACCTCCTTGATATTAAACCATCCGGTTTTTATATTTTATTTTAAATTATTTTAAATATTTTTACAAAGAGCATCCCGCTCTCTCTTCAATCTTACTTAATCTGCCTTTCCCCATATTTGTCAAAAACGACGTCTTCCTTCACCGATATTGCAATCTTGTACAGGATAGTCAAAACGAGAAACCCTATCGACCATACTGCAAGCGTGATCAATGCTTCCGGGAGCGTTGGCCAGTACTCGGTAATTTTCTCAAAAGGATTTGGTACAAATCCTCCAATTACAAGACCAAACCCCTTGTCAATCCACAGGGAGAAAAATGTTGCTACACAGGCGACCGCAAGCAGGCTTTCGTTTTTCCTGATCTGCGGGAAAACCAACAGCGCTATAGCAATAACTGCCAAAATGCTTGAAAGCCACATTACAGGAACAAGCTGTGAATGTCCATGCAATCCTGTGTAAAGGTATACAAAAGAGTGCATATGTCCGGGTATTTGGCTATAGAACGCGGTAAAGAACTCGAGTCCGAGGAAAAAGACATTAATAAGCATGCAGTAGGTTACAATTTTTCCGAGTGTCTGAATCGCCTCTTTGCCCGGATCAAACTTCGTATATTTTCTGACGATCATGGCAAGGATAATAAGGAGTGACGGACCTCCCGCAAATGCTGATGCCAGGAATCGGGCGGCCATAATTGCCGACAGCCAGAAGTGCCTTCCGGGGATACCGGCATACAAAAACGCAGTGACGGTGTGAATCGACGGCGCCCATGCGATTGAGAGAATGATGAAGGGTTTCACCCATTTCGGCGGCGGCACTTCTTTCCTCTCGGCGCCGAGAACAGTCCATCCGATCAGGACATTCAGGAAGAGGTAACCGCTCAGCACGAGCATATCGTAAAACATGACCGAATTGGGAGTCGGATGCAGAATGACGTTCAGGACACGAAGTGGCTGTCCCAAGTCGACAAAGATGAACAGCATGCACATAATGACAGCAGCAATTGCAAGAAATTCCCCTAAAATGGTGAGTCTGGCAAATTTCTTGTAGTTATGCAGGTAATATGGCAGGACGACCATAACACCCGACGCCGCCACACCAACAAGAAAGGTAAACTGACCGATATAAAGGCCCCAGGAGACATCCCTGCTCATACCGGTTACTCCAAGGCCATTTTGAAACTGATAAAGATAGGCCAGGAACCCAATTCCAATCAGAGACAGTAAAAAACATACCCAAACCCAGTATCTTCGACCACCGTATATCGCTTTCTCAAGCATTCCTATTCCCTCCTAAATTATGTAATACACACTAGGGCCTGTCCCGAGTTCAGGCTTACGTCTGATGGTAAACCGTTCACTGAGGATTTTCCTGACTTCAGAATTCGGGTCTTCAAGATCACCGAAAATCAATCCGGGTGTTGTCCCCTTCTTTGCTGCAACCTCCTTGGCTGCCTCTACACAGGCAGGCTCAAGGCCCTTTGCAAGCCTTTCGTAGCACAAGGTGCATTTCTCAACAACACCCTTCATCCTTGTTGGAAATTCAGGATTTTTTTTGGACTCATCAATAAAAGGCCTTGGATTTTTGTAATTGAAACTCCTGGCGCCATAGGGACAACCCGCCATGCAGAACCGGCATCCTATGCACCGGTGCATATCCATCATAACAATACCGTCACTTTTTCTCTTGAATGTTGCCTGCGTCGGACACACCCTTACGCAGGGAGGATTTTCACAATGGTTGCAAAGCATAAGGAACGGCATATGCTGATATTTCTCAGCGCGGTATTCATCTTCATTCCCTGGGAAAGCATGTTCGTATGTCTCCGGCCATATCCACTTGATCTCATGTTTCGGATTATCGGTTATATGGGGCACATTGTGAGCGCGGTGACAGGCATCAATGCAGGGTTGAAAGTCTTCTTCTGAGGCAAACTTGCTCATATCAACAACCATGGCCCAACGCTTCGCTGTTAAAGCCTCCGGATTTTTTGAAGTCTGGGAAGCTTCTACGCTGTTCTTCAAGGCACTGACACCGGCAACCCCTCCAATGCCGAGTATAGAGGAAAGTCCTGCGATTTTTATAAATTCTCTTCTATTCATGCTCATAACTCTTTCTCCTTCGGCGCTATGTGGCAATCCCAGCAATATGGACTTACCGCAGCATAATTGTGACATTCATCACAGAATTTCTTCTTGTTGGAATGGCACTTCATGCACGTATTCTGAAGGCTCATGGTATACTGTTTGCCCGTACTATTGGTATAGACCGTTAATCCGTCACGGACTACCCAGTCCCTCCATTCGTTAAGCATCTTCATATGTTCTTTTTTCATATACGCCTTTGATTCAACACATTGCCTTTCATTCTCCGGAAGCTTGAGAATTTCAGGCGTATCAACCTTCGGATCAGGTTTTGCAGTTGCCTGCTTCCCGCTTAACCAGAACGGAGCCGTCACTAAAGCGATAAAAATAATCAATCCAAGTAGTATCTTTCCGCCGTTATACATCTTATTCACCCTCCATTCCCGGGAGTGGATCACCGCGAAGGTTCGTAGTTCGTTTCTTCTCTCCCTTCATGATTAAGGCATTTCCAACCATTTCATGGACCCCTGTAACCGCCACACCAGGGACCCAGTAATCCATGAGCGGCGGCAAAACTGCGCGGTCGATGGCACAGATACAGGCGAGCATGTTCACTCCGTACTTCTTGTGGACATGACGCACAGCATTTGCCCTCGGCAGGCCTCCTCTCAGTCTCTGTTCCATGTTTTCAGAGGCGTTCAGACCTGAACCACTTCCGCAACAGAAGGTCTGCTCTCTGATCGTGTTTTCCGGCATCTCATAGAAATTATTACAGACGTTTTTAATGATATATCTCGGTTCCTCAAGCAAACCCATTCCCCGTGCGGTATTGCACGAGTCATGGTAAGTGACGATCAGGTTGTCATTTCTTTTCGGATCAAGGTTCAATTTCCCGTTTTTTATCAAATCAGCGGTAAACTCTGTGATATGAACCGTTTTATTCGACTTCGCATTCTCAAACCTTGTACCGGTAATAGGCGAAACCGGCTCTTCAAGATAGTCTACAGGCCCAAACCATGTATTATGATATTGATGCCAGACCCTCCACATATGCCCGCATTCTCCGCCAAGTATCCACTTTACCTTTAATCTTTTTGCTTCAGCATAAATCTTTGAGTGGAGCCTTTTGGCCATCTCATTCGTGGTAAAGAAACCGAAATCCCCTCCTTCGGATGCAAAAGTGCTCCAGGTATAGTCCAGGCCAAGTTCATGGAAGAGGAGGAGTTCCCCCATAGTGGTGAATGTCCCAGGGTCTGCAAACATACTGCCGGAGGGTATCACCACAAGAATCTCGGCGCCCTTCCGGTTGAAGGTCGGCGATACTTTTATTCCGCTTATTGTCTCGAGGTCGTCAACAAACATATCGAAAGAATCTTTGATCGTGTGGGGTTGAAGTCCCAGGTGGTTTCCTGTTCTGTAGCAATTCGCAACCGGACCTGCAATCCAGTCAATGTTTAACCCCAGCAAATTAAGAAGCTCCCTCGCCAGTATAGTAATTTCAGCGGTATCAATACCGTACGGGCAGAAAAGGGAGCAGCGACGGCATTCTGTGCACTGATACGCATAATACCAGATCTCTTTTAAAACATCCAAGGTCAGGTCTCTTGCCCCTGCGATCTTGCCCATGATCCTGCCGGATGTCGTACAGTATTTCCTATATATGGACCTGAGGAGCTCTGCCCTGAGCACCGGCATATTCTTCGGATCGCCGCCCCCGATATAGAAATGGCACTTGTCGGCACATGCGCCGCATCTGACACAGATGTCGAGAAAGAGCCTGAACGAACGGTACTTGTCAACTCTCTCCCGTAATCCCTCGATGAATATCTCCTGCCAGTTTTCCGGAAGTTTCCAGTCCTCGTCTTTTACCGACCATTGACGTGGGTTCGGCATACCCACATATTCAAGGGATTTCGCTTTCGATGCATAACAGAACATCCCTGGTCTAAAGTCAGGACGGGTATTCATCCATTCTTGTTTGGGCGGGTTGTGGTCTATTCTTATTAGTTCTTCTGGTTTTGGGTTTGCCATAGTTACTCCTTTTCTACCGGTAATCCTACTGATTTCATTTTATCTCTAAATTCTTCTTCATATTCATCATAGGTATGGGCCTTGACAGGATAATTCCAGGGGTTAACATGCATCACAGCGCGGTTGTTGTTTGCAAGGTTCCTTGTAGGGCTCAGGAATACCCCTGCCATATGCATAAGCTTGCTCATCGGGAAATACGTAAAGAGTGCGCTGACCAGAAAAAG
>Ga0208980_10001837_pt1 | contig 12894 bp, 11 predicted proteins | sample WetSurMetagenome_3_FD_187993 | JGI IMG/M metagenome (GOLD analysis project Ga0208980, IMG submission 187993) | Wetland microbial communities from Twitchell Island in the Sacramento Delta, sample from surface sediment Aug2011 Site A1 Bulk (version 2) | ecosystem: Environmental > Aquatic > Marine...
CCACCACCACTTACGACGTGGACGGCGAGCCGCTCGGGAGCGACTGCCGTCCTCAGCTGGACATGTCCCGGCTTCAGGAAATTTTCGCCGCATACCTCGGCGCAATTCATCAGACGCTGCCGCCCTATTCAGCCAAGAAAATACAGGGCAGGCCCATGTATTCCTACGCCCGAAAAGGCATCGATATGGGCCAGGCAACCAAGGCCGTCACCATCAAATCGCTGAAACTGCTCGCGGTGGATGGTTGCGAGGCCGAATTCGAACTCGCCTGCACCGCGGGAACCTATGCACGCAGCCTGGCTCATGACGTCGGCAGGGATTATGGCTGCGGCGCCCATCTCGTCCGTTTGAGGCGGACTCGCAGCGGCGAATTTTCGTTAGAGGCAGCCGTTGCTTTGAGTGAGGGCCAGGACTTTTATCCCCGGGAGTTTTTCCTGACGCGGATTATCCCGATGCGCGGCCTTCTCCATGAGATTCCCGCCATAGTAATTTCCCAGGGAGACAGAAAAAAACTGATTCATGGAATGGACCTGAACCTCCTCAGCGCCGATTGGGAATCGGAGGAATTCCGCATGCTGGATGAATCGGGCGAGCTCATAGCCCTGGCCCGTCGAATTCAATCATTTTCGCCTCCCGTTGCACAACCGGCTCAATGGATCCGGATCCATCCTCACTTGATTTTCGGCAACTGATTGCGAAAAATCTTCGAGTCTTCGAGTTTTAAAGGCCGGATTGGAAGCCTCAGAGACTCGAAGACTCGAAGCCGCAGGCGCTAAACTGCCAGGCGGTCTTTTATTTTCTGAAACTTCTTCTCTCCGACGCCTTTCACATTGATGACTTCTTCAATGCGGTTGAATTTCCCCACTTTGGCCCGATGATCCACAATGCTTTTGGCAATCGAGGGACCGATCCCGGGAAGAGATTGAAGCTGCTCGACGGTTGCCGTATTCAGGTTGATCTTCTCCGTCGATGCCGGACCGGATTTTTGAGCCAGCGCGGAAACAGGCCCTATGGCCAGGCCCAATAACAACATCACTACACAAGCCACCTTGATCTTGTTGGGTATCATGGAAACCTCCTTTGTGAAATTGAGTTGCTTCCCGATATCTAATGGGCAGCCTGTCATTTGAGCCAAAAATAAAAACAGCCGCCAGTTTCCCGGACACCTCCCTCGCGCTGCTGGTTTTAAATATTGATTGGGGAGCAAGGCAGCTGAACCATTCTCAGAAAACCCGGGATGCGGAGGTCTCAAAAGCCGGAAGTCAAAGGCGCTGCTCGGCATACAGAGTCAATGAACCAGGCACCTCCGGCAAAGCCGGATGCTTGAAAGATTTGAACCGCTCAAAGCGGTTGGAGGAGTTACGCGGGTCTTGAACGCTGATTTACGCGGGCAAAAGCCGATGAGGCACTTCCGATCCCCGACCCTCGCCGAACAAATCGACGTTTGTCACCGCTTTTATCAGCATTTCTCAGCGTTTCAAAATACGGAGCTGTCAAACTCTTTGAGTCCCACGGCAGAGCCGGAGGGTTACCAATGTAATTATGCAAAGAGGTGTATCCCGGCTTCTTGCCCCTGCCTGGAATCGGAATCCGAAAAACGTTCGCAGGGCAGCCCAAAGTCACAGCTCTCTGCAAAACTCAACTGCTGCGACGGCACGAAATGTGGAAACCGGGAACCGCATGTGCCATAATTGTTAACGCAATAGATTCCTGGATATAAAGGAACAGATCGCCTATGAAATGCAGCCTCTTGCTTTCCCTGAGATGCGGGATTCTGTGTCTGGCTTTAATTCTTTGTTTTGTACCGGCATCCGCCCAGGAGAAGATCTCTCGTCCCTCGCAGCCGATTAACCTGGATAAGGCATTGGAAGAACAGGTGCCTGCGGATCGGGCCGCAAGCTACTACCATTACTCCCTGTCAAAATGGAGCGAAGATCAGGGCGATTTGCCCAAAGCTCTCTCGGAAATGCACACGGCGTTGAAATACAATCCCGATAGCGCCGCGATCCGCCTTGAATTGGCATCGTTGCTGGAAAAATCCGGAAACTTGCGCGAAGCCATTGAATATGCCCAGGAAGCAGTCCGGCTTGATCCCAAGGATCCGGATCCGCATTGGCTCCTGGCCAATATCTATTTCAAGTCTCAGGAACAGGGCGCAGCCGCAGCCGAGAATATGAAAAAGGCGATCCAGGAACTGGAACTGCTGAAAGGGCTGACTCCGGACGACGAGCGGATATTTTCTGCCCTGGGCTGGGCTTATTTCGAGATGGATGAACCGGAGAAGGCGATCCAGGCATACGAGAAGTATCAGAGCCTGTCTCCTGACGGGGACAGCGGCTACAGGGAAATTGCCAAGTACTACGACCGCGAGGGCAATACCGACAAGGCCATCGAATACCTGAACAAAGGTCTGAAAACCTGGCCGGATTCCGCCGAAAGCCTCTACATGCTGGGCTCGATCTATGCAAGACAGGGCAAACACAAGGAGGCAATCCCGGTTTTCAAGAAATTTCTGGAAGTTGCGGGAAACAATCCCAATGTGACCCGGAGGCTCGCCGCGTCGCTCGTCGAGGCGGGCGAGTACGGCGAGGCAGCCCGCATCCTTGAGGATCTTATCAAGGCAGCGCCCAAGGACAGGGATTCCCAAGTCCTTTTGGGGCGATCGTTGATTGCCCGGCGGGAGTTCCCCAGGGCGGTTGAAACCCTGCAATCGGTGGTTGCGCTTAATCCGGAGGATCTCGAGGCTCAGTTTTATCTTGCCTCGGCTTACGAGCAGAGCGGCAGACCGGCTCAGGCCGCGAAAATATTCTCCCGGCTCCTGGAAATAACCACAAACGCCAACCAGGAAGGCCAGGCAAACCGGATTGTGTTCCAGCAGCACCTGGCTGCGAATTATCAGGAAATGGGCGAGAATGAAAAAGCCATCGCGATCTATCAGGAACTGGCAAAGTCCGATCCCAAATTCAGTCCGCAGCTCGCGAATGCATACCGGGTCGACCGGCAGTTCGACAAAGCCCTGGCCCTGGGAAAACAGCTGTACGAAAAGGATACCTCCGACATTCATACGGCCGTCATATACGCTCGAACCCTGGCCGACGCCAACAAAGCCCGGGAAGGCGCTGAAATTCTCTCCCGGCTGCTGCAATCCAATCCGATGAACGTCGACATCTACGTAAATCTCAGCCAGGTTTACCTGCAGGACAAAAAATACGGCGATGCGGAAAAAATACTTCTCCGGGCCGAAGAGAAAAAGCTGGAAAACGAATCGGACAAGGAAAGGCTTAAGTTTCAGCGGGCCACCGTCTATGAGAAGCAGAAGGATTTCGATCGCGCGGAATCGCTTTTCCGGGAAATTTTGCAGGCCAACCCGGACAATGCCGTCGCGCTAAACTACATCGGGTATATGCTGGCCGACCGCGGAGTCCGGCTCGAGGAAGCTCTCAAATACGTCCAGGGAGCCCTGGCCATCGATCCCCATAACGGTGCTTATCTCGATTCCCTTGGCTGGGCGTTTTTCAAGCTGAACGACATGGAGAATGCGGAAAAATACCTCCTGCAGGCCGACGAACTGGTCAAAAACGATCCCATCATCGATGAACACCTCGGGGATCTCTATTTCAAAACCGGCGATTTTACCAAGGCGCAGGACTATTGGAAGAGATCGGTCAACATCGGGACCGAACCGGAAGACATTCAAAAGGTTCGCCAAAAGCTGGAAAAGCTTCAGGAAATGATTCAAAGACAAAAATCGGTAAAGTGACAACTCGGCGGCTTCGGGCACGTTCCTTCGCAAAGATAAACATGGCACTGTCTGTTCTGGGCCGGAGAGCGGATGGATACCATGACATTCAGACCGTTTTTCAGAGCATCAGCCTGCACGACGAGATCGAATTCCGGCCATCTTCGAGGCTGGAGCTGAGCTGCGAAAACCTCCTCGGCGTCCCGCGGGAAGAAAATCTGGTCTGGAGGGCGGCCGAAGCGCTTGCAGCCAGGCTGCCGGAGAAGCGCGGCGCATCCATTACGCTCAGAAAAAATATCCCTGCGGGGGCGGGGTTGGGCGGAGGGAGCAGCAATGCGGCCGTTACGCTGCTGGGGCTGTGCCGCCTCTGGAATGTCGAAGAGGACATGGACCTGCACGCAGTGGCCTCAGTTCTCGGCTCCGACGTGCCTTTTTTCCTTAGAGGCGGCACTGCCCTGGGCACCGGGCGGGGAGAACAGATTTTGCCCTGGCCCGATCTGCCCTCCGGACATCTGGTTGTAATCTTCCCCGGGATAAACGTATCCACCGCCGAGGCCTACCGGTCTCTCAATTTGGGATTGACTTCCGGCCGCGAGGACCATAGAATTCAAGGTTTTTACGGTCAGGCGAAACAGGGTAAAAGCTGCCTGTCCGGGATCTTTAATGATTTCGAGGCTTCGATCTTGCCTGCCTACCCGCCCATCCTGGAAGCCAAAAGTTTCCTGGAGGAACGGGGCTCAACAGCGACCCTGCTGTCCGGCAGCGGATCCTCTGTCTTCGGATTCTTCCCTGATGAGGAATCAGCGTTCGCGGTAGCCCGGGAAAACACCCGGGAGACCTGGCGAGTGTTTCCGGCGAAGACCCTTTCTCGGGCCGAGTATTTCCAAAACATGTTCGGGTAGACGCCGGTTCCTGCCCGCATTTCTCAAAAGGTTTTGCCCTGAAGCGGCAACGGTTCTGCCGTCCGGGGCGGCTTTGGACAAGCGCGAATTTGTTTGCGGATCGCTGAGATTGCGCCGCTTTCCAATTTTGTACTGCTGGGGCGTCGTCAAGCGGTAAGACACAGGTCTTTGGAACCTGCATTCGGAGGTTCGAATCCTCCCGCCCCAGCCATCTCGCAGCGCCTCCAGGAGCGAGCTCATGATTAACACTGGATACAAGCGAGTGAACAGAGAACTGAAGGTTTTCTCGGGAAATGCCAACCTGGCTCTGACGCAGGAGATCTGCGATCATCTGAAAATTCCTTTGGGAAAGATAAACCTGACACGGTTCAGCGACGGTGAAATTTACTGCCAGATCCTGGAAAACGTCCGCGGCAAGGATGTTTTTTTGATCCAGCCCACCTCTTCTCCGGTGAACGACAACCTGGTCGAGCTGCTGGTCATGATCGATGCCTTCAAGCGCTCCTCCGCCACCCGGATTACGGCCGTGATGCCTTATTACGGGTATGGGCGGCAGGATCGAAAAGACAAGCCCCGCGTGCCGATTTCGTCCAAGCTGGTGGCAGATCTGCTCACGGCCGCCGGAACGGACCGTATCCTGTCGATGGATCTCCATGCGGGACAAATCCAGGGATTTTTTGACATCCCGGTCGATCATCTGTTCGCGGCGCCTGTGCTGATCGAGCATCTGAAAAAAATGAATATTCCGGACCTCACGATCGTCTCGCCCGACGCAGGAGGAGTGGAACGGGCCCGGGCATTCGCCAAGAGGCTCGATGCGGATCTTGCCATCGTCGACAAACGCCGCACCGGGCCCAACGAGGCTGAGCTGCTTCACATCATCGGCCACGTGAGCGGGAGGAACATCGTTATCTGCGACGACATGATCGACACGGCGGGCACACTCGTCAATACGGTCCTCGCGCTCCGGAAGAAAAAAGCGGGGCGGATCATCGCCTGCGCGACCCACGGAATCCTGAGCGGGCCGGCGATCGAGAGGCTGCGCAAAACCCCGATCGAGCAGATCATTCTTACCAACACAGTTCCGGTGGCCGATTCCAGTAAATTGCCCAATATGACCATCCTGAGTGTTGCCGGACTCTTGGGCACCGCCATTCAGAGCATTCATGAGGAAACGAGCGTCAGTAATCTTTTTGTTTAAAGTCGAGTCTTCGAGCATTGGAGCCCTGGCGGGGTAAAAAACCGGCAGGCTGCAAAATTCTGAGATTTTTAGGAAGGAGTTGGGTTTCATGCCAACAGTAATCGAAGCTCAGGTACGGACCCCGGGCGGCAAAAATGCCAACAGGCGCCTCCGGAAAGCGGGAAGAATTCCGGCCGTTATCTATGGCCCGGGCAAGCAGTCGATTGTGGTTTCGGTGGATCCGGGCAAGGTGCAGGCCATCCTCCATTCGGAAACCGGGCGCAATACCATCTTCGGCGTAAGCGTGGACGGTTCTGAGCAAAGCAACGCAATGGTCAAGGACTATCAGCTGGATCCCGTCCAGGGGAATCTGATCCATGCGGATTTCCTCGAAATCGCAATGGACCGCCTGCTTGAATTGACGGTCAACATCGAGACCGTCGGCGAAGCCGAAGGCGTAAAGCTTGACGGCGGCATCATGGATATCGTCACGCGCTCGATCCAGGTCGAGTGCCTGCCTTCGGACATTCCCGAATCGATCCGAGTGGACGTCAGCCGCCTGAAGATCAACGACTATATTCGGGTCAAGAACATTGAGACCGACGCAAAGGTCAGGATTCTCACCGATCCCGAAGTCGTGATCGTGACAATCGTTCCTCCGATCAAGGAAGAGGTCCCGGTCGAGGCTGCGCCCGAGGCGGCGGAACCGGAGGTAATCAAGAAGGGCAAGGTTGCAGAGGAGGGTGCGGAGGAGGAGCCGAAATCCAAAGCCCCAAAGCCTGAGTCCAAGCAGTAAAGGCTGTCCGGCTGAACCCATCGCGGCGTTCAGGCGGAGTTTGAGGCGGGCGCTTCAGCACCAATGGAGACACTGTCCAGGGTTATCGTCGGATTGGGCAATCCCGGCGAAAGGTATTCCGGGAACCGGCATAATGTCGGATTCCTGGTTTTGGACGCCCTCGCCCGGGAAGCATCGGGGATCTGGTCGGCGGATTTGTTTTCCACCACTTGCCGGGCGTTCATTGCCGGGCATCCGGTGCTGCTGGTGAAGCCGTCGACTTTTATGAACCAGAGCGGAAAGGCTGTTCAGGCGCTGCTTGCCACCCTCAGGAAGGGGCCGGAGGATCTTGTGCTGGTGGTCGACGACCTGAATCTCCCGTTCGGCCGCATAAGAGTCAGGGAGCGAGGATCCGACGGCGGACACCATGGCCTCGAATCCATCCTCACGATGCTGGGGACGGAGGAGGTCCTGCGCGTGCGGGTCGGAATCGGCGAGGAGCAGATGCCCGAAGACAAGGCGGCCTTCGTTTTATCGGATTTTCCGCCGGAAAAACGGACCGGGGTTAACGAAATGATCATTCAGACGGGGAATGCCGTGAAATCGATACTGTGCGACGGTGTTTCCAAAACAATGGCGATTTTTAATGCATGAAGCTGTAAGGAGAAGGCCGTGAGAAATTACGAAGTGGTCTTTGTTGCCGCCCCCACGCTAACCAGCGAAGAGCTGGACGGCTTTATCAATCACATCCAGACAGTGGTTGCGAGCAAGAACGGCAAGGTGGTCAAAGTCGACAACTGGGGAAAGAAATCCCTGGCTTACAAGATCAAGAGATTCCGGGAGGGCTATTACGTGGTGCTTTCCATTGAGGGGGATGGCAGCGCCATTGCGGAACTGGAACGCCGCTTCCGTGTGACCGATTACATCATCCGTTTTATTTCGGTGCGTATCGACGAAGATCTCAAGCGCTCCGAAAAGATCAAAACGGCAAGACAAAAAAAGGCGCCGAAGCAGGCGCCGGATATCTCGCAGGGTATCGACGCGGAAGAGGCGTCCCTCCCCGATCTGTAGGGTCTTCATCGGGGACCGCATTCGAAAACCCGGCCCCCCAAAGCAGAAAGGCTAAGAACTATGCCAGGTCCAAGACGATTCAGTGTGCGGCGCAAGAGAGTATGCAAGTTTTGCGCGGAAAAAATTACTTATATCGACTTTAAAGACGGAAAACTCCTCGGCCATTTTATTCCTGAAAGAGGGAAGATACTGCCCCGGAGAATCAGCGGCGTCTGCTCGACGCATCAGCGGTTGCTCGCGGAAGCCATAAAGCGTGCAAGACACATGGCGATTCTCCCATTCGTAGCGGATTGAGACTTTTTTCCCAGAGGGTAAGACATGAAGGTCATTTTAAAGCAGGACGTAGAGAAACTGGGCAAAACCGGCGATGTCGTGAAGGTAGCCCCCGGCTACGGGCGCAACTATCTGATCCCCAGAAATCTCGCGATTGAGGCCACTCCGGGCAACATTAAGGTAGCCGAGATGGAAAAGATATCCCAGGCGCGCCGCGATCATCGGGAGAAGGAGTCCGCCACTCTGCTGGCCCGGGATATCGTTAAGCTTACGGTGACAATCCAGAGGAAATCCGGAGAAGAGGGTTCGCTTTACGGATCCGTGACCGCACTGGACATCGCGGATTTCCTGGTCGGCCACAAGATCGATATCGACAAGCGCAAGATACAGCTGGAAGAACCGATAAAGACGCTCGGAGAATACCAGGTGCCGATCCGGTTGCACCGCGAAGTCACGGTGCCCATCAAGGTCATCGTGGAACCGGAACCGGAAGCCGCCACCTAATTGACGATTGACGATTTTCGATTGACGATTTGAAGCGTGCGGTTGCAGTCGAAAGCCGTCATGCTAAAGAGCCTGTATCCGCCCGGCAATAAACGATTCTCGACGGACCGGGAGTGATGCTTCCCGCCGGCAAGATCCTTGTAGAACCGAAAACACTCAGTGATTTGCGATTGACGTTTTGCGATTGACGAATAAAAATGATTCCGCCAGTCCCAAATCGTCAATCGTAAATCGAAAATCGTAAATCGAAATGGCCGATATCAGCCTGGAAAAAACGCTTCCCCACAACCTGGAAGCGGAGCGCTCTATCCTGGGGGCCATCCTCCTGGACGATAAGGCCGCGCTTCCCGTTTTTGAAATCCTCAAATCGCAGGACTTTTACCTGGAGAGTCATCGGAGAATCTTCGATCGAATGCTCCAGCTCATGAACAATTCCCGGCCGATCGACCTTGTCACTCTCAAGGAGGAGCTCCAGCGCGCGAACGAGCTCGAAACCATCGGCGGAGCCGCCTACCTGGCAAGTCTTACGGACTACCTGCCCCGGGTGCTCAATATCGAGTACTACGCACAGATTGTCAGATCCAAGTCTACCCTGCGCCGCCTGATCCAGATCTCCGGCGAGATCATGGCCCGCAGCTACCAGGACGAGGAGCCTGCCGAAGACATCCTCCAGCACATCGAAAAGACAATCTTCGACATAGCCAGCCAGCAGTTCCACACGGGGTTTTCCTCAATCACGCCCATCGTCAGCGACGTCTTCAAGCAGATCGAGGAGTTGTCCAATCGCAAAGCCCCCGTCACTGGCCTGGAAACCGGATTTGTCGACCTGGACCGCATGACGGCCGGCATGCACCCGTCCGACCTCATCATCGTTGCCGCGCGCCCCGGACTGGGAAAAACCAGTCTCTGCCTCAACATCGCCGAACATGTCGCCATCCGAAAACATAAGACTGTCGGGATCTTCAGCCTGGAGATGAGCAAGGAACAGCTGGTCAAGCGGCTTTTGTGCAGCGAGGCCAGAATTGATGCCCACCGGGTCAACACGGGTTTCCTGAACAAGGAAGACTGGAACAAGCTGAGCCGCGCTTCCGGCGACCTGTCCGATACCAAAATTTTTATCGACGATACCGCCAGTGTTACCGTCTCCGAACTGCGCACCAAAGCCCGGCGCCTGAGTCTGGAACACGGGCTGGACCTTTTAATTGTCGATTACCTGCAGCTCATGTCGGGCTCCAATCAGCGCTACGAAAACCGCACCCAGGAAATTTCCCAGATTTCCAGGGGCTTGAAAGCAATCGCCAAAGACCTCCGTGTTCCCGTCATCGCGGTCTCTCAGCTCAGCCGCGCCATCGAATCCAGAACCGGCGAGCACCGCCGTCCGCAGCTCTCGGATCTCCGGGAGTCCGGTTCCATCGAACAGGACGCCGATGTGGTGTTGTTCATCTACCGGGAGGATATGTTCAATCCCACGGAGGAAAACAACGGGCTTGCGGAATTGATCATAGGAAAACAGAGAAACGGGCCCACGGGATCTATCCAGCTCGCCTTCAGCAAACAATTTACAAAATTCGACAGCCTGTATCAGGAAGCTGGCGGCCAGTGATTCAGCGGTTAGCGGTTAGCGGTTAGCGGTTAGTTGGGAAAAAAATGATCTCGAGTAGTATCCTCCGGCAGGGCCGGAGGATTTACGGTTGCCGGCCCCTCAGAGGGGGCTGATTGCATCCGACAAAAGATGAAAGAGATTCGATGCGCTGTAGATGTTTTGAAACCGCAGAATTTCGAATAACGACTGATGAATCCCGAAGGGTGGCCATAGCTTCTGCGGTTCGATATTGGAAATTCTACATTCGATATTCCGGTGTTTATCCTCTCGGTTTTGCCGGACCCGGGAATAAAAAAATCCAGGATTTGTCAAACTCGTACTGCCTCCCCGGCAGAGCCGGTGGATCTCCCGTTAGATTAGATTCAGGCTGGCGGTTAGGAGCTTAACGAACGTGAAAGGTGCGGTCAGTAAGACAATGGACTGCGAAAGAGTTGGCGGCAATTGCGGGATGAAACCTGAGGGGAGGCCGACATGGGCGGAGGTTGACCTGGATGCCCTGGCGGAAAATTTCAAGGCGCTCTCCTCCCTTTTGGCGCCTTCCGGCGGCGGCAACCCGAGAATATTTCCGGTCGTCAAGGCAGACGCCTACGGTCATGGAATGATTCCTGTCTCACGGGCGCTGGCATCGGCAGGAGCCACGTTGTTTGCGGTGGGCACCGTCGATGAGGGCGTTGCATTGCGCCGGGCCGGAATTTCCCAGGAGATCCTGGTGCTCGGGACAGCCTGGCCGGGATTGGAGAGATCGGCCGTACAGAATCATCTCACCCTCTCTGTCGATACCCCTGAAAGCGTGCGCGGCCTCGAATCCATAGCCAGGGAGATGTCCGTTTCCATACCCATCCATCTCAAAGTGGACACTGGAATGGCCCGTCTGGGAGCCCGCTGGGATGCATTGGATCCATTGCTGACCGCCGTGCAGCGCTCGGGCCGCATCCGCCTCGAAGGTGTTTTTTCCCACTTGTCCAGCGCGGATGAGACCGATCCGTCCTACACCATGGAGCAGAAGCGCCGGTTCGAAGGCGCCCTATCCGCGGTCCGGGACGCCGGTCTGAATCCGGGAACCATTCATTTCGCAAACAGCGCAGGCATTCTGTATCACGAGTGCTTCCGGCAGTGGAGCGTGCGCTCCGGAATCGCGCTCTACGGATATTCCCCGGACTCGAACCGCTCTCCCGTTAAACTGCGCCCCCTATTGACTCTCAAAACCACGATCGGTCCCATTCGCTCGATTGCAGCGGGAGAATCCCTGGGATATGGCAGAAGATTCACTGCATCCAGGAAAACGAGGATCGGCATATTGCCGGTCGGGTACGCCGATGGTTTCCATCGACGCCTGGGTGGCCGGACCCGCATAATTGTTCGTGGCCGATGCGCCGAGGTTATCGGCGCAGTCTCCATGGATATGATAGCGGTGGACCTTACGGACCTCCTGGACGTCCGGGAAGGGGACGAGGTGATTCTGCTGGGATCGAGCGGCCAGTGCCGCTGCACGGCCCAGGATTGGGCGGCAGCTCTGGATACCATTCCCTACGAAATCCTTTGTGGAATCGCCGCGCGAGTCCCCAGAATTTATCTCCCCCATCCCTGAGGTGCACACGTGGAAATCGCGACCTGGAACGTGAATGGAATTCGCGCACGCCAGCAGCAGGTCCTGGAGTGGATCGAGCGCGACCGGCCGGATATCGTCTGTCTTCAGGAAATCAAGGCTGCGCCCGAGCAGGTTCCCGAACTGCTCCGCAACCTGGCCGGCTATTGGTGCTGCTGGCACGGAGAGCGCGCCTATTCCGGCGTCGGTCTGCACATCCGCCGCAGCCTGTCTTCCGATGAACCCCGGTTTGAGCATCCCGAATTCGACTTCGAGACGAGGATCGTGACTGCCCGCATCGAAAACCTTGTTATCGGATCCGTGTATGTGCCGAACGGAGGAAAGGACTTTGCAGCCAAGCTTCGTTTTCTCCAAGCCATGGAAAGCTATGCCGCAGACTGCAAGGCTCGCGGATGCAATCTTGTTCTCTGCGGCGACATGAACGTCACCCGGACCGACCAGGATGTTCATCCCAAGGAACGCAAGGCCGACGCCATCGGTCAGCGGCCCGACGAGCGGGAGCTCTTTGAGCGTGTGCTCGCCGGTGGAGGAATGGTCGATGTCGGGCGGGCCCTGGATCCCGACAACGATCAGCTTTTCACGTGGTGGCCGCCCTGGCGGAGCATGCGGCAGAAGAACATAGGCTGGCGGCTCGATTATGTATTGGCGAGCCTGCCTGCTGCAACCCGCATTACGCGATGCTCCGTACTCGCCCAGTTTGGCACAAGCGACCACGCCCCCGTCATCGCGCATCTGGAACCGTGACGATGACATGCGCCGCGAAGGGAAAACAGCACCGATAATTTTGAAGAGTCCTGTGGATTCGCGGGATGATCTTCCTCGCTGATTTTCCCGGTTTACTTCCGCCGAAGGGCCTCGAAGAGACGGCAGGCATAGGAATCAAGATTCGCAAAATTCCGGTACGCGCCGGACCGGGAGGAAGCGAGGAAATTCTCACAACTGCCTCCTGTCCTGGCAGACCTCGCAATATCGTTCCGAAGCTTCCGCGATGTTTGCAGCATGTCCTTCATTTCCCGCAGATTTGAGGCGTTGCCGGAAACGGATACGATGGTAATTGACTCTTCGAGGGCCTTCTCCTCATCGTCTTCCGCTTCTTCTGGTTTTGCGGCAGGTTTTTTCTCAGGCTTTGGCGCCGGTTTCGGCGCGGATTTGGGTGGAGGTTTTGCTGCGGGGATTGCGGCTTTCAACAACGGCACCGAATCGACGACCTGGCTCAGCCCCTCAATCCAGCCATCGGCATT
>Ga0208980_10001838_pt1 | contig 12888 bp, 10 predicted proteins | sample WetSurMetagenome_3_FD_187993 | JGI IMG/M metagenome (GOLD analysis project Ga0208980, IMG submission 187993) | Wetland microbial communities from Twitchell Island in the Sacramento Delta, sample from surface sediment Aug2011 Site A1 Bulk (version 2) | ecosystem: Environmental > Aquatic > Marine...
TTGCTGCCTTCAGATAATTTTCATCATAATAATAATACATATCCGCATTCTTGAAAGCTTTGAGAAAATTTGCAGATTCCTGGGCGTACAATAAAGCAGAACCTGCAAACAGAAACAGAATGATAAATAGTTTCTTAATGGGGTAAATGTGTTTCATTTTTCCGGTATATTAAAAATGATAATTCTGAAAAATAATTTTAGTACTGAAAAGATAAACAAAAAAAAACAATAATTGGTCTATTTTTTAATCAGAACATCGATCTCCCTGACAAAAGCATCCTTAAATTCCTTGATCTGCTTCCTGTTCATAACAGTGTTAGCCTCTGCGGCCGAAGTGTACCTTCCATAAAGATAGTGGTACTTCCCGTCAATTTCTTCAGTCTCCGTTACACCTTTCAATCCAGGGAAAGTAGTTTTAATATCCACAGGTGCATTGGTAGCCTTAAGCTGGATCGTAAAATATTTCTGGCTTGGCACTGCTTTTTCTCCTGATATACGGGTTACCTTTTTTATAAACAGATCGTCAGGATAACCCTTGTTAATTAGATCATCTCTGTGAGCATATGCTTCATCCTTGATTTTGAAAATTCCGGTAGTATACCTGTAAAACAGGTCCGATTCATTATAAAATACCTTGATGTCCGAAACGTATTTAAAATAGCTGATATCCACAGGATTATAAAGAGCCATGACCTGAACAGTATAATACAGGATCGTCGTATCCTGCATATCATTCTCTGTAACATCAAACACCCTCAGGTTCCTGATAAGAATACTTGAGTCTATCTTATCCACAACAGGGATATTTGAAAGATCGAGTTTTTCGTATATAACCAGCAGGTTTTTGTCGAGAATAATATCTCTCAGGTAAATAACCCGTGAAGTCTGGTTCATTACAATTGAAGTATCGATTTCCTGAGGATAATAGCCATCGGGACCTGTATATACCAGCCTGAAGCGGCCTGGGACCACAATAAAGTTATATTTGCCTGTGTTTCTGTCAGGATAGCCTATTTCGATAGTATCACCTGATTCTCTATTATGGAGATAAATTGCATTCTTTTCATCAAAAGTAACGACAGTATCTTTGAGACTGTAATTACCTGATAATTCGTAAATCCTGTTAAGTCTGAAATTCGTCAGTGTTATATAAAAGATTTCTTTCTTCTTATAATCGGTTGTAATCGAATAGAATCCGTTTTCGTCATTATTGAAAGGCTGGAAAAACCTGTCATCATCAGTGGTATTTATCGGAAATCCCATGTTTTCAGGTGATCTCCAGGATTTTCCTGAGCCCTGGCTCCTGTAAATATCATATCCACCCATCCCGCTATGCCCTTCCGAACTGAAATAGAGCAATGAATCATTCAATGTAATGAAAGGGGTATCTTCGTTGTAGATCGTGTTAATGGTTGTTCCCAGGTTGACAGCAGGTCCCCATTCGCCAGCAGCATCTTTTTCCGACAGATAAATATCAAGCCCTCCGTTTCCACCATCCCTGTTACTTGTGAAGTAAAGCTTTTTTCCATCAGCAGAGATTGATGCGTGCGACTCATAGAATTTGGTGTTAATGTTTTTGTTAAGCATTTTTATCGGGGTCCATGCCCCATTAACATATTCAGCTGAATAAATATTCCCGTCAAAATTATCAGTTTTATATAATAGGAGAAGCGTTCCGTCATTGTTCAGCGAACATGAAGAACAATCGTCTCCGGATTCAAGCTGCGAATTGATTTCTATTGGAGGTTGCCATTTACCCCTGATTTTTTTCGAAAACATAATGGTATTTAAAATACCTCTGCGCTCAGTATAAACGATAGTATTTCCGTCAAAGCTGACAGCCGGGTTTTCATTGATGGAACCCTGGCTGAAGTTCTGGCTGACCAGTTTTTTACTTATTCTGAATGGATTTTCCTGGTTGGTGATAGCGTTATTGCATGCCTGAATCTGCTGATCGATATAAGTGAGATTTTTCATGCCTCCCTTTTCCTTAATCTCCGCAGCCAGCTTCTTGAAATTATCAAATGTGCTTAAAGCTTTATCAAGCTCATTGTTGATCATATAGGCTTTCCCAAGAAAGAACCATGCATCCAGTGGAGCTCTCTTTTCTTTGAATGATGTGATCTTTGCATCATAGCTTGAATTTTTGACTGCTGATTCAAGATAGGGAATTGCTTTGGCCTTTTCTCCGGGGATATTCAGGTAGCAGGTTCCGATCTTATATTTTATGTTATAATTGTCAGGTTTATCCAGACGAAGGTAAAGGGGATTTGCCAGCTCATACTCATCAAAAAGAATGCAGGATTCTGCTTCAGCAAAAATCTTCTTCATGTCGGTGTTTGATTGAGCGGCAGCAGATAAAGAAAACATTAACAGAGCAATTAGCTGCAGCAGAATGCCAAATATTTTTTCCCTGACTTTAATCATCCTAACAAATATAACAATTTTAGGAAACAATGATCAGGCTGTCATCTATTTTTCTCCTAAATCAGGGTCAACAACCTAAATGTACCATGAAGCTCAACTTCCAGTAACATTATTAACAATCAAAATTATTAAATATTGCTATCAGGTATTCTGTTTTCAGGTCTAAATTTATATTATATCAGGAGTATAATTCTCAAGGATTTCTTTTATCCTGTTCAAGAATTTACCTGCCAGGGCCCCGTCAATAATACGGTGATCATAGCTGAGAGATAGTATTATAATCTGACGGATCCCGATAACATCGCCGTCAGCAGTTTCTATTACTGCCGGCATTTTTCTGACTGCTCCGATACCAAGAATTGCAGCCTGAGGCTGGTTTATTATCGGAGTACCGGACAGATTGTTATAGGTTCCGAAATTTGTTATAGTAAATGTGCCACCTGTTATTTCATCAGGTTTAAGCTTGTTATTTCTGGCTCTTTCGGCAAGGTCGTTCACTGTTCTGGCAAGGCCTGTCAGGTTTTTCTCATTTGCATTTTTTATAACAGGAACAATCAGATTGCCATCAGGCAGGGCGGTAGCCATACCTATATTTATATTCTTCTTTTTTATTATGTTGTTACCATCGACTGAAACATTTATCATGGGGAAATCATGAAGGGCTCTTGCTGCAGCATCAACAAAGATCGGCGTCAGTGTAAGCTTCTGTCCTTCAGTGGCTAGAAACTTTTCCTTGACACTGTTTCTCCAGTTGACCATGCGGGTAACGTCTGCATCAATAAACGAAGTAACATGAGGTGATGTTCTTTTCGACATTACCATATGTTCGGCTATGATCTTCCTGACCCTGTCCATCTCAATTACCTCATCTTCATCTGAAGGAGCCGGCAGAACTACTTTGTTCACTTCCCGTGCAACACCCGAACTCTTTTTCTTTCTTTCGTCCAGCAATCTTAAAATATCGTCCCTGGTGATCCTGCCATCCATACCGCTCCCATCTATTTTATCAAGCTCAGAATAGCTGATTCCTTCTTGTGCTGAAATATTCCTCACAAGGGGAGATAAGAACTTGCCAGAAGGAGTGCGGCTTTTCATTTCCCGCGCAACAACAATTTCCTCTTTTTTCTCTTTTTTGTCGGCATTAATTGTTTCGCGTATCCTCTCAACTTCCTTCTCAACTTTTATCGCTTCTCCAGGTTGAATAGCAAAATTGTTTTCCAGAACTGCTATTATTTCTCCGACTTTTACCACAGATCCTTCGTCAGCTTTGATCTCTACAATAATTCCGGAGGAGGGAGCAGGTATTTCTGAATCTACCTTATCAGTAGCAACTTCAACGAGAGGATCATCCTCTTTTACTTCAGCGCCTTGTTTAATAAGCCACTTGTTGATGGTTGCCTCAATCACTCCCTCACCCATTGCGGGAAGTATTATATTCATCCGTGCCATGTTTTTGTTTTTATAAATTAACAACCCGGAGTCAAATTTGTTTAACAAAACGGAAACCTGTTAAAACAATGTCTTATTTGGTTCTTCTTATTATCCCATGATCTTTCAGGGATTACTGCTTCAACCTTTTACAGCTACTGAAATCTGATTATTGGTGATAGGGATTTCTGTTGTTAATAGCACGGCCAAGTGTTATTTCATCAGTATATTCCAGTTCATCGCCAACTGCAACACCTCTGGCCAGAGTGGTCAGAAATACATTATATTTATTCAATCTCCTGAAAAGATAAAAATTAGTAGTATCACCTTCCATAGTTGTACTTAAAGCCAGAATAATTTCATTTACTCCTCCGTTTTTTACTTTATCTTCCAGAGAATCAATCTTCAGATCGGAGGGCCCGATCCCGTCAACCGGCGATATTACGCCACCAAGGACATGATATACACCTTTGTACTGCCGTGTGTTCTCAATCGCCATCACATCCTGAATGTTTTCTACCACACATATGAGCGATCTGTCTCTTTTGTCATCACCGCAGATATTACATATTTCAGTGTCAGAAATGCTATGGCAAACCTTGCAGTAATGGATTTCCCTGTGAAGTCTGATTATACATTCTCCGAACCTTTTTACCTCTTCAGGATCTCTTTTCAGCAGATGCATCACGAGCCTGAATGCTGTTTTTCTTCCTATGCCAGGCAGAGAAGCAAACTCATTGACTGCATTTTCAAGAAGTTTTGAAGGATACTCAGAGAAACTCATTTTGAAAGGTTTTAGACAAAAATAGTTCAATTATTACCTTAAAACTAAACCTGCTGGTAATTTTTTGCCTTCCGTTCTTTTTGCTATCCTTGCAGTTTAATTTGAGTGCGTCATGAAGCCATCACTGATCCTGGGAATTTTCGTTGCTTATACAGTTCTGTTATTTACTGTTACCTGGATCACTGCCCGTAAGGCCAATAATCAGTCATTTTACATTGGAAACAGAATATCACCCTGGTTTGTGGTTGCTTATGGAATGATCGGTGCATCATTGTCGGGTGTAACCTTCATGTCGGTTCCTGGGTGGGTTAAAGAGACACAGTTCAGCTATATGATTGTGGTCTTTGGTTATCTCTTCGGATATTTTATTATTGCTCTTGTCCTGCTCCCACTTTATTACAGGCTGAAACTCACCTCGATTTATACCTATCTTGACAAGCGGTTTGGTTTCTGGTCATACAAAACCGGAGCAGGATTCTTTATCCTATCCAGAATACTTGGTGCATCACTCCGTATGTTTCTTGTTATAAATGTTTTACAACTTTTTGTTTTTGATGCCTGGAATGTCCCTTTCTGGGTCAATGTCCTGATTTTTATTACTCTTATTATCCTTTATACCCTTAAGGGTGGAATCAGGACAATAGTCTGGACAGACACACTCCAGACAACATTTATGCTTCTTGCTGTTGTTCTGTCGGTGATCTATATTAGTAAAGAAATGGGCACTTCTGTGTTTAAGCTTGCTGCAACATTAACAGAGAGTTCAGTATCCAAGATGTTCATAACCGACTGGCATAGCGAGAGGTTTTTTGTAAAGCAATTCCTCAGCGGGATGTTCATAACAATTTCAATGACAGGACTTGACCAGGAAATGATGCAGAAGAACCTCAGTTGTCGCAATCTGAAGGAAGCTCAAAAGAATATGTTCACTTTCAGCGGAATACTGGTTTTTGTTAATTTTCTTTTCCTTGTGCTTGGAGCGTTCCTTCTCATTTATGCGCAAAGCAAAAATATTTCTGTTGCTTTAACTGATGATCTTTTCCCGACAGTTGCATTTAGATATTTAACCCCTGTTGCGGGAGTGGTTTTTTTAATCGGACTTATATCTGCAGCTTTCCCAAGCGCCGATGGAGCAATTACCTCCCTGACAACGTCGGTTAGTATCGATTTTCTTGGTCTCGAAAAAAGAGAAGGGATGACTGAAACAGCAAAAACACATGCCAGATATATTGTTCATATTTCTATTGCCCTGATTTTCTTTATCAGCATTTTAATTTTCAGATCATTGAATGACAGAGCAATAATCGATAAGCTCTTCACAATTGCCGGGTACACCTATGGCCCGCTTCTCGGCCTGTATTCATTCGGACTTTTTACGAAAAGGAAGGTAAATGACAAGCTTACACCTTTTGTCGCTGTCCTTTCCCCTGTTATCTGTTATTTTCTGAGCATGTATTCGGTTGAATTGTTTAACGGATATAAATTCGGATTTGAATTACTCCTGCTCAACGGGTTGCTAACTTTCACGGGCTTATGGATCTTAAGCTATAAAAAGACAGATTAAGTCATTAACAGCTAAATATTTGAATCACATGTTGCCTATTGTTTGCCGAACAACACCTTCCTCTTCCGTTTCTTCCGGTTCCTCGACCACAACCGGTTTTGTTATTACTCTTTTGGTTTTGTAGGCAATATTCCATGAAATATAATAACTGATGCCTAAAGTAGCATTTTTCCCTCCATTACCATAACCTGGCAAATAAATGGGCTTGAGATCTTTTCCACCACCTCCGGATATTAACAATTTCAGCCTTACTGTCCAGCCAAGACTTAAATTTCTTAATAACTCAGTTCTGAAGCCAGGAGTAACTTCAATAAAATGCCCTGTTCCTGAACTTAAGGGTATTGAAGAAGTGAATGTACCCCAATAGTTATCCTGGTCATACATTGGTGTTTCATTGTCGTAAATGCTAAGTCCGTATCGCAATCCTAAGCCGGCCCAGTATCTTCCCTTTGATATTTCAGGTTTCAGAAAATTAAAATCAATACCAGCTCTACCAAAAAATCCGTTACTATGATAATCATAATTATACTGCGAATAGTAATAATCTACATACCCGCCTTCAAAAACAAATGACATTTTTTCACTTTTATCAAATGAAACATATCCTTCCAGGCTAAGGTGATCGTTATCATAAATGTAAATGCCCGGACCAACAAGATCAAAGCCAGCCCTGATTTTCAGAGGATAAAAAATAGTATCCTGAGCAATAAGTTCAGCAGCTGTAAGGAAAAACAGGAGACTAATAAAATATGCGTATATTCTCCTCATTTACTGTGGTGATATTGCGGTTCATTATCAAAATAGTGTCAATATTATTTTGCGAGAAAACAGGTGTTTCAAGAGTATGAAAGACGGAATATCCGCACTCTTTTGAGATCAGGTGGGGAAAATTGGAGTAACTGAACTCAATTGTATCATAAACACCATTTATCCTGATGATAAAAGTGCTGCTACCGGTGGAAGCATTTAATGGGAAGAGCGCAGGTTGGACCCCGGCAGCCTTATTGTATATTTTGTCTGTTTGTCCAAGTCCTGAAAGGCTTATACTGTCGGGGGCAACTTGTTCTTTAGATGAATCCAAATAGAAGGAAGCTTTTAAAAATGCATTTGTCTCCTCAAAGCAGGCACCTGGCGTACATGACACAATAATTGCCGAGAAATATGCGACTATCAGAGCAAGGAAAAATGGTACAGGTCTCTTCATTTTACTATGAAAAGATCAAAAATACAAAAATAATCACTCAGAACTTCAGGAGATTTTTCAGGATGCTACTTATCAGGTTCTTTACTTTCAAAATGAAAATGTAATCCTTTTTTTCTGTTCAGATTCAACAGGAGTCCGTCCGATTTCCTTGATCAGCTTAAGCTAACTTTCTTATATATTCTTCAGCTTTTTTCAGTGCAGCCTGAATACCTGCAGGATTTTTGCCTCCTGCTGACGCAAGGAAGGGTTGTCCGCCACCACCTCCATTTATTTCTCCTGCGATCTCTTTGATAATTGCTATTGCATTAATGTCCTTCTCCTTTAATACTTTATCGGTGACCATAACCAGGAGATTTGCTTTTTCGCCTGTTGCTGAGCCGAGAACAAGAATGCAATTGTCTGATTCTTTCCGGAACTGAAAAGCGATATTTTTGAGCATATCTCCTGAAACGGATTCTAACTGGCCACATAACACCATAATCCCATTTATTATAACCGCTTTTTCCTTCAGTTCTTTTATTGAGGCTGAAGCAGACTGCATCTGATATCTTTCAATCTCTTTTTTCAGTTGACTATTTTCTGCAATAAGCTTTTCAACATTTTCCTTTAAGTTGCCAGTACTCTTAAGAAGCGTAGCAACATCATCGACAAGTGACAGTTTCTCATTAATGTATTCTTCTGCTTTTCCAGCTGTAACTGCTTCAATACGTCTTATGCCTGCAGCTATTGCACCTTCTGAGACAATCTTAATAATACCTATGCTGCCGGTATTTTCAACGTGTGTTCCACCACATAATTCGATTGATTTTCCGAACTCAACAACCCTCACGGTATCACCGTATTTTTCCCCGAATAATGCCATTGCTCCCATTTCGCGTGCTTTATTCATCGAAACCCCTTCAGTTATTTTAGCATTGCTGCTTTCTCTGACCAGACAATTTGCCGTTTCTTCCACTTGCTGTATTTCTTCTTTTGTAAGTTTAGCAAAATGGCTGAAATCGAATCTTAGACGATCAGGTGTAACAAGTGATCCTTTCTGCTCCACATGTTTTCCCAGGACAGATCTTAAGGCAAAATGTATAAGATGTGTTGCAGTATGATTATTTGCCGTCATCTGTCGTTTTTCAATGTCGACGACCGCATGAAACTCTGATAAGGGATCGGTAAGCCCGGAATTACTGATGTGGATGATTACATTATTTTCTTTGATAGTATCGTTTATCACAATTTTTTCCTTTCCGGAGATCAAAAAGCCTGTATCTCCAACCTGTCCTCCTGATTCAGCGTAGAAGGGAGTCTTATTCAAGACAATCTGAAGGCTCTCTTTTCCCTTGAATTTAATTTTACGGTATTTTGAGATCAGAACATCATCTTCCGTGGCAACATAGCCGGTGAATACAGTTCCCGCGGTATCTCTGACAACGTTCCAGTCGCCGGCCTCTACAGAAGCATCTTCTCTCGACCTGTTCTTCTGGTTCTTCATCTCATTTTCAAAACCGGCAATATCAGTCGACATCCCGTTTTCTTTCAGAATAAGTTGCGTCAGGTCGACCGGAAATCCGAATGTGTCATAAAGCTCAAATGCTGCCTCTCCAGGTAATATCTGAGTACCTTCTTTTTTAAGCTCTTCGACTTTCTTTTCGATAAGTTTCAAACCTTTTCCCAGAGTTTTCAGAAATGAAGTTTCCTCTTCAAAAATTACTTTGATTATATGATCCTTCCCAGATTTAAGCTCAGGATATGTTTCCCCCATTACATCGGTCAGAACAGGTACAAGCCGGTACAGAAATGGTTCCTCAATACCTAGATTGTTATATCCGTACCTTACAGCCCTCCTGAGGATACGTCGGATGACATAACCCGCTTTATTGTTTGAAGGAATCTGCCCGTCGGCTATCGAAAAGGCAATAGCTCTTATGTGATCTGCAATTACCCTTAATGCAACATCCCAGTTTTCATTGACGCCGTATTTCTTTCCGGTAATTTCTGAAATCCGATCTATTATTGTTTGAAAAATATCAGTGTCATAATTTGATTTTTTTCCCTGAACAACCATGCAGAGTCTTTCAAACCCCATCCCTGTGTCAACATGCTTAGCCGGAAGCTGTTCGAGTTTGCCATTTGAAAGTCTGTTATACTGAATGAAAACCAGGTTCCAAATCTCTATTACCTGAGGATGTCCTTTATTTACAAGTTTATGCCCAGGTACTTTTTTCCTCTCGGATTCATCCCTGATATCAACATGTATTTCTGAACAGGGGCCACAGGGACCTGTTTCTCCCATTTCCCAGAAGTTGTCTTTCTTTGAACCTTCGATTATTCTCCCCTCTGGATTGGTAAACCATTTATTCCAGCATTCTGAAGCTTCATCATCTCCGGGTACATTTTCTTCAGGGCTACCCTCAAAAACAGTTGTATACAACCTGTCTTCAGGTATGCCGAGTCGTTTAACAAGGAATTCCCATGCCCATTCAATGGCTTCTTCTTTAAAATAATCACCAAACGACCAGTTCCCCAGCATCTCAAACATTGTATGATGATAGGTGTCATGACCCACTTCTTCCAGGTCGTTATGTTTTCCTGAAACCCTAAGGCATTTCTGGGAATTCGCAATTCTCCTGCTGACAGGTTGCTGGTTCCCAAGAAATATATCTTTGAACTGATTCATCCCTGCATTGGTGAACATCAGAGTGGGATCATTCCTAGAAACCATGGGAGCAGATGGTATAATTAAATGTTCTTTGGAACTGAAAAAATCAAAAAACAGCTTTCTTAACTCGTTTGCCTTTAGTGTAAATAACATATTACAACACAATAAGTAACTCAAATTTTAGTTTGTAAAATTAATTAATTGTTTTAGATTTGTCTGTAACAGTCAAAAAAACCAGAGCAGTTGATGTCCAGCAGGAAGTATTTTCTTGATCTGTCTGACCTCCAGTACAAACGGGTAAGATTACCATGGAAGAACAAGCTGATCCGCTTTACCATAGGGTCTTTGGTTTGTGTTGCTGTCACCTTATTGTATACTGCCATTATCAATGACATGCTCGGTTCCCCGAAAGAGAAAGTTCTTAGTCAGGAAATTGAAAGCCTGAAGCTTGAATACTCACTCATGGGAAGGGAAATCGACAACTCTGTGAGAATTCTTGATGATCTTGAGCAATCAGATGGGAACCGTTACAGGCCAATTCTGGACATGGATTCAATCCCATCTTCGATCCGTAATATGGGAGTCGGTGGAATTAACAGGTATGACGAGCTTGAAGGTTATGATAATTCAAGCCTGATGCTTTCTTTCCGAGCAAAGGTTGAAGAGATAAGGAACAGGACGACTGTTCAGTTTGAATCATTTAAAGCAATTGAGGAAAGGAAGAATGAATGGAAGCGGGAAATGGAATATCTTCCTATGATAAGCCCCGTCAATGTTATATACCGTCTGGGCGACGGTATGAAATTCCGTGAAAAACACCCTGTTCTGGGAACTCCTCAATGGCATCATGGACAGGATTTCAGCACACCATACGGAACAAAGGTTTACGCCACCGGTTCCGGTAAGGTTATTGAAGCAGGTTGGAACAGCGGATATGGCAATTGCATCGTAATTGATCATGGCTACGGCTACAGGTCAACATATGGTCATTTAAGCAAAATAAGCGTTAGCGTCGGACTGAATGTAAAACGTGGTGATTTGATAGCCCTCAGCGGCAGTACAGGGACTTCCACCGGTCCGCACCTGCACTACCAGATTGATCTTTTTGGACAACATAAGAATCCACTTTATTATTTCAATAATGATCTTACTGAAGATGAGTATTTTGAAATGATTCAGACACTCACTGCCCAGTCCAAGTTCAGATAATATTTTTCAACGATTCCCATTTCCGGGATTTCAGATCCATTTCGTCAGCCTGATTTCATAAATAATATGAAATATTTATCTTTGCTGAATCATGGCCAATACGAAGTATAAATTTAATCCCGATTCACTCAGCTTTGATAAAATACGTCTGGGAGTAAAAGCTATATTACTAAGGTCCCTTGCATATTTAATCGGATCAATAATAATTGCAGCCGTCCTCAATTTCATGTTCGGATTATTTTTTGATTCTCCCAGGGAAAAAGCACTTAAAAGGGAAATTGAACAGCTTACCCTGCAGTACAATTTGATTCACCGGGAAATGGGTAATCTTGAAAAGGTGATTGATCATCTGCAGGAAACCGACGATAATCTTTACAGAACCATATTCGGAGCCGAACCTATTCAGGCCACACAACGACAGGCAGGTATAGGTGGTATAAACAGGTACGATGATCTTGAAGGATTTAATAATTCGAAACTTGTAATTGAAACTGCAAAAGAACTCGATAAAATTCGGAAGAAAGTGTATGTCCAGTCGAAATCATTCGACGAACTAATTATGCTTGCCACGGAAAAAGAAGATATGCTTAGATCAATACCGGCAATCATCCCGATCTCAACTAAGGATCTCACAAGGATTGCATCAGGATTTGGATTAAGGATCCATCCTGTGTATAAAATCAGCAAGCTTCATGCAGGGATGGATTTCACTGCACCTCTGGGAACCGAAGTTTATGCATCGGGAGATGGAACTATTGAATCTGTCCTGTCAAGTAAAAGGGGCATGGGTAATTATATTGTAATTAATCATGGTTTTGGCTATTCATCATTATATGCTCATCTTGAGAGTTTTAATGTAAAGGAGGGGAGAAAGGTTAAAAGAGGTGATATCATAGGATATGTCGGAAATACAGGTATGTCAGTAGCTCCGCATCTTCATTACGAAATCAAACTGAATGGAGTAAATGTTGATCCTGTAAACTACTTTTTTAATGATCTTTCTCCTGCAGAATATGAGAAAATGATAGAGATCGCTTCAAAAACAGGGCAATCATTTGATTAAATTTCCTGAAACATGATCATTTCAGAAATGTACTTTTTTTGTTCTTCCTCTCTAAGTTAAAGTATTGATATGCCATATAAGGAAAAAAAGATAGAAAAGCTCTATTATTCAATCGGGGAAGTTTCAAGAATGCTCGAAGTTCCGGTTTCAACAGTAAGGTTCTGGGAAAATGAGTTTGACATTCTGAAACCCATGAAAAACAAAAAGGGGAACAGGATGTTTACAGCCACCGATGTGAAGAACCTGACGATCATTCACCGGCTTTTAAAAGAGGAAGGTATGACAATGGCAGGTGTAAGAAAGAGACTTACAGGTAAATGGGATGAGACTGATCATAAATTTGAAATCAACGAATCTCTTCATAAAATCAAGAGTCTGCTAATCGATTTACGAGATAATATTTAAATAATACTCTGTGTTTTTGCCCCTAAATCCCCTGAAGAGGCTGTTTCAAAAGCCCTTAGTGACCCTTTGAGTAACCTTTGAGGTACTTTGTGGTTAATTCTAAATTATTGAACCACAAAGGATCACGAAGTGCTTCACAAAGTCACACTAAGGA
>Ga0208980_10001839_pt1 | contig 12879 bp, 10 predicted proteins | sample WetSurMetagenome_3_FD_187993 | JGI IMG/M metagenome (GOLD analysis project Ga0208980, IMG submission 187993) | Wetland microbial communities from Twitchell Island in the Sacramento Delta, sample from surface sediment Aug2011 Site A1 Bulk (version 2) | ecosystem: Environmental > Aquatic > Marine...
CAAACATGCGTGCTCAAGTTATCAGATGCATCCGACCCATCCACTTATGGACTTAGCCCTGTTTTCACCATTCTCGAAACGCCTGTTATCACGCTCACTTCGCCGGTCGGCGGAGAGGTATGGAATACAGGGGCAAATTATACTATAACATGGTCATACGACAATCCGAACGCTTACTATGCTTTACTAGAATACTCCACCGATAATGGCCAGACATGGAATTACATCTATTACGTCTATTTTGAAGGAGCCACAGGAAGTTATCTCTGGACAACTCCGGAAGTTAATTCAGACCAATGCCTTTTCAGGATCAGCGATTACAGTATGCCCTTCGTCAGCGACACCAGCGGCACATTTTCTATCCTGACCTTCCCTGAATCACCTATTTGCATGGTGACTGTCGACAGCACCACAAACCATAATGTGATTGTTTGGGAAAAGCCGGTATCATATCTGATCGATAAATTCATCGTTTACAAAGAAAGCAATGTGGCAGGTGTTTACGAAGCATTGGGAACCGTAGATTACGACAGCCCCTCTGTAATAACGGATACGAATTCAAATCCAACTATGAAATCGTACCGTTATAAGCTTGGATTTTCAGACTCGCAAGGGCGCATTTTCCCGATGAGTGATTTCCACCAGACCATCCACCTGACCATCAACCAGGGCGTAGGGAATTCCTGGAACCTGATCTGGACTGATTACCTCGGATTTGCTGTGCCATCTTACAATATTTACCGTAAATCCGGAAACGGAAGCTTTGAGCAGATCGCAACCATCTCTGCCAGCTTTACCAGTTATACTGACCAGCAAGCGCCATCCGGTGATGTTTACTATGTCATCGAAGTCCTCAATCCCAATGGCTGCAATACAGGAAACAGGGCCGCAGAATATGGCAGCTCTTACTCCAACATAGCTACCAACAATACAATGGGAGTAAGCGATCATGGAAAAGCCCTGAGTGTTTCCTTTTACCCGAATCCTTCAGACAGGCAAATCAACATCATTGCAGGAGAAGACCTCTCAGGTGAGCTCACCATTACGTTAAGCGACCTGCTGGGAAAGGAAGTGTTCCAGGCTGTTTCATCGGATCTGCGTAACGGGATGAAATACACCATCAATGCTGAGGATCTGCGTAACGGATTGTACATCATAAGGGTAGCCTCTGAAAAGGGAAGTTTCACCGGTAAGGTGGTGGTAAAACATTAACATTATGTTTACCACCTTCGATTTCATATCTTTGTATATTAAAACTGTACCACATGTCTGATATGAAATCATCCCAAAATCCCCGTAAGAAACGTCATTTCTTCCGCAACCTGCTGATCATCATCCTTGTGCTGGTGATCGGCATTTCTGCTTTTACCTATTTTGGAATTTATGATGAAGGGGTACGGGCAGGAACCGTGCTCAGGATCAGCAAAAAAGGTATAATTTTCAAGACCTATGAAGGTCAGTTGAACCTGGATTCCTTCGGTGCACTGAAAGGCACCACTCCATTTGCCGAAACATTCAATTTCAGCGTGGAAAAAAATAAGCCTGATGTTGTAAGGGAACTGGAAGCAGTGGCATTGAGTGGAGAGAGGGTTAACCTCCACTATATCAAGCGATATGTCGGTTTCCCATGGCGCGGTGAAACCAAATACTATATCACCCAGGTGGAACGGGTAGGAGAAAGGCCATTCTCGGAGTAGTTCAAAGTTCAAAATTGAAAGTTCAAAGAGCAATGTTCAAAAATATCTAATGAACCAGATAGCTATTGCAAATACTATTGATGAAGTGCTGGGGCAGCTGGATGCTGTCATTGCAGAATCTGCCAGGGAAAACAGCCATGACGGCATATTCGCTTATGTTTACCGTCGAACCACCGCTCAAATCAAACAAGCCATCCAGGATAAGAAATTTAATGATAATGAGGGGATGGAAAAATTTGATGTCCACTTTGCCAATAAATACCTTGAAGCTTATTATCAATTTAAGGAAAACAAACCTTGCTCAGCTCCCTGGGTAGTTGCATTTGAAGCTGGTCCTTTCAAACTAACCATATTACAGCACATTATCCTTGGCATGAATGCCCATATTAATTACGACCTGGGCATTACAGGATTTGAAATGGCGCCTGCGGATAACATAGACGACATAAAAAGTGATTTCATGAAGGTCAACCAGATCCTTAACAGTCTGACCAATGAAATGCAATCCAGGCTCGGCAGGGTTTCCAGGTTGATGTTCCTCCTGGACTGGATTGGAAAGAATTCTGATGAGGAAATAATCAATTTCAGCATGGTGAAAGCCCGTGAACAGGCATGGAATCTTTCCCTGTCACTATATAATTCAGATGAAACGGGCAGAAAAACAATTATGAGCAATGTCAGTTCATTAGTGGCCAATTTGGGACTTATTGTTAAACATCCAAAAAGCAAGTTTTTAACCTTTCTCTTGAGAATAATCTCCCGTTTTGAAGAAAAAGACGTGAAAACCATCATTTCGAAACTTGAAAATGATTGACATGGAATTAATTCAATCATTTCTGTTGATATTTTCATCACTTGTTGAATTTCTTTACAGTTAATCATACTACCTGACATCCAGGCCTTTCCAATTTATTTCACTTACTAGTGTTTAATTATTCAACATTCATGTTGTAAATTAATTAAACACTGATCTCTGTTAATCGCTGATCTTCTTTTGATTACAAAGTAATTTTTTATTGGCACTCTTATTGCCTTATGAAAAACGAATGATTAAATCAATACCAATGAAAACCAGGATCCCCTTATTAATCAGCATTCTACTAGTCCTTTCCACTGTTATGACAGGCTTCAGCGAAGGACTTGTAAGCGCCAGCGAAGCAAAAGCCAATTCCCTGAACATCTATTCTTCCCCTGAAATGTTTAAAATCACTACTCTTTGGGCTGAAGAATATGAAAAAGCAAATCCCGGCATAACCTGTGAGGTTATCATGACTCAACCTGGCTTAACGGGCCCCATAATGGCAGAAAACCTCATTTTTCTCTCACAAAGTCAACTTCCTGAGGAAACACCAGGATTTTTAATGACAGTCGGAAGAGAAGTTATCGTTCCTATTGTAAACACCGGTAATCCTTTGATGAATGAATTAAATGGAAAGGGTGTTTCCAGGGACATGCTAATCAACCTGTTCCTGGAACCTTCCTCCCAATCCTGGGGGACCCTTCTGAAAAACAATCAGGACGTGCCTGTTCATTTGTACCTGAGCAATGATAAAATCGTCATAAGCAGCCTTGAGCAATACTTAGGGATTTCTGTTGGAAATATTGCCAGCGAAGATGAGTTAAAACTCCTCTCTGATCTCAGGAATGACCCGAATGCCATGGGTTTCTGCAGACTCACCAGTGTCCTGGATTTTGAGACACAAAAACTGTCTGAGGGTGTTTGTTTATTACCCATCGATAAAAATAACAACGGCAAACTGGATTACATTGAGAATTTCTACAGTAACCCGGATGAATTCCTCAGGGCTGTATGGATCGGAAAATATCCGAAAGCTTTATCCAATGAAATATTTGCGATGTCAGGATCGCAACCTTCAGACGCAGCTCAGGTAGCATTCCTGAAATGGATCATTACAAATGGCCAGCAATTCCTTGCAGGGTATGGCATGAGCGGATTGGTCTATTCAGAAGTCCAGTCCAAGCTTGACAGGCTTAATGAGGGTATCATAACGAAAATCCCTGAAAACAATGCCTATTCAACTCCCAAGCTGGTGCTGTTTATTTTGGCTGTTGCGCTGGTCCTTAGCATTATGATAGGGGCCATTGCAGGATATGGAAGAGGTAAGAAATTGGCAGCTCCGTTGCCGGCCATCGACATGTCGCCGGGATTTGATGACCACACGGTCATTGTTCCGAAGGGCCTTTTCTACGACCGGACCCATACCTGGGCATTCATGGAAAAAGACGGCGCTGTAAAAATCGGTATCGATGATTTCCTGCAGCACGTGACAGGAAACTTTACCCGTGTGGTGGTGAAAAAAGAAGGCGATAAGATTAAAAAAGGTGAACCGCTGGTATCACTTGTTCAAAAAGGCAAGCAGCTTACCCTTTACTCCCCGGTAACGGGGACTATCAGGGAAAACAACACAGCTCTGACAGACAATCCCGGCCTTCTCAATTCCTCCCCTTATATCGATGGCTGGATTTACAGAGTTGAGCCGTCTAACTGGTTTCGTGAAATGTCGCTCCTGAATATGGCAGGAAAATACACCAAATGGCTCAACGATGAGATGATAAAATTAAAGGACTTCCTGGCTTTTCCTTCACAGCCGCAACAGCTGCAGTATTTAAAGATCCTCCAGGACGGGGGCCTTTTAAAGAATCATGTCCTGGAAGAAATGGGGCCTGAGGTCTGGGAAGACTTCCAGACCAAATTCCTGGACGCAAATAAATAATATAAATGTTCCTGTTTCATCACTAAAAAACTAAATATTAAAGCCATGGGAATAGATCGGAGAGGATTTTTTAAAGTGCTTGGAGTGACAGGAGTGGCACTGGCAACGGGCAATGAACTGAATGCCTCGCCCGGCGAGAGCAATCCAGCGGAATTCAAAGGCATATTATATGATTCCACCCGGTGTGTCGGTTGCAGGAGCTGTGAATACAGCTGCGCTGAGGAAAATCAACTGCCTGCGCCACCGGATGATATTAAAGGGATAAGGAAGACGGATGAAGTATGCCGCACCGTGGTCAATGAATACCAGACATCCAAAGGCCCGATGTACCTTAAGACTCAATGCATGCACTGCAATGAGCCAGCCTGCGCCGCAGCGTGCCTCACGCAGGCAATGTATAAAACCAAAGAAGGGCCGGTAATATGGAGGGGAGAAAAATGCATGGGGTGCCGTTACTGTATGGTCTCCTGCCCTTTCGACATACCGAAGTTCGAGTATCACAGCCCAAATCCGAAAATCCAGAAATGTACGATGTGCTTCGAAAACCGCGTAAAGGATGGTAAGATACCGGCTTGTGTCGAGAATTGCGGAAATGAGGCCCTGATGTTTGGCACCCGAAGGGAATTGATCCGGGAAGCCCGGAAAAGAATCGTCGAAAATCCGGATACGTATGTAGATCAAATCTATGGCGAACATGAAGCAGGCGGAACAAGCTTTCTATACCTCTCCGGGGTGCCATTCGAGGAACTCGGATTGAAGACCACCTTGCAAAAGACATCATACCCCGCCATGACAAAAACCTTCCTCTATAGCGTGCCAACAGTATTTGTTGTTGTACCGGCTCTTTTGCTCGGAATCCACAAGGCTACCAAGAACAACATAAATCTCCAAGAACATGACGATGAGAAGTGATATTCCCCTGGCTATGGACCAGGAACCAAAATCGACCTGGAAATTTTTCCTGAAGGAACTAAAACCGAAGGGCAAAATCTTCACCCCGTTCAATATCATCTCCGTTCCCATCATCCTGCTGGGTATCGTACTGATCGCCATCCGTTTCTGGAAAGGCATCGGCTCGATCACAAACCTCTCTCAGGATGTCCCCTGGGGACTTTGGATCGGATTCGACGTGGTAACGGGTGTCGCCTTCGCAGGGGGCGCATACGTGATCACCTTTATGGTATATATCCTGAATCTCCATAAATATCATTCCATCGTCAGGGTAACCGTACTGAACGGCTTCCTGGCTTATGTATTTTACGCCGGGGCCCTGCTGCTTGACCTTGGGCGGCCATGGAACGTAGTCAATCCCATCATCGGTAACAGCTTTGGGACCTCCTCGGTGTTGTTCCTCGTGGCATGGCATTTCCTGCTTTATATGATTGCCCAGTTGATCGAGTTTTCCCCCGCCATTGCCGAATGGCTGGGAGCAAAAAGGATCAGGAAAATCCTTTCCGGCATGACCGTGGCCGCCGTTATCTTTGGCATTACCCTGTCTATGCTCCATCAATCTGGATTGGGCGCCCTTTACCTGATGGCCAGGGATAAAATCCATCCCCTCTGGTATTCAGAATTCATCCCTATCCTCTTCTTCATTTCTAGTATTTTCGCAGGACTTTCAATGGTCATCTTTGAAGGCTCCATCAGTCATAAAGTATTTTTCAGCCAGATCAGCGAAAAAAACCATCATGCCCAGAATGGGATAATACTCGGACTCTCAAAGATCTGCGCGGGAACACTTTTCGTTTATTTCTTCCTGCAGCTCCTCGTCTTCATTCACGACAAGAACTGGAGCCTGATCAACACCCCAATGGGTTATTGGTTCCTGCTGGAAATATTCGGCTTTGTCTTAATTCCGATGATCCTGTTCTTTCATAGCTACAGGACCAGCAATATACTCTTGATCCGGATCGCATCCATCATAACAATCGTTGGGGTCATTCTCAACAGGCTGAATGTCACTGTCATAGGATTTAAATGGGATATGCCGGTGCATTATGTTCCTTCCTGGATGGAAATCGTAGTTACCCTAACCGTTCTGTTTGCTGAGATCTGGATCTTCAGATGGGTTATCAACCGCATGCCTGTATTACGCGACTCTCCGAAATGGGTCAATGAAAACCAATAATGGCGTTAGCTTTTTAATACAATAAACTAAAAATAAATAAAAATATGGACGGTTACAGTTATATTGACATCTTCGAAACCAAGGGAATAGAATACCTTGTCATCATAGCCTTCCTGCTTTTGCTGATCCCGTTTTCTATCTTCATAGATAAAAAATTAAGGTTTAGAATTGAAGTCCTGAAATCATTCAGCATTTTGTCAAAAAATGTATTAAATATCCCCCAGGGATTATTTTACAGCAAGCATCATACCTGGGCACACCTGGAAAAAACCGGGCTGGCTAAAGTTGGCCTTGACCAGCTGATGCATGGCTTTGCCGGTGATATGCGAATAAATCCCCTGAGATATTCGAATGAAATGATCAAAAAAGGGGATGTCATGGCAGAAATTGGGCTTAATGGCAAACGGCTCAGGGTCCATTCTCCCATCTCCGGTCAAATCATTAAAAGTAATCCTGTACTGGCAACTGATATGATAGCTGACTCAAACCGCTCTTCAAACCATACCTGGATATACGAAATAAAGCCATTAAACTGGAAAGATGAAACGAGTTCCTATTATCTGGCTGAAGAGGCATCAGCCTGGTTCAAAGCAGAATTAGAGAGATTGAAAGATTTCCTTGCCATGAAAGCAGACCAGTTTGCCCCTCAGCCTTCGATGGTCGTTCTTCAGGATGGTGGCGAACTTCGGGATAATATGCTGGAGGAACTTCCAGCCGAGGCATGGCAGGATTTTCAAAAGGAATTTTTAAACCCGGAGGAAAGTATAGACCAGTCAATCTGAATCATTTACTGATTCCGGGCCCGAATTTGAAGGTTATTGATTTAGGGTGTTCTGCAAACGATTCGAAAACTGGTTGAAAGAAACCAGTTTTTTCTTATATTGGCATGAATTAATTACGGCATCATTTTTCTTTCATTCATTAATAAGGAAGAAGATGGAAACATCTGATAAAACTGAAACGGGCAATCATAATTCAGGAAGAAAAATATCAAGATATTTTAAATTCCGATCCTCCATATATGGTCAGGTTGTCCTGATAATCACCATTTTATCCATTATTCTATTTTTATCGTTCGGCATCATTTTCAGGTCCGTTTATATGCACTATATGGACACGGTCATCCGCCAGAATGGCAATAATGTCGGCACCCTGGTGGAAGGCGCCCTTTACCATTCAATGATGGAAAATGATAAAGGGACTCTTCAAAATACGCTTGATATCATCAATACTATGCCGGGGATAGAAGATGTCAGCATGTATGACAACCAGGACAATCCAGTATATTCATCCTTCTCACCGGATACTCCCGGCCATATCGATCCAAACTGCAAAAACTGCCATGAGGATTTCGCAGCCATGTTTCCGGCAAAAGAAAAAGCGTATAAAATCATTGATGTGGACAGCCAGTGTAAAATGAGCCTCAATATGAGCGATCACAGGCATTTGCTAATCCGTTCGCCCATCTTGAATCAAAATTCCTGCTTTCAGGCCTCCTGTCACTTCCACCAGGCGACCGATGAAGTGCTCGGTTCATTGATTATTAAGATTCCATTGAAAGATTTTGATGATGCAGTAAGACGGTCTTCTTCAAGATTTTTCTTATTTGCTACCATAGCTACAATCATACTGGTTTCCTTTTTGATTTTCTTTACCTGGAAAAAAATTAAAAGTCCATTAAATGCCCTTGTCAATGTAAGTGAAGCGGTATCAAAAGGCGACACAAGTTCAAGGGTGAATATTAAACCCAGTGAACTGGAGGATATGCGGATGGTTTCCCAGGCTTTTAACGAAATGCTTGATAATCTGCAGGCAGCAGCCGATGAGCTCGAAAACTGGTCGCAGCAACTCGAATACAAAGTCCAGAAAAAATCCGAAGAATTGAGCGCTGTACAAAATGAAATCATCCATGTGGAGCGCCTGGCATCGCTGGGTAAATTATCCTCCTCTGTTGCCCATGAGATCAATAATCCATTATCAGGGATATTGATTTATGCGAAATTGATTCAAAAACAACTAAGTAATCCTGAGCTATATGCTTCAAAAAGGGATTCCATGCTCCAGCATCTAAAAATGATAGAAAGCGAGACCAAACGCTGTGGAGATATCGTGAAAGGTTTGCTGGATTTTTCCAGGAAAGATCAGGACGATTTTGAGCCGCAACATCTTCATAAAATCCTTCAGGATACCTATGAACTGATGACCCACCCTGTTAAAATCCAGAATATTGCATTCATTTCAGATTTCGGGGCAAAATCTGACCTGATTTATTGTAGTCCAAACCAGATCAAGCAGGCCTGCGTCGCTTTGATCGTTAATGCGTCTGAAGCGGTCAGGGAAAATGGTGAAATAACGATCAGGACATCCAATCCTGAGGAGGATTCGGTAAAAATCGAAATTGTCGACAATGGCGTTGGCATTTCGGAAGAAGACCTCCCGCATATTTTTGAGCCTTTTTATTCCAGCAAGCATGATGCAAGCGGCATTGGAATGGGCCTGGCAATTGTACACGGTATTGTCAAGACCCACAAAGGAAAGATCCAGGTTCAGTCGGAAGCAGGCAACGGGACGACCATCTCAATTACATTACCTTTGATCAATGAATAAGGAGGAAAAAATGTCCAGAAAAATCTCGATCCTGATAGTAGATGATGAAGAATCTGTGAGGGATTCCCTGAACAGCTGGTTCACAGAGGATGGTTATTATGTAAAATGCGCTGAAAATGCCAAAAGGGCTCTTTCCATCCTTGAGTCCGAAGAATTTGATATCATTTTAGCGGACTTGAAAATGCCGGGTATGGACGGACTGGAAATGCTCAGACGTATTAAGGCATTAAACAAAGAATCCATCGTCATTATGATGACTGCCTTCGCCACTGTTGATACTGCGGTAAAAGCTTTGAAAGACGGCGCTTTCGATTATGTAACCAAGCCCTTTGACCCGGATGACCTCTCGCACCTGATCAGGAATGCATCCAAACAAATTGTTCTTAAGGAAGAAAATGAAAACCTTAAGAAAAAAGTATTCTCCCTGGAGAATGTGGACGATATCATCGGCAGCAGCGAATCGATGCAACAGGTTTTAAAAGAAGTGGAAAGCGTGGCACAATCGAGTTCTTCGGTGATTATTACCGGTGAGAGCGGAACAGGCAAAGAACTCATTGCCAGGGCTATTCATTTCAATTCGCCCAGAAAATTCTATCCGCTGGTCAGTGTCCATTGCGGAGCATTAACCGAAAGCCTTCTGGAAAGTGAATTATTTGGCCATGAAAAAGGGGCCTTCACCGGGGCACTTTATAACCGTAAAGGCCGGTTTGAGATGGCAGATAACGGCACCCTCTTCCTGGATGAGATTGCCACTATTTCCGGCAAAATGCAGGTAGAATTGCTCAGGGTGCTTGAAACAAAGAGTTTCATGCGTGTCGGAGGGAATAAGGAGATATCTTCCGATTTCAGGCTGATCTGCGCAACCAACAGGGATCTGAAGATGATGGTGGAGAAGGGGGAATTCCGGGAAGATCTCTATTACAGGCTGAATGTGGTGAATATTCATGTTCCCCCTTTGCGCGAAAGAAAGGATGATATCCCGCTGCTGGCCGATTATTTCATCAAAAAGTACTGCACTTCCATGAACCGCCCTCTTGTTTCCATCGATGCTGCTGCCCTGAAACGCATGGAAGAATATGCGTTCCCGGGCAATATCAGGGAACTGGAAAATATGATCGAAAGGGCCATTGTGATTGGAAATGGCAGGAAAATACACCTGAAGGACCTGCCCATTGCCAGGGAAGAGATCAGTTCTTCCGTTGAAAGCCTGAATGACCTGGAAAAAACGTTTATCCGTCAGATCCTTAATAAATACGATTGGAATATATCACGCGCAGCCAAGGCCCTGCAAGTAGACCGTGTGACGCTTTACAATAAAATAAAGAAATACGGCTTAAAATCGCCCGAATAATCCATCCAATCTTTAGATTCCACAGGAATTGATAATATAACTGCCTGATATTAAATTGAATGGATCAGTCCCACCTCACATTGATCTCTTTCGGTTATTTCGAGAAAGATTTTCTTGAGAAAGTAGCTGAGGCTGTCATGCACGAATTTAATCATCCTTCCAGGATCAGGGAAGGCCATATTGACCTTAGTGAGTTTTTTGACGCCGGCAGAAGGCAATACAACGCGAATCAACTTTTGCATTTAGTAGATTCCATGTCCCTTCCGGAATGTTTGAAAACCATAGGCCTTTTTAATGTCGACCTGTTCATTCCAATTCTTACTTACATTTTCGGCCAGGCAGCCCTGGGTGGGAAATCGGGCATTGCTTCCCTGTATCGCTTAAATAATGAATATTACGGTATGCCTGCTGATAAAGCCCTTCTCCTGGAGCGTTTTAAAAAAGAAGTGATCCATGAACTTGGCCATACTTTCGGGTTGATCCACTGCAATTCACCGGTTTGTGTTATGAGGTCAAGCACCTATGTGGAGGATATAGACCAGAAAGAGATGCATTTATGCGACAGATGCAGGTCTCAAATCAAAGTGATCTAACGCTGAAAGGTCATTCCATTGAATCGGAATGACCTTTCAGGTTAATAGCATCCACGACCTGTCAGCGTTCGACTTCAGGAGAACCTGACAGTGTCAGAAACCAGTGCATCAGGCTCTTGAGATCCGCCATGCCCTGAAGAAGGCAAACATGAGGATCAGGCCGATGCCGATGAAGATGGCCCAGTTGGAAACCGGAGTTTCATAGCCCGGAACATCGCTTCCGAAGGTGATTTCATCAAAAACGCAGTGGTTTGCAACGCCTCCGAAAAAGACCGATTTAGCCACGCCGCTGAAGGTAACGCCAATCGGATCCCAATGACAGAAACCACCAGATGGATCGCCAGTGCAATTGATATTCCAATTGACAGGTAGGGTAGCAGAAGCAAGTAAATTTCCGGTTCCGTTCAATCCATCATACACCTGGACAAATCCAGCACCGACATTGGCTGAGTAAAAGAATGAAAATCCGTTGGAAAATCCTGCCGGTACATTCATACCTGCCGAGGAACCGGTAAGGAAGAACAGCACCGTGCTGGGGGATGGTTCATTGGCAATATTACCTGATCCACCTGCATCATAATCAATGAGTGAAAGTGCATTTCCCTGAAATTCCACTCCCACATTGGGACCGCTGTAACCTAGTCCGCTAAGGCCGCCATTGTAAAATTCAAGGATCGCGTCCTCATTCCCAAGGCCTTCGAAATTCAACACAGTAACCCCGCTTCTGTTGCTGTTTGCATTTTGTCCCATCTGGATAATTTCATCCCGGGTAATGGTAGCTTGCGTGTTTGCCAGGCGAACAGTTTCCTGCGCGAAAATGGCTCCTGTAAGGAAAATCCCTAACGATAAAAGAAGAAGTCGTTTCATAATTTAATGTTTATTGAATGAATAATTGATTTACATGATGAATCTAAATACAAATTAACATATATTATTGAGCCGTGTCAAGTAAAATGATGTATGAATAAATGTTGCGGCATTTAGACGTACAACAATTCAATGTTAGGTAGAATCTAAATGAACGCTGACAGGTCATCCCTTTAAATTGGATGACCTGTCAGGTTTAGAATCATTGTACCTGTCAGCGTTCGACTTCAGTAGAACATGACAGGGTTTGAGATCATGTGAATCAGGCCCTTGAGATCCGCCATGCCCTGAAGAAGGCAAACATCAGGATCAGGCCGATGCCAATGAAGATGGCCCAGTTGGAAACAGGGGTTTCATAACCCGGAACATCGCTTCCGAAGGTGATTTCATCAAAGGCACAGAAGTTTGCTACTCCTCCGAAAAAGACCGAATGGGCCACTCCGCTAAAGGTAACCCCAACCGGGTCCCAGTGGCAGTAAGCTCCAGTTGGATCCCCGGTGCAATTAATATTGTAGTTGACAGGAAGGGTTGCTGAAGCCAGAAGGGTACCGGTTCCATTAAGCCCGGAGTATACCTGGACAAAACCACTGCTGGTGTTAACTGAATAGAAGAATGAAAATCCGTTGGAGAAACCTGCGGGGACATTCATTCCTGCTGAGGAACCTGTAAGGAAGAATAATACCGTGCTTGGGGAAGGCTCATTGGCAATATTGCCCCCGCCGCCTGCGTCCGAATCGATAATTGATAGAGCATTTCCCAGAAATTCGACCCCCACATTGGGGCCGGAATAACCCTGGCCGCTGAGGCCACCGTTATAAAATTCCAGGATGTTATCATAATCTCCAAGGCCTTCAAAATTCAAAACAACAACCCCGCTTCTGTTGCTGTTTGCATTTTGACC
>Ga0208980_10001840_pt1 | contig 12866 bp, 8 predicted proteins | sample WetSurMetagenome_3_FD_187993 | JGI IMG/M metagenome (GOLD analysis project Ga0208980, IMG submission 187993) | Wetland microbial communities from Twitchell Island in the Sacramento Delta, sample from surface sediment Aug2011 Site A1 Bulk (version 2) | ecosystem: Environmental > Aquatic > Marine...
TCCCATAACGGCTTTCAAAATGTTTGCTATATAAAGGAGTTTTTCCATGCCTGAAGATAAAAAGGCTGAAACAAAGGAAGCTGCTGCCAAGAAGCAGCTGTCAAGACGTGACTTTCTGGTCACGGGAGGTACGGTTGTCGCCGTCGACGCATTGATCGCGACAACGCCTGCAAAGGCGGTTGCGGAAACTGCTGTGACGCCATCGCCTGAGGCTGCGGGTCCTACCTATCCCGCATCCGAAGGCTACCTGGTTTACGACAGCAAGAAATGCGCAGGCTGCACGACGTGTATGCTCGGCTGCTCGCTGGTCCATTACGGAGTCCAGAATCTGTCGCTCGCGCGCATCCAGATTATGCAGGACTCATTCGGCAAATTCCCCAACGATGTCAAGATGGCTCCCTGCCGGCAGTGTAAGGCGCCGGTTTGCGTTCAGAGCTGCCCGACCGGCGCAGCCTTCGTGGACACTGCCAACGGCAATGTCCGGAGGATTGACAGTCAGAAGTGCATCGGCTGCAAAACCTGCATCAAAATGTGTCCTCAGCAGCCGCACAGGCCGGTCTGGGTTGTTATCGACGGCAAAGGGAAATCCTCCAAATGCGACCTGTGCCTGGATACCCCATACTGGAATGAAAAAGGGGGCCCGGGCGGGAAGCAGGCTTGCGTTGAGACCTGCCCGATGATGGCGATCAAGTTTGTTGCTCAGATGCCGGATCAGGAAGAAACCGAAGGATACGATGTCAACCTTCGGAACGACCATTGGCTGAATCTTGGCTTGGTGGACAACAGCACAGTCATACCGAAGAAGAATCCCGTATGGAAGGTGGGAGGAGGGGAGCAACAATGAAAGGCGGATATACTGGAAAAATATTAAGAGTCAACCTGACTACCAAGGCGATCGGCACCATCGATACCGAAAAATATGAGGAGTTCGGCGGGGGCCATGGAATCGGCTCCGCGGTTTTCTTTGACCTGGTCGGCGACCAATTGCCGTTCGAAGCTTTCGACCCCAGGAACCTCATCATCATGATGGCGTCCCCTTTTTCCGGCACTTTCATGCCGGGCTCGGGCCGATGCGAGGTTCAAGGCCTTGGGCCGATGCTTTATCCCATTGAATGGTTCGGTCACAGCAACTTCGGCGGACGATTTACCGCTCAACTGAAGTTTGCCGGATGGGACGGCATCGTGGTTGAGGGGGCATCCGATGAGCCCGTGTGGATCAACATCGTCAACGACAAGGTAACGATCGAAAGCGCCAAGGGAATCTGGGGCATGGATACCTGGGACACCCAGGAAGATATTTCCAGGCGTGTCATACCCAGTCTCAAATACGGCGAATGGGCGGAATTGGCCGAAAACTGCCATACCACCCAGATGCCGGCGGTTGTCTGCTGCGGCCCGGCGGGCGAAAACAAAAGCCGCCTGGGCTGCCTCCTCCACGGGCCCGGATCCCAGGCTGCGCTTTGCGGTTTTGGAGGCGTCTTCGGGTCCAAGAAGTTGAAGGCCATCAGCGCCATCGGATCCAAAAGCGTGCCAATTGCCGATCCCAAAGCGTTCATGGATGCCCGGCTCTGGTTCCGCCAGTTCCAGTGGAACGTGGACAATCCCCGGGAGGCTGAAAGGTTCGGTGTCGGAGGGCCCTATAGTCTGATCAGCGGCCGTCCCAGCGGGGGCAATGTGCTCAATCGCGACATCCCGCTCACGCCGGCACGCGCAGCTGCCTGCGCTTCCTGTCCCAGAGGATGCCGAATGAGACTGGCAACCGGCGACAGCAACGAATCAGTATGCGCGGGAACCATGGTGATCAATGTGAACGGATCGGTGAAGTTTACGCGTCAGGGCAATGACCTGATGCAGAAATTCGGCCTGGGTCACTGGCAACTGATGCCTCTTCTGGGCTATGTGCAGGCTCTTTATAAAGAAGGGGTCCTGGGGAAAGGGAGACCGATCGACACCAATCTGCCGCTGGACCAAAGCGGAACGTTCGCTTATGCGGAAGCCCTCTTGAGGCAGATCGCTCTGAGAGAAGGAATCGGCAACGATCTGGCCGAGGGTTGCGCCAGGTTCGCGGAAAAGATCGGGCGCTACAAGCAGGATGTCAACAGCGGCCTGCTGGGTTTGGTTTACTATGGCACGGCGAATCACTATGATCCGGCCATCGAGGCGGAATGGGGCTTCGGTTCTCTTCTTGGAGAACGCGACCTCATGCTGCACATGATGTCCAACTATCCTATCCACTGGATGGCCTGGTCGGGAGATCCCTACCTTACAGCCGAAGAATGCGCAAAGCTGTATACGGACGCGATGGAGCCCTACCAGGGCGATCCCTTCATGGTCGATCACAGCGAGGGGCCGACCGGGATTTACTCGGATTCCAAGGTCAAGCAGGTTGCCTGGATCAAGCACTATGAGAAATTCTGGATCGGGGCCGGAGGCTTCTGCGGCTGGCGTTGGCCGATGTGCATCACCAACAATACGGCTGACCGCAGAGGACCGACGCCGCGGGCCGAGGAGAAATTCTGGAATGCCGTATGCGGAAAGAACCTCAAGTTCGCTGACTACATGGAAATCGGTCATAAGATCTATACCCTGGATCGGTCCATCTGGGTGTTGCAGGGCAGACATCGCGATATGGAAAAGTACCCGGACTTCATCTACGACAGGCCGACCATGGGCAGCGATATGACGATGTACATCGACGGCAAGTGGAAGTACGATACCGGCAAGGGCCGAAAGCTGGACCGGGCAAAAGTCGAAGACTTCAAAACCCGGTTTTATAAGTTCGAAGGCTACAATCCCGAAAACGGATATCCGACGCGCGCGACTCTCGAAAAGATGAATCTGAAGAAAGTCGCGGATGCCCTGCAAAGCAAGGGCAGGCTCGGCTGATCCATTCACCGGCAAACTCCCGGCCAAGCCGGGAGTTTGCCGAGTTCAAATACACTGAGATACGCCGACAAAAGCGCCGACGGAAACGGACGCCAAAGGTTACGGTCAGCGTGCAAGAGCCGGTGAGACGCTCCCGAGGGTGCGAGGCATCGGAAGCTCCATTCCATCAAGCCGTCCCGGGCTCGAGGCGGCAGATGCCGGATTTCAGAAGCTCCGCGCCTGAATCCGGGTCGAAATTATCGTGGCCGAAAAGCAGGTTGGCGTTGCTTCTGCGCCACCCATGATCCGGTCCCGGCTCTTCGGGGAACCACCATGCGTGTTCCGCATGGACGACCGAAGGCTGAAGGGAGCTATCCAGGTGAACGATGAATTGCGCACGGCCATGGGGCGTGGTCACCCAGGCTTCCTTTCCCGCTAATAGAGACAGGCGCGTTGCCGTGTCGGGGTGGACATCCACGCGCGGATTCGGGTGCATGCGCCGCAGCGAAGGAAGATGTCTTCCCTCGGAGTGGAAGAAGGGAAGAATCTTGCACCCGGATATCAGTGTCAGGGGATAATCTCCTGCAAGGTCGGGCCTCTCCTGGGGCGAAAGCGGCGGTTCCACAAACACAGGAAGAGGAGGCCTTCCTGCCCTGGTCATAATCGAGCTGAGCAGTTCCACGCGTCCGCTTGGCGTGGGAAATCCTTCCTTTTCATGTTTGCGATAGCGCATCTCTCCCCGAACAAAACCCAGAGCGGCAAAATCCTCGAAAGTAATGCCCGATGGTTCCAGCAGCCAGTTGAGGTAGGCGTGCCGGTCGGGCCAGGGAAAGGCTTTCTCGAGTCCGAGCCGGTGGGCCAGGTCCAGCATGACGTCGCGGTCGTCGCGCACTTCGCCCTGGTGGGCCAGCTTGTGCCGCGCTATCACACACCAAATCTTGTGCAGGTACACCACATCCTCCTGCTCCAGCCAGTGGGCGGCCGGCAGCACAAGGTCGGCCAGCTCGGCCTCCGGCGTCATAAAAAAATCGGATACGACAGAGAATTCGATGTGACGCAACAGCGCTTCTTCGATGAGATCGCCGCGCGTGCCTGTAAGCATGGGGTTGGTGCCGACCAGCCAGACCGCCCGCGGCCGATAGGGTTTCCCGGTGACGCACGACTGCCAGAAGGTAGGCTGATGGCAACCCGGGGTAAAAGGGAATCGTCCGGCCCCGATCATCCGGGCTTTTTGCCCGCCGGTGAGGAACTGGTCCCCTCGAATGGACGGATCGACCAGCGGAGACTTGGGACGAATGCCGTCGGGCGGCACCCAACGCACCATTCCGCCGGGCACGTCGAGATTGCCGGTGACGGCGATGAGGAGCAATATGGAGCGAGCAACCTGGAAGGCATTGATGCTCATGTCGAGACCATTGCCCCACAGCACACAGGCGGGCCTGGTGCCTGCGAATACGCGGGCTGCAGCGCGTATCTGCTCTGCCGGAATTTGGGTGATCGGCTCAGCCCATTCGGGAGCAAAGCCGGCAACATGCGCCTGCAGTTCCCTGAATCCGGTGCAGTGGCGCTCCACAAAATCACTGTCGTATAGACCTTCGCCGAGAATCACATGCAGCATCGCAAGAACCAGGGCGCAGTCGGTGCCCGGGCGTATCTGCAGGTGGTGAGTCGCTGTACGGGCAGTCGGGGTGCGCCGCGGATCGACGACGATCACCTCCCGGGCAGAATCCATCGCGCGGCGGATCATGCCGCCGCAGATGCCGTCGGCGGAGCCGAACGCCGGTGAGTTCTGGCCGATCTGCAGGATGCAGTCAGGCATCTGCCCGCCGGATCCATAAATGTCCGGTTGGGGCAGCCAGCCGACGGTGATATCTGAAGCGATAGTGCGAGGGAGAAAACAGTTGTGACCGGGAGAAACAAAATTTGGAGATCCCAACGCGTGAATGAAGCGGCTTGTGAATTCCGTGTAGGGACGCCCCGTGCCCTGGCAGAGCGCGATGTATTCCGGCCCCGATTCCCGTCTTATGCGATCCAAAACCCCGGCCATTTGTGAGAGAGCCTCTTCCCAGCCGATGGCCTCCCATCGGCCTGATCCGCGCGGTCCCTTGCGGCGCAGGGGCCGTAGGAGGCGGTCCGGATGATAGAGCAGCTCAGGCGCATACCGTCCTTTGCAGCAGATGTAGCCGCGGCTGGTCGGGCTTTCGGGATCTCCTTTTATCTCCGTGACGCGCCCCTGTGCGTCCAGGTGAACCAAAACCTGGCAGATGCCGTGGCATCCACGGCAGGATGTGCGAACCACTCTTTCACCGTTAGCCATAAATTATCCCCCGGCTGAAAGGCCATGGATGATACCCGGACACGAAAGCTGAAAGCTGTTATTGAATTATACTATTTGCTCGATGATATGCGCCACTGGCCGGAACGAGCCGGTCGGATTGCGCTTAAAAGCTCAGCCTCGAAGGGGAGGGAATTTCCCCATTTTTTGCCGCGACGCCGCCAGAGACCCGATGCTTTATTGTTCCTTGAGATTCACCGGCTCTGTCGGCGAGGCTGGATCCGTTTGACAAATGCTGAAGCCTGCGTTTTCCCTTGGTTCTTACAGCAACCAAGAGGATAAGCACTGCGGAATACCGAATATCGAATTTCGAATGTTGAACCGCAGAAGGACCTCGAAATTCAGCATTCGTTATTCGATATTCTGCAGTTCAAAAAGCTTTGGAGACACACGCGAATGTCTTTTGTCGGTGGCGATCAGGCCCTTTGAAGAGGGAATAAACGTAAAGCCTCGGCTCAGCCGGAGGATATTTATTCGCCCGTGCCGGCGAGCCGGACTTGCCGGATCCGGAGCTTTTCTCCCATTGCGCTCAATTGCTCCCTGTACAGTCTCCTGAGCGACGTAAAGTAGGAATGGTATCGTCCGGTTTTATAGTCTGGGAAGGTCCAGGGAAATGATCTCCATTCATTTCCCTCGAAATGCAGCGTCACCTCGGCATAAATTCCGCCTGAGATCAGAATGCGGTGATAGAAGTTTTTGGTTGATGCAAGAACGATTTTGGACTGTTCCAGGTATCCGGGATCCAGGTTGATCGGTCGCGGCGGGCTCGGATACTGCAAGGAAAAGACCGATTCCAGGTCATTGGTCCGGATCTTTATTTCCGCGATGGCGGACGGCTCGATCAGCTTTGAAAAGCTGAGGAAATACCGGTGGATCGGGCTTCCCATGGCCTCGTTGTAGTATTGGGTCGAATCGAAAAGAGCCGGTTCGCTCCTTGAATCCACCGGCCCGAATAGCGCAGCGAGACGGTCCTCGGCCTGCGGCACGATTTCCGGGAGGGAAGTGAGGATGCCGACAAAAAGTTTGACTGGAAGCGGTTTGCGGATGGCTGCCATGATCGCCTATCCCTGATACCGTGTCGGATCCGGAATGCCTGCCTCCTCGAACCCTGCACGCCGCAGGATGCACGAATCGCAGGCGCCGCAAGCCAATCCATCCGGAGAAGGATCGTAGCAGCTGTGCGTCAGGGAAAAATCCACGCCCGCCCTCAATCCCGCTCTGATGATTTGTGCCTTGCTCATATTCAGCAGCGGAGCATGGATGCGATATCTGGCAACACCCTCGACTCCGGCCCTGGTCGCAAGATTAGCGAGGTTTTCAAAAGCGGCGAGAAATTCAGGGCGGCAATCCGGATATCCGGAATAATCAATGGCGTTAACCCCGATAAAAATGTCCTGTGCTTCGAGGACTTCGCACCAGCCCAGGGCGAAGCTCAGAAAAATGGTGTTGCGCGCAGGGACATAGGTGACGGGAATCTGTGCGCAATCCCGGATCGCCTGTCTGTTTTTCGGTACATCGATATCGGACGTCAGAGCCGAGCCTCCAAACGTCCTGAGATCGATGGTGGCGACCGTGTGGTGTGCGATGCCGAGCGATTTCACGACACGCCGGGCGGCTTCGAGTTCGCATCGATGACGCTGGCCATAGTCAAAAGTCAGGGCATAAATATCGAAGCCTTGCTCCACGCCGATGGCCATTGCGGTGCTGGAATCCAGTCCGCCGCTGGCAAGTGCAACCGCTCGTTTCATATCCCCTGTCTCCAACTCAACTCCCCTGCAGGGGCAGCCGAAAAGCCGGCTGCGAGCAGCCCATAGTTACACCTACAGGCCTTTCGATCTGCCCTATACGACGACCACGAGTTCCCATCCTGCTTCGGGAGAGCCATTTTCACATTTTGGGCTTCCGTCTGATAGAATAATTCATTTTTGGAGAAAAGATGCTTCAAATCAAGGGGCTCGGGAAAGCGTTTCGCGGCGAATGGCTGTTCCGGTCGCTGGATTTTCAGATCAACGAGCGCGACCGGATCGGCCTCGTCGGAGACAACGGCACGGGCAAGTCCACTCTCATGAAAATGATTGCGGGCCTCGCGCCGTCGGACGAAGGAGAAGTGATCGGGGCCCGGGACCTGACTTTCGGGTACCTTCCCCAGGATGGCCTTTTTCTGCACGGGCGCACGCTCATGGAGGAGGCGCTGTCGGTCTTTGAGTCTTTGACGGAGTTGGAGCTCGAGATCCGGCAACTGGAACACGAAATGGCCGAGATGGAACACGCCGGCCCTGCCTATGAGCAAAAACTGGAGCGATATTCCGTCATCTCGCAGCAGTTCCGCTTGAGGGAGGGCTACTCGATTGAGGCGAAGGCCGGATCAGTCCTGCTTGGCCTGGGTTTCACACTAGAGGATCTCAAGCGTCCCTGTGAAGATTTCAGCGGCGGGTGGCAGATGCGCATCGCGCTCGCCAAACTCCTTTTGCAGCAGCCGAGCCTTCTGCTGCTGGACGAGCCGACAAATCATCTGGACCTCGAAGCGCGGAATTGGCTTGAAGGCTATCTTCAGGCCTACCCTCACGCCCTGGTTCTGGTTTCCCATGACCGATACTTTCTGGACTCTGCCGTTCAGCGGATCCTCGAGATCCGAAACCGGGCGGTTCACTTTTACAAGGGAAACTACGCCGATTTTCTCCGGCAGCGCGAGGAGCGTTTGGCTCAACTTCTGGCGGAATATGAGGCACAGCAGAAGGAAATTGCCCGCATCAAGGCTTTTGCCGACAAGTTCCGTTACAAAGCCACAAAGGCAGCTCAGGTCCAGAGCCGCCTCAAGGACCTCGAACGCATGGAGCGGATCGAAATCCCGCCCGAAGCCAAGCCGATCCATCTGCGCTTTCCCGAAGGCCCGCGGACCGGGCGCATCGTCCTCGAGCTGGCCAATGTGTCCGCGGGCTACGGCAATACCGTCGTTTTTCGGAATCTCAACTATCTCCTCGAAAAAGGCGAGCGCGTTGCCCTTGTAGGTCCCAACGGGGTGGGCAAATCAACCATGATGAAAATTTTGGCCGGCCGCCTGCCTCTATTCGAAGGCGAACGCAAAGAGGGCCACAATGTAGTGGTCTCGTATTTTTCCCAGGACCAGGATGATCTGCTCGCCTCGAACAGGACGGTTTGGGACGAAGTTTATGCGGTCGCACCCAACCACATCGTGCCGCAGCTGCGCACATTGCTCGGATGCTTCCTGTTTTCGGGGGATGCGGTTGAAAAACCGGTTTCGGTGCTGAGCGGGGGAGAACGAAGCCGGCTTGTGCTATGCAAGCTTCTGCTGTCGCCGGCCAATTGCCTGCTTTTGGATGAACCGACCAACCATCTGGATATCCGGTCCAAAGACATCCTGATGGATTCTTTGCGGGACTACGAGGGCACCATGGTCTTCGTAAGCCATGACAGGTATTTCCTTGATGGATTGGCGACCAAAGTCCTGGAAATCGGTGATCAGAAGGCCATTCCTTATCTGGGCAATTATGAGGACTATCTCTTCAAGAAAGCGGAACTGGAAAAGGAGCGGGCGGCCAGAGAACAGGTGGCCGAACAGGAAGCGGCTCAATCCGGCGATAACGATACTGGAGCTCAGCCTGAAGCAAAGAAAAAGAAAGTCAATCCCTTCAAAATCCGGCAAAAACAGGAGCAGATTGAGCGGCTGGAGGGACAAATCCAGTCCCATGAAACCAGAATCGCCGTTTTGACGCAATTGCTGTCGACCGAGGAGCTCTATCGGGACCACCAGTTATTCCGCACCACGATGGAGGAACACGATCGCCTTCAGGCCGAACTCAATCAATATATGGAGCAGTGGGAAACGCTGCATTGCGAAATGGAAGCCCTGCAAAACTGAAATGTATCATTCGTGAAAATGGCATCCGACTGCACGGGTTCGTTAGTCAATCAACTGATAATCCGGCTCTGCTGGGGAACTCCCAGAGTTAGCCAGTTCCGGGATTACTGAACGCTGATCCATAGGGCAAAGGTCGGCGTGCAAGAGGCTGCAAGAGACTTCCGAGGGCGTGTTCTGAGGGGGCATTGCGGCAAGCGCAGGGGGCAATGGAAGTATTCGACCCGGAACCAAATATGTGGTATTCTATAATTTCACCGGCCTTGGGTAGTCCACAGCCAATCGTCGTGCAACTCATCGAGAAGGGCAGCGGAACTCCATTTCCGGGATCTATACCCTTCGGAATGAGCCCAATTTAGAATTCAAAGTCCCGGACGTTCGTATTCTTGCCGGATGAATGAATCTGTAAGGATCCGGTGCCCGGAATCGCAGGGACTGATAGCGTATGATTTTCTGCGCCGGTTAATTTCAGATTCTTTCTATTTGCAGCAGGCTGCCGAAAAAATCGAGGAGGCAAATGTCGAGAAAATATCGTCAATCCGGCTATATGGATGCCGAACGCGAGAGGAAGCCAAAACCACCGCCGCGTCCCAAAGGGCCCGGGGGACGGGTTGAAACGAAATTCCACCTGATTACGCGATGCAATAACTGCGCTTCAGAGATCCAGGTCATGGATCAGATTCGCGTTACGGACAAGTGCAAGAACTGCGACACGGATCTGCATACATGCAGGAACTGTCTCAATTTTGATCCTTCAGCCCGCAATGAATGCACCAAGCCCGTTGAGATGCGCGTGTCCAATAAAAGCGCGAACAATCTCTGTCCTTTTTTTGAGCCGAAGGTCCTGGTGGAAAAGCAGGGAAGCGGAGCCGCGCCTCCCAAAGTTGTGGATAGCCATCGTCAAGCCTTTCTAGATCTCTTCAAGAAATAGCAGGCATCTCAGACCGGCCGGCATGAGTTATCGAATCTTTGAGCTTTGGAACATAGATTGACCCCGCAGGCTCAAAGACCGGACGACTCGAATGGCTCCCGGTTTTCTTACAGCTGCGACGTGCAGTGCGGGCAGCGCTTTGCCGGAATGGGTATCGCCGAAGCACAGAACGGGCAGTCCTTGGTGTTTGGCGGTGCAGCCGCAGGCTGACGTTTGAATTTATTCACCTGCCGGATCAGCAAGAAGATGGCGAAGGCCACGATAACGAAATCGATGATCGTATTGAGAAAAACGCCATAATTCAAAGTGGCGGCGCCCGCGGCTTTTGCAGCCGCTATGGTGGGAAAGTCCCCGCCCGACAAGTTGATGAACAGGTTGCTGAAGTCCATTTTTCCAAGCAATAGCCCCAAGGGCGGCATCAGGATGTCGGAAACAAAGGAAGTGATGATTTTGCCGAAGGCGGCACCGATGATGATGCCGATCGCCATGTCCAGCACGTTTCCCTTCATTGCGAACTCTTTAAATTCCTTAAACATTGTGCCCTCCTTGTCTAAAAAACCTGCCTGAGTTTACTCTTTATCAGGTTAAAAATCCAGATGTAAGAAATAGGAATTAAGGAGCCAGAAGCCAGGAGGGAGAAGCAGAAGCCGGAAGCGGGGAGCTGAGTCCCCATATTTTCCGGCTTCCGGTCGGGGCTGCCGACTACCTGGATTTGGCTTCCTCCAGCTCCTTCCGGTATCTTTTCAGGAAATAGTCGATCGTTTCGACACGAAGCTTGATGGAGCCGGTCGGCTTATTTTCGTCGATGTCCTTGAAAGCGAAATAGGGAGTGCCGGATGTTTCAATGATCCTCTCGATCGTCGAATAGATGGGAGCGTCGTGCCCGCATTTGAAATTGGAAAGCTCGACGGCTATGAGGTTGGGGTGGCGTGCCGTAAATTTCGCCGCCCAAAGCTTGTTGGCGCTGTTGGCCGAGAAGGTATGTTTCCAAACATCGCTCACATCCAGCGCGTGGGCGATGATCCCCTCCCGGACCTCCTCTCCGAAGAGGCGTTCGAGAAGATCCTGGTCCAGGGGGAGTGTCGCCTGTGAAAAGACCGGATAACCGCGTTTCTGAAGCTCTTCCGGTATGCCCTGGTTGACCCCGGGGTCATGGTGGTAGGGGCGCCCCAGAAGAACGATTCCCACTGCCCCCTCTTTCTCCAGGCGATCGATGATTTCGCGCGCCTTTCGCCGTATTTCCGATTCGTAGCGGTCGAGAGCCTCGTAGCCGGCGCGGATGGCGCCGGCATTCTCCGACCTGGACAGCCCCAGGATGGACGCCCATTCGGTGAACATCTGCCGGGCGAGCAGGTCGGGCTTTGAAAGATCCAGCAGCGGGTCCAGATAGAGGACGCCGTTTTGCGCGAAAAGGTCCGTCTCCTTGGTGAAGGCGGCGCGAACGACCTCCGGAGTCAGCGCCGTCGTGGGACACGCGTTGCTGGCCCGGATATTGACCAGAGAGGAGCGCAGGACGTCGAACATCGGGAAGAAAATGCAGTCGATGGATTTGCGCTTGTGCTTTTCGAACAAAAGGTTGTGTATGTGCGCCAGGGCAAGTTTTGAAGGATAGCAGGGATCGATCGAGCCGCGCTTGGATCCGACCCGGAACATTTCTTCGCTGGTGAAATCCGAGTACACGATATTCCCCGGCTGGACGCCGAGGGTTTCGAAATAGCCGTTGAACAGCGGCGCAAAGGAGTACATCCCAAGAACTCGCGGGATGCCGATGCGAAACCGCTGGCGCTTTTCCATCAGCCGCCGCTTTCGCAATCCCCGATTGCCGGCGCCTGGCGATTTCTGCGGAGCGTGCACTTTCCAGACTTCCCGCCCCGCATATTCCAAAAGGTTCGGATTCGCCTCCCTTGCGGCATCCAGGCCGGACTGGATAGCCTTCATGGCTCCCAGGTCTTCCACGGCGCCCTTTTCGCAGGTGGCGATGATGAGGCGCCTGTGCCCGTTGCCGGATTGGGCTTCGACGCCGCTCCCGTCGCTTCCCGTATCGATATCGATGAACGTGCGGAGGCAATGGTTCTTGCAGAAGCGGCAGCGGGTCTCCTCGCCGACGGTCGTCTTGTATTGGATGTTCCGGACCGCGTCCAGACCTATGAAAGTGGTTTTCCTTCCCTGCTGCCAAAGCGTCATGGCTTCAAAGGCCGCACCGATGGCGCCGGCTTCCCCGGCATGCTTGTGGACGATGATCTCGGGCGTCTTGCCCGAACCGGCAAAACGCTGCCTGATAAAGTCCACCTGTGCTTTGACCGCTGCAAGGTTGTTTTGCGTGCCTCCCTGCAGGATGAATCGCGTCCCCAGTTCAGGCAGGTTGGGGATCTTGGCGATATAGAGCCAGACATTTTTGGGCAGCACGGCCGCAAGGCCGGCGAGGATCTCATTCGGTTTCCACCCCTGGCCCTGGAAGCTGGCGATGTCGGCCTGAAGAAAGACCGCGCATCCGTAAGGGAAAACGGGCATCTCGCGGGCGGTGAAAGCGACGTCGGCGAACTGCTCCACCTTGAATCCAAATCCTTCGGAGATCGCCTGCAGGAAATAACCGTTTCCGGCCGAGCATTGCGTATTGAGCTTGAAGTCCTTGACACGGCCGTCCTTGAGGATCATCAGCTTGATGTCCTGCCCTCCCACGTCAACGATGGCGTCGGGGGTTTCGTAATAATGCAATGCTGATTTTGTATGGGCTACCGTTTCCACCAGCGCGACATCGGCGCAAATAACGTCCCGCAGCGTATCCTTGGCGTAGCCGGTGGTCGCCGCGCCCAGCACCTCGATCCGGGCGCCCTGGGCCTCGACCTGTTCGCGCAGCT
>Ga0208980_10001841_pt1 | contig 12858 bp, 14 predicted proteins | sample WetSurMetagenome_3_FD_187993 | JGI IMG/M metagenome (GOLD analysis project Ga0208980, IMG submission 187993) | Wetland microbial communities from Twitchell Island in the Sacramento Delta, sample from surface sediment Aug2011 Site A1 Bulk (version 2) | ecosystem: Environmental > Aquatic > Marine...
TGGCGGCTGGCCTGTCGAACGTGTGCGTCTCGCCGCGCTTCGTCTACGCCGACGCGAGCCGACCCGCGATGGTCGAAGGCTTTACCCGGCTGACCTTCGCCGCCATGGTGGAGGGAGTGACGGACGACGCCCTGCGCGCCGGGCTGATGTCGCGCGAGGACTGGGACCGCGGGATCCGCGCGCTCTACCGCTGTGCCGAGGCCGACGGGGTCTTCTGCTACACGTTCTTCAAGGCAGCGGGAACGCGGTAACGCCGACCAGCTGCAGGCGAGCGGTGGGCGCTGGTACGGTGAACCCATCGGCGTCCGCCCGCGAGGTGAAGCCATGAGGATGCTCGTCAGCCTCAAAACGCACCACCGGGAAGAACTGGTCGACATCACGGAGCGGGTCCGCGCCGCCGTCCGAGAGACCAGCATCCGCGACGGGCTCGTCGCCCTCTACGCCCAGGGTGCGACGGCGGCGCTCATGATCCAGGAGAACTGGGACGCCAGCGTACCGATGGACGTCGTGGACTGCCTGCAGCGACTCGTTCCGCGCGGCGTGTGGCGTCACGACGAGCAGGACGGCAATGGCGACGCACACATCAAGGTGGGCCTGGTCGGGCCGTCCGAAACGATCCCGCCCATTGACGGCGCGCTGGGCCTGTCCACGTGGCAGGCGATCTTCTTCTGCGAGTTCGACGGGCCGCGGTCCAGCCGGACCATAGTCTGCACGGTAGTTCAGGACCCGGCGCCGCGCTGACCTGTCCGATGCGTTCTTTGGTGGCGTATCGTTCGCCGGGGAAATCAGGTCGAGATAAGAGAGCGCCAGGCGCGCTCGTTGCGGAGGATCCAATGCCAGTCAGACATGTCGCCGATGTGGAGGCCAAGACGGTGGCCGGGGCGAGGGACACGACCATCCAGGTGCTGATCTCCGCCCAGGAGGGCCCCCACTTCGCCTTGCGCAAGTTCTCGATGCAGCAGGGCGGCGGCATGCCGCGCCACACGAACACGGTGGAGCACGAGCAGTACGTGCTGCGTGGCGAAGCGACCATCACCATTGGCGACGAGACGCATCGGGTCAGGGCAGGGAACGTTGTGTTCATTCCCGCCGGGGCCGCGCACTCCTACGAGAACACGGGTGACGGCGCGTTCGAGTTCCTCTGCATCGTCCCCAACCAGGAAGACAGGGTCACGATGGTGGGTGAGAGCTGCTAGCGGCCCCCAGACGACAGCAACGGCTTGCGGTCACCGCAGTCGCTCTCGACGAATGGCTGACCCCTTGCCGGGGTGCATCGCTTCTATCAGACCGAGCGTCAGTGCCCAGGAACCTGTGATCGGCACCACGCTGCCGATGGAGCGCTGATAGGCATGAGCAAGAATCTCAGAGAGCGGGTCATTGCCGAAGGCGTGGACACGGACGAGCAGCTCGCGTTCCTTCAGGCTCGGCAGCACGATGACGAACACGGCCTCAATTTCAGTGATGTATTGTGGTGCCGAGGGCTTGCGGCCGCTTCTTGAGCCTGGAAAACACTGATGACGAGTAGGAGGGGCGCTGAGATGGACAAGACCCATGCCCGCATGATGCCGGCTGATGCGCTGGTGATCTTTGGTGTGACCGGCGACCTGGTCTACAAGATGATCTTTCCGGCGCTCTACGCGATGGCACGACGGGGTGTTCTCAACGTGCCGGTCATTGGCGTCGCCGCCCCGAAGTGGACCTCCGCCCAACTGCGCAAGCGGGCGACGGACAGCATCAGGCACACCGGCAGGATCGACGACCGTGACGCGCTTAACCGCCTCCTTTCCCTGCTGGATTACGTGGGCGGTGATTACAACCACCTGCGTACGTTCGAGCTGCTCAAGCAGGCGCTGGGAGATTCCAAGCGCCCGGCCCATTACCTCGCCATACCGCCCGCATTGTTCGCGACGGTTATCAAAGGGCTCGGTGCCGTGCGTCTGTCCGATCAGGCGCGCGTTATCGTCGAAAAGCCGTTCGGACGCGACCTGGCGTCGGCGAGGGAGCTCAACCGCATCGCACTGTCGGCGTTCGCGGAAGACTCGATCTTCCGCATCGACCACTACCTCGGGAAGGAGGCGATCATGAACATCCTCTACTTCCGCTTCGCCAATTCTTTCCTCGAGCCGATCTGGAACCGCAACTGCGTGGCCAGCGTGCAGATCACGCTGTCCGAGAATTTCGGCGTCAAGGGTCGCGGCGCGTTTTACGAGAGCGCCGGTTGCCTGCGCGACGTCATCCAGAACCACCTGTTCCAGATCGTCGCGCTGCTGGCCATGGAGCCGCCCGCCTATCAGGGCTTTGGCGCGGTCCACAGCGAGAAAGCCAAGGTGTTCCAGGCCATGCGTCCGCTGCATCCCGACGACGTGGTGCGCGGCCAATACACCGGCTACCGGAAGGAACCGGGAGTGGCCAAGGGGTCGGATATCGAGACATTCTGCGCCGCGCGGCTGTTTATCGACTCGTGGCGCTGGCAGGGAGTGCCGTGGTACCTGCGGTCTGGCAAGTGTCTGGCTACCACAGCGGCCGAGGTCCTGGTGGAGCTGAAACCGCCGCCGCAAAGACTGTTCGACGATTCCGCGCCGGTGGCGGGGCGAGCCAATTATCTTCGGTTCCGGATCTCTCCCGATTCCGCCGTAGCCCTCGCCGCGCGGGTCAAGCGCGCGGGCAAGGAGTTCGTCGGCGACCAGCGCGAGCTTTACCTGTCGGAAGAACAACCGGGAGTTGAAATGCCCTACGAGCGCTTGCTGAGTGACGCCATGGCTGGCAACGGTGCGCTGTTCACGCGAGAGGACGCGGTCGAGGCAGCCTGGGCGGTGGTCGAGCCTGTTCTCGAACGGCACCACCCGGCTCACCGCTACAAGCCCGGCAGCTGGGGGCCGAAACAGGCTGATGCGCTCATCGCGGCAGACGGGTACTGGCACAACCCAACGCCGGTGCCGGAGGCAAAATGACGGCGGTGAACGAGGCAGCGAGACTCCGGCGCGGGGGCGTGGAATCTGCGACGAAGTCTTGGGACGTTCTGAGGGGCCGTGTTGCGTCAGAGAGCGCATTGCTGGCCCAGAGCCAGGCGGTGGGAGCCACGCCATGAGCGTCGCAACAGAGCTCGACCAGCAGTGCATAAACACCCTGCGCTTCCTGTCGGTGGACATGGTGCAGAAGGCTAGCAGCGGGCATCCGGGCCTGCCGCTCGGCGCCGCGCCGATGGCCTACGTGCTGTGGACGCGCTGGCTGAAGTACAACCCGCGCAACCCCAATTGGATCAACCGTGATCGCTTCGTGCTCTCGGCCGGACACGGTTCGGCGCTCCTCTACAGTCTGCTCCATCTGAGCGGCTACGAGCTCTCGCTGGACGACATCCGCCAGTTCCGCCAATGGGGCAGCAAGGCGCCGGGGCATCCCGAGCGCGGACATACGCCAGGCGTGGAAACCACCACCGGTCCGCTGGGGCAAGGCTTCGGCAACGCGGTTGGCATGGCGATCGCCGAGGCGCAACTCGCGGCCCGCTACAACCGTCCGGGTCATGCGCTCATCGATCACCGCACCTACGCCATCGTCAGCGACGGTGACCTGATGGAAGGCGTGGCTTCCGAAGCAGCCTCGCTGGCCGGCCATCTCAAGCTCGGAAAGCTCACCTGCCTCTACGACGACAACTACGTCACCCTGGCCGCCAACACCGACATCACCTTCTCCGAGAATCGCGCACGGCGCTTCGAGGCCTATGGTTGGCACACCGTGTCGGTGACGGACGGCAACGATCTCGCCGCGATCGACGCCGCGCTGGCCGCCGCGCGCGCGGAAACCGCGCGGCCGTCGTTGATCCTGGTGCGCACGCATATCGGCTATGGCTCGCCGGAGCAGGACAGCTTCAAGGCGCACGGCTCCCCGCTCGGCGTGGATCACGTGCGCAAGACCAAGCAGGCACTGGCCTGGCCGACGGAGCCGGAATTCCTGATACCAAAGGCAGCGCTGGCGCATTTCCGGGCGGCGGTGGACCGCGGCGCACAGGCCGAGGCCGCATGGAACGCCGCGTTGAGCGTCTATGCCAGTGCGCTTCCGGAATTGGCCGCAGAGCTTCAGAGTCGACTGCGCGCCGAGCTGCCGCTCGGCTGGGACGCGGACATCCCGGTATTTGACGCCGATGACCAGGGTCTGGCGACGCGCGAGGCTTCCGGCATGGTGATCAACGCCGTTGCGCCCAGACTACCGGCACTGACTGGCGGCTCGGCCGACCTCGACCCGTCAACGAAAACGGCCTTGAAAGGCCTGGGCGATTTCAATCCGCCGCCGCGGGAATCCGTAGACCAACAAGGTGCCGACAGCGGTGGTTGGAGCTATGCCGGCCGCAACCTGCACTTCGGCGTGCGCGAACATGCGATGGGCGCCATCATCAATGGGCTCGCCGCGCACGGCGGATTCATTCCCTATGGCTCCACCTTTCTCGTCTTCTCCGACTATATGCGCCCGTCGATCCGGCTGGCCGCACTGATGGGACTGCACGTCGTGCATGTATTCACGCACGACAGCATCGCCGTCGGCGAGGACGGCCCCACCCACCAACCGGTGGAGCAACTGGCGAACCTGCGTGCGATTCCGAACCTTGTGGTGATCCGCCCGGGCGACGCCAACGAAACCGCGGTCGCCTGGCGGGTCGCGCTGGAAATGCGCGATCGGCCGGTGCTGCTGGTATTGACCCGGCAGAACCTGCCCACACTCGATCGCAGCCGCTACGCGGCGGCGGATGGATTGCGCCGTGGCGCGTATGTATTGAGCGACGCGCCAAACGGCAGGCCAGAACTAATCCTGCTCGCCAGCGGCTCCGAAGTCAGCCTGATCGTGGCGGCGGCAGAACGCCTGCAGCAGAAAGGGATCGCCGTGCGCTGCGTCTCGATGCCGAGCTGGGAGTTGTTCGAGACCTTGCCACAGGCCGAGCGCGATGCGGTGCTGCCACCCGCGGTCGGCGCCCGGCTCGCGGTCGAATTGGGCGTGCCGCAAGGCTGGGGTCGTTATATCGGCGCGCGCGGCGACATGCTCGGTGTGGAACGCTTCGGCGCTTCCGCCCCGGCCGCCGTATTGCTGCGCGAATACGGCTTTACCGTCGACAACGTCTGCGCGCGGGCCAAGGCGCTTCTGCCGGGCTGACACCCTGGCGGTTTGTTGCAATAGGGCCTCACGCCCTTCGATACGCGCTTCGCGCTACTCGGGGCGAACGATAAGTTGGAGGAGCCCGCGAGTGCTGAGCACGCGTCAAAGCGGCCGGATTGGGCCGCTATGTAAATCTTCACATAGCGACCCTGAACGGTCCTTCGTGCGACGTTCTTCCGGCTTAGCGGGCTACGACCCAGGGCGCTGCACAGCACCCCACGGCGACGAGCCGGCGACGATGTCTTCGGACGAGGAGTCTTCGAGCCAGACGAAGCAACAGCCAGCGAATGGCCGCGTCGTGGGGGCGGGCGACTCATCAGCGGCCATCGACAACGGCGCGGTGATTAAAGCGCCGGCGACAACGACCGGTGCGAGAACAATGAGGCCGGTCATCACGACGCTTGCCTTTGCGCCATCACCGAGCATTTCACTGGTAGTGGGCTTTCGCACCATGGCTTTAGCAGGGTCTGCGCCAGGCGACATTTCGAATGCGAAAACCCGATACAGCCGTCGCGCCGCGAGGGTGGCGTCAAGAGCCACCGCTTCTTCGAAGTCGTTCGACCAACGCACCTTGACTTCGATCCTATGACGGCCGGCGACCGCCTTGCTGTCCGGGTTGCCATCGATCAGTTGTGACGATACCCGCGCTAGGCTTCCGTTCTCTGTCCTGTAGTCTGAGTTGCCTGAGACGCCGAGTACCCACACCCGATCGGGAGGTTCCGCAGGGGAGGGGGTAACGGCGCAGCCACCGATTGCACTCACGGTTATCGCAAGCGTGGCGAGCACGAACGGCTTTGTGGGGCGCAATGGAGCTTGGGCATAGGACCTCGAATAGCCGGACTCTACTCTTAGCGTTGGGGCTGGCGGTACAGAGGCGGCGAAAGCGCCAAACCGACCCAAAGCGGTCTTCCGGCGCCCGCGTGGGCTGTCTGTTAGCTCTTTACAACCCGGGGTGGCACCACGAGGCCGGGAAAGCGCGAAATCGACCCCGTAGTCGACGTTCAGGGTGCTTCGCAAGCGGTCGTTAATCTGCCCCCATGCTGACTTCGCGAACTTGGTGCCAACCGAACGGGCGTTCAGCACCCACCTCAGGCGCGAATGCGCCGGGCGAAGTCAGTCGCCTTGTCGGCTGCCTGGGCGCGGGCATTGACGTGGACCGGTTGGTGCAATCCCGGAAACGACAAGCCCATCGCCTCGAGGCCTCCCTTTCCTTGCAGATACGCCGGCAGATCGCCGCTCGCCAGGATTTGCAGCCAAGCGGCACGCGGCCCGCATTGACATGAGTGTTCATCCAGATGTTCGTGGTGCAGTTGGTCGTCAGCGTGTTGTAGAACTCGGACTACGTCCGCAGTGCGTCGATCTGGGCCATGTACGCCATGAACAATCCCCGTCCATCCTCGATCGAACCCTTGACTCGGAAGATGTACACGTCCTCGGGCGGAGCGCGGCGGTAGTTGGTGCATAGGCATCGGCGAAAGCGGCCTGTTACTCACATTGTTGGATGGCCGTCCCCCCGGAATACACGGTCGTGCAGTTTGTGGAAGCCGCCGCGGCACCCACGGCGACCGCAGTGCCCACCACCGCGGCGGCCGCGACGGGGTGATAGCCACGGTCCCAGCCGTTATCGACATTTACGTTGACGTTCCGGTCGACGTTGACGTTGTTGACGCTCCCGCTGCGGACATTGGTGGTACGGCTGTCCACCCGGGTACTGTCGACCTGCCGGCCGCCGCCACCACCGGCACGCGCACCTCCACCGCCGCCGGCAGCCGCCGCACCACCACCACGGCCACCACCACCACCCCCACCCCTAGCATCCGCGTACGGAGCCATGGCGAAGCTGGCCACCACGAGAGCGGCCACCGCCGCCGGAAGCAACTTGCCGAATGATCTCTTCATGTCAGCGCTCCTTTACTTCGACTTCACGGGAACGATTGCGATCTTGGTCGCCCCCTTGGGCGGGGTGAACTTGAACACTGTGTCCTTGAACGTCGGCTTCAGGTTCCAGTCGATCATGTGGACCGACTGCGGACGCGCCTCGTCGCCGCGATTGGTGATCACGACCTTGCGCGGCAAGGGCTTGCTGCCGGTCATGATCCAGATCTGCCAGTCGATCTTGCCGCTGCGAAAGGCGTAGTGGTCGCAGAGATCCTCGTCGATGAAATCCTGCCCGGCATTCATCGCCGATTCGATCTGGTCGAACGACGCGGCCGGCGTCCCGAAGCGGAAGAGATCGTCCAGCGGAATCTGCATGCCATACTGCTGCTCCAGGCGTTCGATCAGGTCGCCGATCGTGCCGTCGAACTCCAGCGTGCCGTAATACTTCTGCGCCGGCGTATACAGGCTGACCGTCTTGCCGTCGTAGATGAGCTGGCGCTCGGAACGGGCGCTCTTCATCAGCACGCGGATCCTGTTCGGACGATTAACGTCGAGAGCCGCCGTCGCCGTGTGCTGCAGCTTCTGGCCGTCGGCCAGAACGTACTCGCCGGTTAGCTCGGTCGATACCTCGAAGCGCTTCAAGGTCAGCAGGTACGCCCCCATGTCCTTCAAGGCCTGGATCGACGCGGGATCGACCGCATTCGCGGCCGGTTGAGCGGCGCCGGCCGGCGCCGTTTGCGCATGGGCGCTCGCTGCCGCCAGCGACATGGCCAGCAGGCCGAGCACGAGCATCTTTCGCACCATGGTTGTCTCCTGGGTTGAGAAAACATTAGTCGCGCATAGGCGGGCAGGGCGTCGCCCCGACGCTGGCCGCCGATGCCAGCGCAATTCATTTAACCGGATACCCCTTACGCTCAAGGCAAGCTGCGTTCGCCCTGGGAAGGGCTACCTGCTGTTGTTGACCGGCTGCCTGCTGTTGCTGCGCGGCGGCGACCACTCCCTACCAGTTGAGCATAGAAGAGATCGGGGTAATCTCAATGATTCGGCCGAGTTCAGCCTCGATCTACGCACCGCCTCAGCGTATCCGGTTGAGGACAAGGAGTTATTGCGACACCCAGTCAACCCCCCGTGTAGTTCGGCGATGCACACAACTGGTCCCCTTTGTGCTCGGTGCCGCAGCGTTCAGACGAGAAAGGATCGTGTCGAGATCATGGAGGCGGGTGAAGATCGCGAACCTGCCACCTTCGCGTTGTTCGGCCTGGGCCTCGCCGGGATCGGTGCCATGCGCCGCAAGAATCGAGCAGCATAAAACTGCCCCACGACCCCGGCACCTGGCCGGGGTTTTCGATTCTGGGGCGCGCTCGGCTGCCGTGTTGTCGTCCGGGCGATGTCGGCTCTTGGCCGGTTCTGCCCCATCGGACGAACTCGACAGCCGGGACGTGGCGAAGGAGAGAGTTGGACCCCAAGCGGTCCTTTGATTACTGATGGGCCGACGTTGGTGTCACCTCTTCAAGACAGCCCAAACCATGTTGGGGGAATGGCCGTCCACGCGAACCATACGCACCCACAGCAGCGTCATGTGCTCGAGGTGCAGCGCTTGGTTCAAACCACCGACGTCGAGCGGCTCCCAGCCGAGCTGCCGAATCAGGTCGCCGACGGTGGTTTTTGCGGCGGCATCCTCGCCGCAGTACATCATTACCGGCCGAACATCGTAGGCTGGGTAGGAGCTGTCCTCGAAGTTCTCGAAGCCGTAGATCGTGAAGGCCTTGACCACCTTGGCGTCCGGTACGAGCGCCTGCACCATCGCGGAACCGGATTGGGCGTTGTTCAGTCCGTGGCTGAGGTTCGGGCCGACCGGGTTGGTGCAGTCGACGAGGATCTTGCCCCGCAGCTCGTCGGCGATGGCGGTCACGGCGGCTTCGTTCGCCTGAAACGGGGTCGCCAGAAAGACAACCTCAGCGTCTCGGACCGCGTCCTTCGGGGCGGCCACCCCGAGGCTGGCGTTCCTCGCCAGCGCCTTCCTGACACTGTCGGAGGTCGGATCCTTGGCCGCGAGCGTGACCTCGTGACCGATACGCTGCAGGTGGTCCGCCAGCGGCGCACCCACCTGACCATAGCCAATAAAGGCAATCTTCATCGCCGTCACTCCGCAAGGCTGATCGTGTTGAAGGGCAGCTGCTCAAGCCTGCCATCGAGCGCCATGGTGAAGAATTCGAGGCCCGGCCGGCAACCGGTCGCTGGCTACGAAAGGGTTGGACACCGCGCGAATGCGGCTGGACGGGCCGTTCAGTACGTCGCGCCGCCGCCCGGTGATGCCCGGAGTCGACCCACAGGAGACGTTCGCCGAGCGTGGCAGCTGAGCTTGAATCCGCGAACGCGATGATGTGGTGGTGAAGAAGTGCTTGCCGGGACGGCGCATGAATGCGGCCTGCGTGCGTTCACGAGGAATCCGGATCAATCGTAATGGTAACGGCAGGCGATGATGACCAGCGTGTCGGCCTCGACCGTGTAGACGAGCCGATGAGCGTCGTCGATGCGGCGCGACCAGAACCCTGACAGATTCTCGCGCAGGGGCTCGGCCTTGCCGATGCCCTCGAAGGGATGGCGCATCGCGTCGTGAATCAGCAGGTTGATCCGCTTGAGCGTCTTCCGGTCCTGTCCCTGCCACCACGTGTAGTCGGACCAGGCGGCGGCCGTCCAGAGCAGCCTGTCAGGCATCGGCGAGTGGGCGGGGTTGCACCTTGCCGGCGCGGAGCTGGGCGATCGACTTGGCGAGGTGCGCGGCATTGGCTGGCGTCTTCAACAGGTGCACGGTCTCCTGCCAACTGTTGAACGTCTCCAGCGACATCACGACGGCGTCGGGGGCATCGCGGCGGGTAATGATGGCCACGTCCGCGTCGTCGACGACCTGATCGATGACCTGTTTCAGCCGATTGCGGGCGTCGCTAAAGGAGATGGTGCGCATGTGAATATGTCCTATCTATTGTACAAGTCTAGCAGCGCCGACCACGTTCGGCAACCGCTCCCGAAGAATGACTCTCGATACCCGCGAGGTCACCGCGCGCCGCCTTGGTGGTCCGGTCTTTGCCGGCAGGCGCCCCACGCCGGCTGACCAGCCGGACCGCGCCAATCGCACCGCTGGTGTCGAAGGGTTTTCAGTGGCTGGTCGGGGGATTCGCCCAGCGACGACCCACGCCTCGCCGCCCAGATGGTCATCGTCGGGCGTCAGGGCTGGGCCGATTGGCGGTCGTCGGCCCTCTCCAGTTATTCCCTTCTTCCCCGCGACCGAAATCATTGGCGAGGAGCTGCAAAGCGCACCCGCCGCCCAACGCTGGATAGACGAGCATCGGACGTAACGCTCGTAGCACACCTTAAGTACAACCACCTGTACTATTTCGGGGTCGTGGCTAAGACCGGCTCCATCGCGCGGGCGGTGGAGGCTCTGTTGGTCACCCCGCAGACGGTCAGCGGCCAGCTGCGCACATTGATTTCGCTGGCGGTGTGTCGCGGCTGCCGTTCCTACTGCGCCATGGCCTGCAAGCAGCCCTGATCGGGCCGCCCGTCATCGCGGGGCAACGGCGGCAATGGTGGTGCCCGTGTTGCCAGGCGTTGTGAATCGTTGAGCTCGCGTATCTCGCTCTTGCTGCCGGGCAGGGACACGAAGCGTAGCGGTCGCGCTGCCCATAGGTTCGCAGTAGTGGGCGCAGCCGGCGAGGCCGATGCCTAGTGGACTTGAAAGTCGCGAACTCGCATCCCGTTCCAAGACGATGGCAGGTCAACCTTGATAGTTGGCAGGCTTTTGATAAATTGGAAAATAATTGAGCGATGTCGTCGCGGTTACGTCTGACGACGCCATGGCCCTCATCGAAGGAAAGGCCGCTGAGCATTTGTCCTGCGAAATTCGTCTAATAGAGGAGGCAGCGTCATGATGCGCAGAGTCATAGCAGCCATGCTGGTGCTCATGCCCATGGCGAGCATGGCGGTCGAATTGAGCGCCAAGGAGCAACTGGGCAAGCGGCTGTTCTTCGACCTCAACCTCTCGCTCAACGGCAACCAATCCTGCGCGACCTGCCATGCACCGGAAGGCGGGTGGACCGGCCCGGACGACGCAATCAATCGCAAGGGCAGCGTGTACGAGGCGTCTGTGGCGGGACGCTTCGGCAATCGCAAGCCGCCGAGTTCGGCTTATGCCACTGCATCGCCCAAACTGCACTACGACGCGCGCATCAAGGGCTTTGTCGGCGGCAGTTTCTGGGACGGGCGCGCGACCGGCGAGCGGCTGGGTAGCCCCGCCGCTGACCAGGCCGTGGGGCCCTTCCTGAATCCGCTCGAGCAAGCATTGCCGGATGCCGCGGCTCTCGTCGCGCGCGCCTGCGGTGCGGACTATGCGCCGCTGTTCAAGGAAGCGTGGGGTCCGCAGGCCTGCGCCGATGTCGACAAGACATTTGATTTGATCGGCCTGTCCATCGCCGCCTACGAGGCGTCGCGTGAATCGAACCGCTTCGACTCCAAGTTCGATGCCTATCTCGCCGGCAAGGCCAAGCTCACGCCCCAGGAGCGCGCGGGCCTAGGCTTGTTTGAAGGCAAGGGCAAGTGCGCCCGGTGCCATATCAGCAAGCCGGGCCCGGGCAAGCAACCCCCGCTGTTCACCGACTTCACCTATGACAACATCGGCGTGCCGCGCAACCCAGACAATCCGTTCTACTACCACCGCGAGACCAATCCCATGGGCGCGGCCTGGGTCGATCTCGGACTCGGCGGCTTCCTGCAGACCGTGCCAATATATCGCGTCTACGCGCAGGCCAATCTCGGTAAACACAAGGTGCCGACCCTGCGCAACGTGGCGTTGAAGCCTGCCAGCGAGGTCGTCAAGGCCTATGGACACAACGGCTACTTCAAGAACCTCAAGGACATCGTCCACTTCTACAACACCCGCGATATCCTGCCCGCATGCGGCGAGGAGGGTGGCAAGGCCGGCTTGGATTGCTGGCCGTTGCCAGAAGTGGCGGCCAACCTTAACCGCGCAGAGATGGGGCGGCTCGGTCTAACCAACGCGGAGGAGGATGCAATCGTCGCCTTCCTGGAAACCTTGTCGGACGGCTACATGCCGGGCAAATGAGGTGAGCGGGCAGACCGAGGCGCGATCGAGAGTGGCGGGTTAGCGTTCGCCACGGGCACAGATGGGCGTGGGCGCCCGAACCAGCGCAAGGCGCGGCAAGCTCGTGCCTTTCCCTTGCTGCAGGCCCAATGGGCGACGCATCGGGCGATCGCGCGCATTACTGCCTTGTGCGCCATGGCGTGCGCGCTCATCCAGCATCAGGCGGTTGGAGAAAACATAGGCGCACTGCTCGGCCACAACTCGCGCCGGCCCGGCGATGGGGCCAGCGTCGAGCGGGGCGATCTTCCATTGCTGCACCGGCTTCGCACTCAGGTCTCGCGCGAGCAACGGATCTGGACATCCTGCAGGTCGCCCGCGATGCGGGAGACTGCGTCGTCACTCTGGACGCCGGCTTTCAGCTCGAACAGGGCGCAATGGTTACCTTGACCGAACGCAGTATTCGCGCGCATCGCCTACCTGTCCGGCGTTATCTTGGGCCGACGCGCGTTCAGGAGCGCTAGCTGGAATCGCGCGGGTCGTCGGCTGCCTGGATGTCCGCTGCTGGCCGGCTTTCCCCCTTCGCCGAGAGGTCGGTCGGATCGATGGCTTCGGGCCGGTCAGTTTGCCCCTGTTCCAGGGCGTACGGGATGAGCGGGTCTCAGCGGTTCTGATGTCGTCGGCCATGGTCTGTCTCCTCGGTGGTTGCCGAGGAGGCCGGGTGTCCGAGCGAGAGCCGGCGG